>Ga0306922_10000234_pt1 | contig 43368 bp, 47 predicted proteins | sample sta12Cox44000082_FD_203758 | JGI IMG/M metagenome (GOLD analysis project Ga0306922, IMG submission 203758) | Lab enrichment of tropical soil microbial communities from Luquillo Experimental Forest, Puerto Rico - statoxic.12C.oxic.44.000.082 (v2)... | ecosystem: Environmental > Terrestrial >... | reverse complement strand
GAGGTATTCGTCCCTGCCTTCGCCGCGTGGCCGGCTGCGCTACGCCGACCGGCTCCGCCGGCCACGCTGGCGCAACGGCCAGCCTTAAACTAACATTCCACCTGGACCACTCAGTGGGGGCCAATCAATCAGTATTGTTCGGAGCTGGGCATTCGGGTGCCGAAGGGCCATATCACTGAACAACAAGACTGAGATCGATTTGGACTATCTGAGGGTAACGGTCGGGTTGCCCTTACCTTGTGCGGCCTGAACTTCGTTCGGGCCGGGATGTACACCTTTATGGGGTTGGAGAGCACCGACCCGCCTACGATCTCTGACGTAAGCTCGCCATCAATGAAACGGACCTTTGCAGAAATCGCAACAAAGCTATATTCGACTGTCCCTGCAGCAACGTCTCCGAGTCAAACGTGCACTGGGCAACTCCGCCCGATCGTTGTTGCGTCTGCCGTGGTACTGGCTCGGCTGGAGTGACGAGGCGGTGATGCGCAGATGGCTCATGGATCCTGCAAAACGGTGGTCCGGTACCCCGATCGCGCGAGAATAAATCGACATTGTGGCCGCGCGACAAATGCATGGATTAAGCTACATCCCCACCGCAGAGACCGTTGATTTTCTGACAGCGGCGAGGGATCACAAAGCTCCCGCACTTTTGGCAATGTTGGAACCACCATGCTTCAGGCGACTAGTCCGCCGACGACAGAATCCGGGATCGTGCCAGAAAACGCGCCTCGCGAGTCGGTTAACCGGGCCCTTGGCATTGTGCGTCGGCAATTTGCGGTGATTGCTTTGATTGCCGTGGTCGTTACGTCGCTTGGCGTCTTTTACGCCTTCATGGCGCCGCCAACCTATACAGTCGAATCCACGATAGTGATCGACCCGCGGAGGGTTCAGCTTTTCCCACAGGCGAGGTTCTCAGAGGGGCAAATCGACTCGCCGGCTTTGGAGAGTGAGATTTGAATTGGTCAAGTCGGAACCGCTTGCACTCTCGGTCATCAATGATCTTGGCTTGGCGAAAGATCGTGAATTCTTAGGGCCGCAGGGTATTTTTGGAGTCGTGCTCGGATTTGCTCCACAGTTTTTTTTCGGCCAGCAAGCCGAACAAGCCCCTTTCCGAGTCCGAAGCTACCAGGGCGGCACTAGGAGTGTGGCGGAAACTATTATAGGAATAAATACTGTGCCCAGTACGGCATGACAGATTGAGCAAGCCCAGAGTTGGGTTGGGCGGGCCTACAGCATGACGGTCCTGGTCACCGGTGGTGCCGGCTATATTGGGAGCCACATGGTTCATGCGCTCGTCGACGCTGGCGAGCGGGTGGTGGTGCTCGACAATCTCACGGCCGGCTTCGATTGGGCGGTGGCGCCGGGCGCGTCGCTCCTGATCGGCGACACTGGAGATCGCGCGTCGCCGAACTAATCGCGGAGCACCGGGTCAACGCCGTCATCCATTTCGCTGCCTCGATCGTCGTGCCGGATTCGGTACACGATCCGCTCGCCTTTTCCCGCAATAATACGGCGAACACGCGCGCGCTAATCGAGACCGCGGTCAAGCAGGGGGTACATCATTTCATCTTCTCTTCGACCGCCGCGGTCTATGGCAATCCTGAGCGTGTGCCCGCGCGTGAGGATGCCAATGTCGCCTTACGGCTCTTCGAAACTGATGTCTGAAATCATGCTGCGCGATGCCGGCGCCGCCCGCGGGCTGCGCAATATGATCCTGCATTACTTCAACGTCGCGGGCGCCGACCCGCTCGGCTGCACCGGTCACTCAACCACGGGGGCCACCCACCTCATCAAGGTCGCGGTGGAAACCGCGCTCGGATTGCGACCGAAGCTCGATGTCTTCGGCACCGACTACCCCACGTCGGACGGCACCTGCATCCGGGATTACATTCACGTCTCCGATCTCGTTGCCGCGCACCGTGATGCGCTCGCCTATCTGCGCGCCGGCGACGCCTCTACGACGCTCAATTGTGGTTACGGCCGTGGCTTTTCGGTGCTGGAGGTGATCGATACGATAAAGCGCGTCTCCGGCATCGATTTCAAGGTCGAGTTCACCGGCCGCCAGCCGGGCGATCCGGCCGACATCGTCGCCGCCAGCGACCGCATCCGCTCTACGCTCAAATGGCGGCCGCGTTTTAACGATCTAGAAACCATCGTCAGCCACGCGCTGGCATGGGAGCGCAAGCTTTCGCAACGCACTGGTTGACCGCAAGCCCGCCGAGCCCGCTTGAAAATCTTCGATCACTCCACTGTGACCGATTTGGCGAGGTTGCGCGGCTGATCCACGTCGGTGCCCATCACTACCGCCGTATGGTAGGCGATCAGCTGCACCGGGATCGCATAGACGAGTGGCGTCACCGCGGCAGGCATGGCGGGCAGCGTGAGCTTGGGTAGCGAGTCCATATGCACCTCATGGGCCCCTTCGGGATCGGTGACCAGAATGATTTTGCCCTGGCGTGCCGCCACCTCCTGCATGTTGGACACGCTCTTCTCGAATACCCTGTCATGGGGCGCGATCATGATCACCGGCATATTCTCATCGATGAGCGCAATAGGTCCGTGCTTGAGCTCGCCCGCGGCATAGCCTTCGGCGTGGATATAGGAAATTTCCTTGAGCTTGAGCGCGCCCTCGAGCGCCAGCGGAAAACTGGTGCCCCGCCCGAGATAGAGGACGTTGCGGCTTTTGGCGAGATCGCGCGCGAAATGCTCGATCTGGGGCTCGAGCGCCAGCGCCTCCGCCATCAGGCGCGGCGTCTCGATGAGCGCGCGCACCATCTCTCGCTCCTCCTTTTCAGACAGCACCCCGCGGGCGCAGCCGGCCGCCACCGCGAGACAGGCGAGCACCGCAAGCTGGCAAGTAAAGGCCTTTGTCGAGGCGACGCCGATCTCGGGGCCGGCCAGCGTCGGCATCACCACGTGGCTTTCGCGTGCGATCGTCGAGGTGGGCACATTCACCACCGCGAGCACATGCTGTTTGTGCTCCTTGGCGTAGCGCAGCGTCGCCAGTGTGTCGGCGGTCTCCCCCGACTGCGACACGAAAATCGAGAGTCCGCCGGCCGACAGCGGTACCTCGCGGTAGCGGAACTCGGACGCGACGTCGATCTCGACCGGCAGGCGCGCAAAGCGCTCGAACCAGTATTTTGCGACTAGTCCGGCGTAAAAGGCGGTGCCGCAAGCGGAGATCGACAATCGCTCGAGCGTGACGAAATCGAACGGCAGCTCGGTCGGCAGTCGCACGCGCTCGGCGGCCATGTCGATATAATGCGCGAGCGTGTGGCCGACCACCTCCGGCTGCTCGTGAATTTCCTTTGCCATGAAGTGGCGATAATTGCCCTTGTCGACGAGAAAAGCCGAGGCCGAGGATCTGAGGACGGCGCGTTCGACTTTGCTGCCTTTGGCGTCGCGGACTTCGACGCTCTTGCGCGTAAGCACGGCCGAGTCGCCATCCTCGAGATACGAGATCGCATCGGTAAACGGAGCGAGCGCGATGGCATCGGAGCCGAGATACATTTCACCGTCGCCGTAGCCAATCGCGAGCGGCGAGCCTTTGCGCGCGCCGATGAGGAGATTGTTCTCACCCGCGAACAAGAAGGCGAGCGCGAATGCCCCCCGCAGCCGCGGCAGCGCCGCCGCCACCGCCTCGGCGGGCGGGCGGCCGTTCTTCATCTCCCGCGTCACCAGGTGGGCGACGACTTCGGTGTCGGTATCCGAGCCAAACTTCGCGCCGCTCTTCTCCAGCTCCGCGCGAAGCTCGCGGAAATTCTCGACGATGCCGTTGTGGACAACGGCGAGGCGCTCGGTGGCATGCGGGTGCGCGTTATGTTCGGTCGGTCTGCCGTGGGTCGCCCACCGGGTGTGGCCAATGCCGATCGTGCCAGTGAGCGGCTCACGCGCAAGCCTGGTTTCGAGATTTCGCAGCTTGCCCTCGGCACGCCGGCGGGCAAGCTGCCCCCTTTCCAGCGTGGCGACGCCGGCGGAGTCATAGCCCCGATATTCGAGCCGCTTGAGTGCATTGACAAGCAAGCCCGCGACCGGCTCACGTCCGAGAATGCCTACTATTCCACACATGCGAGCGGCGACCTCCTATGCCCGGTGGCTCAAATCGTGCCGCGAAGACGATGTATCGGCAAGGGACACCTGCGACCGCGCCCGCGACACGCTTAAATGACAGCCGTATTTTAACGATCCGCAAACCATCGTCAGTCACGCGCTGGTATGGGAGCGCAAGCTTTCGAAGCGTACCAGTTGACCGGAAGCCGGCTGATTCCGCTTGAAAACATCTCCGGCTGGGCAAGGAGATCCACGATTAACGTCAAGGAGATCCGCGATTAACGTCTGCACGATTAACATCTATATAGACGATTGGAGTCGCTCCGTGTCTGTGATACGCATTTGGCTTGTATTGGGCGATCCCGCGGAACGGTAATCCGGGTGTTACCACCTGAAATCAGAAAGCCCGTCCCTCCCTCCCCTGAGGATTTTCCCGAGCTGCGGCATCGATGTGGTGAAAGGACGGCGTCCGTTCGCCGCTGTTCTCACGGCGTGCACGGAAGAGAGACAGGGACAGAACTCGAGTTCGGGTTCAGGTCGGGCACAGTCTAGGCCGCAAGACAGCGCATACGGTTTTGATAGCGTTCCGCCCTGGGATGCGACCCAGCCGGGCACCCTAGGCATAGTCATTCGCTTGCATGCTGGCTCGCAACATCATCCGAAGCATGACGAAGATTGGGGAGGGTCCGCGCTTGTTGTCACGCCGCAGCTTTCTCAACAGCACGCTCGGCGCCGGTCTGGCATCGGCCACTTCGGATCAGGCTGCGGCTCAGACGCCTGCCGTTCAACCCGCGCGCAAGCGTCTGATCGTTGACGCGCAGGTCCATGTGTGGAAGGCGGAATCGGGGGACTGGCCGTGGGTTCGCGGCTTGAAACCGCAAATGCCCGAGCCGTTCACCATCGAGAAGCTGGTGCCGTTGATGGACGGGGCCGGCGTCGATCGCGCCGTCATCATCCCGCCGGACTGGCCGGGCTATCGCAACGATTATGGTCTTGAAGCGGCCAAACGATATCCTAATCGCTTCGCCGTCATGGGCCGCATCTCGCTGAATCCGCGATCGGCCGCACTTCTGCCGAAATGGAAAGAGCAGCCTGGGATGCTTGGCGTCCGGGTCGAAGGATGGCCCACGGACGGCAGCGCCGACTGGTTCTGGCCGGCAGCCGAGAAGGCCGGGCTTCCTATCATGTTCCTGATCAATGGTCGGCCGGCACAAGTCGTCCGCATCGCGGAACGTCACCCCCAGCTCACGCTGATCGTCGATCACATGGGCGTGACGGCGGATGTCGTGAAAGCCGGCAAGTTGGCGGACGCGATCGATCGGACGCTGTTGCTTGCCAAGTATCCGAATGTTTCCGTCAAGCTGTCAGCAGCTCCCAACTATTCAACGGAGTCCTACCCCTTCCGCGATTTTCTTCCGCATATTCGGCGGCTGTTTGACGCCTATGGCCCGCAACGCTGCTATTGGGGGACCGACATCACCAACGGTTTCGACAGGGCTACGTACCGTCAGCGCATCACCCATTTCACCGAGGAACTGCCATTCCTATCGGAGGAGGACAAGGATTGGATCATGGGACGCGCCATTGTCGCGCGACTCGACTGGTACCTAGCATGAGCTCCCGGCGGCCGAGGTGGGTCCCGATCCTAGTGGTGGTTGCATTGGCCGCGGCTACCATCGTTGCTGTTCCCTCCGCTCGGGAGCCGGTTCTGCGAGCCGCAGGATGGGCGCTCGTCGTCAACGAACCGGTCGCGCCCGCTGACATCATCGTCGTATCGCTTGGTTCCGGCGGCGCGGGGGCGCTCGAAGCTGCGGATCTCGTGCAAAGCGGCATCGCGACGCGAGTTGCGGTTTTTGCCGGCCCTCCGAGTGGAGAAGACCACGAGTTCATCCGCCGGGGGCTGCCTTACGAGGATGCGGGTGCAAGGCAGATCCGCCAACTGAGGTGGCTTGGCGTGACGGATGTCCTGCAAATCCCCAGAAGCGACGTTGGAACCGAAGGTGAAGCCCAGTTGCTTCCGCCGTGGTGCGACCAGCATCGGTTCTCGCAACATCATCTGAAGCATGACGAAGATTGGGAGGGTCCGCGCTTGTTGTCACGTCGCAGCTTTCTCAACAGCACCTTCGGCGCCGCGGCCGCTTCGGAGCAGGCGGCGGCTCAGATGCCTGCCGTTCAACCCGCGCACAGGCGCCTAATCTTGAAGCGGCCAAACGATATCCTAATCGCTTCGCAAGCGTCTGCGATACCAGGGTCCGGCAGCCGGCGTCTTGCCGACCGCCGAAGCATATTGCGCAGCAACACCTGCCGAATGCACGCCTTCCTTAAGTATCGCGGTGTCGTCGCGGCCACCGACGAGCCCATCTCCTTCAACAAGCAGTTCTGTCCCCAGGCGCCGCACCCCAGACCCCGGCCGCAATGAAGTGATGCAATTGATCGTATTCGCCAAACGCAAGCTCCTCGGTGCGCTTGCGCTTGTGCTGGCTGATCGCATAACCCGGATGGCGGATCGTGCGAGCGCGAATCCTCGAGGTTCGGTTGGATGTGTTCTGCGCAATGTGCGGCGAGCCGTCCAATCTCAGATTAGTTGTTGCTTTCACTTGCGCACCAATCATGGTCGCGTCTCGCCGCCAGCTAGAACATATAGAGAACAGCGCTAAGGGTGCAAGCATGCGTTGACCGTTGAGGTATCTTCCAACTTCGCCAGCCACGTAAATCTGAAATATTCTCTCCACTTACCAAAACCACAAAAAAGATAAGTCAACTAAAAAACTTATTAATCATAGAGTACTCCTAAATTTAATTTGCTGTTTTGTAAGGTGGGTGTAGGGAAGAGCCCGTACACGATGAATTGCATGCACCCCATTCGAAACCGCTCCTCCTGGTCTGTCGAGCGCATGATGTACCCTCGGCGGCGATGTGGACAGACCGATCGGGTCTGTCGATTGCGAGCTTGGTCTCGCCCGACGGCTTCCTCACAGGAATCCACAGTCGCCCGTCGGTATCGCGCCAATCACCTCGTATCCGATGCCACCGGCGAGACATCGACCACGATGTGCGGAAACGGACAAACCTAGGTCTCGTGCAATTTCGTATTGGACGCGATCCGCACAGCCATATTCGCCTGGATAGGTCCTGCAACCATGATAAGGTCAATTCTAGCCGGTCTCGCGGCCATAGGGGCGTCCAGCATTGTAAAGCCAAGCGCGGGAGCGATTGAGCCATCCAAGGACGGCATACCGCGGGATCGCGAAACGAAGCGTAAAAAAATTGCCTTTTATGGAAACTTTGATTCGAGTAATTTCGGAAACGAAGGTACTCTTCAAACAATTCTTTATCAGCTTCGTCGATTCCACCCGGATGCTGAAGTTGTTTGCATTAGCACTGGTCCTGAGGCTACCGTTTCAACCCACCAAATCGAAGCTATTCCGATTACCGCGAGACTTGTGAACTGGTCCCCTAAAAATCCAACTTTAAGAGTGGTTCGAAAGGCTTGTATTGGCGTACCAGGCGAGTTTCTGCGCTGGGCTCAAAGTTTCTTGAGTCTCAAGCATGTCGATATGCTTATTGTCCCAGGAACGGGATTGCTGACGGATTTCTGCGGGCTCTGGGGGGCGGGTGGGTTATATAACATATTTAAATGGTCATTGATGGCAAAAATATGTCACTGCAAATTGGTGTTTGTAAGCGTTGGCGCCGGTCCTATCTATGGTACCTTAGGCAGGACCTTCGTGAAATTAGCGCTTTCGTTGGCGGACTTTCGGTCTTACCGAGACCAGTCCACCATGCAGTATCTCGAAAGCATTGGATTCCGCAAGGATAAAGACCAGGTTAATCCAGATTTAGTGTTTAGTTTTCCGGAGGCGTTGATTCCAACTCAAGACTCCAAAAAGAATCGCAAATGCGTTGGTCTCGGCCTGATGGAGTACGTGGGAAGGTATAGCGTCTCTAGTCCAACTAATGAAACCTATGTCGTTTATTTGGAGAATCTCGCAAGGGCCGTGATGTGGTTACTAGCTCATGAATATGATGTCAGGTTATTAAGCGGGGATCTCCGTGACGTGTATGTGAGGCAAGAATTAAAAGAGCTACTGAGAGAAAGGCTGTCGATGCACGATCAAGGTCGTATCATCGACGAGCCTGTCCTGTCCGTCGAGAACCTATTAACACAAATTGCCGCAACTGACGTCGTCGTGGCAACTCGGTTTCACAATGTTCTTTTTGCATTTCTTTGCAACAAGCCGGTCATTTCCATTGCGTTTCATCACAAGTGCGAGTCTTTGATGAGGGCAATGGAATTGTCGGAGTACTGCCTAGATATTAACGATCTGAAAGCCAATGGGCTGATTGATGCGTTCTGTGATCTCGAGGCAAACGCCAGCAAGGTAAAGGTGAAAATCAAAGATAAGGTTGGCGAGTTTCGGGCGATTCTGGAAGAGCAGTACAAGCTTATTTTCGACGACAGGTGGTTTAAGTAATTGGCCTGTGCTACAATGGACCTGGACGGGTTGGGACTAATCGGTTTGTCAGCAAGCAGATACGAATTGTCAGCTACGATAATTCGTAAAAAGAGTTGATATTGCTACGGGAGGTAGCGAAGGCCGGGCCAAAAAAGCCAAACGGACGACCCGGTTCGCGGGCCTGCGAAAGTTGCGTCTTTTAAGACACGGATGTCGGCCCGTGTCGGAGCGGATTCTCCGTAATTGAGCCGGGAGGCCTCGCGGGCGAGGCAAAGAGGAGGTGTGAAAGTTATGAGCGAGGTTTCGTCTCATACCTTTGCGCGCCCGGCCGTCGATGAGCTGAAGTGGAAGTCAGTGCGCGGTGGTTTTGTCAGTCTGTGTGCGCACGGCGCAAAACTCGTGGTACAGACGGCGACAATGGTAGTCCTGGCACGCCTGCTATCCCCGGAGGATTTTGGGCTGCAGGGAATGGCCGTAGTTTTGACGGCGTTCCTTGCAAACATTAAAGACGCGGGTTTAGGCGCGGCGACCATTCAGCGCCTTGAGGTGACTCAGGAACAGATTTCAACTCTCTTCTGGATCAACGTAGCGGTAGGAGTCACTCTGGCGACGTTCACCGCACTTCTGGCCCCGGTCGTAGTAGCTTTTTACGGTGAGCCTCGATTGTACTGGATCACGGTTGTGTTGGGAGTGCCGTTTGTGTTCAGCGGTCTGGCAGCCCAGCACCAAGCGCTGCTCGTGAGGGAAATGCGCTTTGCGACGGTGGCAAAAAACGAAATGCTATCTCTCACTATAAGCTCAGCCGCGGGCATTGTGATAGCGATGCTTGGCTGGCGTTACTGGGCCCTGGTAAGCATGGCGGTCGTCGGTTCAATCGTCAGCGCAGTCGCCGCGTGGTTGGTCAATCCCTGGGTTCCCGGACTGCCACGCCGCAAATGCGGTATCCGGTCGATGCTTCATTTTGGTTGGATGACCACTTGTAACACTCTCGTCGTGTTCCTGGCGTGGAACTCTGATAACATCCTCGTAGGTCGTTTCTGGGGAGCCGACGCACTAGGACTCTATGGGCGAGCGTACCAGCTCGCGACTTTGCCGGTAAACCAATTGAATGGAGCGATCACCGGTGTGGCTTTTCCTGCCCTTTCCCGGATTCAGGATGATGCCGACCGTCTTGCAAGGGCTTTCCTCAGAGGCTACTCGTTGCTCGTATCCTTGACTATCCCGATCGCAATCAGTCTTGGTCTGTTTGCAGAAGAAATAGTTCGCGTTGTGCTTGGCACCAAATGGATGGAGGCAGCTCCCATTCTCAGGTTGCTTGTCCCGACGGTCTTGGTGTTCGCATTAGCCAATCCACTCCACTGGTTGGTGATCTCGACGGGCCGGGTTAGGCGCGCCTTGAGCATGACCGCGGCAACAACGCCCGTGGTGATCGTGGGGATCTTACTAGGTCTCAGCAATGGGCCCAAAGGAGTCGCCCTGGGCTACTCGTTGGCCATGGCATTCTTGATCATCCCAATTACCGCTTGGTCTATACAAGGTACAAAAGTTTCCTGGGCGGGTCTTTGGAGCGCGATCAAACAACCGCTTTTTTCAGGTCTGCTGGCGAGTGCGATCGGCGTGATCGTGAAAGTCACGCTCGGCGGCATGTTGGCACCGATCCCGTATCTGTTGGTCGGGCTTGGTCTTGTTTTTGGTGGTTACACTGCGGCTCTTCTGATTCCGATGGGCCAGAGAAATCTATACGTCGACCTGTTGATGCAAGTGTTAACTCGTCCCGACCGGTAACCCCGCGTGCGCCGATCTCAAGCATACCGTAATGCATTTAGGAGCCATCGAACTTCGGTTTAATTAGAGGAGCGGTCTCCCCATGTTAGTCCCGCCGTCTGCCCGTCTGCCCTCAGGCACTCTCACGAGAATGTCTCTTTCGAGGTTTCTTCGAAAGTATCTGGGAGGTCCATACCTTCGTATGAACAAACGGATTTGGAAGCATCTGCCCGCCTTCTTGGCCTCCTGGCGTCCGATGCGTAGGTATGGCTGTCATTTGCAGCGTCTGATTCAACTGCGGGCTACAAGGAGACAAAGTGTCGGCACTTTCTTTTTTCGGAACCGCCCCGAACTTGAGTTGCTGATTCGCTTGTTAGATCAAAAGCTCGAGAACTCTACCGTCAACCTGGCAGTTCTTGCCTGTAGCAAAGGGGCTGAGATATATTCTATTTCCCACGCAATTCGAAGTGCGCGGACGGATGTGAGAGTCCGCCTATGTGCTGTGGACATCTCGAAAGATATTCTGGAATTCGCGGAAGCAGGAGTGTACTCTCTCAACACTCACGACGGCTCGGGAGCTCCAGGTCCTGGCTCTCTCGCTCGGGATGGAGACGTGGCCACGACCACCTCCAGAGATCAACCTTCGTCGATCTTCGAGCGCATGTCCTCTGGTGAGATCAAGGCCATGTTCGACAGGGAGGGGGACCAAGTGAGGGTCAAACCACGGTTCCGGGAGGGGATCGCCTGGCACCTTGGGGACGCCGGAGATCCTGGCTTAGTCGGCGCTTTGGGTCTTCAGGATATTGTGGTGGCGAACCGGTTCTTGTGCCACATGCATCCAGAGGAAGCAGAAAACTGCTTGCGCAATCTCGCGCGGTTGGTGAAGCCCGGCGGGTATCTCTTCGTCTCAGGTGTTGACCTAGGTGTGCGAAGCAAAGTCGTTGGGGAGCTCGGCTGGAGACCGGTGACGGATCTGATCCGCGAAATCCACGAGGGCGATCCATCGCTACGACGTGACTGGCCTTTGCAATACTGGGGCTTGGAGCCATTCGACCAAGGCCGGATCGATTGGGAGATGCGGTACGCCTCGGTTTTCCAGCGCGGCGGGGAGCGCTCTGAGGTGAAGTAGAGCATCGGGTGCTATTTCGACTTCTACGATCGCGTCGGCCGCACTCGAGCGATGACGCCTACCTCACCCCGCCACCCCTCCGCATGCCGACGTTCGGCATTTTGCGAGATGGTGCGGAAAAGAAAAGAAACGTGAGAGGGCCCGCCGCGAGGCCGCGAGGCTGGAGGGACGACTGTTTCTAAACCCCTTGGCGGGTACGGCCTATTGACCGAAGCGAGCTACTAGGCCGTTATTGCGAACCGGCTTTTCGGCGAGCCCACAACGCTGCGGCAATGCTCCGCGTCGACGCTACGGCATCAAATGCGCTGTGGATCAATCTCCTGTGCCAGTTAGCATCATATGAGCCCAAAAGTACCGCGAATTTTTCTTCTTGGACACCGAGCACCACTATTCATTGAATTGCTCTGCAACACGCTCACATGAACCCTAGTTTTTGATCTCGTTGAAAGGCTCGTTCGAACAAGCCCGCGGCCCTGCGATACGCCACATGGCAAACTGCGTCCTCTGTTTGCCGGGTTGAAACACGTCGCAGCCATTTGGCAATGCCTGGAGAGTCATCCACTCAAGGGGTTGGTATATTAGTCCGACCGTTGCTGATTCGTCGCTCGACATCTCGACCCTACTTCTCCGGCGCGGCTACTTTCAACGATCGATTGTAGCCATGAAACCCCCATCTGCACATCAACATCGGACAGGCCCTTCACCCACTCGATATGATCCAAGTAGGGCGAGCTGGGTTCAATCTTCAACGGGCACGGGGGATTAACAAAAAACAACGATGGAACTGGAATACCTCGCTCCTCTAAAAACTGTCGCAACTTCTCAGCTCTTTCATTGATACAGACAGATAGCAGTTCCGAAGCTGCTTGTGTCACGACGCGTGTGTGCTCGTACTTTGGGCCAGCTGGGATTCGAGCTAGCCGAACATCACGGTACCAAACCCGCAAGGCAGTCAAATGCCCAATATACTCTAGGTTCAATTTTAGGATCCGGTTTGGCGCTTCGACTCGAGCATAGAATTCCTTATCGACTTTGCGCGGTACGTCTCCAACGAGACGATTGGATGGAACCTCCCTTCTGAGAACTTGGCCAGCAACAGTGCACGACCCAAAGCCGACTTTTTGCGGACCTACTATTCCACTCAGTCCTCCCAAAAAAATTCGCCGCTGCCTAAGAAACACCCCATGCGGCACATCGCCTATCAGAGATGGGGTGGCTTTGTCTCCGCTCTTCCCCCGGGGTGTGAAATTAAAATGAATAAATCCGCTACCGACCTCGGTGTGATCTCTTCGTGACGTGCCGCCTGAAATCAAACCGTCACAGAAGTTAATGAGCGAGCCCATGGTTACAAAGCTCAGTAGGACTGTATGCTTAAGACCCACGGCATGCGCGGTAGATGCTTCCTCTTCCAATAGCGTTCCGGCTCGAATGTGTGCGTTTGCCCCAGCTCGCGCGTTTCGTAGCAAGACCGCTTCTTTCAAGTACCCGCTGGCGACCTCCGCATTTTCGCCGATAATTGAGTTTTCGAGCACTGCGGGTCCTTCAATTCCGACTTTAGCTCCGGGGCCCACAAAGGTCTGCGCGCCAACGAGACGTGTGCCGGGGTACAACACGGCACCTCCGCAGACCCGACTTACATCGACTGTTTCATCCAAATAGGTTTGACGCCGGTCGATGAGCGTGACGCCTTGGTCCTCTAGGGTACCTAATTTAGCTTGTAGGTTTTCGCGCAAATCAGTCCTCCGCAAATACCTCAAAGTAACAAATATATTTTATTCTTACCTACAAGAAATTCTTCGGCCTATTTCAAGAGCCTGGTTCAACGTCACCGTTTGATCTGGCTCGTAGGCGCCATGTGCTAACACGCCTTCACCAATTATAGTACGCGCTCCAATGACCGCGCCGGGTCGGATACTGCTGTTAGCCCCAACGACAGCGTGATCACCCAACACGGCGCCGAACTTTGACGGAGTCTCTGAGACCTTGCCCGATTCCTCGACTTGATCTGCACCGAGCGCCGCACCCGGACCAATGACGCTTCCAAATCCGATCACGCTATTCCTGATGAATGCACCCGCCGAGATATTGACATTGCTCATAACCAAGCTGTTAATGATTGAGCAGCTGTGGCCAATAACACACTTGGATCCGATAAAAACGCTCGCTCGGATTTCGGCATGACTGTCCACAACCGTATCGTTTCCCACGATCGCTGGTCCGCGAATTACCGCTTGCCCACGCACGACCGAGCCGATGCCAATATGAACAGGCCCGACTATTACCGCGCCATCTTCAACATTTCCTTGGATATTCTGCGATTCCAATCTCGCATAGAGTTGCGGCATGGCGGAAAATAAATCTTCTAGGGTGGAGAACTTCCGCACCCATTTATTCAGGTCCGGTTCCATCTCAGCGGAAAACAGATCAGATACCCTCATATTCACACCTGAGTTCATTCGCGACCCGCCGACACACCTGGACGTCTCGGCAGGGCTCCAGACAAAGTCAATTCTTGAATTATTAGTTGATATTTCGCCGAGGCGCCATGCACCCGACGCAGATTTTCGGCTAGATTTGCGTGGCAATTTCGCGTCGAGAACATGTTTGCCAACAAGTCGACGGCCAAGAACGACGAGCGATTATACTCCGGTAGCCAGCGTATTTGAGAGCCCGTCAAATGTAGTTGTCAGGGAGGGATTGATAGATGACCGTCATCGACTACCATGATACCTGCGGGCTGAAGGAGGGAATTGTGAGCTTTGTGATTATCTGCGGACGAACGATCTTTGCGTCCGGGCGACCTTGTTGAGGTTCGGTCCGCGGCCGAGATCCTCGCGACGTTGGACGGTGACGCTGCTCTCGACAGGATGCCGTTCATGCCGGAGATTATCCCTCACACGCGGCGACGCTACGAAGTGCCGACGTGTGGACAAGATTTGCGACACGATCGCGTCCACGGGAAGCCGTCGCACGCACGCCACGGTATATCTCGAGAATCTCCGCTGCGATGGGTCAGGCCACGACGGTTGCCAGGCGGGCTGCAACCTCCTTACTGGACGGAAGCGTGGCTCCGCCGTGTCGACGACGACTTATGCCACCCTGCGAAGACATTGACTCATGCGCGCATGCTCCGTGTCAGGGCAGGACTGCCATATCCCATTGGACCGCCGGACGTTTTTGCAATGACTCCCGGCGGGGCCCCGGGCAGCTTAGCGTCTGGTTTTAGTATCAGTCGCGGTCGACGCGAGTAATGGGAGTGCCGCCAAGCTCGAGAATCTCGCGCAGGCCGGACGCGGAAGGTGCGTGAGGTCGGAGGCGACCCGGGCCAAGGTTCTGGCGGTGCCGAGCAACCGAAGCGTTCAATGCCTCGGAGCCCCCCTGAAGACCTCCCATATTGAGCAGTACTGGCGCGAGCTGACGGACGGCAATTTCGGCATGTGCCGTTTCATGATTCTCGCGGCCCGTGGGTTCATCATGGAGATCGCACGCCGCGTCGGACTGCTCAAGCCGCTCCCGTTGCGAGGTCCAGGGCGACGTCGTACAGGTGCGTGGCCAAGCGAAATTGCGGCCACTCTTAACAGGGACGGCAAGAACCGCGGTCTTTCCTTCGACCGTGATGCTTCCCTATAGTGGTCGGACCTTCCATCTTAAGGACAGGGTTCGGCGTATCATCGACGACAAGACCGGTCGCATGCTCAATATCTCCAAGGATTGCCTCATCCTCGACGGCGCTGTCTGTTCGGGCGAGCGAACCCCAGGCTGTTGCTTCTGCCCGCGTCAGATCTACTCATTCTGGCGCGAGGCGTGGCTTCGTCGAGTCGAGCAGCCCAACCGCTGAACCGGGGGAGCCGATTGGGCCGCTCGGCGTCGGAGCATTCGATGCCGCGCGTCCGAGATTCGTAAGCGGGCTTTGCGGATCGCCTCTTTGATCCAGAAGCGCCGAAGTGCCCATCTGCAACGGCGCAACTGCGCCTCCGAAAGGTCCGCTGAGACCGCGAGAGCGTACAGTTCACGATACAGGCGACGCGGAGACGTCCGTAATTGCTCTCCGCGGGCGGGGTCGAGGCGACGCCTGAATGCTGCTCGATCGACGCCACGTGGATAGGTGCGCGTGCGGTTTGCAAGCCGCGCGTCCAAATGGATGATCGGGCCCAAGAGAGCCAGTTCGGCGCTGAGCAGCCAGTCGGTCCGCTCCGACGGACGGAGGGGATGTGAGCGCATCAGACAGTTTCGCCGATAGACGCCATATATCGGATCGTATTTCGCGTCTCCCGCCTGGAAAAACCACAACATGCGTTGGAATCGTCGGGCCGGATCGGGCGAGGTCGGGTACTCTCCTCGATACTCCTCGTAACGGCTCGACCCGTCGGGCGTGTGGATTGTGAACCAAGTGGTCACGCCGATGGCGTCGGGGCGGTTTTCAAGGGCGCGCACACACGTGGACAAGCATCTCGGTTCCAGCCAATCGTCGGCGCTGATCCAACGAAAGAACATGCCGCGAGAGGTCTCGAGCACGCGCCTCATGTTCTCGTGAGAACCGATGTTGACCTGATTGGCGCTCAATTTGACGCGCCGGTCGGCACGCGCATAGTCGTTGAGCATCTCGATCGTTCCGTCATCCGAGGCGTTGTCGCATATGACGAGCTCGAAATCGGTGAGGTCCTGAGATAGGATCGATTCGATGCACCGCTCGATGACATTCCGGCCGTTTCTTACGGCGAGCCCGATCGAAAGGGCTGGAGAGTCCTCACTCACCTAAAACACCTCAGGTCGGCGAAGAGAAGTCACGAGCGGGCTTGACTGGTGAGCATATGGGCTTCCAAATGTCTTTCCATGGATCAGCTCTGTTAGCCGGCGACGATTCACCAGGCCATGAGGCCTTTGCCGCGGTTGTCTTCTTGTAGATTCCACGCCGCCTTCCAGAAGTTCAGGCAGCCCGACCCGCAGCCTCCGTATGCTCGGCCACGCAACGGTGTCCCAGGTGGATCGACTCTGTACCGGGGACTCGCGTTTTTCTGACAAATCAGCCAAAGCGTCTAGATTCACGTCACGCTTCCTCAAGTATCCCCAATGAATGGACGTCTTACTCCGATTTTCTTTATTGCGACTGAGGAGATCTTTTCAAGCCCAAATCCACTGACAGCCAAGCCTATTCCAAGCGCATACTTTAGGAGTCAGAATGGCGTTTCGATGAATGTCAGGTCGACGTACCGCAACTGGCGTTGAAGAAGCGCCGAATGCTGCACCCCCGCCGCAGAGAACAAAAAAAACCCGTACCGATTGCCACGGTGATCAAGAAAAGGCGAGGCTCATGGGCAACGGGAACTGGTGCCGTCGCCAAGCACAGTAGACCAAGTACCATCCCCACAAGAAGGTTGATCCAAAAGAGCGCTGTTCGTTGGTGACCGTAACTTTCTGGATTGCAGCCAATTAAAGCCCGGCAGATGTGAAGATGCCATAATCTCCCGTAACCACGGTAACCATCGCCACTAATCCAAAGTCCTCTGGATCCAACAGGCGCGCCATGATCGCCAAGAAGCCAAGGCGCAACGCCAAATTCGCCGCTTGCCCTCAGAGCTTGGCGAAGCCGCCACGAACCGCCTTGGCTTTCAAATCTTCCATCCCAATCTCCAGAAAGACAAAAAATCAGGTTCGTACTGTTACCGATCAAACCACGGCAAGCTTGCGCACAAAAAATGCTTCTGCGTAACGTTCCGGCGCACAACATTCCATACCTCTCAGCCGAGCCAATCCGCGAAAGATTTCCGCATCGAACCAGTGGTTCGAGCGCTGACTGGCAAAATGCTTCATTAAGAGGTCGATTTTATTCTGCAGTACGCCGGCAGAAATGGGCACATAAAGGTTAGGTTGGCCCATGTCTCCATCCCATTTCGGTATCTCGTACTCAAGGATGCAGTGATCCCGGAACGTATTCCATGTCAGTCGGCAGACTTGGCGATGGTCCTGGTGCGCGTCATCGCGGTAATGCGTGAAAATGAGATCGGGATTGGTTCGGGCCTTTAGCATCTCGAACCACGACTTGATAGCATCGCCCTGCTCCGGGAAAAACCCGTCCTTAAAAGGCATCACTTCAATCTGCGTACTCGCCGCCTTTGACAAAAAATCTGCCGCTGAGGCGTTCGCTTCGCGTTCCCGCTCACCTACACCACCGCTTAGTACACACCAGTGAACTTCAAGATGGATGCCGTGATCCATCATGCTCAAAAGGGTCGCGCCGGTCCCGATCTCAATGTCATCCGAATGCGCACCCAAACAGAGCAGCGACAAACGATCACCAGGCCTTGCGAATTGCAGCGCTCTCATGCCACCCTGGCGGGGACCTCCGGCAGTTGTGGGCGCCACGGCATGTTCCCACGTTCCACCATATCCTCGAGCAGCTGCCTGTCCCTGAGCGTATCCATCGCCCGCCAGAAACCCTCATACTTATAGGCCATGAGGTGCCCGCCTTCGATCAGACGCTTGAATGGCTCAAGCACCAGCTCTTCGCCTTCTCGGATATAATCGAAGATTTTGTTGCGGAAAATGAAGTAGCCGCCGTTAATCCAAATGCCGGATTCTTGACTCGAACGCAGCCGTTGCACGGCGCCCTCCTCGTCAAATTCCGCAAGATGAAAGCTGATCGGCGGATGAATGGCGATAAAACAACCGATCTTACCGCTCTTCTTGAAACTATCAATCATGTCCGCCAATGGCGCGTCGGTCAGGCCGTCGCTGTAGTTTGCCAGAAAGATCTCTTCGTCCTGAACCAAATGCCTGACCGCCACGAGCCGCTCCCCAATGTTGCGCCAGGCTCCGGTGTCTACAAGCGCAACGCGCCAGTCTGGTGGCCGTTCACCTAGAATCTCGACCCTCTTGCCGAACTGCGAGATTACACAGTCGCTATTTGTCGTCTGACTATAGTTCAAAAAATAGTCCTTGATAATGTTTGCCTTGTAGCCGAGGCAGAGAATGAAATCCTGATGACCGTACCGGCTGTAGTACTGCATGACGTGCCACAAGATCGGCTGGTGCCCGATCGGCACCATCGGCTTTGGAATGCTCTCCGAGTATTCGCGAATACGGGTGCCTAGCCCCCCGCAGAACAGGACAACTTTCATGACCCAAGCCCTCGTGGATCGATCACTTCAACACTGGGGATCGAAACGACCATCTTGCAACCCCAGGCGGCGACGTGGCGCATCTGCGCAACAATCTCGTTCTTCAAATTCCACGGCAAAATGAGCAAGTAATCCGGCTGCGCCTCGTCGATAGCGGATATCGGATGAACTGGAATGTGCATTCCGGGCGTATAGCGGCCGTGTTTGTAAGGGTTACGGTCGACGGTGAAGTCGAGAAAATCAGTACCGATTCCACAGTAGTTGAGCAGTGTATTCCCCTTGCCGGGGGCGCCATATCCACACAGCTTCCTGCCCTTCTCCTTGCATTGAATCAAGAAGGACAAAAGCTCGCGCTTGGTACGATGAACCCTCGGGGAAAACCGTGCGTAGCTCCTAATGTCCTCAAATCCGATCTTGCGCTCGTGAGCCAATAATGCTGTGACGCCCGGCGATATCGCGTGCGCGGAATCGCTGTGGCAGAGATAAACCCGCAACGATCCGCCATGGGTAGAAAGGTGCTCGACGTCAAATACCTTGAGGCCGTGCTTGCCTGCGAGATGCTCGATCGTAATAAGCGAAAAGTATGAGAAATGCTCATGATAGATAGTGTCGAACTGGTTCTCAGCGATCAGGCGTTCAATATGCGGGAACTCTAGCGTGATCACGCCGTTAGGAGCAAGCAGGTGCGCCGTTCCTGCCGTGAAGTCGTTAAGATCAGGAACCTGCGCCAGCACATTATTGCCGATTATCAGATCGGCTCGACGCCTCTCGGAGACGAGACGCTTCGCCGGGCCCAAGCCGAAAAACTCGACAAGCGTCGGAATATTCTTTGCACGCGCCGCTTCTGCGACATTCGCAGCTGGCTCGATGCCAATCACCGGAATATTGAGCGGTAAAAAGTGTTGGAGCAGATAACCGTCATTGCTGGCGATCTCAAAAACCTGGCTCGCTGGCCCGAGAGCGAGCCGATCCTTGATCATGTAGACGTATTTGCGCGCATGCTCGACCCAAGACGTCGAGTACGAGGAAAAATATGCGTACTCCGTGAATATATGCTCCGGCTTGACGTATTCCTGCAGCTGCACCAGGAAACAATTGCTGCAGACCAGAACATGCAGTGGAAAGTATGGTTCCATCTGGCCGAGCTGGTTAACGGTCAGATAGCTCTCGCAAAGGGGCGACATCCCGAGATCGACAAAGGTCGTCTCAAGTGGAGCCTGGCACAGCCGGCAATGTCCATTCACGAGTTTCGTACCGCTCAACGCCGGGCTATCTCGCATGGTCGCGCGCATCACTCTTACTTCAAAGCTGAGGTAAGTCGCCGCGGCGGCGCGTTCGGAGGATGCGTCGCCTGTTTCGGTTCCCGTCGCGGAGCGGCCGGTCGCTCGCGACCACCGCGACCATTGCATAGAGTATTTGTATTTTCATCGCAATGAAAACGATCAGTTAAAAAGTTAAGCTTGTACTCTTAATGGCGCGGCACGAGGACATCGATAACGTCAAAGATCCCGTTCCGATTCATTAACGTTCACTTCGAGGCTGTCAGCAATCGGTAGGAGAGCAACTTTTCAGGTCCCCAGTTGTCATCCCTGCGCTATTATTTCAGCGCAATCTCTGCTGTTGCCAATCGTAGCGGGCTGTGAAGGTTCATGCAGTTTCAATCGACGGACTTGAAGGACGCCTGGCTCGTTCTTTTGGAGCCGGCGCGCGACAACCGTGGCTTGTTCGCTCGCACATTCTGCGTCGACGAGTTCGCAGCACATGGTCTTGAGACCAGCTATCCCCAACACAGCATCTCCTTGTCCTCTCGCCGGGGCACCGTGCGCGGCATGCACTATCAGCGCGAACCGCATAGCGAAGTGAAGCTCGTGCGCTGCCTGAAGGGCACCATCTGGGACGTAATCATCGACATCAGAAAGGATTCGCCGACCTACCGCCGGTGGCAGGCCTTCGAGTTGTCAGGCTCCAATAATCGGCAGATTTACATTCCGAAGGGATTCGCGCACGGCTTCCAGACACTTAGCGACGATGCCGAGGTTAGCTACCTCATTTCAGAACGCCATGTACCCGAAGCTGCCAGCGGCATTCGCCATGACGATCCGACTTTTGAAATTGCATGGCCCCTGCCCGTTATCGCAATTTCGAAAAAGGACCTACAATGGCCCGATTTCGCCGACTGAACGTGCCCGATGTGCATTTATTTTAATTAGTCTGTGCCTCAAGCAATTAATTAATCTGTGCCTTAAGCGGCTGATGACAGGCTGGAAATCATTGGATTCAGATGTTAGGGATGATGCTGCTATGAGACAGATAACGTGCCCACTGGCACTGGCATTCTTTGAACCGGTGTCTACCACAACCAGTGCTGACCAAGATTCAGCGGCACTAGCAGGCGTAGGTGGGCTGGGTAGGAGGCGCGTCCATGAATAACACCGTGTTCTACGACTCCGACGTCTCCGATGATGTTCGGCGTCAGCTGCTATACGATGGCCAGCTGTTCGTTTACTCACGTCGGGCAAGCATCTTAGCTTTCACCAACTTTGCGAGGTCGATGATCGAAGATGCGTTCGGCGGGCTCGATCCGAGAACGGCGCAGAAGAGTATGCCCGTCGAGCGTTACGCAACGTTGCTTGGCAAGCTCAAGCCGGCATTCATCCACCATTCAGAGTCGAAGCATCACCTTAAGGAGATTTTGGAAGATCTGGGCTGCGACCTCGAGCGAACATATTTTGACGTGCCGCGAATGCGCAGTTCGACGAGCGACAACTACCTGACGACCGGCATCGCCTTCGCTTGGCATCCTCATCGCGATACCTGGTACTCAGCCCCGGCCTGTCAGATCAACTGGTGGCTGCCGATCTACGAGATCGAATCGGACAACGCAATGGCATTCCACCCGCGCTATTGGACCCAGCCGGTCAAGAATAGCTCCGAGGGATATAACTATTATACCTGGAATAAGCTGCATCGCGGGGAAAACGTTGCGAAGCTCGTCAAGGAGGACCCGCGCCCCTTGCCGCGAGCAACCGAGCCAATGGAACTTGATCCGCAGATTCGCCTGATTTGTCCTGCGGGTGGCGTCATCCTATTCTCCGGTGCGCAAATGCACTCGAGCGTGCCCAATACATCCGGCGTGACGCGCTTCAGCATTGATTTCCGCACCGTTCACTTGGATGATGCTATTGCAAAGCGCGGCGCGCCGAACATCGACTCGGCCTGCACCGGAACCGTCATGCGGGACTATCTCCGTGGCACGGATCTGTCGCGGATGCCCCAGGAAGTTACTGCACTCTATGACGACGGTAGCGAGGGCGATGGCGAATTGCTCTACGTGCCAAAGAAACTCAGCGTAGAGAAATCACAGGCTTCGCTCGTATAAGCCGTCATTTGGTCGGAGACGCCATCAAGGTTCACGCAAGCTCGGTCGAGTGAAGCCCTTGTGCCCAAGGCCAAGCTCTGGACCTTTCCGAATACGCTGCAGATTCTCCTGCGAGCCGCTTTCGTTCAGGATAGATGCGACTAGGCTCTGAGAACACACGAGAGTCTCTGGCTATTTACTAGCTAGAAAATCCAAATGGCAAGCGAATGGAAGGCGGTAATTACCGGCGCGAGTTCGGGAATCGGCAGAGCGATAGCGACTGCGATTGCTTCAACCGGGGCTTCGGTATGTCTGGTTGGACGAGATTCCGGACGCTTGGAGAATGTCGCCAAGCTCGTTCGTCCGACTGCTCGCTCAGTATTAATCCACGATGCGGATCTAAACGTCGACACCGTCATCGAAGGCCTCGCGCAACGCCTTAGGCAGGAGTTCAGAACACTCGACATACTGGTGAACTGCGCTGGAACCTTCTCCACCGGAACTCTTGAGAAAACTCCGGTTCAGCAACTCGATGTCTTGTACCGAACAAATCTCCGGCTGCCATTTGCGTTGACTCAAGCATTACTGCCCCTGTTGAAACGCCGGCAAGGCCAGATTGTGTTCATCAACTCCTCACAAGGCCTTCAGGCTAGGGGCAATACCGGGCCCTTCGCCGCGACCCAACATGCGCTCAAGGCGCTGACCGACAGCCTACGCCAAGAAGTCAATGCCGATGGCATAAGGGTCCTCAGCATATATCCAGGGCGCACCGCGACGCCTAGGATGAAAGCTTTGTATGAAATCGAGGGGCGGGCGTATCGGCCTGAACTTCTCCTTCAGGCCGAAGATATTGCCCAGATCGTATTGAACGCACTGCTACTGCCGCGAACAGCCGAAGTCACAAATGTCGAGATCCGTCCCCTTATCAGGTCGTATTAGGGTCAAAAGACCGTGTTGTTGCAGTCGCTGCGCTGTACCGCGAACCACGGTGAATGGCAAATCCGCACGCTCAGCAATATCGAGTAACGAATGCCCTCCATCAGAGAGATTGAGAATCCATAACATGGCCATACTTTCCGTCGCGGCGTCCTTGTTTCCCCCGACCGCGCCATAAAGTCCATACTTTCCAAGCTGTGGCTCGCATTTTGGCACGGCATTAAGGTAGACAGCGTCGTTTTCTATCACATCGATCGCCTCGACGATCAGGTGGAAAGATCGGGCCAAATGGCAGGACCGTATGAAATCGAGATTGTCCGCCGAGGTGTGATATTGGGGAATCTTGCCGAAGCTGCTTCGTTGGAAAAGTCCCACCGGCAAGTTGAAGCCTGGCGAGCAATATTGGCGTTCATCGTAACCGTAGGGGAAAAAATCGAGAATTGTCGGCGTCAGTCCAGAGTGATGCAGAGAGTGGATCATCGCCCGATCAATCTTCGCGTTGCCGCGTCTGCTCTTTTTGTAGGTTGGGCCGCCGCCGTCTCCAACCATGGAAATAACGAGCCCGTGCTTGATGCGTTGACTAATGTGTTCATTGCGTGCGAGCCACGTGATTGCGCCGATCGTGCCGGGGGCGAACAGGAACCTGTAGCTGTAGCGCGTTCGCAAGCCGGCCATTCGTTTGGCAAGATGCGTGAGCAACGCGATGCCTGAGCAGTTGTCATTGGCGAGCGAAGGGTGACAGACATGGGCCGACAGTAGAAACTCGTCGGTGGTCTCGCCCTTGTGCAGGTACTCGCCGTAGGTGAGATATCCGTCTTCAAGACTCGCGTCGATGAACACCTCATAGGCCTGATCTCGCAGGTTTTCGAACTGACGGTGGGGCATGCAGAAACCCCAAGCCTCAGCATAGTAAGAGGTGCGATAAGGGATAAGATCAGGTTGTTCCGGCAGCGTGTGAACGTGTTGCTTCAGCTCCGCGAGAGATAGGTGCTTGTGCACGGGGGTGCTGTAGCTCATGACATGCAGGTTTGACTTTTTAAAGTCGACGACTCTTTCGCCGTCGCTGTCCTTGATATACGCATCGCGGATGTTCCACTCGCGCGGGATCGTCCAATCGAAGACGGGAGTTCCCGTTGGTACCTCGTGCATCTCCAATGCAATGTGCGCAGCAATTTCACGCAGTGTTTGCCGCACGCCATTCCCGGTAATGCTGCGACAAATAGGGAATATCTTGGCGGCGAGGGCGAAGATTTCCTCGCCTATTTCCTCTGTCAAGAGTCGCTCGCCGAGATCTCCCCGCACATACATGGATGTCGCATGCACCTACGCTTCAGCGTGTCGCTTAACGAGCAAGTTCGGCCTCCAACGTGGCATCGCCTGGGCGCCGGGGCTGGACGTGCCGCAACTCAGCATCGAGGATGCCGTCGGCCAGTAGCTTTTTGATATGCCCGATGCGCTGATATCGCGGGCCCTCAAACTCTTCCAATGTCAGGCCGGATGAACGATAGGCCCTGTAGAGTTGTTCGGCGCCCCTGCGCGCGTCCCACTGCGGATCGAACGTCGGAAGCTTGTGACGGATTTTTTCGAAGCTCACGCAATACGAACGCTTGTCGGGGCCGGCATCGTCCGCAAACTCGATCGTGCATCCGGGGACGATGGCGGCTACGATCTCCGCCAGATCCCGAATGCGGTAATTGTGGGCGGTCTGGCCGACGTTAAACGCCTCATTGAATACATCATCGGGAGGCGCTTCGAGTGCAGCGATGAAGGCGCGCGAGATATCCTCGATATGCACGATCGGCCGCCAGGGCGTGCCATCTGATTTTAAGTGGATCTTTCCCGTCGTAAATGCCCAGGCGACTAGATTGTTCAATACGATGTCGAAACGCAGCCGCGGTGACACGCCATAGGCCGTTGCCGGACGCAAATAGACCGGGCAGAAGCCATTTCCTGCGAGGTGGGAGATATCACGCTCGGACATGACCTTCGATTCGCCATAAGCGGTTACCGGATTGAGGGCGCCCGTTTCGGCAATCATTTCCTCGCCTGCCTGGCCGTAGTTGCTGCAGGAAGAGGCGAACACAAAGCGAGGCACGCCGGCCTTCTTTGCAAACTCTGCCAAGCGCACACTAGCGCGATGATTGATATCGTCAGTAAGCCCTGGCTTGAGATTGCCGAGCGGATCATTGGAGAGGGCCGCGAGATGAAGCACCGCATCAAAACAGATGAGATCGTCGATTTCGACGTCCCGCGTGTCCTTACGGATGGTCGGCACCTGACAGATTTCACCACCATGTGAAAATGTGCAGCGCGCGTAGAGATCGCTGTCCAAGCCGACCACCTCGTGCCCAGCCCGAACCAGCATCGGCGTCAAGACGGTCCCGATATAACCCAGATGTCCCGTTACCAAAACGCGCATTCGTTCACCCCTGACTGCTTTCTACTGACCAAATAAAAATTGTTCACAGGACGCATCGTCCAACTCCGCGCACGGCATTGTCTATCCGACAAACGCCTCGAGCGCAGCATGGCTATGCGGCCATGCGGGACTTTTAATTGGCAACAGGACGCGACCCGGCTGCCGCGCAGCGCTCCACGCTCCCCCGACGACCGGTCACCTCCAAGAAAGTCGCTCGCACGCTGCGGTTATGTAGGTAGCATTTTTCATAGCTAACTCGCAAAGCGTTAAAATTTATAACTGACATGCTAACGTTAATAATGCCGATCCCTGAATCGCCGGCGTGATCTCCTATTTCCTTTACCCATTGCTTCGCGGCCTCGACGAGAGCATACGTGAATCATGATAAGGGCCCCGGTCTGGATGGACCATCGTCCATGTGGCCTAAAAATGCGGGTGTCTCGAAGCTCGCATATGATTCAAGCTTTGCTTTGGATTTGACTAGTCGCGCATCGCCGACCTTTCATCAAAAGAACAAATACCAAGGTTTCATCCTAGCCAGAGCAGCTCAATGAACATTGTTGGAAGTCGGTCTTTTGTGAGTTCTCCCTTGGTGAACTATGCCTTGAAGGGCCTTCAGAGATGCTGGCTGCCGGATCATGGTCGCTGGTCGCACATCTATCATTTGGATGGGCGGGATCAACCGAACGAGTCCCTCCCGAGGAGCGATGTGTTTTACACGCTCAATGTGCTTCTTGGCTTATCGCGCCTGAGCCGTGTTCCTAACGGCATCAACGTATCAGCAACCTTTGAGCGCAACGTTCTGCAATTGCCCAGATTGCCTGTCGAAAAATACGCTTTCGGCATGGCGTTGTGGGCGGCCGCCGAGCTTAACTTGGATGTTCCCGCCGAGGTCATGCACCATATTGAGGCTCTTCTCTCCGAGAAGAAAAATTGGTGCCGCTTTCGTGCTCAAGATCTTGGTATGATACTATCGGGGATTGTTGCTCAGGCCAGAGCGGGTCGCGATGAATTTTATCGATTTGCCAAACCGCTCTTTGCATTTCTCGTTGACCGGTACCATGGTGCTTCAGGACTTTTTTTCGATGAGCCTTTTGGACTGAGGCGGCGATTCGCATCCTTTGCGAGTCAGACGTATTTGAACCTTGCATGCTATGCCTATGGTGAGTTTGAGAGGAATCGACGCGCGATCGAAAACGCAAACGCTTGCGCTCGCAAGTTGATCGACTTGCAAGGGCCTCATGGAGAGTGGCCCTGGTTCTTTGACGCACAGAAAGGCTTTGTTCTCGATTTTTATGAGGTTTATTCGGTACATCAATATGGAATGGCGCCAGCTCTGTTGGAATGTGCGGAGCGTCATGGCGTGGCTGGTGCTCGTGAAGCACTGATCAGGGGCTTTGAATGGGTACTTGGCCACAACCAGCTGGCTAAACTGATGCTAGTCCCTGGCAAGCACTTGAGCATCCGTTCACAGCTTCGAAAACATGAATTGCACACCAACAAATTCAGGATGGTTCGCGCTGTTCATAACGCATACTTCGGCTGTTCAGCAGGCCTAACCGAGCCGGCAAACCTTCGGGTCCGTCTGGAATGCCGAAGCTACGAGTTGGGCTGGATTCTTTGGTCGTTTGGGAAACGCGCGGACCTGTCCCGGCTAACCCACAACCCAATCTTTGTCGACGCCCTAGACCACTCGCAAGATTACGTTTAATGGGGGATTGTGCAGACGTGACGTGGTCTTCGCTGCGGCGCGGACCCCCGCGTGAATGCGGCCACTTGTTGCCTCGGTGGGCGCGAGAACCGTTGGGCGGTACGGCTATAGCTTCTCTAATTCGGTAGCGCGAGACCGAGCCCCGATCGGGTCAGAGGTGAGATCTAATCACTCGGGACGATCGCGTTCCAAGCCGACCATCTCTGACGGCGTCATGATAGTCTCTGGCGCGCGCCTCCGCTTCCTGGCCAACGAAAATCGCGACGTAGCAAGTGCCATCACCGTCAAAATACTCAACACGCCAGTCGCCAGGAATTTCCAAGTCATTGGCCAGCGCAAGGTCCAGGGGCGATTCGTCGCTTTGCGGGACAGTCTTCATGAGCTACCTCCCCTTGCCGACACTCAACGGACATGACGCGGACGGAGTTCCTCAAGTGGCGACGTTTTTTCCTCCGGCCGCAGTCTGCCGTTGAAGGCCGTGAGCCGATCAAGCGGCGCGCTTAAGCTCTGGGCCTCGCCTTCGGACGCGGACCATCCCGAACGGGTACGAATCTTGCCGTTCCTTTTGCATTAAGGCGCTATCAGCCAATAAGATGTTCATCATACTGTCAAGTGAGTCTCAGGCGGTGGTAGGGACTTAGGGCGACCTGACGAGCCCTTATCGGTAGCACCGCGCTTTAATGTCTAACACGAGGATGGGGCCATGCCGTGTAGCCCGATCCAGACTAGACCAAGGACAACGAGTGTCGCCGCCGTCTTGCGCATGATCAGGCCAACACGATCCTCACCTCAGATCACGAAATATCGTTAAGGTTTTGCTTGTGCATTAAGGTTTGTGCGGCGACAAAGTTTAGCGACATTCTAGCCGCATTTCTCCTTGACAGTTTTAGGTCTGCAGAAATAGATTTCCAGAAGAACATTCCAGCCTTGCAGGCCCCATCGGCGCGCCAATCTTGCAGGGCACCCTTATCGCAGGCCTTCGACTTCATCTGTGCCTCGTTCAACTCGGGTGAATTGCGGGGCCATCTATTTGAGGGTTTCCGCTGATCTGCCACGGACCTCACAACTAAGAAGAGCAACCACTGGGTAGCGCAAACGTGGGCAACGGAGAAAAAAATGACAGAGGTAGCAAGCGTTTATCCGCAGCTCCCGACTCGCGGAAGGCAGATAAAATTCACGCCGGAGAGGCTCCAGCAGATCAGAAATCTCGTCGAGCGAGGAAAAAGCCGAGAGGAGATCGCCGGGCTGATTGGCGTGACGGTTGGTTCGCTACAAGTCACCTGCTCGAGGTTGGGGGTCAGTCTGCGGCGACCTATTTTTGACACCGGAACCGGTTTGCTGCGGCGAGGCGAACCGCGTTCTAATAATGGGATGCATAATCCTAGTCACACTGGCGATGTTCCGTCGCAACCCACGAAAGAACAACAAAATTCACAGGGTGCGGTGGCACAAGCCCAAGGCGCAACACCGCACCAAGAGAGAGCGAGAACGAATGAGGCGGGTGCGGCGAACTTCACCATCAAAATGCAGTACAGGGGGGAGGAGCGAACAGCTGAATTACCGCTCACTCAGGACATGATCAGGCAACTAGCATTCGAGGCACAGTTCCGGGACATGAGCATTGGTGAACTCGTCGGTGAGCTCATTAAAGCGATGATGAAGGGGGATCTTTTTCAACACGTGCTCGAGCCAGACCAAACCCGAGCTGCTTAAGCTGATAAATGGACTGCTCCCTCGTGGGAACGCTTTTCGGAAGTCCGATCAACATTGAAGAAGCAGCAGCGGCCTGCGTTGCCGACTGCACTGGGGGCGAGGGTGGGGAAGAGGTCGGCGTTGCTGGCGGGACGGCGTCGTCGGGGGCTTCGTTCAATCCTCTAACTGAAGACATGCCCCTCACATGACCTCGACGCGGGTTATAACGCATTCTTAGGCTGTTCGGCGGGCCGGACCGAGTCGGCAAACCTTCGGGTCCGTCTGGAATGCCCAAGCTACGAGTTGGGCTGGATTAGATCGTCTGGTCGTTTGGGAAGCGTGCCGACCTGTCCCGGCTAACCCACAACCCAATCTTTGTCGACGCCCTAGACCACTCGCAAGATTGCGTTTAACGGGGGATTGTGCAGGACGAATGCGAGGCTGCAGTGCGCTGATTCCACGCCACAGTCCCACTCCTACTCAGGAGACTGAGCATTTTGCGAGCGCGATGGGTACGGATTGCGAACAGCACCAAAATCGCCTTTAAGCGGGTTGATGCTCCCTGAATTCGATCGCTGCTCAATACTTTCCCAGAATCCACAATCGGCGATCCCAGAACTGCCAATGCGCGAACAATCCAACGAATTTTCCACCCGGGTTTTCCACGGGCCATATTGAGAAAATGCTGTGTATGACGGTCCCACTTCGCGTATAATTCGTGCAACGAACGACGCGCCGGATGGAAAACAATCATCTCTGGAATATAGCGGAACGTGAACCCCGCGGAGAGTGCGCGTTGCCCCCACTCGATGTCCTCTGCGACCTGGATGCCCGCAAACGGCCCAATCTTTTCGAAATCCGCTCGGCGCACGACTAGGTTCCCCGTTCCGCAGAAGCCATGTTGTTCGATGTACAATTTGAAGCGATACCCAAAAACGCCCTCATACGCCTCGATTGCCGTAGATCCCGTATCATCATGCCAGATCCGAACGTCGCCACCGAGAATCGTCCCTTCCTTCGACAAACAAAGGGTCTGTAAAGCATTGCGAAGCCAGTCGGGATGCGCGCGACAATCAGCATCGATGAAGGCGAGAACATCTCCGGTCGCGTTGCTAGCTCCGAGATTGCGGGCAGGGCCGGGACCGGGCTGTAATTCTTGCATCAATCGCGTGCCCGGATGACGGGCTACAATGTCATCGGGAAGGCAAACCGAGCCGTTGTCCACAACAATGATCTCAAAGAACGAGCGTGCCAGGCTTTGGGCATCAAGGCCACTAAGACACGCCTCAAGCGCTTCTGGCTGATCCCGGTGAGGAATGACGATAGAAATTAATGGCCCCTTCAAGGTCATCTTTGGTCCATATTCGTGCACATCAGTACAGCATGGATGATGACCGTGATTATGTCTATGAGCGGGCAACTCAAACCGAGTGAATTAAATAACTTAACTAAGCTCTCAGATCTGTATTAAGCCGAATGCGTCTGTTTTTTTGCTATCTAGGGGAATGATAAAAGTGCTTTGCTTAAAATTTCACTCTGTGACGTTTTAATTGTACGGACAGACAAATCTACGTATCAAGAGATTGGCTCCGCTGCAGGCCAGAGCTTGCTCGGGACCGACTCTTACTCCTTGGGATGACGATGCGTGAATCGCTTCTACGTTGCCCAATCGATATTTTGACAATGGCTGAAACGGTGGAGCTAGCCCGCGAGGCAATGCGGAGCCGCAAGAGGCTACAACACGTAGCTCTTAACGTTGCCAAGCTTGTCAACATGCGCCGAGATCCCGTGCTTGCAGCGGATATTATCAGCAGCGATTTGGTGGGTATTGATGGAATGGGAATCGTTTGGGCGGCGCGGTGTCTCGGACTGCCTGCCAAGGAGCGGGTAGCGGGGATTGATCTCCTGACCGAGTTACTTGCGCTATGTGCAGAAGAGGGGTTCAAACCATACTTTTTAGGGGGCACACGCGAGGTAGTGCATAAATCATCAAGCCGGGTGCTCGAAAGATATCCGACGATTTGCTTTGCTGGCCTGCGGGACGGCTATTTCAAACCGGAAGAAGAGCCCGAGGTGGTCAGTCAAATTCGGGACAGTGCAGCAGATTGCTTGTTCATTGGCATGCCGACACCCCGCAAGGAGCGATTTCTGGCATCCCATCGAGACATTCTGAACGTGCCATTCATCATGGGAGTTGGCGGCTCTTTTGACGTCCTCGCCGGCGAAGTTCGTCGCGCTCCCGTCCGGATGCAGGCACTTGGACTCGAATGGCTCTACCGCGTCTACCAGGAGCCTGGGCGCATGTGGTGGCGATATGCGAAAACCAATACCCTTTTCGCTGCAATTTTAGCGGGAGCGGTCATTCAGAAACGGTTGTTTGCAAGGTCTCAAACCTGGAGACCGGCCTGACGCGTGTCTGCCCATCAAGAGGCTAAAGCGTGCAAAAGCATTTCTTCGTTTTGCTGGGGACTCGACCGGAGGCGATCAAACTATTTCCAGTTATAAACCGCCTGAAAGTTGAAAAGCACGCTGCTGTCACTGTGTGCGCTACTGCTCAGCATCGCCACCTGCTCGACCAAGTCCTTAAGTTGGTCAACATCGTCCCGGACATTGACCTTAATGTAATGACGCCCAACCAGACTCTCGATCAGCTGAGCGCGCGATTGCTGGTTGCCGTCGGCGAGGTCCTCGATCAGGTTCGCCCTAGTAGGGTTATAATTCAGGGCGACACTACAACAGCGATGACGGGAGCTCTTGCTTCGTACTACCGTCGTATTCCGGTTTCTCATGTAGAAGCAGGTCTCAGGAGCGGAGACGTATATGCTCCCTGGCCAGAAGAGGTGAATCGCAAGGTGGTCGGAAGCATTGCCAATCAGCATTTTGCTCCAACTGACCGGGCTGCGGACGCCCTTCACAAGGAGAATGTGCCAAGGGAGCAGGTCCATATCACCGGCAACACGGTTGTTGATGCGTTGCTTGCAACAAAAGCCATCGTCGACTCAGACCCGCGACTAGCATCTCGTTGGGACAGCATCAGGACACATCATGGAAACCGTCGAATCATCCTGGTCACTTGCCATCGCCGTGAGAATTTTGGGAAAGGGATTGTCAACATAGTCGATGCGCTGTTGGCCATTCTCCAAAGAGACGATGTTTCAATTGTTCTTCCTGTGCACCCGAATCCAAACGTACATGACGTGTTTGCAACGCGTTTATCTAATCACCCGCGCGTCGAGTTGATCAGCCCGCAAGAGTACACTGACTTCGTTAGCCTACTTTCCCTGGCTTATCTTGTGCTGACCGACTCTGGCGGCGTCCAGGAGGAGGCACCAACTCTAGGTAAGCCGGTTCTTGTAATGCGAGATACCACCGAACGTCCTGAAGGTATAGAAGCTGGTACGGCCCGCCTCGTGGGTGCGGATTGCGGCAGAATTATCGATGAGACGTGTCGTCTCCTCGATGATGACGAGCACTACTGCGCGATGTCCCGTGCCCATAACCCGTTCGGCGACGGTCGAGCGAGCGAACGCATTGTGAGGCTTCTCCTTGATGCCTGAATTTCAGAAGGTTGCTGTTATTGGCCTCGGCTATATCGGCCTGCCTACCGCGGCTGTCATAGCTAGCCGCGGCATGCAGGTCGTTGGTGTCGATACCAACGAATGTGTCGTGAAGACCGTCGCATCTGGCTCCGTCCATATAGCCGAACCCGACCTTGATGGATTGGTGCAAAAGGTCGTGTCCAACGGGTCCTTGGTTGTCACGACCAAACCCGAGCAAGCGGACGTGTTCGTTATTGCGGTGCCGACTCCAATCGACCGCACCAAGCGGCCAGACCTAACAAGCGTGACAGCCGCAGTCGAGAGCATTATCGAGCTTTTGGTCCCCGGGAACTTGGTAATCCTCGAATCAACCTCGCCCATTGGGACGACCGAGAGTGTTGCCAAAAGAATCACTGACACGCGATCGGACCTAAGCATCGGTACAAATGGTAAGGAGCGTAATGCGAGCATTTCGGTTGCCTATTGTCCCGAACGGGTATTACCAAGCCGCATTCTCTCGGAGCTTGTTAATAACGATCGTTGCATAGGGGGCGTCACCGCGTCGTGCGCGAGGCGAGCTCAGCGCTTCTATAAGACGTTTGTCCGCGGAGCATGCATAGCAACAACGGCCCGCACAGCAGAGCTGGTCAAGCTGACTGAAAACGCTTTCCGGGATACGAACATCGCATTTGCCAATGAGCTTTCTCTCATCTGCGACCGCTTTGGCATAAACGTGTGGGAAGTCATTGACTTGGCAAATCGTCATCCGCGGGTCAATGTACTGCGACCGGGCCCTGGCGTGGGTGGTCACTGCATTGCCGTTGATCCCTGGTTCATCATCGATTCCGCGCCCGATCTTGCGCGCATCATGCGGACGAGTCGCGAAGTGAATGACCATAAAACGGCTTCGACAATCGAGCGCGCCATTGCGGTAATAGAAGATCATCCATACGCCAATGTGGCCTGCTGCGGCCTCTCCTTCAAAGCGAACGTCGACGATCTGAGAGAGAGCCCTGCGCTTGAGATTTCATTGGATCTTGCCAAGAAGTATGGTTCGCGCATCAAGATAGTCGAGCCCAATCTTCGTCAGCTTCCGCGACAGCTTTCCGAATATGGCGCCGAATTGCTAGATATAGATAAAGCTGTTCGAACTTGCGAAATCGCAGTCCTCCTGGTCGACCATGACGAGTTCAAGATGGTGCCGTTGGCCGAACGGCGCCATCTAGATGTCATAGACACTCGCGGCATTTGGCAGGATATGCCGGTTCGAACGTGACTGTCGCTTAGTCACTGCGAAATGCGGAAGCTTCCGGCGCCCGCGGGTTGTTTTGAATGCAGCGTCGTTCGAGGACAGATTCCCGGATCTGCTCGGTGCTGACCATAAGCGGTACGCTGCGGGGGAAGAACGGCGCCACCGACGTCGACATCACCGTACCTACGACTGGGGTGCGGAGCCATAGTGCGGGGCCGAAGAAGATAATGGGTGGCCAGTCGTAGCCGTGAACGACGTGCACGTGAGCTCGCGCACAAGCCTAACCAGCATGCGGAGGATCTTCAGGGATGGCCTCCGCCGAGCGAGCGGGATCTGCACGTGCTCCAGCCCCATGCAGCGGACGCGCTCCACCAGCGGACCCGGTTGAAAAATGACGATCACTTCATGCCCGCAGTCGCGCACCGCTCCGGCCAGCTGCGCGGCGTTAAGCCGCGATCCGCCGATCTCCATCGAATACGGGGTACACGAGGATCCTCATGACGCACCGGAATGGCTGCCGCGGTCAGTGTAGAGGCTCGCCGGTGACAGTGTGCGGCGAACACCTCGAATAGCGCCCGGACGTTTGACGCCGTGCCCTGCTCCTCCGCCAGAAAGGCCGCCTGCGCGGCGAACCGAGCGCACCGGTTGGTCGCAAATCAACCAGGTTTGTTCCCTAGTGCCTACTGCGATCGCTGATAGGAGCCAGAAGAAATAGAAGATTGTCTGGTCAAAATAGGAGATGGAAAAGAAAGATATGCAATGGGCGAGAAGCGCGACGCCCGTGCACCACGCGAGCCACTCGGTTTCGGGCTCGATAGAACCGCGCTTGGCGCGAAACGCGGACCCCAGTCGTTTGAAGCATGTCCAAAGGATCGCCAAGAAGAGGCATAAGGTCAGAGTGCCCCCATGGACCGCCTGGGCGATATACTCGTTCGTAATATCGACGTTGTTGGGATCGTTCACGGGTGGACCAAACCCGCCCCAGTGAACCGTCCGAGAAGTGCCGATGAGCCACCATTCGTCCCAATGGCGGATTGCCGCATCGATAATGTAGGATCGATGCCAGCCAGTGCCTCCAGCGAAATCACCGACGGCATCGAATATCCACCACACAGGTCGGTTCATTCCGGCTTGAAGGATCAGTACTATCAGCAATAGTCCGACGCGCACGAGACGCAGTGAGTGACGTAGTCCCCAAATACAAAAGGCGGCTATGCAGCCCCAGGCGGCCAGCAAGGGCCCGCTGCTGGCGGCCGCCCAGACAATCAATGCCGCGCAAAAGGAACCGACAACTCCGCTCCATCTGAGACGGCGATTCCGCGTGCGGATCAGGCCGATCATTAGCGGCAGCAGTGTGGCGCCAACCGTGCCCGCGAGGATTGAATGCTTGAACGCGCCCTGCGCCCTCACCTTCCCGTCTCGTAACGCGGAGATCTCTGCCACGCCGCCTAAGACCGCGAAAAGATTTCTTCCCGTCGCCCTTTCCACAATCATAGCCGCCGCAAGCGGGATGATCATGATCGCGAGGAAGCGGATCTGAAGAATGAAATCGTTGCGATCTCTAAGCAGAGAACGAACCACGATATAGCTGATAAGCCAATCAAACGTGGTCCCTCCTTGCGTGATGAACGATGCCCATCCAGGACGGCTTAAGCTTCCGAACACAACAAAAGCCGCCATCCACCAGAACATGAGGGTATCGAGCAGACACCAGCGGATCGATCTTACTTCGCCGCGGACCAGGACGCGCGTGAGAGCGGCAAGAAGCACCAGACGGAAGAGGTAGAAGTGAAGGCCGGCTATCTGCAGCGATTGACCAGCCGGAAGAAAACAAACCGCGACGAGGATGGGCATCATGGCCATGCGGCGAGGGAGCAGGGTGATCAGAACAGCTGCTAGAACCGCAAGAGTCGCACCTAAGGGGGTCAGGGGGAGGTCGGACTCCATTTGATGCGCCTATCCATTACCATTCGGCTGAGCCGCGAAATCGGCTGTAGGAGGGGACGTTCCCGTATCGTTAATGCACTTCACCTCTACCGCACCCGGTTATTTGGAACAAGTTTGGCCCTTTTTCGTCACCTTCAATTAAAGAATTAATTACAAAATTCTTGCGCGACGACCTGAGCATGGGAATGTTGTTATTAGCGTCACAGCGAGGCAATCTCATCGAAGAGGGGGCACTGCTTTCGACCGAGCGCAAATAGGGACATAAAGCAAATGCACGTCGAAAGCCGCATATTGGTCACAGGTGGAGCCGGTTTCTTGGGCTCGCATCTCTGCGATCGTTTGTTGGCTGAGGGTGCGAATGTTGTCTGCGTCGATAATTTCTTCACTGGAACGCGAGAGAATGTAAGGCATTTATTCTCTAATCCGGGCTTTGAAATGATCCGACATGACGTCACATTTCCACTTCATATAGGAGTGGACGCGATTTATAACCTAGCGTGTCCTGCCTCGCCGATTCATTACCAACACGATCCGGTTCAGACGACGAAAACAAGCGTTCATGGTGCGATCAATCTTCTTGGACTCGCCAAGCGCGTTAAGGCAAGGATCCTTCAGGCGTCAACGTCGGAAGTTTACGGAGATCCCCACGTGCATCCGCAGACGGAGGACTATTGGGGCCATGTGAATCCGATTGGACCGCGCTCCTGTTATGACGAAGGCCAGCGCTGCGCTGAAACGTTGTTTTTCGACTATTGGCGGCAGCACAAGTTGGAAATCAAGGTGCCACGAATTTTCAACACCTACGGACCGCGAATGCACCCAAACGACGGACGCGTTGTTTCTAATTTTGTGGTCCAAGCCCTGCTTGGCCACGACATCACGATCTACGGCGACGGGAACAGACCCGCTCATTCTGTTATGTTGACGATCTGATTGACGGGCTCGTGCGGCTGATGGCGACGCCAACGGAAGTGACGGGCCCTATCAATGTGGGGAACCCAGCTGAGGTCACAATCCTCAAACTTGCAAAGCTGGTGGTTGAGCTATCTAACTCTCAATCGCGGATTTTGTTCGGGCCGAGTCCCGAGGATGATCCTAAGCAGCGGCGGCCAGACCTTTCGCGAGCCGAGCAACTACTCGGTTGGATGCCTCGGACGCCTCTTGAGAAGGGTCTCGTCAAAACAATCGAATATTTCGAGCAATTGCTTAGGGACGACAAATTGCGACTAATGCTTAGCGCTGCCGAGTCCGGACCCTGAGCCAGCCGAACTTGGAAGCGATGCTCGATCGGCACAACCTTGCGATCCGACCAAAACGCACGCTGCCCTCGATCAGTTGGCCGCCGGCCGAGCCTGTCAGCGAGGAAGCCGAATTTGCTGGATTATCCATGTCTCCTAGCTTCGTAAGCGCGGCCCGGATGATGTCCCTTGCTCGACGACGACACGATCCGCGGTTGGCGCAAGTTCTTTGAACAGCATGGACAATGTGGACCTCAGTATTTAGTCAACCGCAACGCGGAACGCGACGGAAAGCGCCGCGCCAATATCGACAGGCTGTTGGGTCGGAAGCCGTCCGATGGACGTATAGGCGAAGCCGTATTTCTTCATGTCTTCTGGACGGTAGACGTTTCTGAGATCAACTATTACCGGGCAAGCCATCAATTCCCGCACTCGTTCAAGGTCCAGCGCACGGAACTGTTCCCATTCGGTAACGATCACCGCGGCGTCCGCTTCTTCCACGCAATCGTAAGGGCCTGGACAGTAGGTCACTTCTGCCAAAACCTGCTTGGCCCGTTCCATTCCTATCGGATCGTAGGCGCGGACCCGGGCGCCCATATCCTGGAGCGCCGTGATCAGCGCAATTGATGGCGCTTCTCGCAGATCATCGGTGTTCGGCTTGAACGTGAGGCCCAAGACGGCAACTGTCTTGCCGCGGAGCACGCCGGCGAAGGCGGACGAAACTTTCCGCGCCATGGCGCGCTTTCGAGTGTCGTTGACGGTCTCAACCGCCTCGAGAATCCGCATCGGCACGTCGTGATCTTGGGCGGTCTTGATGAGGGCTCGCACATCCTTGGGAAAGCAGGAGCCTCCAAAGCCCGGGCCCGCATGCAGGAATTTCGGCCCGATTCTGTTGTCAAGCCCGATACCACGGGCAATTTCCTGCACGTCCGCGCCAACTTTTTCACAAAGATCGGCGATTTCGTTGATGAAGGTAATCTTGGTAGCGAGGAACGCATTGGCCGCGTACTTGATGAGTTCAGCAGTTCGGCGATCGGTGTACAGGATCGGTGCCTGGTTGAGGCAAAGGGGGCGGTAGATCTCGGCCAAAACCGCCTTCGCGCGCTCGTCATGCGTTCCAACGACGATCCGATCGGGATGCTTGAAATCATGGATTGCAGCACCTTCTCGCAAGAATTCCGGATTTGAGACGACGGCGACGTCGATGTCAGGCCTCAGCTCGCGAATGGCGCGGTCGATTTCATCACCGGTTCCGACCGGGACCGTCGACTTTGTGATTACCACCGTAAACCGCTTCAGGGTCAGAGCGATTTCTCGGGCCGCCGAATAGACATAAGAAAGATCAGCATGGCCGTCGCCACGCCGTGCCGGGGTGCCGACGGCAATGAACACCGCATCTGCTTCATTCAAGGCCTCGCTCAGTTCCGTGGTAAATGAGAGTCGTCCCTCCCGAACGTTCGACCGAACGATCTCATCCAGGCCAGGCTCGTAAATGGGAATCTCGCTCGCCTTCAACGCTGAAATCTTAATGCTGTCTTTGTCAACACATGTCACCCGGTGACCGAAATCAGCGATACATGCCCCAGAAACAAGACCCACATAGCCGGTACCAATCATTGCAACTCGCATATTTTACGCTCCCTCGCACCGGCCGCGCCCTTCGCGCCTTAATGCCGCGATGCCACCGGTGTTCTCTTTGCTGCCGTGACTTAAGAACAGATGCTATACCCTGCGTTCGGTGTCCTACAGGCTCGTCAATGTCATGGGGGGACGGCCTGGCAAAAGGCATCGAAGGCTTACGCGCCTATGTCGTGCCAAAGGCGTCGCGTTGAGTCCATTGTTTAGCCGCACTATGGAACAATGGACACACAGGGTAACGCCGCCGCACATTGCGGGCTGGCCTTCGCCACAGTTTCGATCCATCATCGATACATTAGTCCCTGTAGGACTGTATAACCAGGAAAGCAATATCTGGACCGCTAATTCGCATCCCTGACTATACCGGTTGTTGTTTCACACGGTTGTGCAAGAAAAATAACCAATGTTAATTATTTTAAAAATGGAGGATTTGATTATTTTAATATCTGGAATTGGCACCTTTAGCTTAAGTCTCTTAGGTGTGATACGTTCCGGCCGCGGGGTGCAAAATGTCCGCTCATGAGCCGGCTCCTCAGCCGGCCCGCAGATCGGTATCGTTCGATCTGCGTGAGCGGTGCACCATCATCCGCACTCAGATTAAACTGTCCGCCACGGCTACATCGCTAAAAGGTCAGGTAAATTGACGTTCAGCCTCAAACAACATATTGCTCCACGCGGGTGCGAAGTCGGGATAGAGTTGCACGAGGCACGAAGGTCAATATGCGGATCTTTATCACTGGTGTTGCCGGCTTCTTGGGCAGTCATCTCGCTGACGCCATGCTGACGGATGGTCACACGGTTGTTGGAATTGACAATCTGATCGGTGGCGAACTCGACAATGTCCCGGCAGCCGTTAGTTTCCATCAGGTCGACTGCAACGACTTTGAACGAGTGCGTCGTCTCTCGGAGGGGTGCGACATCTTCTATCATTGTGCAGCGACCGCGTATGAGGGGCTATCGGTCTTTTCGCCCCATATCGTCACGCAGAACATCGTATCCGCGTCAGTCTCGGTATTTTCGGCGGCCATCGCGAACAAGGCGAGGCGTATTGTATTTTGTTCCTCAATGGCCCGGTACGGCGCGCTCGAGCCACCATTTACCGAGGATCAGTCGCCGAAGCCCCAAGACCCATACGGAATCGGAAAACATGCTGCCGAAGAGATATTGCGCAACCTGTGCGAAACGCACGGCGTCGAGTACGTCATAGCAATCCCACACAATATCGTTGGACCTCGTCAGAAATATGATGATCCATTCCGCAATGTCGCATCCATCATGATAAATCTTATGTTACAGAAGCGCCAGCCGATTATTTACGGCGACGGTACGCAGCAACGGTGCTTTTCGTTTATTAGCGATTGTCTCTATTGTCTGAAGGAAATGGCATTCCGGCCGCATGTCGCCGGCGAAATCATCAACATCGGCCCCGATGAGGAAATCGTGACAATCATGGATCTCGCGACGCGCATCGCCAACCAGCTGCGGTTCAATCTCAATCCGATCTTCCTTGCCGGTCGCCCTCAGGAGGTCACGCATGCTATCTGCTCGTCGGACAGAGCGCGCAAATTGCTGGATTACAAGACTGTCATCGATCTGGACACCGGGTTGTCGCATATGATCGAGTATATCGAGCAACGCGGCGTTCGTCCTTTCAAGTATCATATCGATCTGGAAATCGTAAATGAGCTTACCCCAAAAACGTGGACGGAGCGTCTGTTCTGATCAGGAGACGTCCTCCGATGTCAAGCCAGGGTCTGGAAACGATGGCCCGTTTGTTGTCATTGCGATCGTATCGACGAATGACATTCATAACATTCTCGGATGCCTGACGTCGCTTACCGCGTCGACGCACCGCAATTTTTGGATCGTCATTTGTGAAAACGGCGGGCCCGAGGCGTTCGACCGTGCAAGGAAGAGCTTGGCCGAGGCGGACTTTATACACGAGCACAAAGTACAACGCCGCGATGTGTCCTCGGTCGGGTGGACGCAAGGCCATGTTGATTTCTATCTCGCAGAGGGGAGGCAGCCTGTTACACTGCTGAAGAGCGCTAGGAATCTTGGATATGCCGGCGGCGTAAATGCCTGCATTACGGCGGCGGCGAATACGCCTTGGGACGCTGTATGGGTGCTCAATCCCGATACGTTTCCTGAGCCCGAGGCGCTTGCTGCACTCGTCCGCCACCAGAAGGAAGGCAACTATGGTATGGTCGGTAGTCGATTGGTCTTCGTCGCAAGTGGCCTCGTCCAGGCTTGGGGCGGCTGGCGTTGGTTTCCTCTGCTTGGCGAAGGGCGGCCGCTTGGATACAAACAACCCGCCGACACGATTCCTAACATAGCCGATATTGAGCGCCGCATGGCGTTCATCAGTGGCGCATCTATGTACGTTACACGCGCTTATGTGGAGACCATCGGGAGGATGGACGAAGAGTTTTTCGTCTACAACGAGGATGTCGATTGGTGTCAGCGTCGGGGTGCCTTCAGGCTGGGATATGCGCACGACTCTCTAGTTCGGCACATCCATGGGGCAACTGCAGGTGCGTCATCAACGCACAAGCCGAGTCGCTCGCGATTCAATACCTATCTGACCGAGCGAAACCGAATTCTGCTTGCTCGGAAACGGTTCGGTGCGAAATGGCCGCTTTTCGCCGCAATCGCGTTTCTTCTCCAGACATCCGAACACTTGGTTCGCGTTCGATCGTTTCGTCAATTCAGCTTCGCCGTGGAAGGTTGGTGGGCCGGAGTGCGCGGGGAGACCGGCGCTCCGGGGTTTATGCGCAGCGCTACCGCACCGGACATCAGCCAATTTTTCGAGCGCAAGATCTAGTGTGTGTTGTCGCGGCGGCAGCAGCAGGGGCGATTCGGCGCCAAGGCGGCGTTCGATCACTTCGTCTACGGGCCAAGTACGACCGGGTTGTCACCTTGCTGACCAAGGATGGGTCGCTTCCAATATCGCCATCGGCCACAAGCTATTAATTCGCACGGCCAGACATCGGCCGTGATGCTTAGCAACTATTTCGGCTCGGTCACAAACGTTATCGTTGATAACAATCGGCTCGTTGAGGAGTGGCAATACCGGACAATCGACACAAGCCTGAGGAGATTGTTGCGAAGCTGCGCCAAGTTGATCAGGTCCTTGCTAACTCATATCCAGATGGGCGGGGCCCCTGCACAGCGCGCAGCCAGCTGTTGTCTTGTCGGACCAAATGCCAAATTTGGTTTTGATGAGAAATGGCGGCACACGGAGACCACTACAGAATGCGCAAAATCCAAAGCATCATTGCGATCCTCGTGAGTGTGATGGCACTCAGCCAGAGTCCATCAATAGTCCGAAGCGAACCACTCGGGATGGGAAGCAATGACCACCGTATGCTCAAGATGGATCAGGCAAGATACGATCAGTGGCGATCACGCTGGGAGCAGTACATCATCAACAGCGCTCGGAATCGCTATTGTGACAAGGAAACGGGAGAAGAGATCGGATGGCTGGTAACGCCCTTTCTGGCAGGCTTCTATTACGGGTACTTGGCAACAGGGGACACGAAATGGGTCGAGATGCTGCTGGACTGGGCAGACTCCTGGATTAAGCGCGCGGTGACAGAGCCCGACGGCTATCGTGGCTGGCCGAAGTCCGGAGCTGCCGGAACCAGCGTAGACAATCTCGACCACTTCTACGCCGACAGCTTGCTCGGCGAGGCCATGGCGTTACGGCCGATTGTACTCATGTCTAATGAAATCCTCAGAACTCCAGCGCTGAAAGAGAAGTACGGCGCCAAGGCTGTGACCTACATCGAGCTCTCGGAGGAGGTGTTTAAGAAATGGGACGGGCGCGGCGCTTGGCGTCATACCGATAGCGGCGGAATTATCACTGTAGTGGGGCCGTTCGGAATCGACGGGAAGACCGGCACCTGGACGGACGGATATGAAAAGAGGAATGCGCCTGGCATTGGCTTCTCGCACCCAGCCAACAAGGCGAATCTCGTGGCAAGTTGGCTCTTGGCCATGTTCGACGCCACGCGCAAGCCGGAGTACAAGGAACGGGCGGAGAAATGGTTCCGGCTGATGAAGTCGCGGACGCGGCCGACAAGCAGTGGCACGTATCAAGTCTGGAACTACTGGCAGCCGGCGGGAGCATGGGACTATAAAGCGTCTGGAATTCCTAAGCATTGGATCGGGATTCATCCGAATCCGGCCTACTATGACATTGACGTTGAAGCCATTGTGATGGCCTATGCGCACGGCGTGGTCTTCACCAAAGATGACATAAGCCGCCTCGTAGCAACGTCCCTGGCTGAGAAACGATACTGGACCGCCCTGGTGCCGTATGACTTTATGAGTCAAAGAAGATTCGAAGATGACCACAAGCCGGATAGTTGGGCTGGACTGGCTGCGACTCCGTGGTACTTAGCGCTCCAAGGACGGTGACGATCAACGCCAACGACGTGACCCTGAAGAATTGCAAGGTGGCGGGGCGCCAGCTGGGCTGTGATCAACATCATGTCTGGAAAGACAGGCGTGGTGATCCAAGACTGTGAGATAAACGGATTGAGTGCCGAGGGCGTGCACGGTATCAGCGGGCAAGGGACATTCCTGCGGGACAACATCCATCACACCGTGGCCCGCACTATGATGGAATCGCGACAGACGGGCCTGTTTCCAATATTACCATTCGGCACAACACGGTCATTAACTCGCACGACCAGGCATCGGCGGTGATGCTCAGTAACTATTTCGGGTCCGTCACGAACGTCACCGTTGATAACAACTGGCTGCAAGGCGGTGGTTACACCGTGTACTCAGATGGCCAGTTCAATGGCGGAACGATCTCGGGGGTCTCATTCATGAATAACTACTTGGTCAAGGGCCAATATGGATATAAGGGCACCTCGAAAAATTCTTCTCGCCAAGTCGCTACGAATCTGACTCGCTGACCGCAATGGGCCATGGGCGGATCGAGCGAGCGAGTCATGGGGCAGACGGGCTTTTTCGATGTTGAGCGCAGGCTTGAGGCGATCAGCGCCAAAGGCGATCCGTTGGAAACGATCAAGAAGATCGTGCGGTGGGAGGACTTCCGCGCTGACATCGAGAGCGTGACCGAGACGAAGCCCGAGGAGCGCAAGAGC
>Ga0306922_10000232_pt1 | contig 43435 bp, 30 predicted proteins | sample sta12Cox44000082_FD_203758 | JGI IMG/M metagenome (GOLD analysis project Ga0306922, IMG submission 203758) | Lab enrichment of tropical soil microbial communities from Luquillo Experimental Forest, Puerto Rico - statoxic.12C.oxic.44.000.082 (v2)... | ecosystem: Environmental > Terrestrial >... | reverse complement strand
GGCTTCGTGCACGCTGGTGGTCAATCCTCAGCATGCCACCTGCTTCAGGCTCATCTTGTGTTAGAAACCGACTCCTCCTTCAGGCTCATCTGGCATTGGAAAAGACTCTGATGGCACTTCCGACATGAACCAGCGCATAATTATGCTTTTGCGTTCAGGAAGGCAGGCGAGGCTCACCTCTTTGGTAATCCCGCCAAAGTTCACCCGCCACACGCGCAAAATCCTCACCTTGTATGTTCAAGACCTTCCCTGGGATTGCAAGACACATCCGCTCACCCTCCCGATTGATCTGTTTCACCAATTCAGTTGTCTGTGACATGTGACCATGATGTAAGGTCGCGAAATCACCCGGCGGCTTATGTGCCTTTCTTCTTCCCTGGCAGCGCAGCCGGATTCTCGTGCGTGCGCTCCCGGAAGCGCGCGTGCATTCCCGTGCCCAGGGAAATCGCGCTCTCCCCAAACTTTTCCCTTAGGCGATCGGCCGCTGAAAGCGCCTGGTTCCACCTGTCATGTGCCGTGCCGCCGCCCAAATTGAGCTGCTCGCTTTCGGCATCGAAGTGGGCGGCGTGGACCCCCAGCAGACGGACGTCACCTCGGTTCCAATTTTCGCGAAACAACTGGCGAATTGCAGCAAAAACCTCAGAATCGACGGCGGTTGGCGCGCTTAGCGTGCGTGCCCGGGTAATGGTAGAGAAGTCCGAATACCGCAGCTTGAGCTGCAGGGTGCGCGCATGAAGATTCTGCTCACGTAGCCGGCGGCAGACCATCTCGGAAAGGCGTGCAAGCGTCGCTTCGAGCTTCGCCTGGTCGGCCGTATCCTGCCCGTATGTGTGCTCATGGCTTATGGACCTCGGCCCAATGTCCTCGCCGATGTCGTTGTCGAACCACGCCCCGGCATCCAATCCTCGCGATTTGCCGGCAAGCGCCACTCCCAGGGCTCCGAAGTTCTCCTGCAGCCTGCTCTGGTCCAACTTCGCCAAATCGCCAACGAATTGGATTCCGAGTTCGTTCAGGCGCTTCTCCATCACTTTGCCGACACCCGGGATCTTTCGCACGTTCAATGGCGCGAGAAACGTGATCTCACCACCTGGCAGGATGCGGAGCACGCCGTTCGGTTTGGCCTGATCGGAGCAGACTTTGGCAATCAGTCGTGACGTGCCGATTCCAATCGAGCAATTCAGGTTTGTCTCTGCCTTCATTGTTTCGTGCAACGAGTGGGCTGCTCGCAAAGCAGGCCCATGCAGCCGTTCCGTGCCGGTCATATCCACGTAGGCCTCGTCGATAGAAGCCATCTCCAGCTTCGGGGAGAAGCGATTGAGCACTTCGTAGACTTTACCTGAGTACTCGCGATACCGGTCCGGGTGACCATCGACAAAAATTGCCTGCGGACACAGCTTGGCCGCGGTGCGCAACGGCATAGCCGAGTGCACACCGAATTTGCGCGCAGCGTACGACGCCGCAGAAACCACGCCGCGCTCGTGCGCCTGGCCCCCGACAACCACCGGCTTCCCTTTCAGCGATGGATCGAACAGTTCTTCGACGGAAACGAAGAACGCATCCATGTCGACGTGGAAGATGGTGCGCAGAGAGGCTGCCATGTTGGCACCGATTCTAGTCCACGCAAGCACAAACCGATCCATTCAGCCCTGTGCAAAAGGAAAGGCACGGCTGGTTGGCCGTGCCATTTCCGGCGTACTACATTCACGAGAATCAGACCACCGGAACCCGTATTCTCGCAGGTAAATTGGCGTGAATTGTGAGTGAACAGTTTAGTTGCTCCCGGCTTATTTACCTGATGCCGAAGCTTTATTCCACCCCTCTGCCGCGTATACGACCTTGCCTTCGACCACAGTCAGCAAGACTTTGGTCTGATCAATCTTGTGCGGGTCAATCTGAAACAGGTCCTGGTCAACAGCGATCAGGTCCGCCAGCTTGCCTGGTTCAATGGAACCTTCCATTTTCTCTCGCTTGCCTGCATACGCGACTCCCATCGTATAGGCTTCGATTGTTTGCTCAAGCGTGACACGCTGAGCAGGAACGAACCCGCCTGCGGGTTTCCCGTCGGACGTTTGGCGCGTAAGCGCGGTTTGGATTCCCGGCCAGGGGCTGATGGTCACGACCGGCCAGTCGCTGCCGAAGGCCAGTCTGCCACCGTCTGCGGCGATGCTGTGCCAAGCGAACGCACGTGGCTCACGCTGCGCGCCGGCATTCCGCAACCATACTTCCAGGGTGTCTGCGTCAGGATAGGCGTGCAATGGTTGCATGCTGGCAATCACGCCCTGGTTACCAAAGCGCGGAATGTCCTCGGGGGTGATTGTTTCGATGTGCTCGATCCGCGGACGCGAGTCCTTCGTGCCATTCGACTTGTTCATGCTCTGGTACGAATCCAGGGCTAGCCGAACCGCAGCATCTCCGATGGCATGCGTAAAAATCTGGTAGCCGTTCTTATCGAGCTCCGTTAGGGTAGCCTGATATTGCGCGGGCTCCCAAAATGTCTTCCCCTTGATTCTTGGGTCATCGGCATACGGCGTGAGCATGGCGGCGGTATGTGACTCCACAACGCCATCGAGCATGGTCTTCACGACTCCCCCAGCAAGCCAGTCGTCGTGATAGGTGCGGCGGGCCTTGTCCAGGCTGCTGCGAATTTCGGGCGTCAGTCCAGGCGGATCCAGAAAATAAGCAATATAGAACCTGGAAGTAAGCTCACCGTTTCTGCGCAGCTCGTCATACAGATCGAAATACTCGAAGTCGCCTCCAGCGCTGTGAATACGCGTGACTCCGTGGCGGCGTGCCTCCATCAGTCCGGCCCGCAGCGCCTTAATGCGCTCTTCTCTGGTGGGTTCGGGTACAACTTTTCTCACCAGTTCGCTGGCGGATTCCTTCAGAGCACCCGTGGGGTTCCCTTGCGCATCGCGCACAATCTTGCCGTTTGGCGGATCAGCAGTATCACGGTCAATACCGGCGAGTTGTAAGGCCTTACTGTTGGCCCAAGTGGTATGCCCGTCGAAGCAAGTGAGCAACACAGGGCGGTCGCTGACAACCTTGTCGAGATATTTCTTGTCCGGCAGAGCAGATTTGCCAAATGCGTCATACTGCCATCCCATCCCCTCGATCCATCCGCTGCCCGGATGGGTCGCCGCATATTCCTTTACACGCTTCTGAATATCGGCAATGGTCTTGGTATCATCGAGCTTCACGCCGAGAAGCGTCATCGATCCTTCCATAAAGTGGACATGTGCATCGCCGAAGCCCGGCAAGAGGAGGTGGCCGCGGGCATCTACCACAGGCGTGTTCTTACCCGCATGTCTCATGACCTCTTCGTTCGTGCCTACGGCAATGAATTTACCGTCCTTAATCGCGACTGCTTCGGCCCAAGGCTGAGATGGATTCACCGTGTAGATCTTCGCGTGTATAACGATCAAGTTCGCGATTGAGGAGCCGGACTGAGCGTTGCCGACACCGCACACCACAGCAAGCAAGCTGAAGGAGAGAAAGAAAGACACAGCCGAGCGTAGAATCGGTCGCAGTGCCATTGTTTGTTTTCGCTTCCCTTTAGAACGTTGGCGGGGTGTTCACCCAAAGCACCACCGTCTTGATTTTTCCCGAGTTCCGCCAGGTGTGTGGCGTATTGCTCTCGAAATAGAAGCTGTCTCCGGCGCGAAGCTTGTGCGCCTGTCCGTCCAGTTCGATGTCCAGCACTCCTCGCAATACAAACAGGAATTCTTCTCCCTCATGCGCATACGATTCACCGCTCCCCGCTCCCGGCGCGATAGTGAAAAGGTGCGGTTCCATCACCGTATTTCCCCAGGCCAGCAGCTCCATTTGGACGCCCGATCCTGCATCCAGCGTTTTCCTGTCTTGGGGACGCACGCGATACGGGTTGGCCTTCGCGGGATCAAAGAAATCAAGAATGTTGAGCTGGTAAAAACGCGCCAGCTTGCGCAGCGTGCCGACCGAAGCGGTCATATGCGACCGCTCGATGGCACTGAGAAAGCCGGCAGAGATTCCCACCTCCTTCGCCACCTCGGCCAGAGGTAAGTGACGACTCACCCGCAGTTGACGCAGGCGCAAGCCGGTGGCGTTTGCGCCATTCCCGCGGCCGCTCTTCACCATTCCTTGCGATTTCAGGAGTTCGACAATCGCGGGGGCGTTCAATCCCCTTACCCGGCTCAAGAAGCGCGCCCGCTTGAGAACTTTCAAGTCTTCCTGCGAGTAAAGCCTGTATTTGCTGTCGGTTCGTGCGGGTTGAATGATGCCCAGCTTCTCCCAGGAACGGATGACCGAGGCCGAGACTCCCGTCTGCTCGGCGACTTCGCCGATCTTCAGGCGCGCTCGGGTTGCCGCCGATGGGTCGCCCTGACTCTTCTCTTGATCCATGCTTTTCGGGGTGCCGCTTGACAAGCTGCGATATGATTCTCTAACCTTGCGGAATTATAGCAAGGTTGCTGTTCTCCGGTAAAAGTTCGTCTCTCTCGCGCTCAACGTTTTAGTTTTACATTTCTGCGGATCCTGAGTGGGGGCTTATGATCAGGTTTGCTATTCGTCTCTGTGTTCGTGCGGGTCTCTCCGCTTTGCTCATTGTCAATTTCGCTGCTGTGGCAACTGCGCAAAGCACGGGAGGCAGAATCAACGGTCGCCTCACCGATCCCAGCGGAGCCGTGATTCCCAATGCAAACGTCACGCTGATTAATGAAGCAACTGGCGTCAGCACCCATACGCAGACGAACAAAGGTGGGGATTATTCCTTCCCAACCGTGGCCGTGGGAACTTATACAGTGGAATTCGAGGCCCCGGGGTTCAAAAAACTCACGCGTCGGCAAATTGCCCTCGATCTGAACCAGACCCTTGCGGTAAACGAGACTCTTGAGCTCGGCGCAGCGACGGAAACGGTCGAGGTAACTTCCGAGGCTCCCCTCATTGACACCAGCTCAACTCAACTCGGAGCCACAGTCGATTCTCTGATGGCGACGCAGTTGCCCCTCAACACTCGCGACACTTACCAGCTTCTCCAATTGCAGCCCGGCGTTATGTCTAATGTGGGCGGAAGCAACACCATCGCTTACGGTAGCGACCAGCCAGGTGTGGTTTCCGTCAATGGTGGTCGAGGCCGTGCCAACAACTTCAATGTGAACGGTGGTGATGCCAACGACCTGTTCGCAAACCTGCCGACGGTACAACCCAGTCCCGACAGCATTGCCGAATTTCGGGTACTCACCAACACCTTCGACGCCGAGTACGGACGCAATTCCGGGGCGGTGGTCAACGTGGTCACCAAGTCAGGCACCAATGAGTTTCACGGCAATGCGTTCGAGTTCTTCCGCAACAGCGTGCTGAACGCGCAGGGGTACTTCAACGTCACAAAGCCGCAGTTCCAACAGAACCAGTTTGGCGGTACCCTAGGCGGACCGATCAAGAAAGACCGCGCGTTCTTCTTCCTCTCTTACGAGGGACGCCGCGTCAAGCAGGGCATTCCCAGCGCGCAGTTTTACGTTCCCGATCAGAACCAGCGGAACGGCGATTTCAGCTCCGTTACTGGCGGGTTCTCCGGCCAGATCATCAATCAGGGTGTAGCTGACCTCTTCAATAACCGCCCGGGCTGCCTTGGGGCGCTCGGATTAACTACACCGCTTTCGACCCAGGGCGACACCGTACCGATTCCCTACTCGTCGATCTTGGTCAATAACCAGATCCCTACGCCGTGCATGGATCAGACGGCCGTGGCATTGATGAACCTGTACGTGCCGTTACCGAATCAGTCCGGAAACCTCTTCCAATCCGTTCCCAACCAGATCGTGAATGGGGATCAGGGTTCAGCAAAGTTCGATTATCGTCTCACCAACAATCAGAACCTGAATGTCTACTACTACATCAACGATTCACTGACCACGCAGGCTTTCTCGTTCTTCCAAGCCGCAGGCGCAAACGTTCCGGGATTCGGCTCTTACATGCCGACCACCGTTCAACAGGTGAACGTCAACCACGTCTGGACGATCAACAACAGCCTGGTCAACGAAGCTCATTTCAACTACATGCGCGAGAACCAGACCGGATTTCAGCAGCCGGTAAAAACCAACCTCGTGCAGGGCTCGTGCGGCAGCCTCGTGCCTGCCAGTCAGTGCTTTAATGACCCCAACAATCCCGGTGCGGGAATTAGTCCTGGCCTTGGTGCAAAGTATGAAGGGGTTCCGTTCATCGTGGTGCCTGGGTCGTTCTCCATCGGAAATAACTTTGAAGGCCAGCTTCCGCAAATCGGTAACAGCTACACTTGGGCCGACAGCCTCAGCAAACAGCTCGGCACACACGCCTTGAAGTTCGGCGCCGACATTCGCTACATGCAGTTCAATCAGACGCTGTATTACAACGTAAACGGGTACTTCCAATACAACAGTTCCGATCCGAACAGCCCCGGCCTGCTCGCCGACCCGGTGAACGGAATTTACAACTATCTTCCTGATTACCTGCTCGGGCTTCCTTACAGCTACTCCCAGGGTTCGGCGCAAACGGAGCATATACGAAGCAACGCCTATTATCTCTTTGCCCAAGACAGCTGGCGGATCAGACCGAATGTCACGCTGAATTATGGGCTTCGCTGGGAGCTCGACACGCCACAGGCAGATGCTCTCAAGCACGTGCAAACTTTTCGCCCTGGTCAGGCGACGACCAAATATCCTTGCCAGCTCTCCCCCAACAGTTCTCTCGCGCAGTTTTACGGATCAACCGACTGCAGCCCCACCGGACCCGCTAATTCTGTCTTCCCGCTGGGATTAGTCGTGCCGGGCGACCAGGGCATTCCTCCGGGCATGACGCAGACGTACTACAAAGCATGGGCGCCACGCATCGGTATCGCCTGGAGTCCCAGCGCCGATAAGGGATGGCTGCGCAAGATCACAGGCGCGCCCGGTACGCTCACCATCAAAGCCGGTTACGGCATCTTCTACAACCCAATTGAGCAGTTAGTGATGGAGCAATTCGGCGCTGAACCGCCATTCGGCGGCAGCAATACCATTTACTACACCAACTTCAACACTCCATTTGTGGACCAGACCGGAAGTCAGTATCCCAATCCGTTCAACGGAATCATCTCTCCGCCGCAAGGCACGCCCGTAGACTGGTCAGTCTATCGGCCCATTCTTCTCTATGGCGACATGCAGCCGCACATCCGCACGCAGTATTCCGAGCAGTACAACCTCACGATTCAGCGGGCACTCGGCAGGAACATGATGATGCAGATTGGCTACGTCGGATCTCAGGGACATCGTCTGCTGATTACGCACGATGTGAACTACGGGAACACGCAGTCATGTCTGGATTTGATGAATCTGTCCGCTGCTAATAATGATCCCAGCTACACCTGCGGACAGAATTACTCGGACAATTCATTCTTCATTCCGCCCACTGCCACACTGCCGGCCAACTTCACGCTCCACCTTCCTTATGGAGGGCCCAACGGAGCGCCGTTCACGGTCAGCGGAGGGCCGAACGGCACACCGGTCTCGGCAATTGCGCCCAACGGCATTACGCTGGTTGGTTTGCGTCAGTACTCGTCACCGTTCTGCCAGCCGCTTACCGGCACCGGGTGCCCTCCCGACGGTATCCCGGTGTTCTCCAGCATCTTTGCCGAGGACACCATCGGCAATTCCAACTACAACTCGTTTCAGGCAATGGTCCAGCGCAATTTCTCCCGCGGATTACAGTTCCAGGCTGCCTACACTTGGGCCAAGTCCTTTGACTACGGCTCGACGTTCGAAGGATCGCTGAATCCTGTCGATCCACGGTTGAGCTATGCCCTCTCAGAATTCGATGCACGCCAGCGGTTCGTATTCAACGCCTACTGGCAGTTCCCGGTGCCCCAGTACCGGGGAGCGAAGGGTGTACTCCTCAACGGATGGGCCACGTCCGGAATCGTTACTTTGCAGTCCGGTTTCCCGATCCGCATCACTTCTGGCGGACAGGACAACGAGCTAAATACCAGCTTCTTCTTTGAATCAGCGGGACAACCGAATCAGATGCAGGCGTGGAAGACGCAGTCACCGCAGAGTCATAACAACTACTACTTCAATCCAAATGTCTTTTCGCTCAACCCGAATTCTATTAACTACCTGACCGGCCAACCGCTGCTGGGTACCTATGGCAATACCCCACGTACTGTGTGCTGCGGACCTGGCATTGCCAACGTCGATATGACGCTGGAGAAATCCACTAAGATCGGCGAGCGGGTGAATACGCTGTTCCGGGTTGACTTCTTCAACCTGTTTAATCATACCCAGTTCTACAACCCGGTGGGCGACGCCACCAGCTTGCAGTTCGGTCAGGTCACCACCACACGCGATCCCCGCTTGGTTCAGTTTGCTGTGAAAGTTTCGTTCTAACTCGAGGCCGGCGCGACGCCGGCCCCCATTCTTGATCATTCTTAGGAGAGTTTTATGCACGAGCAGTTGCGCGACGAAATCGCGATTTTCGAAAAGCGCACGCCGAAATCTGCCGAAGCCCACAAGCACAGCCTGAAGCGCTTGCCGCTGGGCGTGGCGAGCAATTACCGTGCTTACGATCCGCACCCAATCTTCGTTAAGGAAGCTAAGGGTAGTAAGTTTTGGGATCTCGACGGTAACCAATACATCGACCACAATCTCACGTTTGGCGCGTTGATGGCCGGGCACTGCCACCGAGCCGTGATGAAGGCCGTCGAGAAGCGTCTCTCCACCGGCACCATGTTCGGTATGCCCCATGACATGGAGTGGGAACTCGCGGAAATCATCTGTGAGCGTTTCCCCGTGGAAATGGTGCGCTTTGGCAACAGCGGCACCGAAGCGACGATGCATGCGGTTCGCCTCGCTCGGGCCGCCACCGCACGTGACCGCATCATCAAATTCGAAGGCGGCTATCACGGACTGCACGATGCTGTGTTGGTCAGCGTGAAGCCGCATCTTGACGAGGTTGGCGATTTCAAGGCTCCTAACTCGGTGCCGGGTGGTCTCGGTGTGCCAAAAGCGAGCCTCGCCAATGTCCTCGTCGCTAGCTTTAATGATCTGGATTCCGTCGCATACCGATTCCAGCAGTACCCCGGAGAAATCGCAGCCATTATTCTCGAGCCGATCATGATGAATGTCGGCTTGTGTATGCCAGAGCCGGGTTTCCTGGAAGGACTTCGGAAGCTCTGCGACCAGAACGGCGCGTTGCTGATCTTCGATGAAGTAAAGACCGGTGCGAAACTCTGCTGGGGTGGCGCTTCGGAATACTTCGGCCTGAAGCCTGACATGATCTGCCTGGCCAAATCTATTGGCGGAGGCCTGCCGCTGGCAGCTTTCGGCGCATCGAAAACCGTGATGGATCTCATCTCTCAGCACAAGGTGTTCCACGGCGGTACCTACAACACCAATCCCGTCTCGATGGCAGCGGGACTGGCGACTTTCCGCGAAGTACTCACACGCGACAACTACGCACATGTTGAGAAGCTCTCACATAAGCTGGTGACCGGTTATCGCGAAACCATCGCGCAGGTTGGTCTGAGCGCATATGTAGCCTGCGCCGGCGCTAATGGCGCGCTGATGTTTGCGCCGAAAGAGGTTCGCAACTACCGCGACTGGCTGAAGGTCAATACCGATCTCTGGAAGCAGTACTGGTTTGCCATGGTTAACCGCGGTGTCATGGCGCAGCCCTACTGGTGGGATGAGCAGTGGACCATCTCGGTGCAGCATACCGAAGAAGACATTGCATTCCATTTGCAGGTTTTTGCAGAAGTTGCCCCGGCCCTGGCTGAGGCACAAAAGGAGAAGGAAGCCGCCGTAGCGGCTCGGTAGAGCACCTTCGGCCCTCATATGGCCTGGTCCAGTCGGACTTTAGCCCACGCAGAAATTCGCAGACTGATCACCTTGTCGAACACCCAACAATCCGAACCCGCCCACCTCAAGCGTGTCCTGGGACGCTGGGACCTTGTTCTTCTCTTCGTCGTCGCCATCGTCAATCTGAATGTGGTTCCCGCCGTCTCTGCCTCGGGAGGAATGACCGTATGGCTGTGGCTCATTTCGCTGCTCCTGTTCTTCTGCCCACAAGGTATGGCCGTCGTCGAACTGTCACATCGGTATCCTGGTGAAGGCGGCATCTATCTCTGGACCAAGAAAGTCTTCGGCGACTTCCACGGCTTCCTCTCCGGCTGGTGTTACTGGACGAACAACATCTTCTATGTCCCTACTGTCGTTCTGATCTTTCTTGGCATCGCAGTCTTCGCGGCCGGACCGAAAGCCGTCGGCTTGGCCAACAATCCGCTGTTCACGTTTCTGAGCGCGCTGACCCTTCTTGTGTTACTCGCCATCCTGAATGTGATCGGCCTCGGCGTGGGCAAGTGGGTCAACAACATCGGCGGCATCGGCACCGCCATCGCCTCTCTCGTCCTCATTGGGTTGGGCATAACAGTGACTCGGCAGTTCGGCATGAACTTGACCCTACACGACATGCGCATCCCCTTCGATTTGAGTCTGTTGTCCGTCTTCGGCGTGGTGTGCTTTGCATTGATCGGCCTCGAGCTGGCCTCCGTCATGGGAGACGAGATTCAGGAACCCCGCAAAAATGTGCCCTTCGCCGTGGCGTGGGGAGGCCTCATCTCGGGCTTCCTCTATGTTGGTTGCACCATCGCGCTTCTAATTGCCGTGCCACGAACCGAAATCTCGGCATTACAGGGCGTACCTCAAGCCGTGAGCAGCATGTCCGACAAGGTAGGACTTCCCTGGCTGATTTCGCCCTTTGCCTTCGTCTTGGCAATCTCCATCGCAGGGATAGCTTCTGCTTGGCTCTCCGGTTCAGCTCGGATTCCGTTCGTCGCTGGACTTGACTCATACTTGCCGAGCGCCCTTGGCAAACTGCACCCCAAATTCTCCACCCCTTACATCGCATTATTCGTGCAAACCGGCATCTCGATCGTGTTTCTTGCCATGAGCTTCATCGGCGCACAGGTCAAAGAAGCGTTTCAAACATTACTCGATCTGGCTGTCGTTCTGAACCTTGTCCCTTTTCTTTATGTCTTCGCAGCCCTCGTTCGTTTGTCTGCCAGCGACTCGCGCGAAGGAGGCTATTACAGTCCACTGAGCCTTCGTCTGGCCGGCCTCAGCGGATTCATCGTCACCTGCTTCGGCATCGCCCTGGCTTTCTTCCCGCCCCCAAACATCTCCTCGAAGCTCGCCTTCGAAATCAAGATGTGGGTCGGCAGCATAGCGCTGCTGCTCCTTGCAGGGTTCTTTTTCTTTGTGTACGGCAATCGCAAAGCCGCCCGGCAGACCAGTTCCGCCGGGCATCGGATTTCGGAGATTATATGAGCGCAACTGCCATAGCTACCGCGCAGAAATACCAGATGTTCATCAATGGCGAATGGACCGCAAGCGACAGCGGCAAAACCTTCCCGGTGTACGACCCTTCCACCGAACAGATCATTGCCGAAGTTCCCGATGCCAACGCGAAAGATATCGATCGAGCCGTTGCCGCTGCGAAAGAAGCCTTCGAAAACGGTGTTTGGGGCTCCAGCACCGCGCAGGAACGTGGCCGCGTGCTCTTCAAACTCGCCGAAGTCGTTCGCCAGAACCTGCCCGCGCTGGCGGAACTCGAGGCCCGCAACAGCGGCAAACCGATTGTCGAAGCGGAGTTTGACATTAACGACGTCGCCACGTGCTTCGAGTATTACGGCGGCCTCGCGACCAAAATCTCCGGCCAGGTGAATCCTGTTCCCGACAATGCGCTGAGCCTTTCACTGAAGGAGCCCGTCGGAGTTGCCGGGCAAATCATCCCCTGGAACTATCCGCTGCTCATGGCGGCGTGGAAACTCGCCCCCGCCATTGCCGCCGGTTGTACCTGCGTCCTCAAGCCCGCCGAGCAGACGCCGCTCACTGTCCTCGAACTCGCTAAGCACTTCGAGGCCTGCGGTCTTCCCAGCGGCACCGTCAACATCGTCACCGGCTTCGGCGAAACTGCAGGTGCGCCGCTCGTGCAGCATCCCGAGGTCAACAAGATTGCTTTCACCGGCAGCGCCGCTGTTGGTAAGCTCATCGTCAAGATGGCGGCCGACACGGTAAAGCGTGTCACCCTGGAACTCGGCGGCAAGTCGCCCAACATCTTCTTCGCCGACGCAGATTTTGAAGCTGCCATCGACGGCGCGCTCTTCGGTGTCTTCATCAACCAAGGTGAAGTCTGCTCCGCGGGGAGCCGCATTCTTGTGCAGCGTCCGATCTACAAGAAGTTCGTCGAGGCCATGGTTGAGAAGGCCAGGAACATTAAGCTTGGGCCACCGCTGGATCGCGAAACCAAGATGGGTCCGCTGGTCAGCAAAGAACAGTACGACCGCGTGCGCTCCTATCTCGAGGTCGGGAAGAAGGAAGCCAAACTTGCGTCGGGTGGCGACCGTCCGAGAGACTTGGTTAAGGGCTACTACGTAACACCCACCATCTTCTACGATGTCGACAACTCCGCCCGCATCGCGCGCGAAGAAATCTTCGGTCCTGTGGCAAGTGTGATTCCTTTCGACGACGAAGCCGGCGCCATCAAGATCGCCAACGACTCGCCCTATGGCCTCGCCGCCGCCGTGTGGACGCGCGACATCTTCAAGGCGTTCCGAGCGGTGAAGAAGATCCGCGCCGGAATCGTCTGGGTCAATCACATGCAACCGACATATGTCGAAGCTCCGTGGGGCGGCTTCAAGCAATCTGGATTCGGCCGAGAACTCGGCCCGTGGGGACTAGAGGAATACCTCGAGACCAAGCTGGTACATGTAAACCTCAACGAAGCGCCCATTGGGTGGTACTGAGATGGGAGCGATCCGCTTACGAACAGCAATCCCGGGTCCACGCTCGCAGGCGCTGCATGCGCGGCGCGAGCGGGCAGTTCCGCAAGGGCTTTCGCACGCCACGCCGTTGTACGTTGCAAAGGCTGATGGCGCGCTGGTAGAAGATGTCGATGGGAACGTCTTGATCGACCTTGCCGGAGGCATCGGCTGTCTCAATGTGGGACACCGCAATCCGACGGTTACCTTAGCCATTCACCAGCAGGTTGATCGCTTTCTCCATACCTGTGCCCAGGTCACGCCGTACGAAGACTACATCGCCCTCGCCGAGACAATGAATCGCATCACCCCGGGCGAGTTCCCCAAGAAGACGCTCTTCGTGAACACGGGTGCCGAGGCTGTCGAAAATGCCGTAAAGATAGCGCGTGCCCACACCAAGCGGCCTGCGATCGCCTGCTTTGAAGATGCCTTTCACGGACGCACTCTGCTGGGCCTCGCTCTCACCAGTAAGACGCACCCTTACAAAGCTGGTTTCGAGCCTTTTCCCAGCGACGTCTACCGCATCCCGTATGCTTACTGTTTCCGTTGCTCTTACGGCAAGACCTATCCCCAATGCAATGTTCACTGCGGAACACAGGCCTTTGAGGCATTCTTTCGCCGACACGTTGCCCAAGAAACCGTCGCCGCCATCATCGTCGAGCCGGTACTCGGTGAAGGCGGCTTCGTTGTTCCGCCCACCGAGTTTTTCGCCGACCTCCGAACCATCTGCGATAAACACGGCATTGTCCTCATCGCCGATGAGGTACAGACAGGATTCGCTCGCACGGGGGCGATGTTCGCCTGCCAGCGCTTTGGTCTTGTGCCGGACATTCTTATTACCGCGAAATCGCTGGGCGGAGGCCTGCCCCTCGCCGCCGTCACCGGCAAAGCTGAGATCATGGATGCCGGCTGCCCTGGTGGCTTGGGTGGCACTTTTGCCGGCAACCCAGTTTCTTGCGCTGCCGGTCTTGCGGTAATCCGAGCCATCGAGAAGGAGGATCTCTCGAATCGCGCCGAGCAGCTTGGAGAGGGCTTTAAACGACGTGCACGCCAATGGCAGCAGCGGTGGCCGATTATTGGTGAGGTTCGCGGTCTGGGCGGAATGTGCGCGATCGAGCTGGCAGATCCCGGCACGCGCAAGCCTGCTGCAGAAGAGACGAAACAGATCACACGCTATTGTTATGAGCACGGCGTTGTCGCCCTCTCTGCCGGATCCTTCAGCAATGTGGTCCGCCTGCTGATGCCTCTGGTTATCACTGATGCGCAGTTTGAAGAGGCACTGGACGTTTTGGAAGGCGCCATCGCGGCTACCGCTGGAGCAAAGCCAGAAGCTGTACAAGCCGTGCATTCGTAACTGTGTACCAGAATGTAGGAGATTGGATGATCACCACCGCATCACCTCAAGTCGCCGAGGCTTTGAACTATATCAACGGCGAATGGCGCAAAAGCGCCGCCGAGTGCTTGAACGTCATTAATCCCGCCACCGCGGAAATTATCGGCCGGGTCCCCCTTTCGACTGCCGCCGAAGTAGACGCCGCAGTTGAGGCCGCCGACCGTGTCAAGAACCAGTGGCGGCGCACTCCCCCTGGTGATCGCGCGCAGTATCTCTTCGCCCTCAAGCAGCTTCTCGAAGACCACATCGACGAGCTTGCCCGCACCCTTGTGATCGAAAACGGCAAGACTTTCGCCGAAGCCAAAGCCGAAGTCCGCCGCGCCATCGAAAACGTTGAGGTCGCCTGCGGCATCCCCATGCTCATGCAGGGCTATAATCTGGAAGACATCGCGCCGGGCATCGATGAATCGATGATTCGCCAGCCCATCGGCATTGTGGCCGCTATTACTCCATTTAACTTCCCGGCGATGATCCCCTTCTGGTATCTGCCTTACGCCATCGCCTGCGGCAACTGTTTCATTCTGAAGCCCTCGGAAAAAGTGCCGCTGACCATGCAGCTTGCCTTCCGCCTCATGGAGCGCCTTAACCTGCCCAAGGGCGTTATCGGTCTGATCAATGGTGGACGCAAAGCGGTGGACGCCATCCTCGATCATCCCAAGATTCGTGCCATCAGCTTTGTCGGCTCTACACCAGTTGCCAAGTACATCTACTCGCGTGCTGCCGCCAACGGTAAGCGTGTGCAGTGCCAGGGCGGCGCGAAAAATCACGCAATCGTTCTTCCGGACGCCAATCTCGATACTGCAACTTCCGTCGTCGGCGAGAGTGCGTTTGCCTGTGCTGGGCAGCGGTGCCTCGCCGTCTCCGTCGCCGTTACCGTCGGCGAGGCGCAGAAGAAGTTCCGTGACGCCATGTGCGACTTCGCCAACTCCATTAAGATGGGCTATGGCCTCGATGAGGGCGTGAAAATGGGACCCGTCATCACCCCTGACAGCCGCACGCGCATCGAAAGTCTCATCGCAAAGGGAGCCAGCGAAGGCGCCGCTATTGCTCGTGACGGCCGGGGCGCCAAGGTTTCGCTCTACGAATCGGGCAACTTCGTCGGACCTACTGTCATTGACGGCGTCGCACCAACCAGCGAACTGGCGGCAACCGAAGTTTTCGGCCCCGTGCTGAGCCTCGTGCAAGCGAATACTCTCGAAGAGGCCATTCGCATCATCAGCCAGAGCGAGTATGGCAACGCCGCTTCGTTGTTCACCACCAGCGGGGCTACCGCACGCCGCTTCAGATACGAAGCACCCTCGGGCAATATCGGGATCAATATCGGCGTTGCCGCCCCCATCGCCTACTTCCCCTTCAGCGGCTGGAAGGCCAGCTTCTTCGGCGATCTGCACGCGCAAGGTCGCGACGCTATCGAGTTCTACACCGAAAAGAAGGTGGTCATCGAACGCTGGGTTTAACCCGGTTTTGAAAGGGCACGGCTTCAGCCGTGCCGAATAACCGTCTGCAGGGGCACGCCTTTAGGCGTGCTGATTGGCTGCAATTCTTGAATCGAGCCGGCTTTAGCCGGCGGCACATGCAGAGGCAAACATCATGGGCAACACCATCCAGCAATACAAAGATTTCGTTATCACTGGGTTTGTGAAAGCCGTGCAGCCTGTCGTTGTCGCAAGTGCGGAAGGCTGCATCATCCACGATGCTTCCGGCAAGGATTACCTCGACTGCTTCGCCGGCATCTCGGTCGTCAATTCCGGACACTGCAATCCCAAAGTCGTTGCCGCCGCGAAAACGCAACTCGACAAGCTGGTTCATTGTGCCTCGTACATCTATCACTCGCCCGCCACCGGCGAGCTGGCCGAGAAGCTGGCGAGCATCATGCCTTCTCCGCGCCTGCGAAAATCCTTCTTCGCCAACAGCGGAGCTGAAGCCATCGAGGGCGCGATGAAAGTCGCGCGCCTCTACACCGGCAAGCACGAAATTATCTCGCTTCACGCCTCCTTCCACGGACGCACCTGGGGCACACTGAGCATCACCGGCAACCAGGGACGCAAGAAGCGCGGCGGGCCCTACGCGCCGGGTGTCGCATTCACTAACGCGCCCTATGTTTATCGTTCGCCGTGGCCCGACGATCCCCGCCGCTGCGTTGACTTCTGGGCACAGTCGCTGGAAGAGGTAATCCGCTTCTCCACCGCGGGCGATGTAGCTGCCTTCATCGCTGAGCCCGTAATGGGAGAAGGTGGAATCATTGTTCCCCCGCCCGACTATTTTCGCAAGATCAAGAAGGTGCTTGACCGCCACAGCATCCTTTTCATCTGCGACGAGGTGCAGTCCGGCTTCGGACGCACCGGCAAGATGTTCGCCATTGAGCACTACGGCGTTGAGCCGGACATTCTCGTAACCGCCAAAGGTATCGCTGACGGGTTTCCGCTGGCGGCGTTCACCACGTGCGACGAAATTGCCGCGTCCTTCAAGCCCGGCGATCACCTGTCGACCTTCGGCGGTAACCCGGTTTCCTGTGCCGCCTCACTGGCTAATATCGAGTACATGCTAGAAGAACGACTTTGTGAGCACTCGCTGGAAAAGGGCGAGTATCTCATAGGCCTGCTGAACCAGCTCAAGCGCGAGCAACCGCTCATCGGCGAGGTGCGCGGACTTGGCTTGATGGCCGGCATCGAGCTTGTACTGGACGAGAAGAAGACGCCTGCTGCCGCCGAAGCCGAAGGCGTTCGCGACCACTGTCTCACTGCCGGAGTGCTGGTCGGGGTTGGGGGCGTATATGGGAACGTCGTCCGCGTGCAGCCGCCCCTGGTAATCACCAAGCAGCAGATCGACCAAGCAGTAAGTGCAATTGCCGGTGCACTCGAGCAGGTGCAGGCGAAATCCGAAGCAACCGCTGCAGGCTGAATTTGGTTCATAATTTGTAAGGCGGGCAGGACGCCTTCGGTTCGCAGCCCGCCTCGCAGAAACGATTGATCGCACGAACGAGGTCTCTTATGAGCCAGGCAACTTCCATCCCCACCCGCAGTTTTGGCTTCTACCTGAATGGCGATTCTCACAGCCGAGGGCGTGAGTTCGTCGTCAGCTCTCCCTACGATCACCAGCCAATAGCCGTGGTATACGAGGCCACGAACGAAGACGTGGAAATCGCAATCCGCTCGGCGGTGGAAGCATTCGCGGTGACCCGCAAGATGAGCTCGTTCCAGCGCTCGTCGGTTCTCCGCAAAGTCGCCGACGGGATTCGCCAGCGCCGCGAAGAGTTTGCCCGTACCATCTGCCAGGAGGCTGGCAAGCCCATCAAAACCTCCCGCATCGAAGTGGACCGCGGCATCTACACCTTCGAGGTAGCGGCCGAAGAAGCCACTCGCATTTACGGCGAGTACATTCCGCTCGACACGCTGGAATCTACCGCCGGGCGCTGGGGCCTCCTGCGTCGGTTCCCGCTAGGGCCAGTATTTGCTATCACCCCCTTCAACTTCCCGCTCAACCTCGTAGCCCACAAAGTCGCTCCTGCCATCGCCGCCGGGTGCCCGCTGATTCTGAAGCCTGCGCCGCAAACCCCCATCACAGCATTGATGCTGGCGGAAATCGTCCACGAAGCTGGATGGCCGGAGGGCGCGCTTGCCGTGTTCCCGCTCTCCAACGAAGACGCCGCGCTACTGGTCAGCGATGAGCGCATCAAGCTGCTGACCTTCACCGGCAGCGCCGCTGTCGGTTGGACCCTGAAGAGTAAGGCCGGCAAGAAGCGGGTAACTTTGGAGCTCGGGGGAAATGCGGCAGTTATCGTACACGGCGACACCGATCTCGCTTATGCCGCCCATCGCTGTGTGGTTGGCGGCTTCGCCTACGGCGGACAGACGTGCATCTCGGTACAGCGCATCTGGGTCGAGCGGTCGGCTTACGACAAGTTCACGAAGCTGCTGCTCGACGGAGTTCACAAGCTCAAGCGTGGCGACCCGATGGAAGAAGACACTGATGTTCCGCCACTTATTCGCGAATCCGACGCTACCCGGGCGGCCCTCTGGGTGGATGAAGCCGTGAAAGCCGGAGCGAAGGTGCTCGCGGGCGGCAAGCACAAGGGGGCGTTCGTGGAACCCACGGTGCTGACCAATACAACATCGGACATGCGCGTCAACTGCGCCGAGATTTTCGCCCCGGTGGTGACCGTCGAGCCCTATGACGACTTCCGCCACGCAATTAGTGAAGTCAACGCTTCCGTGTTCGGCCTTCAAGCTGGGGTATTTACGCATGACACTCGCCTAGTCCAGATGGCCTTCGAGGAACTGGAGGTTGGAGGCGTAATCGTAGGCGACGTACCCAGCTTCCGGGTGGACCAGATGCCTTACGGCGGAGTCAAGGACTCCGGCTTTGGACGTGAAGGCCTGCGCTTCTCGATCGAGGACATGACCGAAGCGAAGCTGATGGTGATGGCGCTCAAGTAGAGAGGAAAGCACACAGCGAGACCCCGACCATTTAACGTTGGAGCCGCCCGGCAGGGCGCTTGACAGATGGTCAGCGCGGGCGTGCCGCCCGCTTCTGGCAATTTTGCTTTGAGCACCCCGTTTTGCCCTTGACGGCGTCTAGGAAGTCGCCTAAGTCATCGCCTCCTCGAGACACGCAGTAAGGTAAAACAGGACGAGGCTTGGTTACGGCTGGGAGCCGGCGGCGCCGAGGAGATCAGCTTCTGTAGCTTCGCTCGCTTCCGAGTTAGGGGAGCTCCGCAGAGGCCTTCCCGAGTACTTTTCGAACACCACGATGTGCAGCACGGGTTGGCGCTCCTCGATGGGATCGACCAATCCCTTCTGCTGCAAGGGCTGCAAGTAGCCACGGATCCATTGGTATTGCGTGGTGGTTAACCCACGACGCGACAGGTCCACGCTCACACCGGCAAGATGGGTGGAAGCTGTGTCACCCCAAGCAGGCGCTGCATAATGGTTATGGCGACGGAGATAAGCCTGCTGATCGGCGGTTCTGACCAGCGAGTTCACCAGCAAGGCAGTGTGAAACTGCTGATAGTAAGCTTGGCTAAAATCCTGCAGAAAATCGCGGGTCCAAGGACGGCAGTATCGGCGTGTATCGGTGAGATTATCGGCGATCTTCAGCGCTTCTGACTCGTTTACCGGGACCAGGTCGTTGGACAACTCCGACTGCACCAGGTCGAACTCGCTGTTCATGCGCTGGACCTGCGACTTGTCCAGCTCTTCGTTTTGCTCTACCAGCTTGTCATGGGAGCCGGGAAACATCGGCGACCACTTGGCGTAGTACGAATGGTGTTTCGAGCTGTAATGAGCAGCCGTGGAAGAAGAGCTCTTGCGGTGTGTCTTGTGGGCTTGCGTGGTCTGGACAGCAGCAGAGGAAGAGATGCCTAGCAGCAGGCAGGAAAGCAGCGGGACGATCGCTCGAATTCGCCTACCGGCACGCGATTGCCCGGTAACGAACGATTGGCCAGCGTACAGGGTTGTTGTCACCTCTATTGTTTTCATCGTTTGGTCAAAAAAGGCCAAGTAAAAGCAGCGCGACTTTCTTACTCTCTCATTACAACACATTGGCAGGGGCTTCGCCAGTGGTTTTCGGGCCGAAATCTACCCAAAAAGTTGCACGAAATACGATGGCATTTGCGACAGGCAGGTTGCTCAGGGCGAGTCAGTTAGTACCGCGATAGACGATCTCGGTGACAGTGCAGTCATCGCTAAGCGGTACGCTGCCCCTAAAGGTCGAGACCGCCTTTACGATTCCGTCTAATCCGTCGGAACAGCAATTGTCGAGGCGTTCGTTGCCAAAGAATTCGCCTTCTGAGTTTTCCGCTTCGGTCACACCATCGGTGACGACTACGAGGCGGTCCCCCGGCTTGAGCTGGTGCCGGGCGGAGCTGAATTTGGCAATCGGAATTAATCCAACCGGGAGGTTGCCGTCTTCCAGGCGTTGAACGCTGCCATTCGAAACAACCAGCGGCGGCACATGGCCGCAATTCATGAGTTCCACCTCGCCGCCGGGGGAAATCCTGGCGATCACGAGTGTGGCGTATTTCTGGCCACCAATCTTTTCGAATAGAAAGCGGTTAACGGTGCCAAGCATCTCTGCCAGATCAGTGTCTTCGGCAAGGTGAGAGTAGAGCATTCCTTGCAGGATGGAGGCCACCACCGCGGCTGAGACGCCTTTGCCGGAAACGTCAGCGACGATGAGCGAAAGGCCCTGCTCGGTACAGACTAGGTCGAAGAAGTCGCCACCGATGTCCTTACAGGCGTAGCTGACGGCGTTGACTTTGGCGTAGGGCACTTCGGGTACGGTAACCGTCATCAAGCCCTGTTGGATCTGGGCTGCGATGGCCATTTCCTGCTGCACTCTCCGGGCCGCTTCTTCCGCTTCAACCAGGGCGGCGTTCTCGACCAGAGCGGCCGCGCCGTTGGCGATGGTGCGCAAGATGTCCTGGCTTACCGACGACAATTTGCCCGACAGGAAATGGGAGTCGAGATACATCACGCCCAGCAGGTCGGCAGTATTGGCCTTGGTTGCCTCAGCGGGCTTGCCCTGAATGCCGGCGCGGCGCAGCGGAATGCAGATGATGCTCTTGAGGTTCTGAGCCACTACGCTTTCGCGGTTGAGAATTTTCTCGCTCTGGGAGGTATCGGTGACAAGGAATTCCGAAGCGCTGGTGGCTGCCTCGCGAAGGGCGGATTTGGAAATGGTGGTGTCGTCGTGAATGGCTATGCCGTCTTTATCCCGGCCGGCGACCATCTTGAGTTCGCCGCTACTAAGGTCGCGCAGGAAGACAAATCCGCGCTCTGCTTTGGTGAGGCGCAGCGACGCCTCGAGCAAGGTCTGCAACACGTCTTCGAGGACATTGGTGTTGTTCAGTTTTCGCGCCGCCTCAAGAAAAACGTTGAGCATCTCGAGGTCGGAGCCCGTACCCGTACTAGGCTTCCAGGAAGAAAATTGGCTTATGAATTGCTGCGCGATACTGGAATCGGAGCGATCGGGGTTGAAGAGCACGAACGATGCGCCCTGAATACCGAATTCGAGGCGGTCATTGCGCGTCAGTTTGCGGCGAGTGGTACGCTCGTTATTGACAAATGTGCCCTGGCGGCTATTTCTGTCCTCGATGTAGACTCCGTCGTTATCGCGCATGAAAACGGCGTGTTCACGAGAGACGCGTGGATCGGTGAGCACCAGGTCGCGGTCTTTCAGGCGTCCGACGGTAAAGGGAAAGTGGTCGAGTACGATTTTGCGGCGGTCGGTGCCTTCCACCAGCACCAATGTCATCGGATCGCTGCCGGTGGAGAGATCGTACTTCCGCACCCAGATTCCAGTCGCAGACATCGCAGGATTCTCCCTCCCGATTCCCGCTTGCAAACTTTACGAGATTGGTCGCAAGGACTATATTCCAAGCGCAACCAATCACATAGTATAGCCTGCTTTCGTCCATGCTAAAGAGAGTCCGTTCTTCCCTAACCCGCACGGTACTGTTTGCGTTTATTGGCGTTAGCAGCGCCCAAAACCAGCCTTCAGCCGCCATTTCGGGATTCACGCCGGCCGGGGCAGCCGCCGAGGCCAAGCTGGAGAGCCAGCTCAAGTCGGCCATCTCCACCGACCGTATCCGCCAGTATCACCGGTATTTCACCTCCGTGCCGCATCCCGCTGGCACGAAGGCCGACTACGAGGTGGCGCACTATATTGCCGAAGAGTGGAAGAAGCAGGGCCTCGAAGGTGTCGCAATTCGGCAGTACGACGTGCTGGGCACGCGTCAGGTCTCGACGTCGCTCGAGATGGTTGCGCCAAAGAAATACACGGCGGTACTGCGCGAGCAGCCTTACGATATCGATCCCGACACAAAGAATCCCGAGGTTTCTTCCGCCTGGATTGGCTTTTCCTCGAGTGGCGAGGTCACGGCACCGGTGGTGTACGCGCACAGCGGGAATCCCGAAGACTACCAACTCTTGCGCCAGCAGGGGATCAACGTGAAGGGAAAGATCGTGCTGGTGCGGTATTCGAATCCATATAGCTATCGCGGGTTCAAGGCGCTGACGGCGCAACGGATGGGCGTCGCGGCACTGCTGATTTACTCCGATCCGGCGGAGGATGGATACAAGAAAGGCAAGGTGTTCCCGGAAGGGCCGTGGGGGCCTGAGTCGCACATTCAGCGCGGAGCGATTACCTATGACTTCATGGTGCCGGGCGATCCGTTGACGCCGGGGTGGGCTTCGCTGCCGGGGGCGAAGCGAATTCCCGAGACTGAGGCGGTGTCGCTGCCGCATATCATCGCGCTGCCTCTGTCGTGGCACGATGCCAAGCCGCTGTTGGAGAACATGGACGGCCCGGTCGCTCCCACGGACTGGCAGGGCGGGCTGCCGATTACGTATCGCCTCGGCGGTTCGGTGGTTGCGCACCTAAAGGTTGAAATGGACAACTCGACGCAGCCTTATTACGTGGTGGAGGCTCGCATCCAGGGCAGCGAATATCCGGACGAGTGGGTGCTGCTGGGAAATCATCATGATGCGTGGGTATATGGCGGGGTGGATCCATCGAGCGGCACCGCATCAATGATGGAGATGACGCGGGCGTTTGGCGCAATGTTGAAACAGGGCATACGGCCGAGGCGAACCATAGTATTCGGGAGCTGGGATGGGGAGGAGATTGGCCTCACTGGTTCGACTGAGTGGGGTGAGCAGTTCTCTGATGAGCTCCGCACGAAGTTGGTGGCGTATCTCAATGTCGATTCGTCTGCGTCTGGGCCGGATTTTCAGGGCGGAGCTTCGGGATCACTGGCGCCCATGCTGGTGGAGACGACGCGCTCGATTGAGGACTCGGGCGGCGGGACGCTGCACGATGCCTGGTTGAAATCGACGGCGGTGGAACGAGAGGAGGAGCACAATCCGCAGCCGGTAAGTGATGCCAATGTTGTGAATACGCGGATCGGCAGCGGATCGGACCATACGGTGTTCTTGAACTTTCTTGGACGGCCTGTGATCACACTGGAATTCGATGGCCCGTATGGCGTGTATCACTCGATGTACGACGATTATTACTGGATGAGCAATTTCGGCGATCCCGGCTATAAGTACCACGCCACGATGTCGCAATTGTGGGGAGTGACAGCGTTGCGGCTGGCACAGGCCGATGTGCTGCCGCTGGACTTTCAGTTCTATGGCGACATCGTCGGCCAGTTCCTGGACGAACTTGCGAAGAACCAGAAATACGATGCCACGAAATTGAATCTCGCGGCAGCGCACAAAGCAGCAAAGGAGCTGGAGACTGCATCGGCACAGGCGGAGGCGCTGATCAAACCGGCGCTGGCTACAGGAAAGCTGAGCAGTGCCCAGTTGGCGGCTGTCAATCAGTTGCTGATGAAAGGCGAGGCCAATTTTGTTCTACCGGAGGGCATTCCCGGGCGGCCCTGGTTCAAGCACATCCTCTACAGTGCTCGCTATACCTACGCGCACCTTGAGCTGCCAGCGATTACCGAGGCGGTTGAATCGGGCAACTGGGCCGAAGCTCAGCGGCAGACCGAGATTCTAGTAAATGCGCTGCGTGCCGAGGCGGCGCTGATGCAGCAGGTGGCTGCGGCAGTCCGAGCGCGTTAGAAACGATTTCACCAATGTCAGAACGGCAAGAAAGTTCTTCCGGGCTAAAGCCCGACTGTCTTTTCAATTCTTACGGCGAAGAAGCGAAGGCTCCTATCGTAAACTGGTGGGCACGATTCCAAGGAGATTGCTGGATGAGATTCAAACTCCTCACGGCTGTCGCCGCAGTCGCTATCCGTTTGCCGGCCTCGCTTGCCACGGCACAGGTCCCGCAATTTTCCCCGTTCTCTGCCGATATGCAAATGACTTCCACGCAGGGCCCTCAGGGTAGTCCGCGCGAAATGGATGGAAAGATTTTTGTCGGCGAAGGCCACATGCGCCTGAACGTTTCGGCGCAGGGTCACGAAACCGCGGTAATTACCGACTTTGCTACGAAAACCGTGGACATCCTGATGATCGAACCGAAGATGTACATAGAGCACAAGGTTGGGGCGATGTCGCGTCGTGGACTGAGCAGCCCGACGGAAGACCTGAAGCCCTTCGATCCGAATAACCCTTGCGCCAACCAGCCGGACATTACTTGTAAAAAGATCGGAGTGGAGACCGTCAGCGGGCGCAACTGCGAGCACTGGGAGATCACTGACAAGAACGGCAAGGTTTTCAATGTCTGGGTGGACGAGAAATTGCATTTCCCCATTAAGATGATTTCGCCGGAGGCGACCACCCTGCTTACCAATGTGAACGAAGGCCAGCCGGACGTCAGCCTGTTCAAGATTCCGGCAGACTTTCACAGGCTGGATATGAGCGGCACAGCGACACCGGGAGCGGCTGGGCCTCCGCAGAATTAGCGGTTTACGGGATTGCCCAAGCGGCCCGAGGGACACGACGGTGAGTGCCTTTCCATCTCCCGTCCAAAAACGAGAAAAATCGATACGATAAAGGACTTAGCTGCACTTCTTGCTTGCCAGCGGCGGACTTTTGCGTTTCCATTACCCTGCTAGGCATTTTTGGGCCAGATGGGCCATTTTCAGGAGTCCAGATATATGGATCGCAGAAGGTTCCTCGGAGTAACAGCTGCGGGGGCAGCCGCCACACTCTTCTCGAAGACTCCGCTTCAGGCTTTGACGTCATTAGCTGAGCCGGCGGTTCGCCCGCAGGGCAATTTCCTGCCTTTTGCGCCGGGCGTTCCGCCAGCGCCCTATCAGTTTCCCGAGGATTTTCTGTGGGGCTCAGCGACGGCGGCGTATCAGGTGGAAGGCGCGTGGAAGGCCGATGGCAAGGGCGTGTCGATTTGGGATACGTACGCTCATACCGTGGGCAAGATTAAGGGCGCGGCGACGGGCGATGTGGCGTGCGACTCGTACTACCGCTACAAAGAAGATGTCGGCCTCATGAAGCAGCTCAACCTCAAGAGCTGCCGCTTCTCCATCAGTTGGCCGCGCATTCAGGCGAATGGCACGGGACCGGCAAATTCGAAGGGACTCGATTACTACAAACGCGTACTCGATGAGTTGCAAAGGGCGAACATTCGGCCGGTGGCGACGATGTATCACTGGGACCTGCCTCAGGCGCTGGAAAACAAGGGAGGCTGGCCGAATCGCGATACAGCAGGATACTTTGCCGACTACGCCAACATTCTGGTGAAGAATCTGGGAGACCGGATCAACGCCTGGTGTATTTTCAACGAGCCCAACATCTTCACCTGGCTCGGTTACGGGACAGGTGTACACGCGCCGGGGCGCACCGACTGGAACGACTTCATGAAGTCCACGCACGTGGTTCTGCTTGCGCAAGGGCAGGCGTTCAGCGTGATCAAAGCGGCCACGCCCAAGGCTGAGGCGAGTTCGGCAATCACCATGGCGGATTGCATTCCGCGGTCGAACTCTGAGGCTGATAAAGCTGCGTGCGCGCGCTACGAGGCCTATCGCAACTACTGGTTCCTCGATCCGACGCTTAAGGGCGCGTATCCCGCGCCGCTGGCAAGTGAGCAGCTCCTGCAGTCCATGGACGTGCGGCCGGGCGACATGGAGATCATCAAGGTGCCGCTCGATTACCTTGCTCTCAACTATTACCAGCGGTCTGTCTGCTTTGCCGCCGAGGCGAACGGTCCCGCCAAGGTCGACACGCAGGAAGGGGACCAGGGGCCGAAAACCGAGATGGGCTGGGAGGTGTGGCCGGACGGGTTCTACAACCTCATCACCAAGGTAAATGGCCGTTATAAGCCAAAAGCTGTGGAGATTACTGAAAACGGCTGCTCGTACGGGGATGAGCCGAATGCGAATGGAGTCGTGATGGATGGGCGTCGCACCGCGTTTTTCCGCGGCTACATCGGCAGCGTTGCAAAAGCACATAAGGACGGGGTACCGCTACGGGCGTATCACGCATGGAGTCTGATGGACAACTACGAGTGGGCGGAGGGCTATTCGCAGCGCTTCGGGTTCGTGTTTGTCGATTTTCACACCATGAAGCGCACGGTAAAGGAGAGTGGCAAGTGGTACGCGCAATTGGCTGCGACCGGGAAATTGAGTTAGTCGTAGACCTTCTGATTGGCAGGTCGATTCGCCCCTCGCGGCAAGCATTTTTTACACGGGCAGTAAGTGAACGCGTTATAGATTTCATCAGATCGCGCTCAGGCTCACGCTCTATATCGGGCGGCACCCAGGCCAGCCTGAATGCCATGAACGCGCTCAATGTTTGCGGATTGTGGCCGTAGCATAACTAGCGTAGCGCTTCGGCTCCGGTTTCTTGACGGGCTTCCACTCACTGCGTCCGAACGACTTGAGAATGGCTCGCACTTCCGCTGTTCGCGATCAAGCTTTATCAGTTTACGCTTTCTGCCACTATAATCCGCAGGGCTACTCGGGTGAATTCAAGCTTACTAACTTGCGACCACTTTGCCAGACTTTCTCGTCCGGGAATCGCATCGCCGTCAGCACGCCATGCGCAATGGTGTCGATGCCGTAAGTTCGATTGGGGCCTATGCACGGCCTTATCCTTCCATCGCTATCGACGACGCCATTGTTTCGGTGTCCATAAACGACCGGATTGGCTCCCTCGTAATCTTCCGGAAATCCCAACGGTCCCCATACGTGCAGATTGTCATGGTGAGGATCCAGAATTCCGTCGAGCGACAACCCCGCGTGTACGCATATGACGTCGGGCGTTTGATAGTAGGTTTTCAGCTCGCAAAAGAATTCGATGTGCTCAAGCGGTACCGAATCGAAGAAAGCCTCGTAGGGCAGCGGCAACTTTTTGGTGAACAGTCGAATTCCTAGTTCAGCCATATGGTCAGTAAGGATGTTGGCAGCGTCTTCCGAATAACTCCTGATCGTCTCTAGCGCTTCCATCCCAACGAGCCACGAGTGTTGCTTCGGATCATCCAGCGTTCGTAGCATCCATTGCTCGTGATTACCCAGAAGGGCGACTACGCTAAAGTCCGCCTCCGTCTTCAACCGCAGGATGCGCTCTACGCAGCCCTGCGAGTCGGGACCGCGGTCGATGTAATCGCCGAGAAACACCAAAGTATCTCCCGGCTTTGTCTCCGGGAGGAGTTGTTCGAGCAAGTCTTCCAGCGCTGCGAGATTCCCGTGGATGTCTCCAATGGCGTAGGTGGGCAAGTTTTCATTCCCTCCATAAAAACAGAATTCCCGCTGCCACCAGCGCCACTTCGATTACCACAATGAACACGCATTCGGGCAGACGTTCTACGACGAGCTTGCCTACATATGAACCAAGGACCATCACTGGACCGAATGCAATTCCCACCCCTACGGCCTTGGCGGAGAGCAGGGAGTTCTGGCCATACACTACCAGCTTGGTGGCGTGCATAATGACTGTGGTTAGCGCCTCGGTGCCGATGTAGGCGGTCTTCGTCAAACCGTAAGCCAGAAAGAATGGGGCCATCAATGGCCCCACACTGCCTACCAGAGCGGAAAGGAAACTGGCCGTCGCGCCCAGCGCAGCGAATCGGCGCAGGGTCATTCGCACGGGAGCATGCTTGGTATGGCGCCAGAGCACCAGCAGAATTAGAAATACCCCCAAGAACCGAGTGAGCATATGCAAGGGCGCTTTGGCAAAAATCATCGCGCCGACTACAGCCGCAGGCACACCGCCTAACGAGAACCATTTCAACACTGCAAGATTGATGGATTGGCGGTTAAACCATACGCGACTTCCGTTGCCCACCAGTTGCACTACGGTAAGGATGGGAATGGCTTCCCGTGTTCCAAAGACCAGCACGAGCACCGGCAACAGGATGGCAGCTCCACCAAATCCGGTAACGCCGGCAACAGTGGCCGCAAGTAGGGCGATGCCCGCCAATATTGCGAACTGAACGATGTGGCTCATGTCTCGTGATTCGGTAGCTTACCTTATTCCAAAAGCGAGTCATGGAGGTTCGAGCATTCTTTTTAGGAGCGAATCGGGGAACCACGCACTTGGGATTTGTGACACCCGTCCTTCCCATCGGCTGGCAACCGCGATACATTTACGCCTAACCGGAGGTGCCCCCCATGCCCGAATCCCCATTCAAGTTCGCCTTTGACGCCGTCTATTACCACGCGCAGGACCTGGACAAAGCCATTGCTTTCTACTGCGATGTGCTTGGTTTTCCGCTAAAGTCGCGCGATTACGTTGCGCGATTCGATGTTGACGGAGTGCTGTTCGAACTGGTGCCGGCACATGCGAGCGATTCGATCTCCGGGCCGGGCAATGCGCGGCTTAGCCTTGGCGTGAGCGACATCAATGCGGCAGTTCGCTACCTTGAATCATGCGGCGTCAAAGCGACTCCACCGAAACAGGAAGTCGGCGGCATGCTGTCGCTTTTCAAAGACCCCGATGGAAATGAGCTGTGCCTGTGGCAGAGCACCTAGCTCAACCTGTCAAATCGGAAACAATCAAATTCATCACCTGACTCAGCTCACCACGCCCCTGCGCCGCCTGATGGAGGCGCTGAACGTCGCCGGCATACTGTTCATTGGCCTTTTTCGCATTCGCTTCCTTTTTCTGCCAGTCGGAGTTTCTGCGGACGGACTGTGCTTGTACTGATCTCCGCTCTACCAGTCGCGTGCGGTTGAGGAGTTCATTCTGTTCAAGCCCAGCCTGACTGATGTTCGCCGCCTGCACCATAAGTGGGCTGATTTACGTGGCCCTGCTCGCTTTGAGTGTCCGCAAACCACCGCGCGTAGAAGTAGAAACCACGACCCAGGAAGACGAAATGATGCACGTATGGAGGGCCGGAAACCTACGGCACACCGCATATTTGTGCAGGGATTTAGAGAGTCAGGGTCAGTCCGCCGTCAGGAGTCAGGGTAGTGCCGGTAATGTAACTGGCTTCATCTGAGCAAAAAAAGACGATCGTCTTGGCAATTTCCTCGGGTCGGCCCGCACGTCTCAGGTGAACGCGCTCGGAGAGGATTGAGTCGTAGACCGTGTCACCAAACAAGGCGCGGCCGCGGTGGTGCATCGGGGTGTCGATAATTCCCGGACAAACCAGGTTCACCCTGATTCCTTTAGGTCCCAATTCCGCGGAAACGCTGCTCGTCAGTCCGATGAGAGCGTGCTTCGAAGTAACGTAGGCGGGAAAACCAGCTACCCCGAGAAAGGAGTTGATTGATCCTACGTTTACGATCACGCCGCCTCGAGCTCCGGCCAACATGGCCCGAGCCTCATGCTTCAAGCACAGAAAGACACCCCTCAGGTTCGCGTCCATTACCCGGTCCCACTCTTCCTCCGACGTTTCAGCGATGCTTGCAACGGTGCCTTCGTAGGCGGCATTGTTGACGGCATAGTCGAGTCGCCCGAATGTCGTCAGGGTGTGGGCGATCATATTTTCCACGTCGGCGGCAACACTCACATCGGCGTGCACATAGCTGGCGCGGCCACCAGAGGCTTGGATCTTTTGTGCTAGAGCAGTGAGCTCCTCCTGACGGCGTGCGGCCAGCACAACGCTTGCTCCTCGTGACGCCAGCGCCTCGCTCGTCGCCCAGCCGATACCGCTGCTGGCTCCGGTAATGAGAGCCACTTTGCCATTCATTCCGTTCATATTGCTTCTCCTCACGGCGGTTGCGACCGGCGATCACCCAGTTAGGTATAGCTTTCGCAGACCCGCATGACAATCGATGCGTTTTGCCCTAACATTCCCGTGAGGGAAGCCACTTCTTTCGACGCGCGTAGCATCACGATAGGCGATTCAAGAGACGCAAAACTGCCTAGCCTTTTCAACAACATAGACCCGCTTCGCCGCTTCCGTTCGCTGCCTCATTTGCCCGCTGAGCTGCCATTTCCCCCCGTTTGACCTAACATCATTGGACTACCCTGCCTCGGCATTTAGTCTTTACCTGTCGAAAGGTGTACCCACTGTCTTAAACGCAGTGAGACCGCCCGACTATTCCTTACGCGAGGCGTAAATGCACAAACCTGTTAAGTATGTTGAGAAGGCCGTCACCGTTGCCGCCAAGGGCGCATGGGTGGTATTCGACAAGCTCAATAGCATCAGTCCCAATCCCTCATTTACGCCGAAGTGGTCGGACAAGCCACTGCTGAAGTCCTACCAGAAGTCGAAGCCGCCGCTTGGGTGGCCGCGTACTACGGATTCGCTTTGTCCGAAGTGCGTGCCTGAAATTCGCCAGCAGATCATCGACGGCAAGCTGCCGGTTGAGGTGCTGATGAACGAGAAGGCCGGCGAGATCAAGGCCCAGATCATCGAGCGCGACGGCAAGATCCTCATGGTGAAGGACTGCCCCGAGCATGGCCACTTCGAAGACGTGATGGCCATCGACACCGCCTTCTTCAAGCACCTGGAAAAGGTCTTCCCCGGCCGCGACATCCGCGCCCATAACGACGAGAAACTCCATCACCACGGCAGCAGCACAGTGCTGCATGGCCGCGGATCGGTGCTCACCATCGACCTTACTAACCGCTGTAACATGATGTGCGATCCCTGCTTCATGGATGCCAACCAGGTGGGCTTCGTCCACGAACTCACATGGGAAGAAATCAAGATCATGTTGGACAACGCTATCACCATCAAGCCACGGCGCCAGATGTCGGTACAGTTCTCGGGCGGTGAGCCTACCCTGTCACCCTATTTCCTCGACGCCGTCGCCTATTCACGCAAGGTTGGATACAACTCGGTGCAGGCTGCAACCAACGGCATTGAGTTCGCCAAGAGCTTTGAGTTTGCCAAGCAGGCGGCCGAAGCGGGTCTGCGCTACGCTTACCTGCAGTTCGACGGCATTGGCAACGCGGCCAACTCGCACCGCCTCGTAGGCAATCTGTTTGATGTGAAGCTGCAGGCCATCGAGAATCTGCACAAGGCGGGCGTCGAAATCGTGCCGGTCGTGACCATCGTTAACGGCATCAACAACGAGCAGGTTGGACGCATCATTCAGTTCGCGCTCGACAATCCGAAGCGGATCTCGTTCCTGTCGTTCCAGCCGGTTTCGTTCACCGGACGCGACGAAGAGATTACTGACGAGCGCCGTCATGCGCAGCGGTACACACTATCGCACCTTGCGCACGACGTAAAGAACCAGACGGGAATGGGCGAACCCACGCGCGACTGGTTCCCCATTTCGTTCATGAGCACCTTCTCCGACTGGGCCGACCTGGTGCATGGCCCGGATAAGGACTGGGGGGCACTGAGCTGCGGTTGCCACCCGAATTGCGGCGTCGGCATGGCCGTCATGATCGACAAGCAAACCAAAGAAGCTGTGCCTGTCACCGCGTTCCTCCATGGCGATACGATTGCTAAGGACATCGCCAAGGTGAATGACGCTGCGCGTGGCAAGTGGCTGTCGATCGTCGGCATGACGCTCGCGCTGTTGAAGAACTACGACCCCTTCAAGGCCCCGAGGCACTTCAAGTTTGTGGACCTGCTGAAGAAGTTCGACAAGACCTTCGGCGCCACCGGCAAGGACTACGGCAAGGTCTCAGGTGACCGCACGGCTGACGACATCGAGCGCCGCCGCAAGGACCGCTGGAACTTCCTCTTCGTCGCCGGCATGTGGTTCCAGGACCTGTTCAACTACGACTTCCGCCGCACCGAGCAGTGCATCATTCCCTACGCCACGCAGGAAGGCGAGATCAGCTTCTGCGCTTACAACACGGGCGTGGGGTGGCGAAATATCGTCGAGAAGATGCACATGACGGCCACTCTGACAAAGTGGTACGAGGAACACGGCCGTCACGAAATCTTCGCCGGCAACAAGAAGGTTGCGCTGCCAACCACGGAGCACACGCTGAACCTGATCGACGAGCACGTGCACGCCGAAGCCAATAAGACACTCGACGAGCTCGGCATCGCCAAAAACGCTCGCCAGGAGAAGTTCAAAGCACGCGAGGCGAAGCTGAAACAGGACGCTGAGAACGCTCGCATGCTGGCTCTCTACAAGGAGCATGTGCTGGGTGAGAAACCGCAAGACAAGGGAACCTTCATTCCCCTGGCTGGTATCAAACCCGCCGCTCCGGCGAAGGAAGTGAACGAGCCGGTGTTCGGGGACTAAGAGCAGCTAGCAATCAGCGACTCGCAACTGACTTGAATCGGCCGCGAAAGTGGCCGGTTTTGCTTGGGCTTAGTTGGGGAAGATCTCCGGTAGCGTACCATCGTGCGGTGATTAACGTCATCGCACACCGTCTTTTCACTTGTCTCACAATGTGGCGAGAGGACGTTAGGGGGAATTTACTCGCCCTCGAAGCCCATACGGTTCGGTAGAAATCCGTTGGTTTCCTTCTTTTGGCCAGCGAGCGTCCACAGTCGAAACGGGGAAAGTTCGCTTTTAGAACGACTAGCGATCACGCAAGCTGACGCGCAGCTTGGCGAGTTCATTCGCCCCCACGTCCTTTCGGCAACGCCCAGGTGCTTCATTTTCGAGCGCTATAATGAAGCATTGAACAAGAGGGGTCCGGGGCTTTATGAGTGCAAATTACGACAGCAACGGAAATGTTAATGGTGTGTTGAAACCGCGTGCGGAGTGGATTGTCCGGCGCAAAGAAGAAGCTGCCCGCACCGGCGACAGCAACCTGTCACAGATGCATTTTGCGCGTACGGGCCTACTCACCGAAGAGATGCTGTTCGTGGCCGAGCGGGAGCAGCTCACGGCTGAATTCGTCCGTGACGAGGTAGCCGCCGGGCGAATGATTATCCCGGCCAATGTGAACCACCCCGAGCTCGAACCGATGTGTATTGGCGTCGGCTCCCGCTGCAAGATCAACGCCAACATCGGCAACTCAGCGATTACCAGCAATGTGGACGAGGAGCTGAAGAAGCTGCACACCTCGGTGCACTATGGCGCCGACACGGTGATGGACCTTTCCACCGGCGGCGGCATTCACGAGATTCGCGAGGCCATCCTGCGCCACTCGCCTGTGCCCATCGGCACGGTGCCGATCTACGAAGCGGTTTCGCGTGTGAAGCGCATCGAAGACCTCACCATCGACATCATGCTCGAGGTCATTGAAGAGCAGGCCGAGCAGGGCGTCGATTACATGACCATTCACGCCGGCGTACTGGTCGAGTACCTGCCGCTCATCACCAAGCGCATTACCGGCATCGTGAGCCGCGGTGGCGCGATTCTCGCGCAGTGGATGGCGCATCACCACAAGCAGAATTTTCTCTACGAGCACTTCGACGAGATCACGAAGATCATGGCCAAGCACGACGTGAGCTATTCGCTGGGTGATGGCTTGCGTCCTGGCTGTATCGCCGATGCCAGCGACGAAGCGCAGTTCGCCGAATTGAAGGCCCTCGGCGAGTTAACCACCAAGGCCTGGGAGCGCGATGTGCAGGTGATGATCGAAGGCCCAGGCCACATTCCGATGGACAAGATCAAAGAACAAGTGGAGAAGGAAGTGGAGATGTGCCACGGCGCGCCCTTCTACACGCTCGGCCCGCTGGTTATCGACATCGCGCCCGGCTACGACCACATTACGTCGGCGATTGGTGCGGCGATGATCGGCTGGCACGGCGCGTCGATGCTTTGCTACGTGACACCCAAAGAGCACCTCGGCCTGCCTAATGACAAGGACGTGAAAGACGGCATCATCGCCTACAAGATTGCCGCGCACGCCGCCGACGTTGCGCGCCATCGCCCCGGTGCGCGTGACCGCGACGACGCCATCAGCTACGCGCGCTACACCTTTGATTGGGACAAGCAGTTCGCGCTATCGCTAGATCCCGAGACCGCACGCAACATGCACGACGAGACCTTGCCCGACGACTATTACAAAGAAGCGGCGTTCTGCTCCATGTGCGGTCCGAAATTCTGCTCCATGAACTACTCGGCCAAGGTGGACGAATACAACCGCCAGGTACACGGCGTGGAGAAAAAGGATTATTCGGAGCTGGTGAATAAGCTGGTGGCGATTAAATGAAGCCACCAGTTTGGGTTGGTCGGGGCGGCCGTCTGTGAAAAGAACCAATTCATGAAGCGTCCTTTTGCTGCATCGCTGTGGGGTGAAGGAGATTGGTGCAGCGCTTGCAATGTTGCCAGCCCGGGCAAACGGAAGAAGAGGTGCTGGCCCCTCAGACGGGCGTTGGAACTGCACTTCGAACCGCCACAAGGAATGCGTCCACCAGACTGCGAACCATTGAGGTTGAGGTTGGGCGGCTTAGGCCGTTGCCGTTCCGCGAGGTAAAGCAGAGGCACAAGGCCGCCGGATTTATCGAAACCACCTAGATAGACAGCCACGTCAAATTCGCAGCTCGATCGGAAACAGGGGTGGACACTGCACTCGTTCTGAAGGAAAACGAGGTTCCTGTGGGTACCTGCGAAGCATCTTGAGTCAAGCTCATATTGATCCTGAGCAGTCAGAGACCCTCGCTTGAGCTAATCTCACTTTTTGCGTCGCACGCCTTTGCTACACTCGGAATCGTGCTCCTCATTCGCCGCAATGCCTGGATGCTGGCCGCCGCATCCGGCGTGCTGCAGGTCCTCATCTTCCCTGAACCTGCGCTGTACATCCTGAGCTGGATCGCGCTCGCACCACTCATCTACGCAGTTTTGCAGTGCCGCGAGCAGGATGCGCTGCTCACCATTGCCGAGGACGGCAAATGGTTCGCGCCTGCCACAGCGTGGCAGGGCTTTCTGCTCGGGTATCTCAGCGGGGTCATCTGGTATCTCGGCAGTTGCTATTGGGTCTTCCACGTCATGCACGTGTACGGAAACCTGGGCACGGCGACTTCTATTCTGCTGCTGATCGCCTATGCGCTTTACCTGGCCCTCTATCACGGACTGTTTGGCTTACTGGTGGCGCTCATCGCGCGCCGTCGCAATGGGTACAGCCTGCGAGCATTGCTGTTTGCGCCATTCGCGTGGGTCGCCGTCGAAATGGCGCGCGCCCATATCACTGGATTTCCCTGGGACCTTCTAGGCACCGCTCAGATTGACAACATACCGCTATCGCGCATTGCAACCTTCACCGGCGTTTATGGACTCTCGTTTGAGATCGCACTGGTGAACACCGCGGTGGCCGCGGCATTCCTCGTGCCTCGTGCACGCCGTAATGCGATGCTGGCGACTTCCCTAGGCGCAGCTCTCATTCTGCACAGTGGCAAGTTCGTCAAGCCGCCGGCGCTCACAGGAAATCTCGGCGTCACGCTGGTGCAGTCCGACATTCCCATTCTGGAAGATCCCTGGTCGCTCGACTACACGCTGCAGACGCTCTCCGATTTGCGCGCACTGAGCGTGCGACCCAGGCAAGGGCAGCCTGGCACCCCCGGACTTATTGTTTGGCCGGAGTCTCCGGCGCCGTTCTTTGCTACCGACTTGCATCTACGCGCTACGCTTGGGGAGGTGGCCCGCTCCACCAACTCCTACATTGTGGCCGGCACGATGGGAATCGAGCATGCTGGAGACCCGAATCGTTCGCCTGACATTTTCAACTCCGCATCACTGATTGCACCGAATGGTGCCTGGACGCAGCGTTACGACAAGATCCATCTCGTCCCTTACGGCGAGTACATTCCGTTTGAGAACTGGTTCTCATTTGCCAAGACGTTGACCAAAGAAGTCAGCACCTTCGCCCGCGGCACCCAACGCATTCCGCTTAACCAAGACGGCATCAAGCTAGGGACATTTGTCTGCTATGAGTCTGTGTTCCCCAATGAGGTGCGGCAGTTCGCACTGCATGGCGCGACAGTCTTCATTAACATCTCGAATGACGGATGGTTTGGTCCCACTGGCGCTCCGGGCCAGCACCTCAATATGGCTCGCATGCGCGCGGTCGAAAACCATCGCTGGCTTTTGCGCGGCACCAACAGCGGCATCACCGCGGTCATTGATCCGTATGGGCGCGTTGTTGCGGAAGCACCTCGCGAGCAACGCACTGCTCTGCAAGGCGCTTATTCCTTGATCGAAGGCACCACGTTCTACACGAGACACGGAGATTGGTTTCCGCTTCTGTGTGCGATAATCACATTGGCTGGTGTGGTGCTGCGCTTTCGCGAACCTGCGGAAATCACGCAGCCCGCGCCGGTGTAGAAAGGTCTCCGCGAACCCTATGGTCGAAGAACTCGAACAGGAATATTCCTCACTCCGCTCCAAGGTCCATGACCTTCAGGAGTATCTTTGACGCGCCCAAGCTACGCGAAAAACTGACCAAGGTCGAAACGCAGACTGCTGACCCGACGCTTTGGTCGAATCCCGAAAAATCGCAGCAAGTGATGCGCGAAAAGAAGCGTCTGGAGTCCTCCATCGCGACGGCTGACGACCTGTTGCGCCGATCTACCGACATCGATGCCTACTTCGAATTGGCGCACGAAGGAGAGGATGTTTCTGCCGATTTGCGGCGCGAAATTGATCAGTTGAAGACCCTAGTGGAAAAGCTGGAGATCGAAACCCTCCTTTCTGGCCCCAATGACGACCGCAGTGCTATTGTGACCATCCATCCTGGCGCGGGTGGCACCGAGTCGCAGGACTGGGCCGAAATGCTCATGCGCATGTACCTGCGCTGGGCAGAGCGCGAAGGGTTCTCGACTTCGATGTATGAGTATCAGCCTGGCGAAGAAGCCGGCATCAAGTCGGCGACCTTCGGCATCAACGGTGAATATGCCTACGGTTTTCTGACCAGCGAGATCGGTGTGCATCGTTTGGTTCGCATTTCCCCGTTTGACCAGGCCAAGCGCCGCCATACTTCGTTTGCCAGCGTGTTCGTCTCACCGGAGATCGACGAGAGCATTCAGGTCGATATCAAGCCCGAGGACCTTCGTGTCGACACTTATCGTTCGGGTGGCAAGGGTGGACAGCACGTCAACACAACCGACTCGGCTGTTCGCATTACGCACACTCCAACCGGCATCGTTGTGGCCTGTCAGAACGAGCGCTCGCAACATAAGAACCGCGAGAAGGCGATGAGCATCTTGCGCTCGCGCGTGTACGAGTACGAGCTGGAAAAGAAGAAACAAGAGACTAAGCAGATCGAGGATTCCAAGCTGGATATCGATTTCGGCTCGCAGATCCGTTCGTATGTACTACAGCCCTATCGCATGGTGAAAGACTTGCGCACGCGCGAGGAAGTCGGGGATGTGGATCGCGTGCTCGACGGCGACCTTAACCAGCTCATCCGCGCCTACCTGCTGGCGCGGAGGAGCGAGCAGCGAGCCTAAGTCAGCGGCTTCACAGGAAAGCTGATGACTGAGGAGATTCTGCATCGCTGCGACCACATACTTGTGCGTCGTCTTATCCTTGCCCCCGGGTGACGCTACGCATTGGCACCGCGATCTGTGTCACCGCCTCGGTGATCTTCTGTGGTACTGCGTTGGAAATCGAGTTCCGAGACGGCGCGCGCCCTGAACTGTCGAGCTGAAACCCAGGTCGACTTAAATGTTGGTGCCGAGACGTACGAAGAAGTCACCGTCTTCTTGCTGGATAATCCTGATACCGTGCCGCAACCTGATGCGGAATAAGAGTCTCGGCTATCTCAAGTAAGATGGGCAACATGGAAAATTGCCTCTTTTGCAAAATCATCGCCGGCACAATCCCCTCGAAGAAGGTCTATGAGGACGATAAGGTACTGGCATTCGAAGACATTAATCCCAAGGCGCCGACACACGTGTTGATCGTCCCTAAAAAACATGTCGCGGGATTAAAAGAAGCCACGCAGGACGACGCCCAGATCATCGGATATTGCAATCTCGTAGCTGCCAAGATTGGCCGCGAGCGAGGCATTGAAGACGGCTATCGCACGGTTTACAACGTAGGACCGCGCTCCGGGCAGTCAGTTTTTCATCTGCATCTGCACTTGATCGGCGGCCGCGACATGAAATGGCCGCCGGGTTAGGTCAAGCACTTTCTATGCGCACGACAAGCCGGCCGCTAGGGCTGACTTTTCCGGCTATCGGGTTACTTGCTAGCGAGGCTGCCTACCGGCGGGTGGCTGCGTCTGGTTGTAGCTTGACTCCGCCACATCCCGCTTGGGAAGCTCGAGTGAACCGGCCTGGATCCCATCTATCATGCCAAGGGCGATACTAGTGATCCCACAGCGTGGGATAGCATACCAGGCGACGCCCAGAACGTGTTGGCTCGCAGACACTGCTCGATTTGCTCGTGCGCGACATTCTAACCAATACTCCCTCTGACATTGTGGCATATGAAGTCGCAATTGTAGAAATAGCCGCCATGCGCTTTACGTGTGCGTACACGGAACCTCTCGATGCTAAGAGGTAAACCTGCATTTCAATTTCCGGTTGCAGAGTTTTCCACAGGGCACCCCGGAGGAATTGTAGGACTACTCTGTCAGCAACATCCTGTATTGCTTGCAACTCACAGAGTACAAGGCAGTTCTTCGCCGAATTGCAGAGTCACAATTCCACTTTGGGACGAGTGATTGTGATAAGGTTATGGCAGTTTACTTTCTTCTTGTTGGCACGAGATAATAGGAATGTCAAACAATTCCTTTTTCTTCACCGACAAACTCACGCTTCTGGCTAAGACAAATTGGACGTCCGACAGTGTGGGAGGAGTAAAAATGCAAGTCGAAACCGATCATTCCGAATCGAATTATCGCGAACGCATCTGGTTTTTCCCCAACAAGTTTTGGGCAGCCACCAAGGGTATGCCGGAAGCGGAAATCGACCGTCTCATGCAGGAAGTGGAGCGCTATGCCGAGGCCAAGGACCTTGAGGCCTTGAAGAAATACCCCTTCGTTTTCGTCGGCGACCCCTATAAAGATGAGCGCGATGCTGCTTAGAGCGGGCGCCGGTCAAAGTCCTCCTGTGCCTGACCCTGTGTAGCGCTCTTACGGCGCACAGGGAACGGCTTTACGAGAATCGGCATCCGGATACAGCTTTCCAGCAGGTAGCGGGCACGCGCAAGTCGCTCACCGTAGGGGCAGATACCCGCTGTCATGCCTTGCGCGGAAATCCTCACGACTCCATTTTGCCGTTCCACGACAAGCGAACGTACGCGCTGGTCGTGCGCGCAGTCCAGAGCGTTGGCCAAACGCAACACGCCGGCCAAAGGCAGCAGTTCCGTGCGACGCTGCGCTGGTAGGCCGGCGAAAATGGGGTGGTTCGACGGCGGCAGCCCTCCGCGATGATAGTGCGCAACAATCGCAACCGCCTGAAGGTATTCTTCGTTCCAGCCGACCGGCGGGTGGAAGCGGCGAATCTTCCAATACCCGCGCTTGCGGTGTTTTGCGCCTCGGCCGCCGATGTCTTGCATCATCGCCGCAGCTTCAAGAATTCTGCGAGCCGCCTCGGATTCCGGCAGTAAACCTTCGCGCGCCAGGCCATCGAACAACTCCAAGGCGAGACGCGTCACCAACTCCACATGCTTGTTATCGGGGTCTTGAAACGCCGCCCAAATTCGCATCTTTTCCAGCGAGGCCCTGGCAAGTTGCTCGCCTGAGGGCAACTCCGCCCGCCACTTCCTCCAGAGCGAATCTCGCCCCATCATCTTCTTTCGGTAGAGAGCAATCCGCTTGACACGCTCAGCCGCAATCGTCTGTTGCCACTGCGAGCGTTCCTCCGGACCAACCTCGGCGTGCGATTTGACCATCGTCCAGAGCACATCAAAGTCATGCACTTCGCCAAGCGCATCCTGCAAGTCGCGCAGGTCACGCGACCAGCGTTTGTGCCTTTCGGGCAGAAAATTCTCTACCGTGTAGCGAAGACGCTTGATGCCAATTCGCAACTGGTGATAGGCCGTAGCACTGCGATTACGCAGCGCCGAGCGATGCAACGCATACGCATCGTGCCAGCGCTCCAGCGCGAGATATTGGAAAGCCATGCCCTCCAGGAGCACACGAGTTGCTCGTGCAGCCAGTTCGCGATTCAGGTCTAACCAACGCTCGCGATCGAAGTTTCGCACCGCGTCGTGTGCCAGTAGCTTCAGACCCGCCTCTTTCTGCTGCAGTGACGCCAACAGGATTTTGCGCAGCGGATCGTCTTCGTTGGAAAGTTTCTCGACCCACTCCATCATGACCTGCGTGTCGCGCAATTCGCCGAGGCTGGCAAAGAGTCCCTTGCCCAGCTTTTTCATTTCTTTCCACGCCGGATCAGGATCGATGGAAAGAAATCCGTCGGCCATGGAACGGCAGCGGCGAATAGCGACCCGCAGATCGTGCACCGGATCGGCTGCAAAGTTCTGACTTGCTTTGTCCGCCTCTTCGAGGACGCGCTCAGCCCAATAGGCAAGACCTGCCTTCTTGTCTTCTTGTTTCTCCTCGGTAGGCGCAGCCACTTCGTCGAGCATAACTTCAGCTTGCATGTGTATGAATGCCCATTACTATTTTCGCAGAGCGAAGGCCGCGCGCGACAGATCACTGGGAAGAAGTTGCAGCCAGCATGGGAATGGTTTCAATTTTGCCAAGCAGAAAAACGTAAGACAGAATGCCTCCAACCAGCATGGCCGCCGCCAGGCCAAAGGCGGTCGCGAATGAATGTGACCTGCCGACCAGGTATCCGGTAACGACAGGAGCGGCGATAGCAGGAATGTTTCCTGCAAAGTTCATTATGCCGGCCACGCGAGCAGTACTGCCAGGCGGGGCGATCAAGCCTGGAATGGACCACACAACCGGAGCGGTGGCAGCCAACCCTGACAATGCAATCGAGATCCAGATGATCGAGCCCATCAAGCTGGAGGTGTGTGCCGCACCGGCGATTGCCAGTCCAGCCACCATCCCCAGCACGAGAACCGACTGCCTTACCAGAGTTGGGTTGTGCCCGCGACGGATGAGGTGGTCCACGAGCCAGCCCCCAAATACCACGTCGCACACGGTGGCCGAGAGCCACGGCACTGCCGTGAACAGGCCTGAGTGCAATACGTCGAGACGCATTGTGGCACTGAGGTATCCCGGTAGCCAGGTCAGCAGCAGGTAAAAGTTGTAGTTGTAGGCGAGCATGCCCAGCGACACGCCCCAGACCTTCTTTCGTTGCAGCAGAAACCAAATGGATGCACCTGCATTCGTTTCAGCTTCAGCCTCAACATAGCCGCCACCCGTTGCGATATGCTCTCGCTCGGCAAGCGATAGCAGCGGATCGTCAGCCGGATCGCGATAGGTGAACCAATAAAGCATGAAATAGGCGAAGCTTAGCACTCCGGTCAGCACAAAGCTCGCCCGCCAGCCCCAGAGATGCGCTACAGCCGCCACCACTGGGATGCCGACCGCCGGCGCAAACTTGGCGGCGGCATCGAACATCGCGGTGGCGATGCCTCGCTCGCCCTGCGGAAACCACATGCGGACAGCCTTTGCGTTGCTGGGAAACGTCGGGGCCTCAGCGACGCCAAGGAGGAGTCGAGCCGCCGCGAGTCCCCAGAAACCACGTGCCGCCGCGGTCAAGAACGAAGCAACACTCCAGAAGAACGTGCCCATGCGACCGATGCGCCGTACACCGAACCGATCGAGAATCGCACCTGACGGGATCTGAAGCAGAAGATAGGTCCAGGCGTAGGTGCTCAAGAGGTATCCAGTGGCCAGAGCGCTCAGCTTGAGTTCCTGCTGTAGTAGCATGACCGCTACGGAAAGGTTCACGCGGTCGAAGATGTTTACCAGCACGCCGACTCCCAGCAGCCCAGAGATGCGCCACCGGCGACCCGTCGGCAAAGTTGTGGACTGCAGCTTAGGCATGAGAAGTCTGAGGAGCCGCTGTTAGTAGAACATTTGGGCCAGAAACTTTCCCGGCTGCTAAGAGCTAAATTTTTCAATCACTTACTGCACTGCATCAGACGTGTCAGACACGATTTGTATCTGATTTTGTACCCAGCCGAATCCTGAGTCATCGCCTTCCAGCGCTTTGACAGCTTCGACGCGGGCAGACTGTCCAATGTGCCCGTAGCGTTTTGCCATGGCGAATGTCATCGCAGCACTCCAGCCAAGCAGTTCACCGACGACGGACAGCGGCACGCCAGCTTCTAGCATGCGCGTGCATGCCGTGTGCCGGAGATCGTGAAAGCGGCATGTGACGCCAGAAATCTGCCGGGCAGTCTTCCATGAGTTCTTGATAGTGCCAAGCGCACGCATCGGGTCATGGCGGAAGTAGAAGACAGCATGCTGCGGCTGACGGTCAGACGGATTCCAGTGTTCGAGCACAGCATGCGCTCTCGCGTTTAGTGGGATCTCACGCCCTGAGCCAGCTTCAGTCTTCGTCTCGCCGACTGTGAGAATGCGCTTCTTGAGATCGATCTGCGCCCAACGCAGTGAGCACAGCTCTGAATATCTGAGCCCAGTGCAGACTGCCAGCGCGATGAGTGTGTACAGAAAGCGGCATCTGCTTTTCGCGCAAGCAGCCAGCAGCCGCCCTTGCTCTTCCCAGCTGAGTGCACGCCCGGGCGACTTCGTCGGCGGTGGTATGTCGACATCTGGGCGCAAGTCTGACCACACGCGATGCTTGATCAGAACTGAACGCAGCAACTGCATTTCGATGCGCACAGTCTGGTTCGAAGCGCCTTCAGCCTTGCGGTCGCGGATATAGCGGTTGATCTGATCAGCGTCGATGTCAGTCACGAAACCCTTGAACGCTGGCAGCAAGTGCGTCAGCGAGGTGTGCATGCTTCGAATCGACTGCGTTTTCAGTTTCACGCCTTTCTGTTCTACGAATTCTTCTGCAGCGGCAGAAAACAGCATCGGCGCTTTGCGCTTTGGCACATGGTTGAAGCCATTCAGCAGCCGGACCCTGGCTTGCGCTTCAGCTGCAGCTGCCAGCTTATAGCTGCGCTGCTTCGTCGACTTCTGATAGAGCACGCCGTTGAACATGAATTTGTACCACAAAATTCCCTTTTTGCCTCTTGGGTAGATCATCACTTCCCTTTCTTGCTGCGTGAGCGTTGCGTAGTGGTCCGCGACAAGCACGATGTCGAGCAGTAATCCTTGTTTGGTCTGCCGATGAACAGGTGCTGACACTTTTCATCTGCACAGCGTCGCAGCTCAGTCCTGAATTCGGCATACAAGTCGACGAACTTGCGAAGCACGCTGTCAGTGTCGTCCCAGACGCGGATATAAGGCGGATCGTGCGTCGTCACATGGAAGTCAAGTTCTTGCGTCCACCTGTGATCACGGTGGTTGTTCATCGCATCGATGATTTCTTTCAGCCGGGTGCGAGCAGCGAACTCATCTTCGACATAACCGGGGACTTTTATCATGTTCATCTCGCGTTGAAACGCATTCGGCCAGTCTTCATGCGGATGGGCAAACGCCGTTAGCTTCACTTGGTCGTCAAGCCGCTCGCCAAGAGTCATCATCGTCGGGTCCCGTTGCGCGTAGCCGAGAATCCAAGCAAAACGGTCGCGCCCATTG
>Ga0306922_10000222_pt1 | contig 43752 bp, 36 predicted proteins | sample sta12Cox44000082_FD_203758 | JGI IMG/M metagenome (GOLD analysis project Ga0306922, IMG submission 203758) | Lab enrichment of tropical soil microbial communities from Luquillo Experimental Forest, Puerto Rico - statoxic.12C.oxic.44.000.082 (v2)... | ecosystem: Environmental > Terrestrial >... | reverse complement strand
ACGACGACGGATGGTTTGTGTATCAGGCCCGTACGGACGACATGATCGTTTCGAGCGGCTATAACATCGCCGGGCCAGAAGTCGAGAGCGCACTGCTGTCGCACCCTGCAGTGGCGGAGTGCGCGGTGATAGGCGTTGCGGACGATGAGCGCGGGCAGATCGTCAAAGCGTTTGTCGTGGTGCGACCCGAGTACCAGGCTGGACCGACGATGGCCGAAGAGCTGAAAGCCTTTGTAAAGCGCTGCATTGCCCCGTACAAATACCCGCGGGCTATCGAGTTTCGTGATGCGCTGCCTCGGACAGGAACCGGCAAGGTTCAGCGATTCCGCCTTCGCGCCGAGTCCGCTCACACGCCCGACGACACCAAGTCATGAGGATCCTGCAGCCGCCCGGTTGGGCCAGGCCGAGCGGCTATACGAACGGTGTCGCAACCGGCGGCGTTATGGTCTTCGTCGCGGGCCAGGTCGGGTGGAATGCCCGCGGCGAGTTCGAAACCGATGATCTGGTGGGCCAGGTCCGACAGGCGCTCGCGAACGTCAACGCAGTTCTCGCGGAAGCGGGCGCGCAGCCGGCGCACATCGCTCGCATGACGTGGTACCTGACCGACAAGCACGAATATCTGGCGCGGCGCAAGGAAATCGGCGCCGTGTTCCGTGAGCTTGTCGGCACCTACCAGTCCGCGATGACCGCCGTGCAGGTGAGCGCTCTCATGGAGGAGCGCGCGAAAGTCGAGATCGAAGTCACCGCTGTCGTGCCGGCCGAAGACTCGTCAATTCGAGGTCAAGCGGTGTGACTCTTGACGATGGCGGACGCTGCACGCCGAGCAGTTAGACGGTAGCCCACGGCGAGGAGAAGCAGCCACGGGCCGCCCGCCAGCACGGTCGATCGCAAAGCCGGCACCCACCACGTCGAGGCGAGAATCGCGGCAATCAGCGCGGCGCCGATGCACGACCCCAGAGGAATTGACCGCGAGCGACATGCGATGTGCGTCGCGAAAATCATGAGCCAGACGAACAGCGCGCCGAAGAGCGCGACGCCGAAGAACCACACGTAGGCGGAGGAAGGCCAGAGGGCCTGGACGACCACGGCGGCTCCAAGCCCGACGCTCGAGATGAGCAGGGCGGCGCGCGGCGTTCCCTGCTCGGTCACCATGCCGAGGGACCGCGGAATGAAGTCGCCGCGCGCCAGCGAAAACACGGTCCGGACCATGATGTACAAGTTCGCGTTCGCGCTCGACAACGCGGCGGTCAGGACGACGAAGTTCATGACCCCGGCCGCGCCCGGAACGTGCACCCGGCGTAGCACGCTGACAAACGGGCTCTCGCCGACGCCCAGGTCGTGCCATGGAGTCAAAGCCACCAGGAGCGTGATCGTCACGATGTAGATGGCGGAGACGCCGAGGACCATGCGTCGCATCGCCGCCGGAATCGTGTGCGATGGATCCGCGGCCTCTCCCGACGTCACGGCGACGATTTCCACGCCGATGAACGAGTAGATCACGAAACAGCAGCCGAGCCACGCCCCCGTGATGCCGAACGGCATGAATCCGCCGTGAGCCGCCGCGTACCGCAAGCCCGCCGGGGCGTCCCCCGTCAACCCAAGCAGGGCGAGCGCTGCAATTGCCACGAACATCACCACCGCCGCGATCTTGATCATCACGAGCCACGATTCGACAACGCCCAGGCGGCCGACCGCCTGCGAATTTGCCCCGATGAGCGCGATTGCAAACGCCAGGACCCAGACCGCGCCCGGTACAGCCGGGAACCAGTAACCCATGTAGATCGACGCCGCGACGAGTTGCCCACCTGTCGCGACAGCTTCCATCAGCCAATAGCTGACGCGCACCGCATACCCCGCAAATGGCGACAGATACATACCCGCGTAGACGCCGAAGGCACCGGCCGTTGGATGAGCAACGGCCATCTCCGTCAGCGCAGCGCCAAGGAGCAAAGAGATGCCGGCAACGAGCACGTACGACAGGATGATCGCGGGTCCCGCGATGTTGACCGCGAGCCCGCTGGCAAGAAAGAGACCCGTGCCGATGGCGCCGCCAAGCCCCATCATCGTCTGTTGGGGCGCGGAGAGTTGGCGCGCCAGAACCTGTTCGTTGTGTGGGTCAGCCGTCAGGATGCGCTCTCGATGACTCTGTTTCATGGGTTCATCGGATACCATATCGGCGTTCGAGCTTGTCAGCTTGTCAGGAGGGAGCAATGATGGAAACCTCACATGTTGGCGCGGCCGAGGGCGTCGGGGGGGTCTTCGTCATCCGCGGTGGCGGCAACGTCCGCAGCTGGAACGGCATCCAGTACCGGACGGGCCTTTCGGCGAAGAACGTCAACGCCCGGCAGCTGTCGATGAACGTCGCCACGATTCCGCCCGGCGGCGTCGCGGCGGCGCATATCCACGTCGACTTCGAAGTGATGTTGTACATCCTGGAAGGCCGCGTTCGGCACGAGTACGGCCCTGGCCTGGAAAGCGTCGTCGAGAATCAGGCGGGCGACTTCATCTTCATCGAGCCCGGCGTGCCGCACGAGGTGTTCAATCTGAGCGACACCGAGCCGGTCGTCGCGGTCGTCGCGCGATCCGACGCCAGCGAGTGGGAGCACATCATCCCGTACCGCCGTCCCGCCGGCTCCAGTTCAGCGCCTCGTTAAGATCCCGGGTGCCGCTCACCCATGAGGTCGACCAGCGCAGAGCGGAAGCGCGCGACCTCAGCCACCGTGTTGTAATGCACGAGCGAAGCGCGCACGACCCCGCCGTCGGTCAGGCCAAGCCGCGCGATCAACCGCGGTGAATACATGTGGCCGTTTCGGACGCCGACGTCCCGCGCGGCCAGGCCTTCCGCGACGGCCGAGGCTGGAATGCCCGCGACGCTGAACGCCAGCGTCGGCACTCTCTCATCGATCTGCTCGCGATCGATGACACCGTAAATGGTGACGCCCGCGATTCCCTCGATTTCATCGAGCAGCCGCGTCGACAACGTCCGCTCGTACTCGGCAATCCGGGTCATCGCGAGCCGGAGCGTGTCGCGGCGACAGCTCGCCGGAGGTTCGGCCTGGCGGCCGGCACATTGATGGCCGACATCCTCGAGATACCGGATCGCCGCGTCCATGCCCGCGACGCTCTCGTACGCGTACGTCCCGGCCTCGAGCTTGTCCGGTGTCACGTCTGGAATGAAGTGTTCGCGAAACGTCGGCAGATCATTGATTGCCTCGCGCCGGCACCAGGCGAAGCCCATGTGTGGTGCGAACATCTTGTAGCCCGAGCACACCAGGTAGTCGCAGTCGAATCTCTGAACGTCTATCGGCCCGTGCGGCGCATAGTGAACAGCATCGAGGAACACTTCGGCACCGACCGCGTGCGCCAGTCGCGCCACCGCCATCACGTCAACGAGACTGCCGGTAGCGTTGGACGCGATCGTGCACGCGACGAGCCTCGTGCGGGGGCCGACGAGCGGCTCGAGATCCGACACGTGCAGTCTCCCGTCGTGTCGCACGCGCCACCAGATCACGCGCGCCCCGACACGTTCCAGGTCCAACCAGGTGGCGATGTTGGCCTCGTGATCGAGCTCGCTGACCACGATCTCGGATCGCGAACCAAGCGTCCGGCCGATTGCGAGACTGAGGGTGCGAATGAACGACGTGGCGTTCAGGCCGAACGCAATCTCATCGGCGCTTCGCGCATTCACGAAGGCCGCCACGCTTTCGCGGGCCCGGGCGAGCATCGCGTCCACCTCCCGCGATCGCCGATAGGGTCCGCCGCGCTGGACATTTCGCGAAAGCAGATGATCGGCGACCGCCTCGAGCACACGGGTGGGAACCTGGGCGCCGGCGGCGTTGTCGAAGAAGATGAATGGTCCGGCCGTCGCCAGCGTCGGAAACCGTCGCCGGACGTCGTCAACTGGGAAGCGCTTGTCTGCAGAGACCTGAGGCATGGTGTGCGCCTTCGTGCCTTCGTGGCGAAATGTGTGTCAAGACTGCGAAAGGACTGTGAATTGCAGAGCGTCAGCCATGTGCCGCTCGAGCAGTTGTGTGATAGGGTGCTAGAGTTGTAGGCGTCTTCTTCATCGGGCTCGTTCTTACCGACACGAGCTCGTTCGAATCCACGTCGAGATCGTGTCTTCTCCAATCCGGCTCCTTCTCATCGCGACGTGCGTGGCGGCGTTCTGCCCGGCGATCTCGTACGGCCAGGAACCCGCTCCGCCCGACCAGCCGGACAAGCGAATCTTCGGCATCATCCCCAACTACCGTACTGCTCCCACGCTCAAGGACTACCAACCGCTCACGCCACAGGAGAAGTTCAAAGTCGCCGCGGCAGATTCGTTCGATCGAGGGACCTTTCTCCTGGCCGCAGCGTTCGCCGCAAATGCGCAGTTGACGAATTCAACGCCGTCCTTCGGCCACGGCCCGACAGCGTACGCCAGATATTACGCCGCCGCGACAGCGGACCTGATGATTGGCGATTTCATGACCGAGGCCATCTTTCCCACTGCCCTGCGCCAGGACCCACGGTATTTCCGCCTTGGCACCGGGAGCGGCTGGACACGGCTCCGGTATGCTGTGGGCCAGATCGTCCTGACGCACACAGACTCGGGAAAGACGCAGCTCAACTTCTCGGAAATCGTCGGCAACACGACCGCCGTGGCCATCTCGAACGCGTACTACCCTGACAACCGGAACGTGCCGAACAACCTGTTGAAGCTCGGCGTCCAGATCGGCGTCGACATGGCCGGCAACATTCTCAAGGAATTCTCGCCTGATCTGGAGCGCCTCCTGTCGCGCGACCACGCGACCAAGCCGTAGGCTCGCCGGGTCGCCGCTTCGACGTTGAGCGCCGGCTCACTATACTAGCCAGGCGTGAGCCATCCTCGTCGCTCGACAGCGACAAAAGCCGTCCGAAGCCGTTGGCCGATTCGGATCGCCCCAGCTGCGATCTTGGCCCTCCTCTTTGTGACCCTGTTGATCGTCGCAGCCCTTCCGGCTCTTCGACGACTGAGCGTCTCGATAACGGGGGCGCGCCGAGCGCCGAATATCCTGCTGATCACACTCGACACGACGCGCGCGGATCATCTGCCTGCGTACGGGTACCAATTGGGTCGCACGCCGAATCTGGATCGGCTGGCGGCCGGTGGCGTCTTGTTCGAGCGCGCGGTCGCTGCGGCACCGATTACGCTGGCCTCGCACGTCAGTCTTTTCACGTCACTCTATCCGTTCGCACACGGCGTCCGGAACAACGGAAGCGCCGCTTTGAGCGACAAGCTCCCGACGTTGGCCACCGCGCTGCACGATCGAGGGTACCGGACGGCAGCGTTCGTCAGCGCCTTCGTGGTCGATCGGCGCTTCGGGTTGGCGCGTGGATTCGATCGATACGACGACCGGCTCGAGACGCGGGGCAGGGGCACCACCGTCGAAGTCGAGCGCAGAGGCGATCGTACCGGTCTCGCGGCCGAAGAGTGGCTCTCCCAATCGGCAGCTGCCAGGCAGTCCCCGTTCTTCGTGTGGTTGCATCTCTACGATCCGCACGATCCCTACGATCCGCCCCCGCCGTTTCGTGACGCGTTCGCCGACCGGCCCTACGACGGCGAGATCGCGTTCGATGACTCGGTCGTAGGATCGATGCTCGATCGGCTCGATCGCCTCGGTGTGCTTTCCTCCACCATCGTCGCCGTCGCCGGTGACCATGGAGAGAGCCTCGGTGACCACGGCGAAGTCACGCACGCCATGTTCGTCTACGAACCGGCGTTGCGAGTGCCGCTGATCCTGTGGTGGCCCGGTCACCTCCCCTCAGCCAAACGCGTGACACAGCTCGTGCGCACCATCGACCTGGCGCCGACGCTGCTGGATCTTGCCGGTGCCCCCGCGCTCCCCGGCGCGGGCGGTCAGAGCCTGATGCCGCTCGTTCGGGGCGAGACGCCAGGCCCCGGGACGGCGTACGCGGAAACGTATTTTCCGCTGTTCTACATGAACTGGGCGCCTCTGAGGTCCATTCAGGATGATCGGTGGAAGTACATTGCGGCGCCGAGCGAGGAGCTGTACGACCTCTCGATCGACCCACGGGAGCAGACGAATATCGCCCCGCGCGAGCCGGGGCGAGCCGCCGCCCTGCGCGAGGCGCTCGCCGCGCTCGAAGCCCGGAAACGGCAGGCCGGGCAGAAAGGGCCGCAGTCCGTCACGGCGGCGCCCATGGATCGCGAGACGGCTCAGAAGCTCGCGGCGCTGGGATATGTCGGCGCGGCCTCGGTGCCGCCCACCCACGCCGGCAACAGCGGGGACCTCGATGCCTCCAGCCAACGGCCGGATCCGAAGGCCATGATCGGCGTCTTCAATCGGCTTCGCCGGGCTAATGCCGCAGTGCACGAAGGGCGTCTCGCGGAGGCGGAGGCCGTCGCCCGCGACATCCTCGATCAAGACCGGCAGAACGCGTTCGCCACGCTGATCCTCGCAAGCTCCTTGATGGAACAGGGGCGCTACCGCGAAGCGATCGAGCGCTACCGCGGATACTCAGCCCTCGTGCCGACCAGCGCCGATGCGCATCACTGGATGGCAATTTGTCAGCTGAATCTCGGTGACCGTGATCGCGCGCTTGCCGAAGAGTCTGCCGCGCTGGCCATCGACCCGCGCGACTCGGATGCTCGGATGCTCAGGGGCGGCCTCCTCGCCGAGCGAGGGCGTGTGGACGAAGCCATCAGCGATCTCGAGGCCGCCATTGAAGCCGAGCCGAACAAGTCCGCTTTTCGCGTCGGTCTCGCTCGAATCTTGACCAACGCGCGCCGGTTCGATGAGGCCGACCGGGAATATCAGCGCGCGCTGACGCTCGAACCAGACAGCCCGGACGCCCACAGCGGTTACGGTGTGCTCCTCGCGGCTCGCGGTCAGCCGGATCGCGCCGTCGCCGAGTTCGAGCGTTCCCTCGAGCTCCGCCCGGATGATGACGAGACTCGCCTCCGGCTGGCGGGCATCCTCGCCGGAATCGGCCGCCGTCAGGAAGCGCGAACCGAATATGCGCGTCTCGCCTCAGGCCCCGGCACGCCGTCCGATATCAGGGCGACCGCGCGAGACAAGCTCGCGGAGCTCGGCGCCCGCCGCTAGGTCAGAACCGGTACCTGAACGACAGCTGAAACGCCCGCGGCGGCTGCCGGTTGAACGGTTGCAGGTACGTCGTGGCATAGACGTCGTTCGCCCCCGTGTTCCACTGCTGGTAAGCGCCGGTATTGAACACGTTGAAGACGTTGATCGCCGGCTCGAACTCCTGCGAGCCCCGGATCCTCATGACGCGCCCGACGTGAAGCTGAAGATAGCGATCAGTGTCGTTGAGGGGCTGGCAGTCACCTCGAGTCGCGCACGCGATCCGGATCGTCGTCGCGAGCGGATTCGACTGCGTCGTCCCGTTGGGGAGCGTGAACGTCGCCGGCCCATACGTCGGATCGATCGCCGCAATCCTGTTCTTGGGCGTGCCAAGGTATCCTCCGGCCTGAATGATGTAGCTCATCCCGACGTTCAGGCCCCACGGCGCGGCCCACTGGCCCGCCGTGCGCAAGGCATACGGCCGATACGCCGCGCCCGACTCCTGGCCGCCCGACGTCAGGGAGTTCGATTCCCCATTCCCGAAGAGCTGTTGCGAGAGATCCTTGTCGTCCGCGAAGGCGGTCGGCTGGATGAAACGCGCCGGATCGGTGGGGTTCCAGGTGCCGGTCAGGTGCTGGTATTGACGCGTGAAGCTCGCGACCAACTGGAATCCGCGCGACATGTTCTTCGCGATCGTCGCCTCGTAGTTGGTCACAACCGTCTGGCTCCAGGTGTTGTTCTGCTCCTGGAAGATGATCCCGAAGTTCGGGTTCACGAGACCAAACCCGCGGAACGGCTGGCCCGGGCCGGAGGGGTAGATGCCGTTGACGTCGACCTTCCCCCAGTTGTCGTGATACGTCCGCCGCGTCGCCGACAGGTCGGCGCTGATCTGGCCGGCGAACTGGTGCCGGAAGCCGACCACGAACTCGTTCACCCATGGCTGATGGAGATTGGGCGCGTAGAGCGTCGAACCGGGCAACGACGTGGCCGGGGGGGTCACGAGCGTGGTCTGTTTGCCCGTCTTGTCGATGTACACATCTGTGAGCGTCGTGTTGCCGCCGCCGGAGCTGGAGGGCGCCCCGAACGACACGATGTAGTCGCGGCCGTTCATCTGCTCTGAGAGGCGGCCGTAGCTCGCGCGCAGCACGTTGCGCGCGTCCGAGGTCACGAGGTATGCCATGCCAATCCGCGGCTGGACCTCCTTTGAGTTCTGCGTCGTGTAGTTGAGGATCTCGTTGACGCGATGGACGGCGTCGAAGCGGAGGCCTGCGTCGATGGTCAGGCGCGGATGAGGCCGCCAGGAGTCCTGGACGTAGAGTGCGATGTCGCGGTCGCGCTCTGAGTTCGACAGCAGGTTCGGCGGCGTCTGATACTGCCGGTGAAACGGTGTCAACCCTGCCGGCGGGTTGCCTGGAACGATCTGGCGTTGTTCTTCGAGGATGAAGCCGTTGTTGACGTAGTTCTGCGTCTGGTCCAGAGCGGCTCTGGGCAACGCCCACACGCCCGTTTTGAGCTCGTGGGAGCCTCCCCGGCCTTCCTTGAAATACGTCAGGTCGGCACGGAGTACGAACATCGAAGCCGGTGAGATCGGCGTGGCCGTGGGAGTGTTCAAGATGACCTGGGTGCCGGTGCCCAGTTGCTTGCCCGCTGACGTGAACGAGTCCTGGCTCACCTGAATCTGCGGTCCGCTGATCTGGAGACCCTCGTATGTGCTGGCATCCGCTCCCCCCTTGTTGTTGAACGCCCCCGAGACCTGCGTGGTCAAGCTGCTGCTCCAGACCGTCGAAAGCCTGGCCTGGAACAGCCCGCCGCCTGTCGACGTTGGGCTGAACCGGGTCCCATCGAGCTCACGATCCGTCGTGTAGATCAGGCGGTCGCGCTGATAGTAGGCTGAGAACTGGTTGTTCTGGCTGAGCTGGGCCGCCACCTTTACGAACGGCTGTTTGCTCGAAATGATATTAGGGAACGGCTGGAACCCGGGCTGGAACGTCGCGAGATCGATAAGGTTCTGCGGGGTGCGGCTGATTCCGTTGGTGAGGTTGGCGTAGCGGAACGCCGTGAAGAACCAGACTTTGTTCCGGGCGATGGGGCCCCCGACCGTCGCGTCGACCTGCTGGACGGACTGAACGGTGGGAATCCCCCCCGGATTGTTGCCTCCTATCGTGTTATCGGAATTCCACGCCGTCGGCTGCGCCGCGTAGGTCGCCGAGCCCTTGAACTGGTTGCCGCCCTGGGGCGCGACGATGTCCATGACAACACCCGTGCCCATCGGAGAGCTGGCCTCGACACCGCCGAGGCGCAGCTCCGTGTCCGCGATCGTGTCGCCGCCCATGCCCATCGAGTGGGCCGACGCATCGAGGTACGAGGAGGCAGGCGCACCCTCGAGCATGATCACGTGTCCGAACAGCACGGCCCCATGGAAGTAGTACGCGCGCCGCCCCACGCCATCGTTCACGTTGCGCGACGCCACGCCAGGGGCCATATCGAGGACATCGCTGAACAGGCGTCTCGAGGTGACCGGCGCTTCCCGGATGAGATCTCCCTGGATCGTCAAGGTGCTCGTCGGCTTCTCGGTCTCGAGCATCGGCGAATCGCCCGTCACGGTAACGGTTTCCTCGAGCGTGCCCACCTTCAGCTCGATGTCCACGCTGAAGGTGCTGCCCGCACGTACGACGATTCCGTCACGCTGATATTTCGAGAACCCCTGCAGCTCCGCAACGATCGTGTACGTGCCAGGGGGGAGATTGTTCAGGCGGTAGTAGCCCGCGCTGTCGGCAATCGCAACGACAGGAGCGATGACCTGTGGGCTTGTCGCCGTGACCGTGACGCCGGGGAGCACGCCTCCCTGCTCGTCCTTGACGTACCCGCGCAGGCTCCCATCTCCCGTCTGCCCGCTCGCGGGAACCGAGGCGAGACCCAGGACGACGAGCCACCATGCGACGAGACGGTTGACCATGTCTCACCCTCCTTTGACTTGGCGTGGGACGTCTATTGCCCCGAGCTCGTCGCCGATCGTCTTGCCGGCTGCGCGAGGATCGTCGGGTAGCCTCGCTTCTTGAGCAGCTCGTTGAACACGTCCAGGTCCCGGCTGCGCAGCACTTCGAGTTGGGTCCGGTACGACTTCAGCCGATCCTCTTGGACCGACGCGACCTGCGTCTCCTGGTTCGTCGGCTTGAAGTCGGCGCTGGCCAGGCCGTTCGCGAGGTATCCCATGCGGCCCACCAGCCTTGCTCCCCACCGCACGCCGTCCTGGCCGTGGCCCGTGGCCCGCAGCTCTACGAGGTTCTGCTCGATCTCGATGTACTTCTTGTTCAGCTCCTCACTGGCCTTGGCGACCTCGGGGTCTTTCACGAGGCGATTCAGCGCATCGAGCTGTCCTCGCACGAGCTCCATCTCGTTGACCATGTCGACCGCAGCGTCGAGGGTCTGCCGAATGTCGAGCAGCGCTTTGTGTTGGGCCGCGATGTCCGCCTCGGTTCCCGCAGAGTGCGGGTCCTTGATCACCGTGAGCGGATGGGTGAACTCACGGCCGTTCGCCGACAGCTTGACTGTGTAGGTCCCGGGCGGCTCGAGGATCACCATGCGTCCGCCGCCGACGCCGAAGCCCCCCGTGCTGCGGCGGATGCCGTCCGGGCCGACCTCGATATCGGGCGCGTACAAGGGGCTCGTCCGGAACTCGACGCCCTTCGATGGGGCCGAGCGCAGGTCCCAGTACACCCGGTGGAGCCCGGCCGTGCGCGGCGCGTCGATCGTGCGAACCGTCTGCCCTCGTGCGTCGGTAATGGTCAACGTCACCGCCGCCGTTGACGGCGCCTTCAAGTAATAGTTGATGCCAGCGCCGTACGGGGGGTCTTCACCGATGGTGGGATCGTCATACGTCGTGGCCGGCGCTGTGATGGCGCGGAAGCGGTACGCGGGCCGCGGCGGGAACAGATGGACGTCGGCGTTCAGCACGTCGGAAGTGAGCGCCCGCAGCGGCGTGACATCGTCCAGGATCCAGGCGCCGCGCCCGTAGGTCGCTATCACGAGGTCGTTGAAGTGTTCTTGCACGACCAGCCAATACACCGGCGCGTGCGGCAGATTCATCTGCAGGGGCTGCCAGTTCCCCCCATCGTCGAACGACACGTACACGCCGTTCTCGGTTCCCAGGTACAGCAGGCCGCGGCGCACCGGATCCTCCCGGATGCAATGAGCGTAGCTCAGCATGCTGTGCGGGATGCCGCTTGTGATGGACGTCCAGGTCTGGCCGTAGTCATTCGTCTTGTACACGAACGGATCGCGGTTGTTCACCTGGTGGAAATCGACCGTGATGTACGCCGTCGCCGCGTCGAAGCGCGACGGCTCGATGTTGCTGATGGTGCCCCACGGCGGCAGGTTGGGGATGTTCTTGGTGACATTCGTCCAGCTCTTGCCGCCATCGCGTGTCAGCTGCACCAGCCCGTCGTTCGTGCCCGCCCAGATCTGCCCCGCGGCCTTCGGTGACTCAGCGATCGTGTACACGACGTCGCCGTACTCGACGCCGATGTTGTCAGGCGTCAGGCCGCCAGAGCTCTGTTGCCGGCTCTTGTCGTTGAGCGTGAGATCGGGACTGATCTCCTGCCAGCTCTGCCCGCCGTCGGTCGATTGGTGGACGTGCTGACTGCCGATGTAGATCTTGTTGTGATCGTGGGGCGAGACATGAAACGGCGCATTCCAGATGAACCGATACTTCAGGTCGGCCGGCGGACCGTTCTGTTGATCGGGCCAGACTTCCACGTCTCTCATCAGCCGCCGGTTCTCTTCGTAGCGCACGACAATGCCGCCGACGCTGCCGGAGCCGGAAGCGGTTGACCAGATGATGTTAGGGTCGACCGGGTCCGGCGTTGCCCAACCGCTCTCGCCCCCACCAACGGCGTGCCACATGCCGCGTGGAATCCCGCCTCGTCCGCCGCCGTCGCCGCGGCCGCCGCCCTCGGTCAGCCGGCTGTTGCTCGGCCCGCGGTACGAAGGGCCGTCCTGCTTGTTGCCGTAAACGTAGTACGGAGTCTGGTTGTCGACGGTGACGTGGTAGAGCTGAGCGTTCGGAAGCCGCTGCCGGAGCCACGTGCGGCCGCGCGTTTGCGAGATCGAGATGCCCTGGTCGTGCGCCACGGCCATGCGATTGGCGTCCGTCGGATCGATCCACATGTCATGGTGGTCGCCGCCCGGAGCCTCCGGCCCCGACTGCACGACAAGCGTCGCGCCGCCGTCGATTGATTTGCTGAACGACGCGTTGAGGTAGTACGTCTCGTTGTCGTTGTCCGTCGCCACGGCCATGCGCGCGTAGTAGGCCGTGCGGCCCATGGCGTTGCGATCGGCGTTGATCATGCGCCAGGTCGCCCCGCCATCGTCCGTGCGAAAGACCTGCCCGCGATCGGTCTCTTTGCCCTGCCAGGGCACGCCGTCGCCCGTTTCAATCAACGCGTAAACGCGGCTGGGATTCTGACGCGCGATCGCGACGGTGACCTTGCCGACCGGTTTCGTCGGGAGGCCCCGGCCCGTGAGCTTCGTCCAGGTGACGCCCCCATCCCGCGACGTGAACAGACCGCCGCCGGGCCCGCCGCTGTCGCGGCCCCACGTGTGGAGCTCCACCTGCCACATGCCCGCGAAAAGGATGCGCGGGTTCTTGGGGTCCATTCCGATGTCCGAGCAGCCGGTGTTCTCGTCGGCGAACAGCGTGCGCGCCCATGTCTTGCCGCCGTCGGCCGTGCGGAAGACACCGCGTTCCGGCTGCGGGCCGTACGCCGTGCCGAGCGCGCAGGCAAGCACAATCTGCGGGTCGGTCGGATCGATCACGATTCGCCCGATGCGACCGGTTTTTTCCAGGCCCATGTGGGTCCACGTCTTGCCTGCATCGGTCGATTTGTAGATGCCGTCGCCGATCGAGATGTGACTGCGGATCCAGGCTTCGCCGGTGCCTGCCCAGACAACGTTCGGGTCGGACGGCGTGACGGCGAGCGCGCCGATGGATGACACGGACTCGGCGTCGAAAATCGGCTCCCAGTGGACGCCGCCGTCGCTCGTTTTGAAAATGCCGCCCGAGGCGCTTCCCGCGTAATAGACGAGTGGGTCGCCAGGGACGCCGGCCACTGCGGAGAACCGGTTGCCCTCCGGTCCAATGAAGCGCCAGTGAAGGCGCCGGTACACGTCGGGGCTCACTGCTGTCGTCTGTTGCGCGACGCCCGATGTGAAGGAGGCTCCGGCGCCTGCCAACGCAAGGACCGCGCTCAACAGGAATCTCGTGGCGTTTGATGGCATTGATCACTCCCGGGGCTTCCGCCCGCGGATGACTCATTCCCAGACGACGGGTTGGCGAGAAAGAGTGCAATCTACGCGCGCCCGTCACGCCTGTCAAACGTGCAGACATGAATGTCGGCGTCGCGGGACGCGCGGGGTTGACAGGACTTGTTCTAATGAACTAGTATAATGATTCAAGTGGCGATTCTCTCCGTCGACCCGCGGGATGCGACGCCCATCTACGCGCAGTTGGAGCGGGGGCTGCGCGCGGCGATCGCGACCAGCCGCCTGCGCCCCGGCGACCAGTTGCCCACCGTCCGCGAGCTCGCCGTGGACCTCCGCGTCAACGCCAATACGGTCGCGCGCGTGTACTCGGAGCTCGAGCGCGCGGGCGTCATCGAGACCAAGCGCGGAGTGGGCTCGTTCGTCAGCGCGACACCCGCCCAGGCCCACCCGCCGCGGGAGCGTGAGCGCCGGCTGCGCGCCTTCATTACGCGCCTGCTCGCCGACGCCGAGACGGCTGGTTTCACGGTTGACGATGTCATCGGAGCGCTTGCCGCGCACCGAAAGGGAGGAGCATAAATGGTTCCGGTTGTCGTTGGTCGTCGTTCGGAAGAGGCCGCCGGCGCAGCGCCTCGCGTCAACGTGGTCGCAATTGCGATCCTTGTCGCCTCCGTCGGGCTTGGTATTCTGTGCCAGTTGGCGACGGGAACTCCCCTTCCGCTGGTCCTGATGATCCTCGTCGGCCTCGTCCTGGCGCAGTCGCCGAGGATCGCTGAACAGTGGGAGCGCGCGGTGATCTTCCGGCTTGGACGCTTCATCGCGCTTCGCGGGCCTGGCCTGTTCTGGATTGTGCCGTTCATCGATAGCGTGTCATCCCGGATCGATCAGCGGACGATTACGACCAGCTTCGCCGCAGAGCAGACGCTCACGTCCGACACCGTGCCGGTGAACGTCGACGCGGTGCTGTTCTGGATGGTGCACGACGTTCAGAAGGCGGCGCTCGAGGTCCAGGACTATGGACAGGCTGTGAGTTGGGCCGCGCAAACGGCGTTGCGCGACATCATCGGGCGCACCACGCTCACCGATCTCCTGCGCGGCCGCGAGCGGATCGAAGACGAGCTGCAGCAGCTGATCGATGAGCGCTCGAACCCCTGGGGCGTCACCGTGTCCTCGGTGGAGATGCGCGATGTCGTGATCCCTGGCGCATTGCAGGACGCAATGTCGCGGGAAGCGCAGGCCGCGCGCGAAAAACAGGCGCGCATCATCCTCGGTCAGGCGGAGCTGGAAATTGCCCATTCGTTCGAGGAGGCGGCCAGGTCCTACCAGAACAATCCGACGGCGCTGCACTTGCGCGCGATGAACATGCTGTACGAGGGGCTGAAGGAGAAGGGCGCGCTCATGCTGATTCCAAGCAGCGCCGTCGAGTCCATGGGCATGGGCGGGTTGATGGGGGCAGCCGCGCTTCAGCAGCAGAGACTCACAACGAGCGGCGCGACTGGCGGTCAGAAGGTGGAGTAACGCGCCGCACTAGCCCGCTCTCGAAACATCGGATATCCTCTTTGCGGGCGGCAGCAGCCGTCGGAGGTCCCGGACGAGCGCTCGCTCCAAATGACCACCACACGCCGCGGATTCCTGGCGAGCGGCCTTGCGGCGACCACCGTCGCAATTCTTGGCTGCCGCAAGACGGAGCGGCCCATCGCGGGCTCGTTCGTCAACGAATCCTGGATCATCGGCCATCGCCTCCGGGATCATGACCTTGCGGCGTCGCCGACTCAGACGGTGCGCACTCCCGTCGTCATCGTGGGAGGCGGCATCGCGGGCCTGTCGGCCGCGTGGCGCCTGCGGAACCACGGCTTCGACGATTTCGTCATCCTTGAAATGGAGCGCGAGGCGGGCGGCACGTCCCGCAGCGGCAAGAACGAGATTTCCGAATTCCCGTGGGCGGCACACTACGTGCCCGTGCCGAACCGAAACGCCAGAGTGGAGCGGGAGCTGTTTCAGGAGCTCGGCCTGATCCTTCCCGATGGTCGCTGGAACGAGCAGCATATCTGCCGGGCGCCCGAGGAGCGCATCTTCATCGACGGCGGGTGGCAGGAAGGACTGCACACCGACGGGCTCGCCCACTATGCGCCGGACGAGTTCGGCCGGTTCCTCGATCTGATCGCGCGCTATCGGGACTCCGAGGTGTTCACGATTCCCATCGCCCTTGGCAGCCGGCTCGCAGACCTCGATCAGATCTCGATGGCCGATTGGGTCAGGCAGCAGGGCTTTTCGTCGCGACACTTGCTCTGGTACATCGATTACGCGTGCCGCGACGACTACGGCGCGCCCATGAATCAAGTGTCGGCGTGGACAGGAATCCACTATTTCGCCTGTCGTGAAGACGATCAGGATCGTGTCTTCACCTGGCCGGAAGGAAACGGCTGGTTCGTCAAACAGCTGATGGCGCGTGTCGGCAATCATGTTCGCACCGCCGAGCCGGTGCTCCACATTCGGCGGGCGGGAACGCGAGTCGAAGTAGTGACGGAAAAAGCCTTGTACGCCGCCGACGCCGTGATCTTCGCCGCCCCGACCTTCCTGGCGCCGTATCTCGTCGACGGGATGCCGCCGCTCGACGGATACGTGTGGCAGTACTCTCCGTGGTTGACGGCGAACGTCGTCCTGGATCGGCCGCCCAAGAGCCTCGGAAGAGTAGCCTGGGACAACGTCTGTTTCGAATCACCGACCCTGGGCTATGTTGTCGCGAATCACCAGACCGGGAATCTCGATGGCCCGATGGTGTGGACGTTCTACTGGGCGCTCGCAGAGGGCTCCCCGGCGGAGATGCGGCGGATGCTGTTGGCGCGGGACTGGGCATACTGGCGGGACGCGATCGTCCGCGACCTCGAGCGGGCGCACCCGGACATTCGCCCGTGCATTTCGCGAATCGACTGCATGCGCATCGGCCACGCGATGGCGCGCCCGATCGTCGGATCGATCTTTCACGGCGAGCGCCGCCGGATTGCGGAGCAGGACGGGCCAATCGTGTTCGCGAACACCGATCTCTCGGGGTTCGCGATCTTTGAAGAAGCGCAGCATCGAGGCGTACTGGCGGCCGACAGAGTGCTCAGCAGGGTCGGACATGCGTGATCGTTGGCCCCTCGTGTCCGCGGAGGAATGATTTCGATGACAACGGATCGAAAGATGACCGGCGGTGGAATCGCCATGGTGGTCGCCGCCGTGCTCGTTTTGTATGTGATCCTGGGCCCCGGCCTGCATGGGCTCGCAGGCTTCGGCGCGGGCGCCGTCGCGGGACTGCTTCTCGCCTACGGTCTCTGGTCCAGAGCCACCCCGCCTCACGCGGCGCCGCATCCCGGCGCACCTCCAGCGACGGGAGGCAGGGGCCAATCGGCGCCCGCTGCCCCTCCTGCGCTGTCCGACGCTGAGGCGCTGAACGCAATCAACCTGCGCGTCCGGAGCGCCGGCTTCACGAGCGACCTCGTCGAGCGGATCGAGCGGCTGATCGATCAGCTCGGCGAGATCCTGCCGACACTCTCGAGCCAGTTCGCGGGCTTCGAGCTGACGTGGCAGATGCAGCAGATCGCGTCGGCGTATCTCCCGAAGCTCGTCAATGCCTACGCGGGCCTCAGCGACGCCGAGCGGCCGCAGAAGCGGAGCGACTTCGAGGAAAGCCTTCGCGAGCTCGAGGACGCGGCCGCGCGCACGGCGCGCGCCCTGCAGGAGCAGAAGACGACGGAGTTCGAGAACATTTCGCGGTTCCTCAAACTGCGATTCTCGTAGCTCTGGATTTCGCCAGAAAGGACCGACACAACTCATGGCCGAGAACCCCGTGACGACCAAGCCTGCCGCAGCGACCGCGACGGACCCCGAGATCGAGACCCAGGCGCTCGCCGTCATCGACCACGTCAAGACGTCGCTGGCCAGCCCGCTCGCCGCTGCCGAAGTGGACAAAATCGGCCGAAACGAACAGCGGGATCTCGCCGACGCGATCGATCTGCTGGCGACCAGGGCGGTCGACCTGCAGGCGCTCAAAGGCGAACAGGGGTCGGTCGCGAAGACCCTCACCGAGTTCCGCGTGAAGATGGACCAGATGAACCCCCACCTGGTCCAACAGAGCGCCGCCGGACGGATCCTCGCCAAGGTGCCGATCGTTGGACCGATGATCGTCAGCGCCTGGACCAACAGCCGCCTTCGCGAGATTGGCTCGCGCTATCAAACGTTGCGCGAACAGATCGACGCGGCCATGCGAAGCCTGTACGCCAACAAAGACGTCATCCTCCAGGACAATGTCTCCTTGACGTCGCTGTACGAGCGGGTCCAGCGCGCGCACCAGGGGGTCTTGCACAGCATCGCCCTGGGAGAACAAGTGAAAACGAAGCTCACGGGCATGCGCGATACGACAGCCAACGGTTCCGAGCGCGAGACGCTCGAGCTGCTCTTGAACCGCGTCAACGTCCGGATCCAGGACTTGCGCACGATGGAGCAGGTCGATCTCCAGGAATCGGTCTCCATGAACATGACCGTGACGAACAACATGGACCTCGCGGACGCCATCGAGCGGACGGTCACGGTCGTCCGGCCATTGATGGTCGTCGGCCTCGCCATTCAGGCGGCGCTGGCCAACCAGAAGCGGGCGATTCAGGCGGTCAAGGCCACCCAGGACTACGCGGGCCAGTTGCTCGTGGCCAACGCGGAGGCGATCGAGCGACAGACGCAGGAGATCGGCGATCTCACGCAGAACGCCTCGGTCGCGCTGACGAAGGTCGAAGAGGCGTATCAGAAGGTGATGTCGGCAATCGACAAAGCCGACGACATCCGACGGAAGGGGTCCGACGCGGCGGTCCAGGCGAGCGCGAAGCTGCAACAGATGTCCATCGCACTTCAACCGAAGGTCGACAAGCTCGAGGCGGGGCGCAAGGCGCGGCTCAACGTATGAAACCGACGACCAGCAAGCTCAATCCTGACCAGGTACGGGACATCATCCGTACGATGCCGGCCCCGCTGCCGCCATCCGAACGCAAGCATCACAGCGTCTCCGAGCTCCACGCCGGCGATTTCTTTCAGTACGAAGGCACAACGTTTCGCGTGCAGAGCGCCAACGTCTGGCGCGTGGACGAGTCGTCGTCGACGGAGCTCGAAGCGGTCAACCTGACCACCGGCGAAACGGCGTATTTCGAATGGTGGACGGAGCCCGACCTGCATCTCATGCTGTCGACGACCAGGCTCGAACTGTCCGACCTGGGGCTCCGCCCCGGGCACGTCGACGAGGTGGAAGAAGTCCAACATGCGGGCAGCGCCTTTTATTACGACAGCGATTACGACGCTACGTACGGCGACGCGCGGCGCCCCGTGCATATCCGCCTCTATCGCGCCGAAGACGGCCGCGGGATTTACGTGCAGAAATGGTCGGACGGCTACACGGCGTGGCTCTCGGAGGAAATCGAGCCGGGCGCCGTCGATGTCCTCACGCTCGCTCACTCGGCGTGATCCCCGGAGACCGACGTGAAACCGGCTGAGTACGTCGACCAATCGGCCTCCGGTCTGGCGCTGAGCCTCATCGAGGGCGCGATCGACATCGACGATTTCACGGTCTTCCGGACGGGCACCATTGGTGGGGGCGATGTGACCGTGCGGGCCGCGATTATCGGGGCCTCGCACGTGCTGTCGTTCGAAACCGAGAACGCGGCGCTGACGGAGATGTTCGCGTGCACGGAGGCCCGCGGCGGAGCGAGCCAGATTCTTTTCGGCGCGCTCGGCGATCTCCTGAAGGCCACGACGGAGCTGACCTTCGCTGACGGCCGCCGGTACCGCTTCAAGGCTTCGCTGGTATCGCTCGCCTCGCCCATCCCGGCAGCGCTGAAACGGTTCCGCGGACGAACGTCGCGCAGAGGTCGACACATCCACCTCGCGTTCAGGTTTCCACGCCGGGCCGATCGATCTGCGAGCCCGGAAACGATCGTCTCGGTCCGGTATGTGCGCAGTCGCCGCGCATTCGATCATCCCGGGGGGCCTGGTGCCCCCGCGAATCGGGTCCTTGCCGACACCGCCCATTGCTACCCGGACGAGCGGAAGGTCGTCGTCACGTCGAGCGAGTTGACCTGGGGCCAGCCGGCGTGACCCTCCACGGCGTCGGTGCACGTCTCCGCTCTCTCGGTGTCGCCGCCTCTTTCGTCGCCTGCTCTGCCTGCGGCCTGTCCTCGGCCATCCGGACCGAGGCAACGAATGCCTCACGGCGCATCGATGCGGAGATTGACGACATCGGGCGGAAGGAGGCCGCCTACCGGGCCTTCGCCGGCTCCGATGCCTATCGGCCGTACCGCGTGTATGGCGATCGCGAGGCCTGGGTGAAGCAGTTTGACTACGCCCGCGTGAAAACGGCGGCCGCGCGAACGGTGTACCAACGCGACGTCGCGCCCTTGCTGCAGCGAAACAACGAGAAGGACGAGCAAGCCGTGGCGGTTCAGATCGCGCAAATCTCCCGGCTGATTGGCGAAGCGCAGGCGTTCGCAGATCTGCCTGCGCGTCGGCGTCAGTACATCGATACGGTCTCCAGCTCATACGCCACCCTCGCGCTTCGGTCCGAGGACAATGCCGGCCGGGTCACGACGGCGATGGGACCGCTGCTCGCGCTCGCAAACCGGACGAAACAGGCGTTTCCCACGCGCGCCGGCGACGTCGACAAGCGTGTGGAGCCGATCCAGAAGCTGGCTGAGGAGACCGCAAATGCCAACCGGAAAGTCGCCTTCGAGACCGCGAACGCCAACGCAAAGCGCGCCAGCGACTTCGTCGTTCTGGGAGACAACGCGCGGCTCGTCTCGCGCAACGCCAGCCGTCTGACCGAGGACGTCCGGGCGGTCACCCGTCAACTGGAGAGCCTTCCACGGAGCTACTCCAAGACGCTCACCGACATGAAGGCGGCGTATTTCATAACGGTTCAGCGATGGAGCTGGAACGATTCAGCTGACAACCCCACCACGCACACGTTCACATATCCGCGCCGCGAAATCTCGGGCGAGGCGTTCGACTACTTCAACTCCCTTCCGGAAAGCCTGCCGTACGCGGCTCGATACACATCATCGTTCTTTGGATCGAGCGTCCGCACCGAGCCAAGGGTCGACGCCAGACAATGGGCGGCGCTGGGGATTGCCCCCAGGGAGGCATGGAACAGCGCCGACGACGCGGCAGAATTCGGTTATACGTTGTCGGCCGACTACTTTCACAAATACTTGACGACCGACGACGGCCGCGCGCAGGAATCCGATTGGGAGAACGTCGGCGAGGCCGTGTTCGAGGAGCACGTCGACGACCTGGGCATGGACATCGTGGCTAAGCCGTTCGGCGCGTTCGACGATGAGAAGGTATCGAAGCCGACCCCGGCCGGCCTTGCGTTCGTGGGCAATCCGCAGTACGGCCGATGGCAAACCGACGAGCGCGGGGTGTCGTTTTGGGAGTGGTACGGCCTCTACCGCCTCTTCGGCGATCTCCTGGGCACCGGTGGCCATCCTTATTACTACCGCCGGGACGAATGGGACACCTGGTCGACGCGATATCGCGGTCAGCCCTATTACGGAGAAGACAAAGACAAGAAGGAACGTTACGGCACGCATGGCTACGTGCTCGGATCGAGCAACCGCTACGCGTCACGCATACCCGAGATGCGAAGGGTGGCTATGCGGCATGGCAGCGACGCACTGGCGGGACGTGGCGGCCTTCACCCGACGGGGAAATGACTCGGCATTCGGAACTCGTAGCTCGTTGATCGTAGCTCGTACCTGGTAGACAAAGACTATGGCACCCACTCTGATTCGAATCGGGATGACGGCCACCTATGCGGCTCTCGCGCTCCTCGTCATGCTCGCCGGCCGGATCGCGAGCGACGCGATCTTCCGGTCGCTCGGGCCTGGTCACAAGCCAAACCTGGCCCTCAGCCTGCGCCACAGTGGTCTCTACATCGGTCTCGCCATTGCGATGACGGCGGCTCTTCAGGGCAGCGCCAGTGGATTCGTCCCGGGCGTCGTGGAGATCTTGCGCGACGGCGCCGTGATTGTCGTCGCGATCCTCGTCGCGCAAAAACTGAGCGATTGGTGGGTGGTTCCAGGGCTCGACAACAACCAGGCGGTCGCGGACGGAAATACGGCCGTCGCTCTCACCGAATTCGGCAGCTCGGTCGCGACCGGCATGATCGCGTCGGCATCGTTTGGTGGAGGCGAGGGCAGCTGGCTGACGGCGGTCGTGTTCTTCGCGCTGGGACAGCTCGCGCTCATCGGGTGTTTCTGGGCGCAGGAGCGGCTCCTGCCCGGGTCGTTTGTCGCGGAAGTCGCCCGCGGCCGCGAGGGAGCTGGTGTGGCGGTCGCGGGCGTGCTGATCGCGCTGGGTGTGATTCTCCGGGCAAGCATCGCGGGACCGTTTCTCGGCTGGAGAGCGAGCCTCGGGGCCTTCGCCGTCTACGCCCTCGGGGGCATTCTGTTTCTCATGGCCTTCCAGGAAGTCTTCACCTACTTCTTCGTGAAGCGCCGGCACGTCGAGGATCAGTACCACAACGTCGGCACCTCCTCCGTCGTCGCCTGCGGTCAAATTGCCGTGGCGCTCGTGGTCACGGCTCTTTTGTAGGAGCGCTCCCGTGCCACGTGAGCTCGCTACTCCAAATCGCCGGCTGGACCCGGCGATGAGCATTCTCGCCGTCACGATGTTCGTCACGGGCTTCACAGGCTTCGTGTTCGAATGCATTCTCTCCACCGTTGCGACCTACGTCCTGGGCAACAGCGTCGAGCAGTTCTCGGTCACGATCGGCCTCATGCTGGCCTGCATGGGACTCGGGAGCTTTGCGCAGCAGTACGTGCGAGCCACACGCCCCGTGATGCCGTTTGTCGGGGTCGAGCTGGTGCTCGGCATCGTTGGAGGATTCGCGCCGGTGGCCATGTACGCCGCATTCGGTTTCTTCGAGCATCACTTCCAGCTGATCCAATATGCCATCGCGGGGGGCATCGGGTTCCTGATTGGGAGCGAGGTGCCGTTCGCGACGCGCATCAACGAAGACTTCCGCGGCGTGCCGCTCCCGAACAACCTGGGGTCGATCTTTCTGTGGGATTACCTCGGCGGCTTCATCGGCGCGATCATCTTCGCCAGAGTCCTCATGCCGAAGGTGCCGCTGACCGAGATGAGCTTCCTGCTCGGAGCAGCCGTGCTCGTCACGGCGTTCGGCAATTACGTGTACTTCATGACCGCGAAACGACCGGTCCACTACGCCGCGTTCCTCGTCGTCGGCGCCACGCTCGGCTACGGGTACGCCCACAACCGTCAATGGAATGTCGCATTGGAGCAGCGGTTGTACGCGGATCGGATCATTTATGCGACGACGACGGCGTACCAGCGAATCGTGCTGCAGCACAACGACGCGAAGAACGAGTACCGGCTGACGCTGAACGGCGGCCTTCAGTTCAGCTCGCTGGACGAGGCGCGGTACCACGAGTTCCTCGTGCACGTGCCAATGGTGTTCGCGCCGGGGCGGGGGGCGATGAGAGTGCTCGTTCTCGGAGGCGGCGATGGCCTGGCGCTGCGCGAAGTGTTGAAATATCCGAACGTCGAGAGCGTCACGCTCGTCGACCTCGATCCGGGGATGACCTCGTTCGCCGCAACGCATCCGGTCATGACGGCGCTCAATCATGGCTCGTTCGCCGACGCGCGCGTTGCGGTCGTTGACGCCGGCGGACTCGTGGAAGGTCGGCCCCGCCTCGTGACCGGCCAAGAACCCCATCCCCACGCGCGGCACGTCCCGGCGGAGGACGTTCCCGTGGCAAGCGTGAGCGTGGTCAACATCGACGCCGACAAGTTCCTGCGCGACATCCAGGACGTGTACGACGTCGTGCTCGTGGACTTCCCGGATCCGCGAAGCATCGAGCTGTGCAAGCTGTACTCGAAAGAGTTCTACCTGAAGCTGCGGCGCGTGCTCGCAGAGCACGGCGTGGCCGCCATCCAGAGCACATCGGTGTACTACAGCCGTGAAGCGTACCTCATGGTCGGCCGGACGCTCGAAGATGCAGGGTTCTCGATTCTGCGGTATCACCACGAGGTGCCGTCATTCGGCGACTGGGGCTGGCATCTCGTCTGGAAGGACGAACGTACGGCCGATCAGGTGAGAGCGACGCTTCGATCTGTGCGCTCGCTGGATGTTCGGACGGACTACGTAACGCCCGACCTTCTCGCAGCGTCGCTGGACTTTGGCAAGGGCGCGCTGAAGGCAACCGACGGTCACATCAACACGCTGATGGAACCGCGGCTGCTGGATGTCTACCTGAAGAGCTGGGTGGTCGACTAACCGCTGTGGGAGATCGCGGCATGCGAAGGCAGAAGCGAGCAGCGCAGAGTCTTGCCCTGGCGATTGGCGTCGGGGCTGCGACAGTGACGATGAGCTGTGCGGGTGAAGGCGCACGCCAGTTTCTAGAGACGCCGGCCGGAACGTACGTGACGTCGAGCTTCCAACTGATGGTCAATGGCACGGCTCAGTCCGCCGACGGCGCGCAGATATCGAGTGACTTCTTCAACGCGGCCGACGTCCGCCCGCTGTTGGGCCGTTTCTTTGTCGACGCCGAATACCGAGCCGGCGCGCCTCCGGCGGTCGTCCTGGGCTACGACCTGTGGCAGCGCGCGTTTCAGGGATCGCCTCAAATCATCGGCAGCACCATTCAACTGAACGGACGGCCGGCCACGGTCGTCGGCATTGCCGAACGGGGGTTCAGCGTCCCCAAGGGCGCGACGCTCTGGGTGCCGAAGCCCGCCGCGTGACGCGTTGGGCCAGGGCACGGGCTCATGGCTATTCGAAGCGCAGGGCTTCGATCGGATCGAGCCGGGCGGCCTGGCGGGCAGGAAAGTACCCGAAGAACACGCCAACCGCCGCAGAGCATCCGAACGCCAGCGCGATAGCGTCCAACGACACGCGTGTCGGCCACTGGAACATGTCGGCGATGGTTCGGGCACCCAAGGTGCCGAGGGCGATCCCGATCGTGCCGCCGATGAGACTCAAGATCACGGCCTCCACGAGAAACTGGCGAAGAACGTCACGCCCACGCGCACCCACCGCTTGACGTAAGCCGATCTCCCGCGTCCGCTCGGTCACGGATACGAGCATGATGTTCATGATGCCGATGCCGCCGACGATCAACGACACGGAGGCCACGGCCGCCAGAAGCGCCTCCATCGTCTGCGTCGAGTGCTTGACGGCTTCGGCGATTTCGGTCGGGTGTCTCAGGTTGAAGTCATCATCGGCACCCGGGCGAATATGATGACGCTCGCGCATGAGGATGGTGATCTCCTCCTCCGCTTGATCCACCACTCTCGCGGACGTGGCGCTGCACAGGATGTCGTCGAGCCAGGGCTGGCCTTTGATCTTCTTCATCACCGTCGTGTACGGCATGAGGAACTGGTCGTCCTGATCCTGGCCGGTCGCGGACTGCCCTTTCACCTCGAGCACGCCGACAACCATGCACGGCTCGTTGTTGACGCGAATCGTCTGTCCAACGGGATCCAGTGAACCGAACAGCTGATCGACGACCGTCTGGCCCAGCACGCACACGGTGTTCGCGCGCTCCACGTCCACGGCGGTGTACATGCCGCCACGGACGACATTCCAGTTCTTGAGCGCGACGTACTCGGGCCCTACACCGCGAACAGGCGCGTTCCAGTTCTGGTTTCCGTACACGATTTGCACGCGCGTGTCAGCCTGCGGGGTGACGTTGGTCACCAGCGGAATATGTTCCTTGATCGCCTCGTAATCGCCGAGCGTCAGCGACTTCGTCCCGAAGGCACCGGTCCGCACGCCCGCCCGGTTCACCCCTCCGGCCTCGACCCAAATCATGTTGGCGCCGATGTTGGTAATCGCGCGCTCGACGCTCGCCGAAGCGCCCTCGCCGATCGCCACGACGCAAATCACGGCGCCGACGCCGATGATGATCCCGAGCATGGTCAGCCCCGTCCGCAGGGCATTCTGCGCGAGCGACTTCAGTGCGAAGCGTGGAATGTTCAACAGGTTCACAGGATAGGCTCCCGCCAACCGATCTCATCGGCCCCGGCGTAGCCGCGATCGCCCCATCGGATCAGGCGCGGCTCGTCCTCCGACCACCACAGGAGGACCCGTCCGACGAGCGACTCGTCGGTCGCCAGGTAGAGCACGGCGCCCGCGATCTGTTCCGGCGTCAAAAGCACGGATGGCACGCCGCGCTCGCGACGTTCAACGGGCGTCAGCGATTCCCAGTATTGACGCGGACCATCGGTCGCGATCCACCCAGGCGCCAGGCAATTGACGCGAATGCCGTACTGCGGCATCAACCAGTCGAGGGTGGTGGTCAGACGAATGACCGCGGCCTTGGCCGCATCGTATGGGGCCGATGCGACGCCGGTCGTGATCCGCCGCCCGTGCCAGAGAGCCGAAATCGAGGACACGTTCACGATGGCGCCGCCGCCGCGGTCGCGCATGGCGTCGATGGCGTACCGAATCCCGTAGAGCGTGCCGAGCAGCTCGGTCTGGACCGTGGATGCCCAGTACTCGGCCTGCTCACCGGGTCGAAACGGTCCGGAGGCGTTGTTGACGAGCAGTCGAATGCCGCCGAACGTGGCCACGCTGAACTCGAGCAGCTCGCGCACCTGCGCCTCTTCGCGCACGTCTGCGCGAACAAATGCCGCCCGGCCGCCCTGTCCGCTGATGAGGCGAACCGTTTCTTCACCGCCGGCCTCGTTGACATCGCAGACGACGACTGCTGCGCCCTCGGCGGCACAACGGAGCGCAATTGCGCGGCCGCACCCGCCGCCGCCCGCGCCGGTCACGACCGCCACGCCGCCCAGCAGCCGCGCCGTCCGAGGCGTTTGGTCCGGGGACGTCGCCTGGCGCGTCGATTCAGTTGAGTCCATCAGCCGCTCCAACCGGGCGGCCGCAGTGTCGGCCCCCGGTTGGCGAGCCGAGTCTAACGCGATTCGGCCTGATAAGACGCATCCAGCTGGTGCAGCCAGATTAGGTGGGACCTGGCGGGTGCGGTGGGAGACGAGGCTATGATCTTCTGGTGCGATTGCTCTTGCTGGCCGCCCTGGTTGCCGGCGCCGGGACGGCGCATTCAGGTCGGGCGCCCATCGACGCCTCGCCGCCGCTCGCCGTCGCCGCCGCCGCTGATCTGCAGTCCGCGCTTCCGCCCATAGCCGCGCAATTCGAGAGAGAGAGCGGCCACCATGTCAATTTGACGTTCGGCTCATCCGGCAACTTCTATACACAGATTCAAAATGGCGCGCCGTTCGACGTCTTCCTCTCAGCGGACATCGACTATCCGCGCCGGCTCGAGGCCGACGGACTGGCGGAGCCCGGCAGTCTGTACGAATACGCAGCGGGCCGCCTCGTGCTGTGGGTTCGGACCGATTCAGGGCTGGATGTGCGGCGTGGCCTCGCGCTGCTGGCCGACGCGTCGGTTCGCCGGATTGCCGTGGCCAACCCGGCCCACGCGCCGTACGGGCGCGCGGCGGTGGCCGCGCTCCAACACGCGGGACTGTACGACGTCACGCGGCCCAAGCTGGTGTTGGGAGAGAACATCTCTCAGGCCGCCCACTTCGCCCAGTCGGGCAATGCGGATGCCGGCGTCATCGCGTTGTCACTCGCCCTTGCACCGGGCATGAAGGCGGTCGGCCGTTATTACGAGATCGCCGACGGCTCGTATCCGCCGATTGCGCAGGGAGTCATTGTGATAGGAGCGTCGAAACAGAAGACACTCGCCCACCAACTCGTCGACTACTTGAAGACGCCGGCCGCGAAGTCACAGCTCGAATCGTTCGGCTTCGCCGCGGGTCGCCCTTGATACACTTCGACACGTGGACTGGACCGCCATTCTGCTCAGCCTCGAGCTCGCCACGGTCGTCTGCGTGATTCTGCTCGTCGTCGGCCTGCCCATCGCTTATTGGCTGGCGTTCTCGTCGTTCCGCTGGAAGTTTCTGATCGAATCCGTCATCGCGCTGCCGCTCGTCCTTCCGCCGACCGTGCTCGGCTTCTACGTCCTCATAGCGCTCGGGTCACGCAGCCCGGTTGGACGGCTCTGGATCGCGTGGACGGGCCATCCTCTGGCGTTCACGTTCGAGGCGCTGGTCATCGCGTCGATCATCTACAGCCTGCCGTTTGCCGTGCAGCCGATTGCGTCGGCGTTCTCTCAAGTCGATCGCAGTCTGCTCGACGCCTCGGAGACCTTGGGGGCGGGTCGTCTGAGAACGTTCCGGCACGTGATCCTCCCGCTCTCCCTGGAAGGCGTGCTCGCCGGCGCCGTGCTGAGCTTCGCGCACACGGTCGGTGAATTCGGTGTCGTGCTGATGGTCGGCGGCAACCTGCCGGGCGTCACGCGCACCGTTTCCATCTCGATCTACGACGAGGTGCAGAGCCTGAACCTCGCCGCGGCCAACCAGACCGCGTTGGCGTTGCTGCTGTTCTCCTTTACGGTGCTCGCGCTCGTCTACGCGCTCCTCCGGAAGCCGTGGGCGGTCGTGCCGATCCAATGACGCTCGACATCCGCGCCAGGAAGCGCCTGACACAGCAGTTCACGCTCGACGTCGACTTCACGGTGCCCCCGGGCGTGACCATCCTGTTCGGGGCCTCCGGATCGGGCAAAACGACGCTGCTCCGCTGTGTGGCCGGCCTGCTCCGGCCCGATGCCGGATCGCTGGTCGTCGGCGGCGACGTGCTCTTCGACGCGGACCGCGGCATCGACGTCCGGCCGTCGCAGCGCCGTTTCGGGTTCGTCTTCCAGCATCTGGCGCTCTTCCCGCATCTGACGGCCGCCGAAAACATCGGCTACGGCCTCTCCGGGGTCACGGCATCCGAGCGACGCAGCCGCGTCGCCGAGATCGCAGAGTCGCTGCGCATCTCGGCCGTCCTGAACCGGCGGCCCGGTGAAATCTCCGGCGGTCAACGCCAGCGCGTCGGCCTCGCGAGATCGGTGGTGACAGCCCCCCGCGTCCTGCTGCTGGACGAGCCGCTGTCTGCGCTCGACCACGACACACAATCGCGCATCATCGAGGATCTTCGCCGATGGAACAGCGCGCACCGGATTCCCATCCTGTACGTCACTCATTCGCATCGCGAAGTGTTCGCGCTGGGCGAGCGCGTGATCGTGCTCTCGAACGGCGCGGTCGTCGCCGACGGCGCTCCGGACGAGGTCATGAACGCCCCAGAGACCGACCTGATGGCCCTGCTGACCGGCTTCGAGAACGTCCTCGACGCTGTCGTCGAGACCAGATCCGTCACGGCCGGCGTGATGCGCGTCCGCCTGCCAACGCCGACGGGACTGCCGCCACTGGGAGCCAGAGGCGAGGAAGGCACGAGCGACGGCGGGCGGCCCCCGCACAGCCGAGGGGGAGGCATTGCGGAGCGCGGCGTCGAGCTGGAAGTCCCCTTGACATCCTCGCACCCAAGCGCGCCCATTCGTGTGGCGATTCGCGCCGGCGACATCATCGTCGCCACCGAACCGCCACGGGGGCTGAGCGCGCGGAACGTGCTGCCCGGCCGCATCATCGCGCTGACGGCGGAGGGATCACGCGTCACGCTGTCGGTCGACGTCGGGGCGCACCTGCTGGTTCACGTCACGCCAACCGCACGCGAGACGCTGCGGCTTCAGGCAGGGTCGGCCGTCTGGCTCGTCATCAAGACGCACTCATGTCGCGTCGTGTCCGCGGACGAGCCGCGCGTCGCGAGTTAAGCGCCGATTAGCCGGCGCCTCTCATCCCGCATCAGCCCGTAGCATTCGCACGTCGCCGCCTCCAGCCCCGATCGATTGCGAATCACGATGTGCGCGCGCCCGTGCGCGACGAGCCCGCGGGCATCCAGCGATCCAAGGGCAACCGTGACGCTCTCGCGTCGCACGCCCATCATGTGCGCGAGCTGATCGTGGGTCAGCGGGAGCTCGGTCGACGACAGCAGATCGCTTGCCACGAGCAAGCAGCGGGCGCATCGCCGGCTCGCCGGGTGAAAAGCGATGCACGCTGCCGACGTCACGCACTGCGCGACCGTAAACTGGGCATGACGTGCGAGGAGTCCCGCCAGATGCGGCTCCGACGCCGTCTGGGCGCGCAGCACATCGGCCTCGATCTTGAGCGCGACGCCTTGAACGCGGACCGCGCCTTCAAACGGCATGTCGGCCGTGCCCGTCGCGGCGAGAGCGCCCACGACGCTGTCGGAGCCGACGAGGCCGACATCCATCGTCTCGCCGGTTCGTACTGAAGTCAGCAGAGAAACCAGCCCCGATTCAGGGAAATACGCGGGGGCGGCCGGCGCCCTGGCCCGGAAGAGCACCTCGCCGACGCGGAGCGCGACCGGTCGAACATGCTGCGCGAGGCGCTCCTGGACGCCGCGCGGCAGCTGCGCCAGCAGCCGATTGCGAATGGGCGTCACGTCCGTTTGCCGAAGAGTCTGCCACGAAAACTGCAGACTTCGTACGGTAACTAACAGACACGCTCGACGGAGTGGCTCATAATCAGTATGTTCCTAGAAATAGTGTTTCCAGCCACTATGGATGAGCATCTCCTGCGGCGAATCCGGGGCGAGTTCACCGAGATGCCTGGGTTGCTGCTGACGGTGGCCCAAGCGAAACGACTGTGGCACCTTGACGAGCGCACCTGCATCGCGGCGCTGACGGCTCTGGTCGACGACCACTTCCTCATCGAGCGGCGTAGGGGAGCGTTCACGCGGGCCGCCGACGGTCAACCTGAGCCCAAAACAGCGCCGGCGAAGGCTCACCCGGTGCAGATGACTCGGGCCTCTTAGGCACCTCGGCCGCCTGCCTACGGCGCAGGCGTGAAGGCGTGGAACGCGTAGCCGACGGTAAATGCCGCGCCTAGGTGGCCGTCCGGCACGGTCAAGCCGCGCGTTCCATCGAGCTCCACCCGTACGGGGCCCCGCGCCCACTCGATTCCTGCCCGCGCAATGGCCCGAGATTCGAGGCCGGGCTCCCTCGGTCCCGTTCGCCCATCAACACCGGCGACCAGCGTAACCCGTGACGCGATCGGCCCACGGATCGCCACGCCGTACAGAAACGACGCCACGCGTCGGTCGCCCCGCAGCGGGTCCCCAAGGACTCCAAAGCCGGCATTGGCGGTGACGTGCGCGCGCGAGATGGGTTGCCCAACGATCAAGCTGCCGTAGAAGTCCGTGGTGTCCTGGCCAAGCCCACTTGGATGTTTGGCGTTCGGCAGGCGCGTTCCGAAGCGGACAGCCAGTCCAGGCGCTTCGGGGCGCTCGGCCCGCAATCGGATCTTCGTGGCGACGACAATGTCATCGAAGGCGCTCGTAGACGTCGGATCGGACAGCTGGAGCACGTCGGAGAAGACGGCTGGCACACGGGCCTTGATGCTGAGATGGTCTCGGAGACCTCCGCTCAACTCGAAGTCGGCAATGGAGCTCAAGCCCATGTCGATGCGAATGAGGGCCAACCGCCACAAGTCTCCTCCCAGCCCCGACAACGTGTAAAAAACGTCTCGTGTGTAATCCACGCTGGTTTCAAGCGTGACGTTGCCCGCACCGGCGCCCTCCACCGTGGCGATTGGCAGCGGGCGGGGTTGCGCGCTGGCGGAACCGGGGTGGAAGGCAGGCAGGATCATGCTCGCGGCCACGAACAATCGACGAAACATGGGCGACAATCATACTGTCGTCTCGAAACTCAGGCGAAAGATGTATGATCGGTGCCAGCCATCTTCAATCTGGAGACGATCATGTTTGGATCGCTTGGAATGCCGGAGCTCATCGTCATTTTCGTGATTGCGCTGATTGTATTCGGCCCGCGCAAGCTGCCGGAGCTCGGACGGTCGCTCGGAAGAGGCATTGCCGAGTTCAAGAAGGCCACGAACGACCTGCAGAGCTCGCTCGAGAACGAAATCCGACTCGAGGAGCAGCGCACGGCGCGTGAGGCTTCATCGGCATCCTCGCAGTCGTCAACTTCGCAAGCGACGACTTCGCCGGCCAATCCAGCCGAGAGCGCCAAGGTCGGCTAGAGCCTGCCATCGGCGGCGAGGGTCAGGTCGGTCCGGTGAGGACTGGCCGAAAGATACCTAGCCGAAAGATAGCTGGAACGGGGCGCCGCCACTCTGCGAGAATGCAGGCTCTCCGTGCAGAACCGATTTTCGCGGGCTATACTCGGCGCGCTCGCCCTTATCGCCCTCACCGCGGTCACGCGAAGGGCGCCCACGTTCACTCCGTTCGTCCCTCACCCGCTTCCACAACGCGCGCAAGGCGATTTCGACGGGGACGGGCGTTCCGACGTGGCGCTCGTTCAGGACCGCGCCGACAGCGGGCGCCTTTCCGTCAGGCTCTCGGGATCACCCAACGCAATCGATCTCGAGGCCACGGTCACCGGGGTGATCGAAGGCGACATCGATCAGGACGGGGACCTCGACCTGGTTGCCCTCAGTCCCTCGAGCGATGTGCTCGTGTGGATCAACGACGGGCACGGCCATTTCACGCGGCAGGACACGCCGCGCGCTCCAGGTCTGTGCGAAGAGCCCGCCATGGGCGATACCGTCTTGATTTGCCCGATTGCGCTCGGGACGACGGCTCCTGTCGTCGCGTGTCGCAATCGCGCCGACACTGGCGTCGTCGTCACACATATCCGCCCGCCGACCTCTCCAGAATCGTTCGACTTCGCGTTCCTCCTCCTGGCTTCCCTGCGCGCGCCGCCACAGCCGTTCACGTTCATCTCATTCCGGTTCATTTGATTGGCGTAGCCATCAGCGCCGAGTGATCAGCGCTGCAAGGCTGGGAAGGCGGGGCCGTCCCGTGCCGCGCTCGGACCGCGTCCAGGTCCACGGCGCTGCTGCGGCACGAGACCTGAGTTCGACGCCGTCGCAAAGGGCGCGAGAGACTGAGGGGATCGCCCATGTCGCAATGGGGCGTGCAGTTGGTGATTGGCAAGCTCATCACAGATGAGGAGTTCCGGTTGCGCTTTCAGGCGCATGGAGTCGAGTGGCTCCACCTGTTGTGTAAACGAGGGATCGAGCTGGACGACACGGACATCGCCGCGCTCGTCGGCACCGATCCGCATCTTTGGGCACGCACGGCGAGGCGGATCGATCATCGGCTGCGAAAATCGGCGACCCGTACGCACAAGCCGCTCACGCCGCGGGAACAGAAGGTCCTTCGCGGCGTCGTCGAGGGGCTGACCAACAAGGAAATAGCCGATCAGGTCGGCGCCTCCGAGAGTGCCATCAAGGCGACGCTTCAACACCTGTTTCGCAAGGCCCACGTGCGAAGGCGCACCCAACTCGTGCGAATCGCCATCGAGGGCGAACTCGACGGTAGGAAGACACCATGATTCGCCGAGTTGTTGACTACGCGCTGAACAACCGTTTCCTCGTGCTGGCGATGGCCCTTCTGCTGTTCATCTGGGGCATCATCTCGTTCCACAACCTGCCAGTCGAAGCGTATCCGGACGTCGCGAACAATTACGTCAACATCATCACGCAGTGGCCGGGCCGCGCGGCGGAAGAAGTCGAACAGCAGGTCACCATCCCGATCGAGACGGTGATGAACGGCCTTCCTCACCTCGCCCATCTCAGGTCGACATCGCTCTTCGGCTTGTCGAGCCTGATGTTGATCTTCGACGATGAGTCGGAGAACGACTGGAACCGCCAGAAGGTGCTCGAGCGGCTGTCGCAAGTGAATCTGCCGCAGAACCTCCAGCCAGTGATGGGCACCGACTGGAGCCCTGTCGGGCAGATCTACTTCTACACACTCCACAGCACGAACCCGGCCTACGACGTGATGGAGCTGAAATCGATCGAAGACTGGGTGCTCGAAAAGCAGTTCAAGTCGGTCCCCAATGTCGTGGACGTGTCCAGCCTCGGCGGCGAGACCAAGGAGTACCAGGTCCGAATCGATCCAAACCGGCTGGTCTCGTACGGCTTGAACATCGGACAGGTCGAGCTCCAGCTCGCCGGCAACAACGTCAACGCCGGCGGCAGCTTCATCCAGGAGGGGCTCCAGCAGGTCAATGTCCGGGCTCTCGGTCTCGTGCGCAACGTCCACGACATCGAGCAGACCGTCATCAAGACGCAGAACGGCACCCCGCTCCTCGTGCGCGACATCGCCACAGTCACCCAGGGAGCAAAGATCCGTCTCGGCCAGAACGGCAAAGCTATCCACCGTGCCGACGGCCGGATTCTCGACAACGACGACGTCGTCGAAGGGATTGTCCTCCTGCGAAAAGGCGCCGAAGCCGACTCCACACTGAAGGCGATCGAAGCCAAGGTGCGCGAGATGAACGAACACATTTTGCCTCCCGGCGTCACGATCGTCCCCTTCCTGGATCGCAGCGATCTGGTGCACTACACCACGCATACGGTCCTGCACAACCTGACAGAAGGGATCATTCTCGTTGTCGTCGTTCTTTTCGCGTTCCTGGGTAACGCGCGCGGCGCGCTGATTGTCGCGCTGACGATTCCGTTTTCGCTGCTCTTCGCGTCTATTTGCCTCAATCTGAGACAAATTCCGGCCAACCTCCTGTCGCTCGGCGCGCTCGATTTCGGCATGGTCGTCGACGGCGCCGTCGTCATGGTCGAGAACATCGTCCGGCACCTCGGACACAGCGAAGTTGCCAAGCCCCCCATGGAGCGCATTCGCGAAGCCGCGCACGAAGTGCAGCGGCCGGTCTTTTACGCGATCGCGATCATCATTACCGCCTACCTCCCAATCTTCACCCTCCAACAGGTGGAAGGGCGGCTCTTCAAGCCCATGGCGTGGACCGTGGCGTTCGCGTTGCTCGGCGCCCTGATCTTCTCGATGCTCGTGGCCCCTGTCCTGGCGAGCCTGTTCTTCCGGAGCGGGGCGCGGGAGTGGCGCAATCCGGTCATGACCTCGCTCATCGAGCGGTATCGGCACGCCGTGCACTGGGCCATCGCCCGGCGGTGGCTGACGGTGAGCGTGGGCGTCGTGAGCCTGCTCGCCGCGCTGTACCTGGCACTCTCCGGCGTGATCGGCTCGGAATTCCTTCCGCACCTCGACGAAGGCGCGTTCTGGGTGCGAGGCACGCTGGCACCGAGCACTGGAAAGGACGAGGGGGTTCGCCTGGCCAACCAGGCGCGCGTGATTCTGGCGTCGTTCCCGGAAGTCACGGTGACGACCAGCCAGGTGGGACGTCCAGACGACGGCACGGACACGACGGGATTCTTCAACACCGAGTACTTCGTCGACCTCAAACCGAAGGAGGAGTGGCGGGCGGTTTTCAACCAGAACAAGGACAAGCTCATCGAAGCCATGACGCGGGAGCTCGAAAAGATCCCGGGCGTCATTTGGGGATTTTCACAGCCGATCGCCGACAACATGGAGGAGGCGGTCAGCGGCGTCAAGGGCCAACTCGCCCTGAAGATCTACGGCGAGGATCTTCGGACACTCGAAGCGAAAGGCGATCAGATCCTGCACATCATGCGAGGCATCCGGGGCATCGAGGACCTCGGCCTGTTCCGCGTCGTCGGTCAGCCGAACTTGAACATCGCCGTGAATCGTGACCGATCCGCCCGGTTTCAGATCAATGTCGCCGACGTCCAGGACGCGATTCAGACAGCCGTGGGTGGCAACGCCATCACGCAGGTGCTTCAGGGGGAGCGCCGCTACGACCTCGTGATGCGCTATCTCGCGCCCTACCGCGACACCAAAGAAGCGATCGCGAACATCCGCCTGGTGGCGCCGTCGGGTGAACGCGTGTCGCTCGCCCAACTCGCGTCGGTGCAGACGACCGACGGCGCCAACGAGATTTATCGGGAAGGCAATACGCGCTATGTCGCGCTCAAGTACAGCGTGCGCGGCCGCGATCTGGGGAGCACGGTCGAAGAAGCGATCGCCAAGGTCAATGCACAGGTCCCGCTCCCGCCGGGGTATCGATTCGATTGGGCAGGTGAATATGAGAGCCAGCTGCGATCGGAACGGCGACTACTCGTCGTCATTCCGATCACGATCCTGCTGATTTTCATCATCCTGTACTCCATGTTTCACTCGTTCAAGTGGGCCCTCCTGATCCTGGCCAATGTCGCGATGGCGCGTATCGGCGGACTGCTGGCGCTGCTCATCACCGGCACGAACTTCAGCGTGTCGTCAGGCGTGGGCTTCCTCGCGCTGTTCGGCGTCTCGGTGCAGACGGGCGTCATCATGCTCGAGTACATCAATCAGCTGCGCGCCCGGGGACACACGGTTGCCGACGCTGCCGTCGAAGGCGCGATCCTCAGGTTACGGCCGATCATGATGACGATGCTGGTCGCAACGCTCGGCCTGTTGCCGGCCGCGCTCTCGCACGGCATCGGATCGGACTCGCAGCGTCCGTTTGCGATCGTGATCGTGGGCGGGCTCGTGGCCGATCTCGTCATGAGCATCTTCCTCTTGCCGACGCTGTACGTGTGGATTGCAGGGGCCAGAGACGTCCTGCCGGAACCGGAGCCGGCGTTCGATGAGAGCGAGTAGCGCGCGGTTTCAGGGAGCTCGCCGCTGGGGCTGGCCGCTCGCACGGCTTGCCGTGAGCCTGGCCGCGCTGCTGGGCGTCATCCAGGTCACCTCTCATTTCAGGGACTCCTACTCGCCCGAGGAAGTCGCCTCTTTGAACTTGACCTGCTCGCCCGCCGCGGCGGGCCTGCGCTGCCGCCTCCTGGCGCTGTTTCGCGATGTCAGCCGGCCGCCGCGCGACGTGACCTCGGAAGCGTCCTGGCATCTGTCTGGCGTCGCAGGCGCCCAGATCTCGCGCGAAGGAGCGATCGACGCCACGGAAAATGGCGACGTCGGCATCGAGGCGCTGTACGGCTCGCGCCGCGTCGAGGCCCGCGGGCGACTGCGCCGCGCCAGCCCCGGTCAAATGCTTGCCGCGTTGCGGGGGCGCGTGTACCTCGAGATAGACGGCAGGCTTCAACCTGCCGCCCAAGCGCATGTTGAGGTGGTTGGCGGGACGAATGCGGGTCTCTCGACAACCACGCATGCGGACGGCAGCTACGAGCTCGTAGGACTGGTGGCCGGCGACGCTGTCGAAGTCGTCGACGTCTTCCTACGGGCGACCAAGGCCGGCTGCTCGCCAGCGGAGGGGTCGACCCCGATTCACTCGGGGGACAACAGGCTGAGCCTTGTGCTCTTTCCCAACGTCACAGCGGGCGTTACGAAGTTGTCGCGCACCGTCTTCCCTGGCTGACTTGCGAAGCCGTGCCCGCCCTGTTACGCTAAATATTCGCATGAGAGCCGTGTCGCTACGGTGTCTGACGATCGTTGGTGTCTGCATTTGCGCCACGGTCGCCACGTCTTTATGGTCGGTGGGCTACACCCGGAGCGTGCTCAACGTTCAAAACGTCCGCACCGACGACCGAAATGGCGACGGGCGTCCCGATGTGTGGCGGACCTACGACCGCGAGGGGCTGGTCATTGAGCAGGCTATCGACAGCAACTTCGACGGCCGCTCGGACGTCCACGAATACTACGTGCGCGGAGCGCTCGTCCACCGGGAGTCTGACCGCAACTTCGACGACCGCGTCGATCTCGTGGAAGACTTCGACGCCACGACGCATGAGCATGTGCGGTCCGTCATAGACAGCGATTTCGACGGTACCGCCGACCTCCTGGTGCTCTTTCAGGCCGGCAGGCCGGTTTTCTCCAAATGGGCGCCGAGAGCCCAGAGAACTGCCGGGGACTTCATTGGCACCCGAACGGGCCCCGGCGATCTTGCTCCCCTCACGGACCCGTTCACGAACGATCTGGCCTTTCGGGGCACGCCCCGCAGCGACGAGACGCCAGACAGTGTTTGGACGGCTGTCGGCCTGCCGGCATGGCCGGCGCTGACGGAGCGCGAGCTTCAATCCGCGGGGGCCGTGCATCGCCTCAATCCCTCCCTCCTTCGCAGCACGGTTGTCGGCGCGCGATCGCCGCGTGGTCCGCCGCTTGCGTGAGCCCCAGGCAACCTAGCTGACCGCCGGCGCTGCGGTCGACCAAATTTACAATCCCCGAAGGAGATGAGATGCGCCTCGTGTGGCGTGCCGGCATTGGATGTGTACTGGTGACTTCGATCGCGGCTACTGCTGCCGCGCAGACGGTTCTGACGTGGCCTGACGTCCGCGCGCGGCTTCAAGCGACGAATCCCACGCTGCTGGCGGGCCAGATCGGAATCGACGAGTCGAGAGCGACGGAAACGACCGCATACCTGCGGCCGAACCCCCTCTTCTCGATCACCCTCGATCAAGTCGGCAACACGGAGAGCGGTAACATCTTCTCGGCCTCGACGCTGTCGACGGCGGTGAGCTATCTTCACGAGCGTCAGCACAAGCGCGAGCTGCGGCGTGACAGCGCGCAAGGCGCCACGGCCATCGCGACGTCCGCTCAGGCGGACCTGGAGCGCAATTTAATCTTTACTCTCCGCGCGGCATTCGTTCAGGTGCTTCAGGCCAAAGCCTTCCGCACGCTCGCGCAGGACAATCTCACCAACTACGACCAGGTGCTCGGCCTTAGCCGTGACCGACTTCGGTCGGGAGACATCGCGCAAATCGACCTCGATCGGCTGGAGCTCCAGCGCGTGACGTACGAGTCGGACGTCCAAACGGCGGAGGTGAACCTGAGAACGGCGAAGATCCAGCTGCTCAGGCTCCTGAACGATCAGACTACACCCGTGGAGCAGTTCGACGTGTCGGGACCGTTCGATTTTGTCGCCCCGGCCCAGCCGCTCGATGAATTCCGCCGGATCGCGCTCGCCGTTCGCCCCGACTTGCGCGCCGCCCTTCAGGCGATTGAGAAGGCGAAGACCGACCATCAGCTGGCCTTCGCGAATGGATCGGTGGATCCCACGATAAGCGTCGACGCGGGCTTTCCGTCGATCTCCCAAGCCTATCTCAGCTATCAGCCGCCTCTCCATCAGTTCGTGGGCGTCGGCGTCGGCGTGCCGCTGAGGATTTTCGACAGCAACCAGGGGGAGAAACGCCGCACGGAGCTTGACATCACCCGCAACGAGCGCCTCGCCGATGCGGCCCGCCTGCTGGTTTATAGCGATGTCGACACCGCGTATGCGACCGTCGTCAGCACGGTCACCCTGTTACAACCCTACAAAGACCGGTATCTCGACCAGGCGACTCGCGTTCGCGACACCGTGACGTTCTCGTATCAGCGCGGCGGGGCGTCGTTGGTGGATTTCCTGCAGTCCCAGCAGGAGTACCGGGCCGTGCAGGTGAGCTACGTGAATCTCGTGGCAGCGTTCCTGAACGCCGTCAATCAATTGAACCTGGCAATCGGGCAAGAGGTCATCCAGTGAAACACTTCTTCGCGTTCATGCTGGTGTCGGCGGCTCTGCTCGCGGGCTGCGGTGTCCGCGGCAGTACGGATGCGGAATCGGGCGCGCCGCCGACCGCCGTTGTCGACCGGGATGGAGACGGCACTGCACTCCACGTCGAGCATCCGGAGCGGTTTCCGCTGGCGACAGCGACCGGCCGCGACGCGGCGCCGACGTTGAGCGTCACGGGAGTCGTCAATCCCGACGTGTCTCGGGCCGTTCCTGTCATCTCCCTCGCCTCCGGCCGGGTCGTCGAGGTACGCGCGCGGCTTGGCGACGAAGTGAAAAAAGGCCAGCTGCTGTTGCGCGTCCGGAGCGCTGACATCTCCTCGGCCGTGTCGGACTACCGCAAGGCGCGCGCGGACGACGCGTTGGCGCGGACTCAGCTCGACCGGGCCAAAGATCTGTTCGATCGGGGCGCCATCGCAAAGAAGGACGTCGAGGTGGCGCAGGATACGGCCGACAAGGCTGCGGTCGACCTCGAAAACAGCGTCGAGCACCTTCACGTGCTCGGCATCGACCCCAGCCAGCCGCCAGGCGGCATCGTCGATATCGTCGCTCCCACGTCTGGCGTCATTACCGAACAAAACGTCACCAATGCGGCCGGGGTGAAAACACTGGACAACTCCCCCAACCTGTTCACGATTTCGGATTTGACGCATGTTTGGATCGTCTGTGACGTGTACGAGAACGATTTGGCCACTGTTCGCGTGGGCGACTCAGCGGACATCTACCTCGCCGCGTATCCAGACCGCGTCCTGAAGGGCCGCATCAGTAATATTGGGTCGATCCTGGACCCGGCAATTCGGACCGCGAAAGTGCGCATCGAAGTCGCCAATCCCGGTCTGCTGCGCGTGGGCATGTTCGTGACCGCGACCTTCCACGGTCAGAAGGCCGAGCTCCGCGCCGTCGTACCCGCGTCTGCCATCCTGCACTTGCACGATCGCGAGTGGGTCTACGTTCCGGCCGCCGGCGGCGGGTTCCAGCGGCAGGAAGTGACGAGCGGTCAGATGCTGCCGGGCAACATGCAGGAACTGCTGGCAGGCCTCCAGCCGGGTCAGCGCGTCGTGTCGAACGCCCTCGTCTTCCAGAACACGGTCGAGCAGTAGCCATGGAGGAGATCGCCAGCGCATGATCCGCGGGCTTGTCGACTTCGCGCTCGACCGACGCTTCTTCGTCCTGGCATTGGCGGTGCTTCTCTTTGCCTGGGGCGTCATCTCGTTCCACAACCTGCCCATCGAAGCGTATCCGGACGTCGCGAACAACTACGTGCAAATCATCACGCAGTGGCCCGGCCGCGCAGCCGAGGAGGTCGAGCAGCAGGTCACCGTCCCGATCGAGACGGTCATGAACGGCCTGCCGCACCTGGAACATTTGCGGTCCACCTCCCTCTTCGGGCTCTCGAGCGTCATGCTGATCTTCGACGACGAATCGGAGAACGATTGGAATCGCCAAAAGGCGCTGGAGCGGCTGTCCCAGGTTAACCTGCCGCAGAATCTGCAGCCGCAGATTGGCACCGACTATAGTCCCGTCGGCCAGATTTACTGGTACACGCTGAGGAGCACCAACCCGAAGTACGACCTGATGGAGCTGAAGTCGCTCGAAGACTGGGTCCTCGAAAAGCAGTTCAAGTCAGTGCCCAACGTCGTCGACGTCGTCAGCTTCGGTGGCACCACGCGCGAGTATCAGGTGCGCGTCGATCCAAACAAGCTGGTCTCCTACGGCCTCACCATCGGTCAGGTCGAGCAGCAGCTTGCGAACAACAACGTCAATGCGGGCGGAAGCTTCATCGAAGCGGGGCTCCAGCAGATCAACGTCCGTGCCGTCGGCCTCGTCACGACCGTTCGCGACATCGAGCAGACCGTTCTGAAGACCCAGAACGGCACTCCGCTGCATGTCAGCGATATCGCCACGGTGACTCAAGGGGCCAAGATCCGCCTCGGACAGATCGGCAAGACCATCCATCGCGCCGACGGCCACCTTCTCGACACTACCGACGTCGTCCTCGGCATCGTCCTGCTCAGGAAAGGAGCGGAGTCCGACTCCACGCTGAAGGGGATCGAGGCCAAGGTCGCCGAGCTGAACGATCGTCTCCTTCCGCCCGGCGTGAAGATCGTCCCGTTCCTCGATCGGAGCGATCTCGTGCATTACACGACGCACACGGTCCTGCACAATCTGACCGAAGGCATCATTCTCGTCGTGATCGTGCTGTTCCTCTTCCTGGGCAACGCCCGCGGCGCCCTCATCGTCGCGTTGACGATCCCGTTCTCCCTGTTGTTCGCGTCAATCTGTCTGAATCTGCGTCAGATTCCGGCCAATCTCCTGAGCCTCGGCGCGCTCGACTTCGGGATGGTCGTGGACGGCGCGGTGGTGATGGTAGAGAACATCGTCCGCCATCTGGGCCGCAGCAACGGAACGAAGTCGACGATGGCGTCCATTCGCGAGGCCGCGCACGAAGTGCAACGGCCGGTCTTCTACGCGATCGCCATCATCATCACCGCCTATCTTCCGATCTTCACGCTTCAGCAGGTCGAAGGGCGCCTGTTCAAACCGATGGCGTGGACTGTCGCGTTTGCGCTGCTTGGCGCACTGATCTTTTCAATCCTGATTGCTCCCGTCTTGTCGAGTCTGTTGTTCCGCGGGAGAGTGACCGAGTGGCGCAACCCGGTCTTGACATTCCTTCGGGAGCACTATCGAGTCCACGTTCGCCGCGCCATCGATCACCGCTGGCTCACCGTCGGCGCGGCGATCAGCTGCGTGATCGTCAGCCTCTACCTGGCCATGAGCGGGGTCATCGGGTCGGAGTTCCTGCCCCATCTCGACGAGGGCGCGATCTGGGTTCGAGGAACGCTCGCGCCGAGCACCGGGCAGACCGAGGGCGTCCGGCTCATGCACCAGGCCCGGCTCATTCTGGCGTCGTTTCCGGAGGTGACGGTCTCGGTCAGTCAGGTCGGCCGGCCCGATGATGGGACCGATACGACCGGGTTCTTCAACACCGAGTACTTCGTCGATCTCAAGCCAAAGGAAGAATGGCGGCCCGTCTTCCATCACGACAAGGAGCAGTTGATTGCCGCAATGGACCGGGAGCTCGAAAAAATCCCTGGCGTGCTCTGGAACTTCTCGCAGCCGATTTCGGACAACATGGAAGAGGCTGTGAGCGGGGTCAAGGGCGAGCTGGCCGTGAAGATTTACGGCACCGATCTGAGAACCCTGGAGGCGGTCGGCGACGAGATTGTCCGGACGATGCGGGGGATCAAGGGCGTTCAGGATCTGGGTCTGTTTCGCGTGGTCGGCCAGCCGAATTTGAACGTCGTGGTCGACCGGCAGCGGGCCGCACGGTACCAGATCAATGTCGCCGACGTTCAGGATGCGATTCAGACCGCCGTGGGTGGCTCGGCGTTCAGCCAGGTGCTCCAGGGTGAACAGCGGTACGACCTGGTCATGCGATACTTGCCCGCGTACCGCGACACCAAGGAAGCGATTGAGCGGATCCGACTGGTGGCGCCCACGGGAGAACGGGTCGCGCTCTCGCAGCTCTGTACGATCAGCGTCTCCGACGGCGCGAACGAAATCTATCGGGAGGGTAATTCACGCTACGTGGCCATCAAGTACAGCGTGCGAGGCCGGGATCTGGGCAGCACGGTCAGAGAGACGATCACGAAGACCGAGCAGCACGTCAACCTTCCGCCCGGCTACCGCATCGACTGGGCCGGCGAGTACGCCAGCCAGCAGCGATCCGAGCGTCGCTTGATGATCGTCGTCCCGATCACAATTCTGGTGATCTTAATCATCCTCTATACGATGTTCAATTCAATCAAGTGGGCCCAGCTGATGCTCGCCAACATCGCGATGGCGCCGCTCGGAGGTCTCCTCGCTCTCCTCGTCACCGGCACGCACTTCAGCGTCTCGTCCGGCGTGGGGTTCCTGGCACTGTTCGGAGTCTCCGTTCAAACCGGCGTGATCATGCTCGAATACATCAACCAGCTCCGCGCGCGCGGTCATTCCGTCGTCGATGCGGCCGTCGAAGGCGCGATCCTCCGGCTTCGACCGATTATGATGACCACGCTCGTGGCGACGCTTGGCCTGCTGCCGGCGGCCGTGTCGCACGGCATCGGGTCCGACTCGCAGCGGCCGTTCGCCATCGTCATCGTCGGCGGGCTGATGGTGAGCATGCTGATCAATATCTTCCTGCTGCCGACGCTTTACGTGTGGGTTGCGGGCCAGCGTGACGTGCTGCCCGAGCCTGAAGCGGAGTTCGACGAGAGCGAATGAAGCTGACGTGATATGACAAGGGACGTTGCGCGGCGGCACATTGTGGACACGGGCATCATCCCATCCGTCCGTGTGTCGTCGGCTGAGGACGCGCGGTTTGCGGCCGAAGCGGTCACCGAGGCGGGCATTCCGATCGTCGAGATCACGATGACGGTCCCTGGCGCGCTCGACGTGATCGCGGATCTCGTACGGCATCTCCCCCACATCGTCATCGGAGCCGGTACCATCCTGGACCTCGAGACCGCGCAGCGATGTGTCGACGCGGGGACCAGATTCCTGACCAGCCCGGGACTTGACGTGGAGATCGTCCGGTTTGCGAACCGCCAGCACGTGCTGGTGATGCCGGGCGCCGTGACGCCGACCGAGGTGACCGCGGCGTGGCGCGCCGGCGCCGACTTCGTGAAGGTCTTCCCGTCCGCGCAATTCGGCGGCCCGGCCTATCTTCGTGCCCTGAAGGGACCCTTTCCACAGGTGTCCCTGATTGCTGCCGGAGGCGTGACGCAACAGACCGCCGCCGACTTCATCCATGCGGGGGCCGTCGCTATCGGCGTCGGGAACGAGTTGATTCCGAGGAAAGCCGTCGAACAGCGACAGAGCGATTGGATCGTGGAGCTGGCGCGGCGATTCGTGAACATCGTCAAGGAGGCACGCAGCGTGACGCCGCCACGGAGCCACGGTCCCGACCGGTCCCGAAATCCTGCTAAGATCGTGTGATGCAATGGCGGTTTGCGACGGCGCTGATCGTCGCGGGACTCATGGCGGCGGCGTGCAATGGGGTCGTCGATCCGTCACAGAACGTCACCCAGACGTTCACGGGCACGATACCGGTGCAAGGGACAACCATCCCGGGCGTCGGCTGGTCGACGAGCAAGACCGGC
>Ga0306922_10000220_pt1 | contig 43863 bp, 32 predicted proteins | sample sta12Cox44000082_FD_203758 | JGI IMG/M metagenome (GOLD analysis project Ga0306922, IMG submission 203758) | Lab enrichment of tropical soil microbial communities from Luquillo Experimental Forest, Puerto Rico - statoxic.12C.oxic.44.000.082 (v2)... | ecosystem: Environmental > Terrestrial >... | reverse complement strand
CCCGCGCGACGGACTGCATCTCGCTCAACAGGTGGTCCAGCTGCTCGCCGTGCTTCCCCTGGCGTCCGCCGCTCGGCGGAAACGGGGGAGGCTCGGGGCGCTCGAGACCGGTGCGCGCGAACAGCCCGGCGAGCTCGCGCTCGGACGCCGCGCGTGCGAGCTCGAGGTCGGCCCCGACGGCGCTCTCGGCGAGCGACCGGTCGATCTCGTCCGAGGCCACGAGCTCCGCGCCGAACGGCCACAGCTCGTCGACGGCGTGCTGCATGCGCAGGTGGCTGTCCTCGGTACCGTCGCCCAGCCGCAGCCACCAGTCGCGTCCATGGCGCACGTGGTAGCGCACCTCGACGAGTGCGCGGGCGGCGATCGCGGCGATGCGGGCGTCGCGCGAGCGCGACAGCTGCTCCAGCACGTTGGCGCCGACGGCGTCGAACAGCACCTGCCGCACCACCGTACAGGCGAAGTCGCCATTGGGCTGCTCCACCAGCAGGCAGTTGCGGAACTCGGGCGGCCCGCGGAAGAAGGCGAGCTGGTCGGCGCTGCGACCGCGGCCCTCGAGCTCGCCCGCGAGCTCGAGCCAGGCACTGGCCTGACCGATGCAGTCGAGCGCGAGGTTCGCGAGCGCGATGTCCTCTTCGACGATCGGCGCGTGGCCGCACCACTCCGAGAGGCGATGGCCGAGCACAAGCCGGTCGTCGCCCAGGCGCAGCAGGAACTCGACGACTGCGGCGTTCATTCCTTTGCGCCGCGGTAGAAACGCGGATGGCGGTAGATCTTGTCGGGACCCGGGCCCAGATAGCTGGGCGAGTCCTCCGGCGTCGTCGCCGAGATGTGCCGCGACTCGACCACCCACAGGCTCGTCACCGGTCCGCGCCGCGCGTAGGTGTCGCGCGCGTTCTGCAGCGCGAGCTCGGCGTCGGGGGCGTGGACGCTCCCGGCGTGCTCGTGCGGGGCTCCCGAGCGCTCCTGCAGGAACACCTCCCAGGGCGGCCACTGCGTGTCCGGCGGCGGCGCCGCGCGCGCTCGCGCGACCTTCTTCACGCCCGCTGCTTTGCGCCGTACGCCTCGGCGGCCTCGCGCACCCATCGCCCCTCCTCGTGCGCCCGCCACCGGGCCGCCAGCCGCTCGCGGTTGCAGATCCCGCCACCGCGCACCACCCGCCAGAACTCCTCCCAGTCGATCGGCCCGCTCCGCCAGTGCCCGCTCGCCTCGTCGAAGCGCAGCGCGGGGTCGGGGATCTCGAGCGGGAGCGCCCGTGCCTGCGGCACCGCCAGGTCGAGGAACCATTGGCGCAGCTCGTCGTTCGACTTCTGCTTCACGCCCCACGCCAGCAGCGCATCGCCGTGCACCGACGCGTCGTCGGGGGGACCGAACATCATCAGCGTGGGCCACCACCAGCGATCGAGCGCGTTCTGTGCCATCGCGCGCTGCTCGGACGTGCCGCCCGCGAGGACGCGCATGATCTCGTAGCCCTGCCGCTCGTGGAAGCGCTCCTCCTTGCAGATGCGCACCATCGCGCGCGCGTACGGCCCGTACGAGCACTTCGTCAGCATGGTCTGGTTCAGGATCGCGGCGCCGTCGACGAGCCAGCCGATCGCCCCGATGTCGGCCCAGGTGAGCGTCGGATAGTTGAAGATGCTGGAGTACTTCGCGGCGCCGGAGAGCAGGCCGGCGACCAGCTCCTCGCGCGAGACGCCGAGCGTCTCGGCCGCGGCGTACAGGTAGAGGCCGTGGCCCGCCTCGTCCTGGACCTTCGCCAGGAGCCCGAGCTTGCGCCGCAGGCTGGGAGCACGGGTGATCCAGTTGCCCTCGGGCAGCTGGCCCACGATCTCGGAGTGGGCGTGCTGCGAGATCATGCGCACGAGCTGACGCCGGTAGGCCTCCGGCATCCAGTCCTTGGGCTCGATCTTCTCGCCCGCGTCGATGCGCGCCTGGAAGCGGCGCTCGCGCTCCGCGTCGTCCACGGACCCAGAGTATCATCCCGAAATGGCGCACGAGATGATCCGGAGCGAGGAGCGAAGCGGCGTGGCGTTCGTCACGCTGAACCGGCCCGACGTGCTGAACAGCTTCAACCGCCCGATGGCGCGCGAGCTGCAGGCGGTGCTCGATCGCGTCGCGGGAGCGGCGGAGGTGCGGGCGGTCGTGCTGACCGGCGCCGGGCGCGCGTTCTGCGCGGGTCAGGACCTGGCCGAAGTCGTTCCGCCCGACGGCTCGCGCGGCCCCGAGGTCGCCGAGGTCATCGCCGAGAGCTACAACCCGCTGGTGCAGCGGCTGGTGGCGCTGGAGAAGCCCGTGGTGTGCGCAATCAACGGCGTGGCAGCAGGTGCCGGAGCAAACATTGCGCTCGCCTGCGACTTCGTGCTCGCGGCGAAGAGCGCCTCGTTCATCCAGGCGTTCATCAACATCGGCCTGGTGCCCGACAGCGGCGGCACCTTCTTCCTGCCGCGCCTCGTGGGCATGGCGCGCGCGAAAGCGCTGGCGCTCCTGGGCGAGCGGATCTCCGCCGAGCAGGCGCTCGCGTTCGGCATGATCCACGCCGTGCACGAGCCCGAGAAGCTCATGGCCGAAGCCGAGGCGCTCGCGACGCGGCTGGCGCAGATGCCCACGCTCGCACTCGGCCTCACCAAGCGCGCCCTTCACGCCTCACTCGACGCCACCCTGGAGAGTCAGCTCGAGCTCGAGCGGACGCTCCAGGGCATCGCCGGGAAGTCACACGACTATCACGAGGGCGTGAAGGCCTTCCAGGAAAAGCGGAAGCCGAAGTTCAGCGGCCGCTAGCTTCGCCTTCGGATCGCCAGCAGCGAGCCGAACCCGACCGCGACGAGCGCGAGCGACGCGGGCTCGGGAATGGTGACTGGGAGCACCGTGTTGTCCGGGGCGAAGTCCGAGATCTGCGTGTTGTCCGCGCTGTTCGAGCCGGAGCGTGGCCACAGGTTCCACAGGTAGGCCGAGGGCATGAAGCCCTTGGTGGGGAACAGGCTCGCGGAGACCGTCTCGGACACCGAGTTTCCGCTGACCACGAGCCCCGGCACGGTGGTGGCGGCGCTGCCATCCAGCAGGTTCACGAGGCCGACGCCGGCGTCGGGAACCCCGATGAAGACCGAGTCGAACACGATGCCCGCGCCGATCGGCGGCGTGGCGCCCGTGAGCAGATCGGTGCCGGTGCCGCGATCGACGCCCCAGACGTACAAGGCGCCCGGCGTCGTGTTCACCGGGCCGTTGAACGTTGCCATGAAGGTGAACGTGTTCGCGGCAGGGTGGAACACCACGTCCGACGACAGCACGTCCATGTCGCCGTTCTTCGGACCCGCGTAGGTCGGCAGGAAGTCGCCCGCGGGATCCGTGGCGGCCGTCGCGAGAGACTCGCGAGCGCCGGACGCCACCGCGAGGGCGATTGCAAGAACGAAAGTCAGACGAGTTGCCATGCGCTTTGCCCTTCCCTCTGTCACTGTGACTGCACTACGTCGCGGACCCGGGCGTGGATTGCGGGCGATCGTCGAGCCGGAGGCTAGCGGGTGATGCGGAAGGTGTGGCGGGTGCGCGGATCGGGGAAGTCGGGCGGCAGCGTCGCCCGCGAGAGGTCTTCGACCCGGGCCGCGCCGAGCGCGTCCGCGTCCAACTCGAAGCGCCGGAAGTTGGTGGAGAGCCACAGCGCGCCACCGGGCGCGAGCAGCCGCAGCGTCGCGCGGATCAGCGGCGCGTGGTCGCGCTGCAGGTCGAGCTCCGCGCGCATCTTCTTGCTGTTGGAGAAGGTCGGGGGATCGAGCACGGCCAGGTCGTACGGCCCCGGCGCCCGCTCCAGGAACTCGAGCACGTCGGCCCGCACCAGCGCGTGCTCTGGCCGGTCGAGCCCGTTCAGGCGCAGGTTCTCGGCGGCCCAGTCGAGGTAGGTGTTCGACAGATCGACGCTGGTGCTCGCTGCGGCGCCGCCGGCGACGGCGTACACGGTGAATGCGCCCGTGTAGCAGAACAGGTTCAGGAAGCGCTTCCCGCGCGCCTCGCGCTCCACCATCGCTCGCGTCAGGCGGTGGTCGAGGAACAGCCCGGTGTCGACGTAGTCCCGCAGGTTCACGCGGAACTGGTGGCCGCCCTCCGAGACCACCTGGAAGGCGTCGGTCCGGGCGAACCGCTCGTACTGTGTCGCCCCCGACTGGCCCGAGCGGCGCTTGGCGAACGCCTGCGCCTCGGGCACCTCGAGCGCCTCGGCCGCGGCGCGGCGCATGCGTTCGAGCCAGGCGTCGTCGCGGATCGGATCGCTCGCTCGGGCATACAGCGAAATGTGTAGGAAGCGGGCGTAGCGATCGATTGCGAGCGGAAGTTCGGGGATGTCGCAGTCGTAGACGCGGTAGCAGCTGACGTCCTCGCGCCGCGCCCACTTGGAGAGGTGACGGTCTCGCTTGCGCAGCCGGTTCTGGAGCATCGCCTCCGGGGCGTCGCTCAACCGAGCACGCCCTCGCGCGCGAAGGCGTCGATCTCGGCGGTGGAGTAGCCGGCCTCAGCCAGAGCCTGGCGCGAGTCCGCGCCGAGCTCGGGCGCGCAGCCGCGCGGGCGGATCTCGGCGTCGCGCAGCGCGAACGGCGCGGCCATGGTCTCGAAGCGGCCTTCCTTCGGGTGCTCCAGCTCGGCGAACGCCCCGATCGCGTGCGCCTGCGGGTCGGTGACCACCTGGTCCAGCGTGGCGACCGGCGCCCAGATCAGCTTCTCGGCGTCGAGCGCGCGAGACCAATGCGCGTAGTCGTGGCGGGCGAAGCGCTCGGCGATCGCGCTCGACAGGTCGCGCCCCGCGGCGGTGCGCTTGGGCGGGGTGTCCCAGCGCGGGTCCGCCGCCCAGCCCGGCTCTCCAATCGCCTGGCAAAAGCGCGGCCAGAACGGCTGCGAGTCGGGATGGACCAGCAGGATCCAGCGCTCGTCGCGCGTGCGGTACGAGTTCCAGATCGGGTTGGCGGGCGCAGTGCGGTCGTGGCGCGGCGGCTGTGAACGCGTGACGAGCGCCGCCGAGAGGTCGCTCGCGAGCGTCCACATGCCGGTGCCGTAGAGCGTGACCTCGGCGTACTGCGCCTGGCCGGTTTGGTCGCGCACGCGCAGCGCGAGCAAGGTCGAGAGCACCAGGTTCAGCGCGGTGGTGTGGTCGCCCTGGCCGCCGCGGCAGAGCGGCGGCGCCGAAGGCGGCTCGCCGAGCGACGCCATCAGCCCCGAGCGGGCCCAGAACGCCGCGAAGTCGAAGCCTGGCCGGCCCTGGTCGGGCCCGGTGGTACCGTAGCCGGTGAGCGAGGTGTAGACCAGCCGCGGATTCACGCGCGCCAGCGCGTCGAAGGTGAGCCCGTACTTCTCGCGCCGCGGCGTGGTGAGGTTGGTGAGGAACACGTCCGCGTCGCGCACCAGCCGCTCGACGATGCCTCGCGCGGACGGCTTCTCCAGGTCGACCACCAGCGACTGCTTGCCGCGGTTGTCGATCTGGAACGCGGTGTTGAGGTCGGTCGCGTAGCCCAGGTTGCGCATGCTGAACAGGCGCAGCGTGTCGCCCGCGGGCGGCTCGATCTTCAGCACGTGCGCGCCCATGTCGCGGAACAATGCGCAAGCGGCGGGCCCCGCCACCCAGTTCGCGACCTCGACCACGCGCAGACCCTCGAGCGGTGCAGCCATCGAATCCTCCCGGCTGCTGCGAACACTACACCGCGGCGCCCCTAGCGGGGAATGGCACCGAGGATCGCCTGCGCCAGCGCCTCGTAGTCGCCGTCGAAGTGGTGCGCGCCGGCGCGCTCGTCGCGCCGGGCGAGATCCGCGGGGAGCTGCGGGCAGAGGCTGTCGGTCTCCTCCTTCCCGTGCATGCAGACCACGTTCAGCCCGCGCAGCTTCTCGACCTCGGGCTTCGTCGGCAGGGCCTGGTCCGACGCGGCGCCGCCGAGCCAGTCGCTGAGGTGGAACTCGAAGTCGACCGAGGTCGCCGGGCCGAGCAGCGCGACCAGTGCGATCTTCGCGCGCAGCTCGGGGGGCAGGCGCGAAGCCATGAACGGCAGCACGTCGGCGCCGCGCGAGTACCCCACCAGCGCGGCGCGCGTCTTGTGCCAGGCGGCGAGATAGTGAGTGAGGATGCGCCCGAGGTCCGCGGCGCTCTGCTCGGGCGTCCGCCGGGTCCAGAAGTACTGCAGGCTGTCGAGCCCGACGACCGCGACGCCGTGCTGCGCGAGCGCGTTTCCGACCTCGCGGTCGATGCTGGCCCAGCCGCCGTCGCCGGACACGACCACCGCGAGCACGTCCGACGCCGCGCCCTGCACCGGGATCTCGACCAGCGGCAGGTCCGAGACGGCTTCGTCGTGCGCGGTCTCGGCGGGCGTCTGGCGAGTCGCGATCTCGTTCAGCCCGGCGAGGAGCGGTGGCCGCCAGCGCGCCTCGACGCTGAAGCCGTGGCCCACCTTGTCGAGCGTGTCGAGCTTGGCCTTGCCGGTTCCCGCCACGAACACGGCGGTCTGCTTCAGGTCGCAGACCTGGTCGATCGTCCCGTGCAGCACGATCCAGGGCAGCGCCAGCTCGGGTGCGGGCGCCACTACCACGTTCTTCCCGTCCTTCGAGAGCTGCGACGACAGGCCGTGTCCCTTGCAGAACGGCTTGCGCAGCGGCAGGTCATCGCAGAAGCCGAGCGAGATCGCGCCGCGGAAGGTGTCGATCGGCGCCTGGACCAGCGTGGCGTAGGCCAGCGTCGCGCCGGACGAGTAGCCGACCAGGAGCGGCACGACGTAGTGCGGCAGCGCGAGCTTCTTCTGCGCGTACTGGGAGAGCGCCTCGAAGTCCGCGGCGGGGTAGTTGCACGCGTCGGAGCCGCGGGCGACCGCCTGCAGGTAGCGGGGCGTGTTCACGCCGAGCACCAGCGTGTCCTGGGCGGCGAGCGCGTTCGCCATCGCGACCACGCCCGAGTTCCAGCCGCCGTCGCCCGACATGAAGATCGCGACACGGCTCGGTGTCGGCGCGCTCCGCACCACCGCGACCTCGCCGAAGCGGCCGAAGCTGAACGTCTCCGCGCGAAGTCCCGCCGGGGCGCTCCACAGCGCGACCGCGAGCGCGCATGCCACGCCGAGCCGCATCAGCGCGCGACCATCCCGACCACGCCGCCGGAGATCAGCGCCGCGATGTCGGTCAGGATGAAGGGCAGGGCGATCCCACCCGGCGCGGCGAGGTAGCGCGGCTCCCACACCGGATCGAACTTCTCCTTGAACGCGCGCAGCCCCTGGAAGTTGTAGAAGTGCTCGCCGAAGCGGAACAGCAGCGCGCCCGCGCGGTTCCAGACCGTCGCGAAGCGGTGTGACTCGAGCCCGGAGAGCGGCGCCATGCCCAGGCTGAACCAGGCGAAGCCCTCGCGCTGTCCCCACAGCATGAGCTCCGCGAACAGGTAGTCCATCACGCCCGGCGGCGCGTCGTTCGCCTGGCGCATCAAGTCGATCGAGAGCTCCTCCTTGCCGCCTCCGAGCCAGACGTTCGCGAACGCCACGGGCCGGCCCTCGCGCATCACCGCCGCGATCGGCAGGCGCGAGAGATAGCTGCGATCGAAGGCGCCCACCGAGAAGCGCTTCTCGCGGGTGTGCTTGGACTCGAGCCACTCGTCGGAGATGCGCTGCAGCGCGTCGAGGTGCGCCGGCACCTCTTCGCGCGGCAGGAGCACGAAGCTCCCGCCTTCGCGCGTCACCCGGTTGTGTGCGGCGCGGAGCGCCTTGCGCTCGCCCCCCGCGAGCGAGAAGCCGGCCAGCTGCACGCGCGCCTCCTCGCCGATCTTGCGCGGCGAGAGCCCGAGGTCGAGATAGAGCGGAAGGTCCTCGGCGGTCACTTCGTAGAACGCGACCCAGTCGCCTTCCGCGTCGGCGAGCTCGCGGAAGCGCCACGCGAGCTCGCGCCGTGCCTCAGGCCCGCCCACCGCGTCGCCCATCGCGATCCAGCTCTGGCGGTGCGCGCCGTACATCAGAAAGGCGCGCTCGTCGTCAGCGAACAGGATGCGCTTGTCGCCGACCAGTGCGAGGTGCGCGCTCGAGTTCCGCGCCTCCGCGACGATCGGCGCGACGCGCGCGATCTCGTCGCTGCTCGCCGGCGCATGCTTCACGCGCGGCGGTCTCAGCAAGGCCGCCAGCGAGGCGATCGTCGCGACCGTGGTGGCGCCCACGAACGCGCGCAGCGAGCGCGAGACGTGGCTCGACAGCTCGAACTGCCACCACAGCTCGTGCGAGTAGTCCTTGTGGCGGTACGCGAGCACCAGCACGAGCCCGGTGCCGACCAGCACCAGGAACACCCGCACCGTCCAGACCAGCGAGAACGGCTGGCGGAAGAGCGAGCTGTGGCGGTAGAAGAAGCGCCGGCAGGGGAGCAGCGCCGCGAACAGCACCAGCAGGATCGACGCCTCCTCCCAGTCGAACCCCTTGAGCAGCGACGCCAGCGCGCCGCCCGCGAGCAGCACCAGCGTGGCGAAGTAGGCGCCGTCCAGCCGGCGGAACAACGCGCGCGAGAGCAGGAGCAGACAGACGCCGATCACCGAGCCGAGGAAGTGCGACAGCTCCAGCAGCGCGAGCGGCACGATCGGCGCCAGGAAGTCGATGCGTCCGGGCGCGGCAGGGGTGGCGCCCGAGATCAACAGGATCACGCCCGCCGCGAAGGTGATCGCGGCGAACACCCGCGGCAGGAGCTCGGAGGTCAAGAGCGCCACGCGCTCGCGCCCGCGCGCGAAGGCGGCTCGGCGCTGGTACAGCTCGTAGCCGGCGAACAGCAGGAGCGCGACCGCCAGCGGAACGAGGTAGTAGAGGATCCGGTAGGCGAGCACGCAGCCGAGCAGCACGTCCGGGGGCAGCCAGCGGCGCAGCAGCATCACGATCGCGGTGTCGAACACGCCCAGCCCGCCCGGGACGTTCGAGATCAGCCCGAGCACGATCGACAGCATGTAGGCGCTCAGCAGCTGCGCGAAGCTGAGCCCCGCGCCCTTGGGGAGGAGCGCGTACAGCACCCCCGCGGCGAGCGACCAGTCGATCACCGAGATGCCGATCTGCGCCAGCGTGAGCCGCAGCGGCGGGACCGAGATCTCGAAGCCGAACACGGTCAGCGTGTGGTCGCGGCGCGTCGCCGAGTACGTCAGGTAGAGCGCGAGCAGGACCAGCAGCACGATCCCGATCGGCAGCGAGTTAGCGTTCGGGCTGAGCCACGCGCGCGGCAGCCGCGCGGGCTCCAGCACGAACACCGCGCCGCCCAGCGTCGCGAAGCCGAGCCAGAAGGTCAGCACGTTGAAGACGGCGATGCGGGCGACCTGGGAGGCGCGCAGCCCGTAGCTCGACAGGATGCGGAAGCGCACGGCGCTGCCGCCGAAGAACGCGAGCCCGATGTTGTGGCTGAACACGTAGGCGATGAACGAGGTCAGCGCGATGCGCGGATAGCCGAGCTTCACCCCAACGTAGGAGCGCGCGGCCAGCGTGTCGTAGCCGGTGAGCGCCAGATAGGAGAGGGCGGTCAGCCACAGGCTCACCAGGAGCTGCGAGGTCGGAATCTCGCGCAGGTGCGCCACCACGTCGCCGAGCTGGTGGTGGCGGAACTCGCGGCCGAGCACCCAGATCGCAGCGCAGAACAGCGCGATCCCGAGCAGCGGACCCAGTATGCGCGCGAGCCTCTCGTTCATGTGGGGGCCCTACGATACCCGGGCCGCGGCGCGGGGCGAGGAGGCTAGGTCCGTGCGCGGCGGGCGGCGGCGAGGCTGGCGAGAGCGGCGAGCACGAGCAGGGTGGGTTCCGCCTCGGGCGCGGCGAACACGATCAGCCGGCTCGAGAAGCCGCTGGTCGACACGTAGCGCACGACCAGGGTGTCGAGCGGCCCGCCGCCGAGCTGCGCGTGGCCGATCTCGACCAGCGAGTCGGCGAGTGCGACCTGCGCGGCCTCGGAGGTCGTGAAGCTGCGATCCGCGATCGGCTTCCCGTCCAGCGAGACCTCGAGCTCGAGCAGGTCGCCGGCTCCGAGCGTGGCGGTGCCGGCCACGAACCCGACGGTCAGCGACTCGTCGGGGGCGAAGGCGTGCGCGTCGAGCTCCAGGCTCACGCTGCCGGCGACGCCGGTCGTCGCACTCAGCAGCCCGAGCCCGAGCACCTGCGGCGCCGAGCCGAGCGCCTGGCGGACCTGCGGGCTGCTCTCGGCCCAGGTTACGGCTTCGCTCGGATTCGGCAGCGCGTTCACCAGCGCCAGGTTGTCGTAGCCCAGGCCGCTGATCTCGCTCGCGCGCTCGAGCGTGTCGCCCTGGCGGAAGTCGGACTCGGCCGCGAGGAAGACCGCCGCGGGCGGCTTCGGGCCTGAGAGCGCCAGAGCAGAGTCACTGCGAGAGACCGCACCCAGCGAGCGCGCGCTGCTCTGCGCGCTGCTCGACGCTGCGCCGAACGCGAGCGCCTGCGAGGTCACCAGAGCGAGGCCCGTCGCGAGTGACTGCGCCTGCGCGACGCCCGGATGGTCTGCCTGCAGTGCGCCCGAGATCCCCGCCTGCGCGGTCGCGTCCGCCTCGACGGCGCCCGTGGTGCCCGTGGCGGTCGTCTGCGCCTGCGCGTTCCCGCCCGCGGTTCCGCTCGCGAACATCCCCACGCCCCCGGTCGCAGTGCTCGTCGCGAACGCGGAGCTGGCGCCCTGCGCGATCGCGTCCGCGGTCGCGAGCGCGTCCCCTGGACGGCCGATCCCCGCCGTCCCGTTCTGCGGCGGCAGCACCAGTCCACCCGTCGCGGTCGCGTCGGCCTCCACGTCGTGGCCGTCGCCGGCGCTGCTGGCGCTCGCGCGGGCCTCGGCGCGGCCGGCGTTCGACCCGCCCGAGACCAGGCTGCCATCGCCGCCCTGGGCGTTCGCGGACGCGATCACCGGGCCGCCGTCGTTGTGCGCGTCGGACTCCGCGAAGCCCTGCGCGGCGGGGCTGCTCCCGGGCAGCGCACCCGCAGTCGCAGATCCGCCTTGCGCGAAGGTTCGCACCTCGAGCGAGCTGAAGGTTCCCGCGCGGTCCAGGCGGCTCGACGCGGATCCGGCCTGCTGCGAGCCCGATCCGCCCTCGGCTTCCTGGAACAGGAAGAGCGAGCCGCTGGTGTCGCCCGTGACGGCGTCGAGCAGGTCGACCGAGCCCGCGTTCGCAGCGTCGCCGCCGTCGGCCTCGCCGTACGCACGGATCGTCCCGCCTGCGGTGGAGCGCCCGTCGACGAGCGCGAGCGTCGGTGTGCCAGGCGTGCCGTTCGGGCCCACCGCCGCCCCGCCGGCTGCCGTGCCCATCACTTCGAGCAGCGCACCCGTCTGGTCGAGGCCCTGCACCGACACGGTCGCATCGCCGCCGCGCGCGGCGCCTGCCGCGCTGCCGTCGGGGCTCGAGGCGTCGCCGCCGACCGCGTTCGCGGTGATCGACAAGGCGAAGCCGCCGCCGCCCGTCACGCCGAGCTCCGAGCGCGCGTCGCCACCGCGCGAGCCGGGGCCGTTGCCGCCCGCGCCGCCGCTCGCGTCCTGCTCCAGATCGAGCCGGCCACCGGCGTCGCCCGAGACCGCATTCACCAGCGTGGAGTCGTGACCGCGGCCCGCCGCCACGGTGCTCGCGCCCCCATCCCCGCCGATCTGAGTGAGGATCGCGCTCGCGTCGCCGACGTCGGAGTGGGCGTCGGCCTGGCCCGACGCGGCTCCGCCGAGACCGCCCTGCGACGCCGACTGGCCTCCCGCGCCGCCGTTCACCTGGATCTGTGCGAACGCGCTGAGCCCGGTGCTGGGATCCATGCCGCTGCCCGTCGCGTGCGCGCTGGCGCTTCCCGTCGCCGAGCCGCCGGCGCCGCCGGTGCCGGCCAGCGCGGGCGGCGTACCCGACGAGCTTCCCGCCGTGCCGCCCGCGCCGCCGTCGCCGCCCACGGCGAGCGCACTCGCCGTGCGCGGCGCGACGCCGTCGGTCGACGCGGTGGCGTTGGCGGCGCCGCCGACGCCGCCCACGCCACCGTCTCCCGCGTTCGTTCCCGCGGGAACCCCGTCGCCGCCGGCGCCGCCCGCGCCCCCGTTGCCCCCCATTGAATTTGCGATGTTCTGCGGATCCGAAGACGTCGAGGTCGTCACCGCCGCCTGGCCGACGCCGCCCGCGCCGCCGGGTTGCCCGGGATTGCCCGCCGCGCCCGCGACGCCGGGGTCGCCGTCCGCCCCCGTCATGTCGATCTCGGCCGCGGGAGCGCGTCCCCAAACGAGCAGCACCAGCGCGAAGGCGACGCATGCACCGCGAAACGCGGGCCGACTCATGGCGACCTCCGTCATGGATATGGTCGCTGCGCGAGCGCGAAGGTGGCAGCGGGTGCGCAGCTCAGGCCGAGGCGCCAGCGTAGCGCCGCAGCCCGCGCTTCCAGAACCAGCGCGACGCCGTGAGCGTCGCGACCGCGACCGCGCACGCCAGCAGCAGCGCCTGTGGCGTGAGTCTTCCCGCGAGCGCCTCGGCGGGGACCGTCACTGCGATCGCGACCGGCACCAGCGCCGTCAGGATCACGCCGAGCCAGCGCGGATAGATGCCGACCGGCCAGCGGCCGGCCTGGTACATGCTCCAGAAGATCTGCATCACGTTGTCGAGCCGCACGAACCAGAACGCACAGGTCGCCAGGATCATCCAGAAGCCGTACACCGTCGCTGCGCCCGCGACGAGAGCGAGGGCGAAGCCCGCGGCTTCGCGCGGCGTGATGCGCTCGAGCCCCGACAGACCGTACCAGAGGATCGCGAGCCCGAAGGCGAGGTCGACGAGCTTCCACACGCGGATCTCGCTGGTCGAGGCGAGCAGCTGCGCGTCGACGGGCTTGGTGAGCACGAAGTCGAGCGAGCCCGCGCGCACGTCCTCCATGAACTTGGTCAGGCTCGGCGCGATCACCACCTGGATCGCGCCGTACACCGTGAAGTAGACGCCGAGCAGCGCCACCAGCTCGGCTGGCCGCCAGCCCGCGAGTGAGTCGGTGCGCGCGAACACGAGCGAGATCGCGCCGACCGCCGAGGCGATGTTCAGCACCGACTCGAAGATCTGGATCCAGAAGTTGGCGCGGTAGGCAGCCTCGTTCTGGAAGCCGAGCTTCGCGAACACCCAGAAGACGCGCAGCGCCTGCATCGGCGTCAGTTCCCCACCGAGGAGAAGCGCGCGACCGCGCGCGGCCACAGCCACCAGAGCATGAGCGACCCGGCCCCGATCCAGCCGAGCTGGAGCGCCAGGCCCGAGAGCGCCTCGGCCTGCGAGACCCGGCCGAGCAGGAGCTCGACCGGGAACGACACCATGAAGCGGAACGGGAGCGCGTCGGCGAGCGCGCGCAGCCACGCGGGGAGGAGCGCGAGCGGCGCGACGCGGCCCGACAGGAAGAACAGCACCGCGAACCAAGCCTGGTTCACCGCCATGATGCGCGTGGTCCAGAAGCAGGCGAGCGCGAGCGTCCACTCGAACACGAAGCGCACCGCGAAGGCGAGCCCGAGCGCCAGCGGGAAGAGCGCGGTCGACCAGGCGTGCAGCTCGGCGTGCGGCCGGAAGGCGAGGGCGAGCGCGCCGAGCGCGGGCAGCAGCGCCACCTGCATCGCGAGCTTGTGGGCGAGGTTCTCCGCCAGGTCGCCGTGGATCGGATGGACCGGGCGCAGCAGCAGGAACGCGAACTGCCCCTGCTCGATGCGGAACTGGAACTCCCACATGTGCCAGCCCGAGGTGATCTGGTTCACCGCGGCGAGCACGAGATAGTACGCCGCGAACTCGTGCGGCCCGAATCCACCGAGCGTTCCGCCCTGCGCGTTCGCTGCCGCGGACCACACCACCAGGTAGATCAGCGGCTCGACCACCATCCCGATCAGCCAGATCAGGTTCGAGGCGCGGTACTGCATCTCGACCAGGAGCGCGATGCGGATCAGCGCGGCATAGAGGTCGCGCAGGAAGCTCACGGCGCCGGCTCGCCCGCGAACACGCGCTCGATCACCTCTTCGATCGGCGGGTCCTCCACGACGAGGTCGAGCACGGGCAGGTCGGCGAGCAGCCGCGCCGTCACGCGCGGCGTGTCGGCCTTGGGCACGTGCAGCACCACGCGCCCGCCCTCGCGCGAGATCACCTCGCCGTAGCTCGACAGGTCGCGCGCGGCGGCGCCGAGCTCGACCGACACCGTCTTGTGCGAGGCGAAGCTCGCGACCAGCGCCGAGAGCTGGCCGTCGAACAAGAGCTTGCCGTGGTGGATCACGATCACGCGCCGGCACAGCGCAAGGACGTCGGCCATGTAGTGGCTGGTGAGCAGCACCGTCGCCCCGGTGCGCTCGTTGTACGCGGCGACGAACTCGCGGATGCGCCGCTGCATGGTCACGTCGACGCCGATCGTGGGCTCGTCCAGGAACAGCACCGACGGCTCGTGCAGCAGCGCGATCGCGAGCTCGCACTTCATCCGCTCGCCCAGCGACAGGTTGCGCACCGGCCGCTCGAGCAGGGGCCCCAGCTCGAGCAGCTCGGTGAGCTGGCTCTTCACCCGGCGGAAGCGCGCGGCGTCGAGCCGGTAGATCGCGCGGTTGCGCTCCAGCGAGTCCGCGACCGGGATGTCCCAGACCAGCTGGTTGCGCTGGCCCATGACCAGCGTGATCTGGCGCAGGAACGCGTGCTCGCGCCGCCACGGCACGAAGCCGAGCACCTGCGCGCTGCCGCGCGTCGGGTGCAGCAGCCCCGAGAGCATTTTCAGCGTGGTGGTCTTGCCGGCGCCGTTGGGGCCCAGGAAGCCGACCACCTCGCCCGGCTCGAGCGAGAACTCGAGCGCGTCGACGGCCGCGACCTCGCGCGTGCGCCGCTGGAACAGGCTGCGAAACGCGGCGCCCATGCCGGCCTCGCGCACCGGCACCACGTACGTCTTCGCGAGCCCTTCCACCGTGATCGCCGCGCGGCCCATCGAGCCGCGCAGGATAGCTCTTACCCCGACGCTCGCGCGGCGTGATGGGCGATGTCGCGCTCGGGCTCGGCCAGCAGCGGCGAGATCGTCGGCGCCAGCATCTTGAACAGCTGCGCGGGCAGCGAGCTGGTGAACGCGAAGGCGGCGGCGTCGGGTCCGTGCACGTAGGCAGTGATCACGCCGTAGTAGCGCTCGTCGATCAGGAACACGAAGGTCGCCGTGCGGTTCACCACGCGCGACTCGAGCAGGCGGCCGCCCGCGCCGAAGGTCTTGAAGCGGTGGTCGCCGGTGCCGGTCTTGCCGCCGACCATGGCCTTGCGCCCGTCGGGACCCACCAGCGCGCCGCGCGCGCGCACCGCCGTCCCGTTCTCGACCACGGTGACCATCGCCGTGCGCAGCGCGCGCGCCACCTCGACCGGCATCACCCGCACGCCGTCGCTCTCCAGCGGCGAGAGCACGGTCTCGTAGGGAGTGTCGGTCGCGAAGCGCATCTCGGAGATGCGCAGCGTCGGCTGGCGCACGCCGTCGTTGGCGATGATGCCCGCCAGCTCGGCGAGCGCCGCCGGCCGGTCGCCCGCAGTGCCGATCGCGGTCGCGAGCGACGGCACCAGCGTGTCGAACGGGTAGCCGTGCTGCTGCCAGTTGCGGTGCAGCTCGAGGAACGCCTCGATCTCGAGCAAGCTGCGGATGCGGCGGTCCTGCGCGGCGCGGCGGTGACGGCTGAACAGCCACTTGTATACGGCGATGCGCTGCTCGGCGCTCGCGTCGAAGACGGCGCGCAGCGTCGCGTCGGGCTGCTGCATCAGGTAGCCGATCAGCCACAGCTCGAGCGGGTGGACCCCCGCGATGTAGCCCTGGTCGGCGAGCCCGTAGCGGGCCGGCGAGTAGGTGTCGTAGAGGTGCTGTCGCCCCGAAGGCTCGAGCCGCGCCTCGGGCAGCTGCGCGCGCAGCGCCGCGTCGAACTCCTCGAACGAGTCGTCGGGCCGCGCCGCGCGCAGCGCCATGGCGACACGCCGCGGTGTATGCCGCACGCTGCGCACCAGCGTGTCGGTCATCTCCTGGCGCGACAGGCCGTGGTACTTGCGCCAGAAGTGCTCCAGGTAGATGCGGCCCTCGCGGTCCGCGAAGCGGCGCAGGTACTCGGCGCGGCGGGGGTCCTGCGGGTCGCGCAGCACCGCCGCCGACGAGCCGGGCGCCTGGCAGGTGTAGTAGTTCACCAGGTCGCGCATCAGCCGGATGAACACCAGGTTCACCGAGCGGGTGAACGCCTCGCGCACCGTCAGGATGCGGGAGTCGTCCTCCTTCTCGAAGTTGACGAAGTGGTGGACGCCACCGCCGGTGAAGAACGCCTCGCCCGGGTTGGCCGAGTAGCGGCGGTCGAGCGCGTGCTCGAGCAGCTCCGACAGCCGCAGGCCCGGCTGGGCGATCAGCTCGTCGAGCACGAAGCGGGTGATGCGGTCCTTGGGGTCGGTCTGGACCGCGCGCAGCGTCCGGGTGTGCTCGCCCGCGAAGCGCTCGTGCAGCTCGGCGACGATCTCCAGGTAGGTCGCGAGCGTGCGCAGCTTGGCGGTCGAGCCCAGGTCGAGCTTCACGCCCTCGTTCACGTCGAAGGGCTGGTCCGTGTTGTCGGCCTGCACCAAGAGGTCGTTCGAGCCGGGACCGCGCTCGTAGAGCGAGAAGCTGTACACGATCTTGCCGGGGTCTCCGGCGTCGAGCATGTGGTGGCCGTACAGGCCCAGGGCCCGGGCGCGCTCGGGGTCGCGCAGCTCGCGCAGCTGGCGGGTGATCGCCTCCTGCACCGGCGCGTTCACGGTGCTCGCGACGGAGAGGTCGAGCCGGTCGAGCGCGTAGTAGTCCGACAGCCCGAGCAGGCTGACCAGCCGCGCGCGCACCGCGTTGGCGGACTTGCGGTCGTCCGCGGGCGCGGCGCTGTCGCCCGGCCGGAGCTCGAGGTCGATGCCGAGCGCCGCCTCGGAGAGCTCGGGCGAGATGATCTGCTCGTCGCGCAGCAGCCGCAGGTAGGTGTCGGTGCGCGCGCGCAGCGCCTGCGGATCCTGGATCAGGTAGAAGGAGGGGCGGCCCGCCGACAGCACCAGCGACAGCGCCTGCTTGTAGGCGCGTGCGCGCGCCTCGAGCGGAATGCCGGAGCTCCGGTTGTCGGCTTCGCGCAGCAGCCGGTTGGTGTCGTCGAAGTCGGCGTCGTACCAGGTGGCGAGCGCGTCGCCGATGCCGATCACCTCGCCGTCCGGTGGCGCAGCCGCGAGCGGGATCGAGTTCAGGTAGTCGACCACGATCCGGCGCCGTGCGCCGGCGGTCTCCTCTCCGTCCGAGTACGCGCGCAGGCTGGCCGACGCCATCTGCCGCAGCTTCTCCAGCGGCGAGGTGGTGAGCCCGCCGGCCGAGTGGCGGAACTTCTCGATCTGCGTCGCCAGCGTGCTGCCGCCCGCGCGGTCGGCTTCCGCGCCGGCGATCTGCATCACCTGGCTGAGCGCGGCCCGGCCGAGCCGGTCCCATTCGATCGCGGGGTTTCGCCTGGGCTCGTGGTCGTCGAGCACCTCGCGGTTCTCCACGAACGCGAGCGAGTCGACCAGGATCTGCGGCACGTCGGCGAAGCGCGCGTAGGAGTGCTCGGGGAAGCTGGCGTTGAAGAAGGGCCGGCCATAGCGCCCCAGGATCTGCAGGCCTGCCCGGGTCTTCTCGGGGTAGATCGGGTTGATGCCCCAGTCCTCGAGCCCGATCAGCCGCTCGGAATGGCGCGCCTGGCGGTCGACGCCGAACCCGTTCGCCGAGAGGCGGGCCACGAAGTCGGGGATCCGGGTGTAGCCGAGCCGCTCGTCGAACGGGCCGCCGGTCGGGAAGCGGATGCTCGGGCTGGGGCCGGGACCGACCTCGAAGCGAGCCTCGCGTGCGATGCGCGACAGCTCGCGCGCCTGGAAGGCCGAGGTGCGGATCTCGCGCGCCACCGCCCAGACCAGCGCGGCGGCCACCACCAGCAACAGGACGGGCGCCAGCCAGCGCGAGCGCGACCTCCGGCGCTTCCCGGTGCCCAGGTGGGCGATCTGCGGGCGCGCCGATTCGGGTTTCGAGGCGCCGGGGAGGGACGTGGACGACTGCATCGCTTCGCTTCCGGACTCCAGACGAGGCTCGGCCGACGCTGAGGAGTGGCGCTCGCCACCGAGGCGTGTCACGCGGGGCACGGTGCTCATCGCGGCCGCTCGTCGGGGGGCCCGCAACACTCGCGCGTGTTGCGCGAGGGCTGCGCGCGCACGCGCAGGCTACCCTCGCGCGCCGTGTTCTCGCGCCGGACGGACTGGGAGCTCTCGCCGAACGCTCTCGCACGCGCGCTCGCGAGTCGCCGCGCCGCGGAGAGAGGCGTCGTCGATCTCACCATCACCAATCCGACCGGGGTCGGCCTCGGACATCCGCCGTCGTTCTTCGCAGGGCTCGTCGGTCCGGACAGCGGGAGCTACGAACCGGAACCCTTGGGTTTGCGGCGAGCCCGGGGGGAGATCGCAGAGTACTACCGCTCGCGCGGCTGCGCATGTCACGAGTCCGCCGTATGGACCTGCGCCAGCACCAGCGAGGCGATGGCCTGGCTGCTGGCTCTCCTCTGCGATCCCGGAGACGCCGTCCTGGTGTCGCGGCCCGGCTATCCGCTGGTCGACTACCTGGCTGCGATCTCCGGGGTGCGGCTCCTGCACTACCCGCTGCGCTACGACGGCCGCTGGCGGGTCGATCGGGAGGCGCTCGAGGCGGTGCTGCGGGGCGAACCCCGCGTCCGCGCGATCTTCGCCACCTCGCCAGGAAACCCCACCGGTGCGGTGCTTTCGCAGGCCGAGCTCGAAGAGCTCGAAACCGCCTGCGCTGCGCGCGGCCTCGCGCTGGTGGTCGACGAGGTGTTCGCGGACTACCCGCATGCGCCCGACGCCGTCTTCGCGGGCTCGGCGCTGGGACAGCGTGCCTGTCTCTGCTTCGTGCTCTCGGGGCTCTCGAAGGTCGCCCTGCTGCCGCAGCTGAAGCTCGGCTGGGGGGTCGCCTGTGGCCCCACCGCGCTGGTGGAGCCGGCGCTCGAGCGGCTGGCATTGATCGCCGACAGCTTCCTGTCGGTCTCCACTCCCGCGCAGCTCGCGGTGGGCCGCGCGCTCGCGGGCGCAGCCCCGCTGCAGCGCCGCGTCCGGGCCCGCGTACGCGAGAACTTGGCAGCCCTGCGCCAGGCCGTCGCCGGCGGCGCGGCCAGCGTCTGCGGCTCGGAGGGCGGCTGGGCGGCGATCCTCCGCCTGCCCGCGGTCGCAGGGCTGGACGACGAAGGCTGGGCGCTGGCGTTCCTGGAGCAAGGCGTCGCGGTCCACCCCGGCGGGCTGTACGACCTGGACGGCTGCCACGCGGTGGTGTCGCTGCTGGTGGAGCCCGAAGCGATCCGCGCGGGCGCGAAGGTGCTGGCGCGCGAGGTCGCTGCGCGGGTCTAGCCCGGTGAGCTCCCGCCCCCGCGCGCCTTCGACTCGTTCGCGGCCGCGCGGAAGATGCCTTTCGACATGGTCGACGACTCGGCTTCGACGCGCTGCGCGTAGATCGCCGCCCGCACGGCGTGCGCCTCGCGGGCGTCGGGGTCGGCCTCCACCGCCCAGTCGGCCCAGTGCGAAGCCATGCGCAGATCCCCGCCCGCGCGGCAGGCCTCGGCTCGCGCGACCAGCTTCGCGACCCCGCCCGCGAGCTCGGCTAGCTCGCGCGCCTGCTGCGCGCGCGGCGCGGGCTTGAGCTCGCTGGGCACGCCCGAGTACCAGCCGCCCAGGCAGCGCACCACGTTGCGCACGATGAACTCGGGCTCGTCGTAGACCGGCTGCAGGTAGGGCCGATCCGCGAGCGCCGCGGGCGGCTTCACCTCTTCGATGATCTGGTAGATGGTTGCGCCGCGGTTCAAGAGCTCGAGCGTCTGGCGGTAGAGCGAATCGAGGTAGTCGGCGGTGTCGAGCAGGGCCGCGCGCACGCGCTCGGCCCCGAAGATCGGGACGCCGTGTCCCGGCAACAGCACCTGCGCCTCGCGCGCCGCCATCGCGCGCAGCGCCTCGGCCCAGTCCGCGGCGTAGCGCTGCACCTTCTGCGGGTTCCCGGCATTGGGCGCAGCCCAGATGAAGAGATCCCCCGTGCACAGCGCCCGCGCGTCGGGCACGAATACCCAGGTGTGGTCATCCGTCTCGCCCCGCGCGTGGTGCAGCTCGAGGTCCCGCCCGCCCACGCGCAGCCGCAGGTCGTCGCGGTAGGTCGCGGTCGGGTAGTCCGGGTTGATCGGCCACTGGATCGCCGTGCCGAACTGGCGCGAGTTGATCGCCGAGTTGTAGCCGGCGGTCTCGATGTAGCGGCGCATGCGCGGCGCCACGTCGACGTGGCCCACGATCGCCGGCCGCGCCCAGCGCTGCGTCTCAGCCTCGCGCAGGAAGGGCGGCAGGCCGTAGGCGTGATCGACGTGGCCGTGGGTGTAGATCGCCGTGTGTACGGGGTCCTTGGCGTAGCGGCGCACCGCCTCGAAGCTGCGCTGGTGCTGCGCGGGGTGGAACGAGCCGGTGTCGACCAGCACCAGACCTTCGCTAGTGCGCACCGCGATCACGTTCACGAACGCCTTGTAGAGCGCGATTCCCGGCGCGACCTCCTCGATCCGGTCCACGAACGCGAACGGGTGGTTCGCGGGATCGCGCATGTCCGCGCCGCCCGAAAGCAGCCGTTCCGACAGCTCCTGCAGCGTCGCCATCGCGCGTCTCCCCGGGTTGAGGGCCTTCTCGCGTACCCTATCATGGGGTCCGGCCCCGAGGCCGTGTGCGTCCTGCGTGTGCGTTGGAGATGGCGATGAACGTCAGCGTCGAAGAGACGGGGCCGGTCGAGCGGCGGCTGCACGTCGAGATCCCGACTACCGAGGTCGACGCCGCATTCGACGCGTTCTTCCGCGAGATGCGCCGCAGTGCACACATCAAGGGCTTCCGCCCCGGCAAGGCGCCGCGCGAGGTGCTCGAGAAGTACTTCAGCGAGCGAGCGGCGGGCGAGGTGTTGCAGCGTCTGGTCGAGGAGACGCTCGGAAAGGCGATCGGCGAGAAGGAGCTCGACGTGCTGGGCGAGCCGAGGCTCCAGCCGGGCGAGCCGCCGAAGCCGGGGGCGCGCTTCGCCTACGACGCCGACGTGGACGTCCGTCCGACGATCGAGGTCGGCAAGGTCCGCGGGCTCGAGGCGAAGCGCCCGGTGCTGCCGGTCCCCGAACGCGACCCGGTCGAGGCGCACCTCGAGGACATGCGCCAGCGCCAGGCGCAGCTGGTCGAGGAGGCGAGCGGCTCGGCCGCCGCGCGCGGGAACGTCGCGGTGCTCGACTACGTGGGCAAGATCGACGGCAAGCCGTTCCCGGGGTCGAGCGCCCACGAGGCCCAGATCGAGCTCGGCGCGGGCCGGACCTTCGGCGGCTTCGAGGACGAGCTCGTGGGCATGCAGGTCGGCGACGAGCGCGCGTTCGACATCGCCATGCCCGAGGATCACGAGGACGAGGCGCTGCGCGGCAAGACCGTGCGCTTCGAGGTGAAGCTGGTGGCGCTGAAGCGCCGCGAGGTGCCGGAGCTGGACGACGAGTTCGCCAAGGACGTCTCGAGCTTCGCCACTCTGGCCGAGCTGCGCGCCGACCTCGAGCGCCGCGTGGCCGAGGGACGTGAGCAGGAGCAGAAGCGGCTCGAGCGCGGGGCCGTGATCGAGGCGCTGCTCGCGGCGAACCCGTTCCCGGTGCCGCCGCGGCTGGTCGAGGTGCAGGTGCGCGCGCGGATCGGCCGCATGCTGTCGCAGTTCCGCAACGCGCGGCTCTCGCGCGAGGCGCTGACGGGCCTGGTCGAGCGCTGGACCGAGGAGCTCAAGCCGCAGGTCGAGAGCGAGCTCAAGCTCGCGCTGCTCGCGCCCGCGATCGCGAAGGCGGAGTCGATCGAGGTCTCGGAGACCGACGTCGACCGGCAGCTCGAGAAGATCGCCGAGGCCAGCGGGCGCAAGTTCGGCGAGGTCAAGCGCGAGTACCGCGAACAGGGCCTGCTCGACGCCGTCCGCGCCGGCATCGTCGAGGAGAAGGCGGTTGAATTGGCCCTCGCCGAAGCTAAGCTGTCGGATGCCTAAGCTTGCGAAATCGAACGGGAAAGCAGAGCTGGATGCGCAGGGCGGCGGAGCCGATCCGCTAGAATGGGGAGGATGTCGTTGCTGATTCCCATGGTGATCGAGCAGTCGCATCGCGGGGAGCGCGCCTACGACATCTACTCCCGCCTGCTGAAGGACCGCATCGTCGTGCTCGGCAGCGGCATCAACGACGATGTCGCCAACTTGATCATCGCCCAGCTCCTGTTCCTGGAGGCGGACGACCCCGAGAAGGACATCTTCCTCTACGTCAACTCGCCCGGCGGTGACGTGAACGCCGGCCTCGGCATCTACGACGTGATGCAGTACGTGAACCCGGACGTGCAGACCATCTGCATGGGCCAGGCGGCGAGCATGGGCGCGGTGCTGCTCGCGGCGGGCGCCAAGGGCAAGCGCAGCGCGCTGCCGCACGCGCGCGTGATGATCCACCAGCCCTGGGGCGGGATTCAGGGCAAGACCACCGACATCCAGATCCACGCCCAGGAGTTCCTGACCCTGCGGCAGCAGATCAACGAGATCCTGGGCCAGCACTGCGGCAAGGATCCCGGAGAGGTCGAGACGGACACCAAGGACGACCGCTTCATGTCGGCGCACGAGGCGCTGGACTATGGCCTCGTCGATCGCATCATTTCTCGACACGAGCGGGGACCACGCGGGGTAGCGGAAGGAAAGCAGGGCGGATGAAGAAGAAAGAGGAAGGGACGAATCTCGCCTGCTCCTTCTGCGGCAAGAGCCAGAAGGAAGTGAAGAAGCTCATCGCGGGGCCGACGGTCTACATCTGCGACGAGTGCATCGAGCTGTGCAACGACATCATCGCCGAGGAGGCGAGCCGCGACAGCGACCGGGGCAGCTCGTCGGTTCCCAAGCCGCGCGAGATCAAGGCGTTCCTGGACCAGTACGTCGTCGGCCAGGAGTCGGCGAAGAAGGTCCTCTCGGTCGCGGTGCACAACCACTACCGCCGCATCGAGAACCAGTCGGTGGTCGGCGACGTGGAGCTGCAGAAGTCGAACATCCTCCTGCTCGGCCCCACCGGCTGCGGCAAGACGCTGCTCGCGCAGACGCTGGCCAAGATCATCGACGTTCCGTTCACGATCGCCGACGCGACCACGCTCACCGAGGCCGGCTACGTCGGTGAGGACGTCGAGAACATCATCCTGAACCTGCTGCAGAGCGCGAACTACGACGTCGAGCGCGCGCAGCGCGGCATCGTCTACATCGACGAGATCGACAAGATCGCGCGCAAGTCCGAGAACCCGTCGATCACGCGCGACGTCTCGGGCGAGGGCGTGCAGCAGGCGCTGCTCAAGATCATCGAGGGCACCATCGCCAACGTCCCGCCCAAGGGCGGCCGCAAGCATCCGCAGCAGGAGTTCGTGCAGGTCGACACCACCAACATCCTGTTCATCTGCGGCGGCGCGTTCCACGGCATCGAGGACGTGATCGAGCGGCGCATCGGCGTGCAGGGCATGGGCTTCGGCGCCGAGCTGAAGAAGCGCCAGCGCAAGCTCGGCGAGCTGTTCAAGCACATCCAGACCGAGGACCTGTTGAAGTTCGGGATGATCCCCGAGTTCGTCGGCCGGCTGCCGGTGGTGGCCACGCTCGACGAGCTGTCGCAGGAGGCGCTCTACAAGATCCTGACCGAGCCCAAGAACGCCTTCGTGAAGCAGTACCAGAAGCTGCTCGAGCTCGAGGGCGTGACGCTGCGCTTCTCCGAAGGCGCGCTGCGCGCGGTCGCCGAGGAGGCGATCGTGCGCAAGTCGGGCGCGCGCGGCCTGCGCTCGATCCTGGAGAACATGATGCTCGACATCATGTACGAGATCCCCTCGCGAGACGACGTCTCCGAGGTCGTGATCAACGAGGAAGTGGTGCGGCACGGGGCCGAGCCGATGATGGTCTACGACCGCGCAGAGAGCGCGTAAGGAACGCCGATGGCCTTCTTCAAGCCGGAAGACGAACGCGACACGCCGAAGGCCGGCTCCGTGCCTCTGTTGCCACTGCGCGACATCGTCGTCTTCCCCCACATGGTCGTGCCGCTGTTCGTGGGACGCGAGAAGTCGGTGCGGGCGCTCGAGCGCGCGATGGCGGGCGACCGGACGCTGCTGCTCGCGGCGCAGCGGGACGCCAAGTCGGACGATCCGGGCCGCGAGGAGATCTTCGACATCGGCACGCTCGGCTCGATCGTGCAGCTGGTGCGGCTGCCCGACGGCACCGTGAAGGTGCTGGTCGAGGGCAAGCGCCGCGCGCGCGTGGTGGACTGGGGCGCGAACGACGAGTTCTTGGCCGTGCGCGTCGAGCTGATCGAGGAGCCCGAGGAAGCCTCGGTGGAGACCGAGGCGCTGATGCGCAGCGTGAACACGGCGTTCGAGACCTACGTGAAGCTGAACAAGAAGGTCCCGCCCGAGATGGTGACCACCGTCAACAGCGTGACCGATGCGTCGCGGCTGTCGGACATCGTGGTCGCGCACCTGAACCTGAACGTCGAGGAGAAGCAGCGCATCCTCGAGATCCAGAGCCCGCGCGCCCGGCTGGAGGAGATCTACGGTCTGCTGCAGGGCGAGATCGACGTGCTGCAGGTCGAGAGCCGCATCCGCTCGCGCGTGAAGAAGCAGATGGAGCGCTCCCAGAAGGAGTACTACCTCAACGAGCAGATGCGCGCGATCCAGAAGGAGCTGGGCGAGCGCGACGAGTTCAAGAACGAGATCCAGGAGCTCGAGGAGAAGCTCGCCGAGCACTCGCTGCCCGAGCACGCGGAAGACCGCTGCAAGAAGGAGATCCGCAAGCTCAAGATGATGTCGCCGATGTCCGCCGAGGCGACCGTCGTGCGCAACTACATCGACTGGATCCTCTCGCTGCCGTGGAACAAGACCAAGCAGGAGAAGATCGACGTCAAGGAGGCGGAGAAGATCCTCGACGGCGACCACTTCGGGCTGGAGAAGCCGAAGGAGCGCATCCTCGAGTATCTCGCGGTGCGTGCGCTGGTCGGCCACATGAAGGGGCCGATCCTGTGCCTGGTCGGCCCGCCGGGCGTGGGCAAGACGTCGCTCGGCCGCTCGATCGCGCGCGCGACCGACCGCGACTTCGTGCGCGTGTCGCTGGGCGGCGTGCGCGACGAGGCCGAGATCCGCGGCCACCGCCGCACCTACATCGGCGCGCTGCCGGGCAAGATCATCCAGGGTCTGAAGAAGGCCGGCTCCGGCAATCCCGTGTTCCTGCTCGACGAGGTCGACAAGATGTCGACGGACTTCCGCGGCGATCCGTCGTCAGCGCTGCTCGAGGTGCTCGACCCGGAGCAGAACAAGAGCTTCGACGACCACTACCTCGATCTCGAGTACGACCTGTCCAAGATCCTCTTCATCACCACCGCGAACACGCTGGCGACGATCCCCCGGCCGCTGCAGGACCGCATGGAGATCATCCAGCTGCCCGGTTACATCGAGGAGGAGAAGCTCGAGATCGCCAAGCAGTTCCTGGTGCCCAAGCAGATCAAGGAGCACGGGCTCGAGGGTCAGGCGATCGAGTTCACCGAGCCCGGGCTGTACGAGATGATCCGCCGCTATACCAAGGAGGCGGGCGTCCGCAGCCTGGAGCGCGAGATCGGCTCGATCTGCCGCAAGCTCGCGCGCGAGGTGGTGTCGAACGACGGCAAGACCTCGGCGACGATCGGCCCCAAGCAGGTGCGCAAGTACCTGGGCGTGCCGAAGTACCGCTTCGGCAAGCGCGAGGAGAGCGACCAGGTCGGGATCGCCACCGGGCTCGCGTTCACCGAGGTCGGGGGCGAGCTGCTGACGATCGAGGCGCTGGTGACCGCGGGCAAGGGCCGCATCCAGGTGTCCGGGCACCTCGGCGACGTGATGAAGGAATCGGCGCAGGCGGCGCTCTCCTACGTGCGCCGCCGCGCGAAACAGCTCGGTCTGGCGCGCGACTTCTACCAGAAGGTCGACCTGCACGTGCACGTGCCCGAGGGCGGCGTGCCCAAGGACGGCCCGTCGGCGGGCATCACCATGGCCACGGCGTTGGTCTCGGCGCTCACCGGCATCCCGGTGCGCGCGAACATCGCCATGACCGGCGAAATCACGCTGCGCGGGCGCGTGCTGCCGATCGGCGGGCTGAAGGAGAAGCTCATCGCCGCCGTCCGCGGCGGAATCGAGACCGTGCTGATCCCCAAGGAGAACGAGCGCGACCTGCGCGAGATCACCGCCAAGGTGAAGCGCCGGCTCGACATCCGCAGCGTCGAGAACATGGACGAGGTGCTGCGCCTCTCGCTCAAGTTCCCGGCCGAGACGGCGCTGCGCGACGAGATGACCGAGTACCCGCTGCGCGAGATCTTCGAGGTCGGCGAGGTCGAGACCCCCGCGAACGTGAACTAGTCCGAGCGGGACCCCGGCGCGGCGAAGCCGCGCCACCCGCCTTCGCTCGGCTACGCCTCGCTGCGCGAAGCTTGCGGCGGCCCCAAGAATCGTTCGATCTGCCCGGTGTCGAAGTACTCGTACGCGCGCGAGATCATGCCGTCGCGCGTGTAGGCGACGAAGCAGACGTCCATCTGGCCCACGAAGTCGTTGGGGTGGGTGACGAAGAGCGTGTGCTGCTGCACGAAGCCGCCCTCGAAGGTGTGAATGCGGCGGTTGCGGTAGCGCATCTTCTTCAGCCGGTTCATACCGTCGCGCAGCGTCTGGAGATTGGACTCGCGCGACTGATACAGGCAGTCGTGGCTGTGCCAGACGACCGCCTCCGGCGCGTAGCAGGTCTCGACCGTGGCGAAGTCCTTCTGCTCGATCGCGTCGAAGAAGCGATCGCACAGCGCCAGCAGCTCCGAGTCGCGTCTCATCTCTTCCTCCCGGCCCAGGCCGCGAACTTGCTCGAGTCCATGTACTCGTCGATGCGCGTGATCCTGCCGTTCCTGCACAGTCCGACGATGCAGATCCAGAGCGCGCCGCGGTGACCGTCGTGCTGCACGCCGTGCAGCGTGTACTGGATCACGAAGCCGCCCGCGAAGGTGTGGATGGTGCGGTCGTCGTAGGTGCGGCGGCGCTGTCCGGCGTAGCTCTTGGGGAGCGCGGCCAGGTTCTCGGCGCCGCTCGTCTCGCGCCCGAACACGTTGTGCCAGACGATGCAGTCCGGTGCGTAGATCTCGGCCAACTCGTCGACCCGCCGGTCCTGGTAGGCGTCGAAGAAGCGGTTGCACAGCTCGCGGATCTCGCCGTCGGTCACGGCTCACTCGCAGCGGGGCGCCGGAACTTGCTGGAATCCAGGTACTCGTCGATGTGCGTGATGCGGCCGGCCCTGCACTGCGCCACCACGCAGGCCCAGAACGACGAGCGCTTCCCGCCGTGCGTCACCACGTTCACCGAGTAGCGGACCAGGAAGCCGGTCTCGAAGGTGTCGATGCGCCGGTCGTCGTAGCTGCGCCGGCGCAGTAGCGCCGAGCCGTCGCGCAAGGTCGCCAGGTTCTGCTCGCGCGAGCTCTCCTCTCCGGTCAGGTTGACCCAGAAGCCGAAGTCGGGCGCGTACAGCTCGGCGATGGTCTCGAGGTCCCCTCGCTCGATCGCGTCGAAATAGCGCTGACAGAGCTCGCGCAGCTCGCGGTCGGTCACCTGGAATGCCTGGTTTGATTGCGCCGCATGGTCTCATTACGATGAATCGCGGGCAACACGCCCCGAGAGGAGTCGCCGTGCTGAAGACTCGCGGGTTCAACCACATCGACCTCGGTACCCGGAACATGGAGGCGACGCGCGCGTTCTACCAGGACGTGCTCGGCTTCCCGCTGGTGCGCGCCGATCTGATCGACATCGCCGGCAAGGGGACGATGAAGCACTTCTTCTTCGACCTCGGCCACGGCCAGCTGATCGGCTTCATGAGCGGAGAGGAGGTCCAGGGCTTCCCCGAGTTCGACGCCGGCATCAACAAGGGCCTCGGCCTGCCGCCGGGCGTCTACCACTTCGCCTTCGACGCCGAGACCGAGAACGATCTCGAGCGCATCAAGGCCCACCTCGTTTCGAACGGGATCGAGGTGAACGGGCCCGTCGACCACGAAGGCTGGGCGAAGTCGATCTACTTCCGCGACCCGAACGGGCTGCAGCTCGAGGTCTGCCACCTGCTCCGGCCGTTCGTCGCGGACGACGCCGTCCCGCGCGTGCGCTTCCGCCTCGAGGGGCGCCGCAAGGTGGAGCTCGCGAGCGAGGGCGCGTGAGCACGGCCGAAGGTCTGCTCGAGCGCGTCCGCGCGCTCGTTCCGCTGGTCGCCGAGCGCGCCGCCGACGCCGAGGCGAAGCGCAAGCCCGACGACGACGTGATCGAGGCGCTGAAGGCGAGCGGCGTCTTTCGCAGCTTCGTGCCCGCGCGCTTCGGCGGCTACGAGATCGACCTCGAGCTGTTCGTCGACATCGGGATCGCGGTGAGCGAGGCCTGCGCCTCGACCGGCTGGATCACCACCTTCTACATGGAGCACAACTGGCAGCTGGGGAACTTCGCGCCCGAGGTGCAGGAGGAGATCTTCTCGCGCCAGCCGTTCGTGCTCGCGCCGGGCAGCGTGAACCCCAACGACGGCATCGCGACACCGAAAGGTGACGGCTACGAGCTCACCGGCCACTGGCGCTTCGGCACCGGGATCGTGCACGCCGACTGGGTGCTGCTCTCGGGCCGGATCGCCACCGAGCCGGAAGGCACGCCGCGCATGTTCCTGGTGCGGCCCGATGCGATCGAGGTCCGCGACACCTGGCACGTCGACGGCATGGTGGCCACGGGCAGCCGCGACATGGTGGCGAACGCGGTGTACGTGCCCGAACGCCACGTGACGCTGCGGCCGCTCACCGGGACGGCCCGCCCGCGCGAGGACTACCTCGGGCGGATCCCCGTGTTCCCGATGCTCTCGCTCACGGCGGCGATCCCGTCCGTCGGCGCAGCACGGCGCGCGGTCGAGCTCTTCCGCCGGCTGCTGGCCGAGCGGGTGCCATTCGGCACCAGGAAGACCCAGTCGCACCGCGCACCCGGCCAGGTCCGCCTCGCACACGCGCTCGCCGACGCCCGCGCGGCCGAGACCGTGCTGCGCTCGGTCGCCCGCGCGCTGACCGCACACGCGCGCGGCGGCGCCCAGCTCTCGCTCATGGACCAGGTCCAGATGCGGCTCACCATTGCCCACGTGGTGCGCGACTGCCGCCGGGTCGTGCGCGACGTGATCGACGGCAGCGGCGCCAGCGTGCACTACCTCGACCACGAGCTGCAGCGGATCGCACGCGACGTCCAGATGATGAGCGCGCACACCGTCTTCGACCTCGACCTGGTCGGCGAGCAGTGCGGCCGCGCACTGGTCGAGGCGAACGAACAGTTGTTCCGTTGACTCTGGGCGGAGAGGGATTCGAACCCCCGGCCCGCGCCGTGTAAGGGCGCCGCTCTACCGCTGAGCTATCCGCCCGAGCAGGAGTCGGGTACCGCTTGGAGCGCTTCGGCGCAATCGGATCAGGCGGGGGCCGGACGAGCTCCGCGAACCAGCCGCCCGGGCAGGGCCTCGGTCGGAGCCCCGTCCCGATAGGTGATCTCACCGCCGACGATCGCGACCCGGTAGCCCTCGGCGTCCTGGACGAGCCGGCGGCCGCCCGCGGGCAGGTCGTGCACGATGCGGGGCGGGCGCAGGCAGAGGCGGTCGTAGTCGATCACGTTGAGGTCGGCACGGTAGCCGGGCCGCAGCTGGCCGCGATCGAACAGGCCCACTGCCTCCGCCGTGTCGCGCGCGTGCCAGCGCACGACGGTCTCGACGGGGATCCGCTCGCCGCGGGATCGGTCGCGCGTCCAGTGCGTCAGCATGTGTGTGCTGAAGCTGGCGTCGCAGATCGTGCCGAGGTGCGCGCCACCGTCGCCGAGGCCGAGCACGGTGTTCGGGCTCGACATCATGGCGAGCGACGGGTCGAGGTTCCCCTCGGCGTAGTTCAGGAACGGGAAGTACAGCATCCCGCGGCCGTCGTCGGCGAGCATCTCGTCGAACGCGAGCTCATGGGGCGCGATTCCGCGCGCGCGGGCGCGCGCGCCGATCGAGCGGTCGCGGGGCTGCTCGTAGTCCGGCGGGTCTCCGAGCACGAACATCTTCTCGAAGTTCTGGAGCACTTGGACCAGGAACGGCGCGTTGCTGCCCGGCGCTTCGGCCAGCATCTGCGCGCGGAAGGCAGGATCGCGCAGCCGCGCGAGCTTCGCTGCGAGCGGCAGCGCCGCCAGCTCGCGCCAGCTCGGGTGGGTGCAGAACGGGTTCAGCGTCGCCTCGAAGCCGAACATCAGCCCGACCGGGCGGCCCGCGACCTGCGCGCGCATCGGCAGCCCGGACGCCGCCGCCTCGTCGATCCAGCCGAGCAGCTTGCGCCAGCCGTTCGGCGACATCTCGTTCTGCACCAGCGACACGGAGAGCGGCCGTCCGCTGGCCTCGACGAGCCGGCGCAGCATCGCCATCTCCCGCTCGGAGTCGGTGAAGTCCGACACGAACTGCAGCACTCCCTTGCCCGCGGCGCCGAGCGCGCGCGCGATGCCGAGCAGCTCGTCCTCGGCGGCGGTGAGCGTGGGCGTGGGCTGCCCGTCGCTCGAGCGGTGGTTGAGCGTGCGCGAGGTCGAGAAGCCGAGCGCGCCTGCTTCGACGGCCTCGGCAGCGATCCCCGCCATGGCCGCGATGTCGGCGGCGGTCGCGGGCTCGCGGTCCGCACCGCGCTTGCCCATCACGTACACCCGCAGCGCCGCGTGAGGCAGCTGCGCCGCGAAGTCGACGTCGCAGCGGCGCGTGGCCAGCGAGTCGAGGAACTCCGGGAACGTCTCCCAGTTCCAGGGCAGGCCTTCTGCGAGCACCGCGCCGGGGATGTCCTCGACGCCTTCCATCAGCCGGATCAGCGTGTCGTGGTCCTCGCGCCGGCAGGGCGCGAAGCCGACGCCGCAATTGCCCATCACCACCGTGGTCACGCCGTGCCAGGACGAGGGCGCGAGGCGGGAGCCCCAGGTCGCCTGGCCGTCGTAGTGCGTGTGGATGTCGACGAACCCGGGGGTGACGAGCAGCCCGCGCGCGTCGATCTCCTCCGCACCGCTGCCCGAGACCGCGCCGACCTCCGCGATGCGCCCGCCTGCGATCGCGACGTCGGCGGTGCGCAGCGGGGAGCCGGTTCCGTCGGCCAATGTCCCGTTCCGGATCACCAGGTCGTGCTTCATGGCCACAGCCTAGCACCTAGAGCTGGACGATCTCCGGGAAGAGCGCGCTGCCTCGAATGGTCAGTCGGGCGACGGTGCCGAGGCCCGAGGGCCCGCGGGTCACTGGGAGCGTGGCGCTCCCGGGGTTGAGCAAGAGCAGCCCGTCGCGCATCGCCAGCACAGGCGCATGGGTGCCAGCGAACAGCACCGCCCCGACCGGGCGCCGGAGGCGCCCGTCGAGCAGCGCCAGCAGCGGCTCGCGCGGCAGCTCGAGGCCCTGGCTCTTCGCGCCCGGGACGAGCTCGCCGAGCTCGAACGCGGCGACCAGGGCGAGGTCCGCAGCCGCGAGCACGCGCCCGCCTGCGACGAGGCGCGGCTCGTGCGGCGGGTCGTCTCCCCCGCGAGTGGCGAGCACCGGCGCAACGGCCGCGAGCCGGTCGAGCACCGCGGCCTCGCCCATGTCGCCGAGGTGGAGGATCGAATCGACGCCGCGGAACGCCTCGAGGACCGCGTCTGGAAGCGCGATCCCGCCGGCGCGACAGTGCGTGTCGGCGACGATGCCCAGCACGGTGCTGCCGTCGGGCCTGCGGGGCAGCTCGCTCTCGATCATGCGCGCCAGGCTATCGGGCGGGAACGGCGCGCGCTTCTCGATTCTTGCGAACTTCGCTGGGCGCGCGGCCGAGCTCGCGCCTGAACAGCGCCGAGAACGAGCCCAGGCTCTCGAAGCCGACCTGCGCACAGATCTCGGTCACGCTCCAATCGGTGACGGCCAGCAGGCGCGCCGCGCGCTCGAGCCGGAGCCGCGTCAGGTAGCGGTGCGGAGTCACGCCGTAGACCGAGCGAAAGGCGCGGTGGAAGTGGTGAGGCGCGACGCCGGCGGCCCGCGCGATCTCGGCCAGCCCCAGCCGCTCCTGGAGCCCGGCGTGCATGCGCTCGCGCCCGCGCTGGAGGCGGGCGTGCAGCTCGCCGCGGGTGGAGGCGCGCAGCGCCGGGACCCGCGCACGCTCGCGGGCGACACCATCGCGTGTCAGTGCCAGCGCGCTGGCCAGCTCGACGAACGCGCTCTCCACCCCCAGCCCGCTGGCGGCGCCGCTCTGGATCGCGCCCGCGAGCGAGCGAAGCGGCGCGAGGACCGGCGCGGCGTCGACCGAGTGGATCTGCTCCGGCAGCTCGAGCTCCGGGCTCGGCGCGTCCGGAGCGTCGAGCAGTGCGGCGTCGCCAGCGCACAGCGCGCGCGTGGCTGCGGCGACGTACCCGCGCGCGAAGAAGGGGCAGAACGACCGCGTGGGCTCGCTGGCCTCGCGCTCCATCGTGTAGACGGTGCCGTGGTTCAGCACCAGGAACGACGCGCCCTCGACCCGGAAGCGCCGCCCCGCCGCGCTCCAGGTCGCGCTGCCGCGCAGCATGTGCTTGATCGAGAGCGCGCCCGCGAACGGTCCCAGCTGCATCGGACCGGACCCGGAGTGGATCGCGTTGTACACCCCCAGCAGCTCAGAGGAGGGGTTCCAGCGCACGTCTCCGAAGGCGGCCTCCGCCACGAGTCCATTCTAGGAGAAAGCGGGCGCCTCGTTTGAAAAAGCACCCCGGCTTCGGTACCAACAGCCGCGCCAGGGGCGGTAGTTCAATCGGTTAGAGCACCGGCCTGTCACGCCGGAAGTTGCGGGTTCGAGTCCCGTCCGCCCCGCCAGAGGTCCGCCTCAGGTGAGTGAACGCCGCCATCAGGTGCTCCTGGGCGCGCGCTGGCTCGCGGCGCTCGCGTTGCTCGTCGCCGCGCTGTCCACGGCCTGGGTACGGATGTGCTCGGGGTCGCCCGGCGTCGACTACTACCAGTTCTGGATCGTCGGGCGAGCGCGTGCGGTCCTCGACCTGCGCGACCCGTACTCCGACGCCGCGCGCGCGCGCATGGCGGAGCTCGGACGGCAGCTGGCGCGGGAGGCGGTGCACGCGACGCGGCGGCTCCAGTTCTGCGCGTACTGGCGCGACACGGTCGAGACCTTCGGCACGCCCTTGCTCTATGCGGGGGTGAGCGCGGCGTCGACCGGCGACTACGACACAGATCTGCGTCGGTTCCAGACCGTGTCGATCGCCGCCTTCGTCTGCGCCCTCGCGGCGCTGTGCGTGCTGCTGGGCGGGGGTGCCGACGTCGGACTGGCCGTGGCCGCCCTGATGTGCGCGCTCTCGGACCCGCTCGCCTCCGACGTGCGCACCGCGAACGTCGGCGAGCTGCAGCTGGGCGGGCTCGCGCTGGTGCTGGCTCTGTCGCGCCGCGCGGAGGCCATCCGCGTCTTCGCCGCGGGAGCCGCGCTCGCCGCGCTGGTGGCGTTGAAGCCGACACTGGCGCTGGTCCCGCTGCTGCTCGCGGTCGCGCTGCTGGCCGAGCGGAAGCTCCGGCTGCTGGCGGCGCTCGTGGCCGGCGCGCTCGCCGGCGCGCTGGCCGCCGTCGCGGTCGGCGCCCACTTTCTGGCCGCGCGCGCCTGGCTCGACTGGCTGACTGCCCTGGGAGGGCTCGAGCGCGTGTCGGACATCTCGGTCGCTCGCGGCAACTACTCGCTCGCGCAGTGGGTCTCCGAGATGGGGGGCCCACGCCTCGGGCCGTTCCTGACCGGCGGCCTCGCCGCGGCCGCCGCCGTGTCGCTGTGGCTCGGGCGGTTCGCGTCGAGCTTCGAGCGGACGTTCCTCGCCGTCGCGCTCGGCGCCGCGATCGCGGTGCTGGGTCCGCAGCTCGCCTGGCTCCACTACGACGTGTTGCTCGTTCCGCTCCTGCTGTTCTTGTTGCGTCCGGCTGCGGGTGCGTGGCGAAGGGCGGGTGCGCTGGCATGTGCGGTGGCGCTGCTCGGATGGCCGCTGCGCGCACTCGCGGGGCTGGCGCTCGACGCACCGGTCTACGTCTTCGCGGGGTGGTCCGCGGTGCTGCTCGCGCTCGTTCGCACGCCTCGATCTTCGCCCCGACAGTCTGCTAGCGTCCCGTGACTCGCGGAGGAAACGTGGGAAGAGCCCTTCAGATCGCGATCGGTGCCGCGCTCGGAGTCCTCGCGGCGGTGTACGTGGTGCGCGCGGGCTGGTTCCCGGCGCTCGCTCCGAATCACCACCACGTGGCTCCGGTCGCGGGATCCAAGCCGAGCTCCGAGCCCGCGGCCGAGGAGACCGGCCCGACCTTCTGGACCAGCCTCCCCGTGGACCAGGCCGCGAGCGAGGCACACTCGCCCGTGGCGAAGCTCGCGCAGGAAGCGGCGCCCGGCGTGGTCAACGTGCACACCTCGAAGACGGTGACGCGTGAGGTCGATCCGTTCGGCGGGTTCCCGTTCGAGATGTTCCCCGAGTTCTTCGGTCGCGGCCGGCGCCAGCAGCAGGAGCCCCGCGAGCAGCAGTTCAAGGTGCCGAGCCTCGGCAGCGGCTTCGTGATCTCGACGGACGGCTACATCCTCACCAACAACCACGTCGTCGACGGCGTCGACGAGATCAAGGTGCTCTTCTCCGACGGCGCGGTGCGCGACGCCAAGATCGTCGGACAGGATCCGAAGACCGACCTCGCCCTGATCCAGGTCTCGGGTGCGAAGGACCTGAAGGCGCTGCCGCTCGGTGACTCCGACGCGATCCTCCCCGGCGACTTCGTGATCGCGATCGGGAACCCCTTCGGGCTCGACCACACCGTGACCATGGGCATCGTCTCGGCCAAGGGCCGCGAGCTCGGCCAGGGCCCGTACGACGACTACATCCAGACCGACGCAGCGATCAACCCCGGCAACTCTGGCGGCCCGCTGCTCGACCTGCGCGGGGCCGTGGTCGGCATCAACAGCGCGATCAACCCGCAGGCGAACACGATCGGTTTCGCCGTGCCGATCAACATCGCCAAGTCGATCCTGCCGCAGCTGAAGGAGCACGGCGCGGTGACGCGCGGCTGGCTGGGCGTGAGCGTGCAGGCGGTGACGCCCGAGCTCGCGCAGGCGCTGAAGCTCGAGTCGCAGAAGGGTGCGCTGGTCGGCCAGGTCGTGCCCAACGGCCCCGCGGACAAGGCGGGCATGAAGCACGGCGACGTGATCGAGACCATCGACGGCAAGACCATCGAGAAGCCGCGCGACCTGTCGCGCGACGTGGCGGGCACCGAGGTCGGCAAGACCGTCGAGCTCGGCATCGTCCGCGACGGCAAGCAGGTCACGCTCAAGGCCAAGATCGAGAAGATGTCCGGCACGCCCGAAGCCGCGGAGAAGGCCGCGCCCAAGCCGGAGAAAGCGGGTGCGAACTCGCTGGGCATCGCGGTGCAGGACGTCGACGACTCGATCCGCCAGCAGCTCGGCATGCCCGACGCGAAAGGGCCCGTGATCACCGAGGTCGAGTCCGGCAGCCCGGCGGCGGACGCGGGCCTGCAGCCCGGCGATCTGATCGTCGAGGTGGACCGCAAGCCGGTCGGCTCGGCCGACGACGTCGACAAGCGCATCGCGGCCGCGGGCGACACGGTGCTGTTCCTGGTCCGGCGCAGCGAAGCCACGCTCTTCGTCGCCGTGAGCCGGAAGGGCTGAGGCGGGTCAGCGGTCGCGCTGCCAGCGCGACCGCTGGCGCTGCTGCGTGTCGGCCTCCGCGCCCTGGTCGCTCGGCTCGTAGAACTGCGCGTCGCGCACGTCGTCGGGCAGATACTGCTCGCGCACGAAGTGACCCGGGAAGTCGTGCGGATAGCGGTAGCCCTTCGCGTAGCCGAGCTCGCGCAAGAGCTCGGTGGGCGCGTTGCGCAGGTGCAGCGGGACGGGCAGGGCGCCGCGCTCGCGCACCGCCTCGCTCGCGCGCGAGATCGCGAGCGTGCTCGCGTTGCTCTTCGGCGCGCAGGCGAGATAGGTGGTCGCCTGCGACAGGATCAGCCTGCCCTCGGGCAGACCCACTCGGTCGAAGGCCTCGGCGGCGGCGGTGGCCACCACCAGCCCCAGCGGGTCCGCGTTGCCCACGTCCTCGGAGGCGAAGATCATCAGCCGCCGCAGGATGAAGCGCGGCTCCTCGCCGCCGTCGAGCATTCGCGCCAGCCAGTACACCGCCGCGTCGGGGTCGCTGCCGCGCAGGCTCTTGATGAAGGCGGAGATCACGTCGTAGTGCGCCTCGCCGCCCTTGTCGTAGTCGGGGAGTCCCGACTCGAATGCGGCGGCGACGTGGTCGCGCTCGATCCGCCCGGTGGCGCGGTCTGCAGCCGCCTCGAGCAGGCCGAGCGCGCGCCGTGCGTCGCCCTGCGCGAGCCGCGCGATCAGCTCGAGCGCCTCCGGCGCGAGCTCGAGTCCGCGCGCGCCCAGCCCGCGCTCGCGGTCGCGGAGGGCCCGGGTCACGATCTCCGCCAGCTGCGGCTCGTCGAGCGCGCGCAGCGTGAAGATCCGCGCGCGCGATCGCAGCGCGGGGATCACCTCGAACGACGGGTTCTCGGTGGTCGCGCCGAGCAGCACCACCGTCCCGCGCTCGACGTGCGGCAGGAGCGCATCCTGCTGCGCCTTGTTGAAGCGGTGGATCTCGTCGATGAACAGCGCCGTGCGCCGGCCGCGCCGGCGCTCCTCTTCGGCGCGCGCGATCTCCTCGCGCAGGTCCTTCACTCCCGAGAGCACGGCGCTGATCGCGGCGAAGCGCAGGCCCGCTCGCTCGGCCAGGAGGCGCGCCAGCGTGGTCTTGCCCGAGCCGGGCGGTCCCCAGAAGATGCACGAGGGCAGCTTCGCGCCGCTCGCGAGCACCGGGCCGAGCGGGCCGTTGGGGCCGAGCAGATGCGCCTGGCCGGCGAACTCCTCCAGGCTGCGCGGCCGCATCCGTTCGGCGAGCGGCGCGTCGGCCGCGACTTCGCGCGTGATCGGGGGTTCACGCGGAAACAGTTCCACGGCGCCATCTTAGCTTGCCCCTGCGGCGCACGGGACCTATCGTCGCGAGCCGCATGGGGGGCTGGAAGCGGATCGCGCTCGCGGTGAAGGCCGGCCAGGCCGGCGCGGGGCCGCTCGTCTCCCGGCTGGTCTCGCTCGCGCGCAAGCACGGCGTCGACGTCGTGCTCGACACGCACGCCGCGAGTCACCTGGGAGAGAGCGGCGGGCATGCGCTCGAAGAGGTCGCGCGTGTCGCGGACCTCCTGGTCGTGCTCGGTGGCGACGGCTCGGTGCTGGCAGCGGTGCGCGCGATCGGGGCGCGGCGCGTGCCGGTGCTCGGCGTCAACCTCGGCCACCTGGGCTTTCTCACCGACGTGAGTCCCGGCGAGGCGGAGGCGGCGCTCGAAGCCTGCCTGCGCGGCGACTTCGTCGAGAGCCAGCGCATGCGCTTCGAGGTCACTCACACCCGCGGCGCGCGCGAGCTGAGCCGCGCGCTCGTGCTGAACGACGCCGTGATCACCAAGGGCTCCGCGCTCGCGCGGCTGATCGAGCTCGAGGCGCAGGTCGACGACCGCGTCGTGGCGACCTACCGCTCGGACGGGCTGATCGTCGCCACTCCAACGGGCTCCACCGCCTACAACCTCTCGGCGGGCGGGCCGATCCTCGACGTCGACGTGCGCGCGGCGATCTTGAACCCGATCTGCCCGCACACGCTCACGCTGCGGCCGCTGGTGCTGCCCGACGACCGCGAGATCGTGGTGCGACTGCGCTCCGCCGAGGATGCGACGCTCACGCTCGACGGCCAGATCGGCGCGAGCGTGCGCACTGGAGACGCCGTGCGCGTGGTGAAGGCGAGCGAGCCGGCGCGCTTCGTGACCGCACCCGCGCGCGACCACTTCGACACCCTGCGCACCAAGCTCGGCTGGGGCACGCGTTGATCCGCGCGCTGCGCGTGCGCAACCTGGTCACGATCGACGCGCTCGAGCTCGAGCTGGGACCGGGGCTCACCGTGGTGACCGGAGAGACCGGCGCGGGCAAGTCGCTGCTGCTGGGCGCGATCGCGCTGCTCTCGGGGCAGCGCGTCGGCTCGGAGCTGGTGCGCGCGGGCGCGCGCGAGGCCGAGGTCGAGGCGATCTTCGCGAGCCCGGAGCTCCTGGGCCGTGCGCGCGGGCTCGGCCTCGCCGGCGACGGCGAGGAGGAGCTGCTCGTCTCGCGCAGCGTCTCGCGCGAGGGGCGGGGCCGCGTGTCGGTGAACGGCCGGCTCGCGACGGTGGCTCTGCTCGCGGAGCTGATGACCGACGCGCTCGAGATCACGAGCCAGGGGGAGCACCAGCGCCTCTTGCGCAACGAGGCGCAGGCGGAGCTGTTGGATGCCTTCGCCGGGCTCGGTCCGAGCGCGCAGGAGATCGCCGAGCTCCATCGCGGCTGGCGCGAGCTGGCGCTGGCAATCCAGGCGCGGCGCCGCGACCGCGAGGCGCTGGCGCGGCGAGAGGACCAGCTGCGCTTCGAGCTGGCGCAGATCGACGGTGCCAAGCTCGAGCCCGGCGAGCTCGACTCGCTCGGCGTCGAGCTGCGCCGGCTCGGCTACGCCGACCGGCTGGCGCAGGCCGCGAGCCGGGCGCTCGAGCTGCTGGACGGCGAGGACGGCGCGCGCGAGCGGCTGGCGGGCGCCCGCGCGACACTGCGCGGTGTCAGTGAGCTCGACCCGGCGCTCGGCCCTCCGGCCGAGGCGCTGGAGCGGGCGCGGCTCGAGCTGGAGGAGGCTTCGTTCCAGCTCGAGCGCTACGCCGCGTCGATCGACGCCGATCCGCAGCGGCTCGCGCGCGTGGAGGACCGGCTCGCCGAGCTGCGCCGGCTGCAGTCGCGCTACGGCGCGACGGTCGAGGACATCCTGGCGCACCGCGCGCGGGCCGCCGAAGAGCTCGCGGGTCTCGAGGGCGGAGAGGAGCGCACCGCGGAGCTGGAGCGCGAGCTCGCGGCGCGGGCCGATGCGCTCGATGCGAAGAGCCGCGTGCTCTCCCGCGCGCGTGCGGCGGCGGCTCTGGAGCTCGAGCGCGCCGTCGCCGAGGAGCTGTCCGGGCTCGAGCTCGGGCGCGCGCGCTTCGCGGTGGAGCTCCTGCCGGTCGAGCCGAAGTCCGCGGACGGTCTCGCACCGCCCTGCGGGCCTGCCGGACGCGAGCGCGCGCAGTTCACGCTCGCGGCGAATCCGGGCGAGGCGGGCGGCCGGCTGCGCGACGCTGCCTCGGGCGGCGAGCTCGCGCGGCTGCTTCTGGCGCTGCGCAACGCCCTGCGCGAGGCGGACGCCGGACGCGTGCTGCTGTTCGACGAGATCGACGCGGGACTGGGCGGCCAGACCGCCCGCAGGGTGGGAGAACGCCTGCGCGCACTTGCCGGTCGCAATCAAGTGATCTGCATCACGCACCTGCCTCAGATCGCCGCGCTCGGTGACTCCCATCACACCGTGGTGAAGGACGTGCGCAAGAGCCGCACAGAGACGCGCATCTCCGCCCTCGGCGGCGAGGCGCGCGTCGATGAAATCGCGCGCATGAGCGGGGGCCAACTCACCGACGCCGCACGCGCGCACGCGCGGGAGCTGTTGTCGCCGGCCGTGCCTCGCCGTCGCTCCGGGCGGTGAAGCGCTTCGTCAAGTTTCGAGGTCGCCCGCCGATGCCATCTCTGGAAGGCGCGCGCCCGTCTGCGCGGGCGTGCCCGGAGAAGGCGAGATGGCTTCGGAATCACGCGCGATCGAATCGACGGTTCCGCCTGCGGCGCAGCGCGCACTGCTCCGCATCGAGAGCGGCTTCTACGAAGGACTGGAGTGGGAGCTCGACCGCCCCAGCACGGTGATCGGCCGCGGGCGCAACGCCGACCTCGTGCTGAACGAGGCCACCATCTCGCGCGCCCATGCCCTGTTCGGCTACGAGGGCCCGCGCGTGTTCGTGCAGGACCTGGGCAGCACGAACGGCACGCTGGTAAACGGCGTGCGCGAGCACCGCAAGCTGTTGAACCAGGGCGACGAGCTCCGGATGGGGAAGCTCCTGCTGCGGATCCGACCGGAGGCCGCCAAGGGGAACGCCTCGCATGCCTAGCCCGACCGACCGCGGTCCCGAAGACACGCTCACGCTGATGATCGTGCCGGGGCAGTCCGGCTCGATCCGCCGCTTCCACGTGCCGCGGCTGTGGCTGAAGCGAGCGACACTGGGCGGTGTCGCGTTCGCGATCGCGCTGCTGGCGCTCTCGATCGACTACGTGCGCGTGCGCGCGAACCTGTACGAGCTCGACCGGCTGCGCAGCGAGACCCGCGAGCAGCGCGCCGAGATCCAGAGCTACGCCGAGAAGATGGAGGCGATCTCCAACAAGCTCTCGCGCATCGACGGCTTCGAGCGCAAGCTCCGCATCATCACCAACCTGGATCCGGCGGATCCGATCGCGCTGCCCGGCATCGGCGGCACCGACGGGGAGATGCTCTCCGCCGCCGACGTGTCCTGGATGTCGCGCAACAAGCGCGACGAGGTGATGAAGGAGGGGCTCGAGACGCTGGCCAACGCCGCCGACGCCCAGGACGAGAGCCTGCAGGGGCTGGTGCACCACCTGGAGGACCAGTCGGCGCGGCTGGTGCACACCCCGTCGATCGCGCCCTCGCACGGCTGGGTGACCTCGACCTTCGGCTACCGCCAGTCGCCGTACACCGGCGAGCGCGAGTTCCACAAGGGCCTCGACATCGCCGGGCGGATGGGCACGCCGATCTTCGCCGCCGCCGACGGCGAGGTGATCTACGCGATGCAGAAGAAGGCGCTCGGCTACGCGGTGAAGATCCGCCACGGCTACGGCGTCGAGACCGTCTACGGGCACATGCAGGAGACCACGGTGAAGCCCGGGCAGATGGTCAAGCGCGGCCAGCAGATCGGCCTGATGGGCTCGACCGGCCGCAGCACCGGCCCGCACGTCCACTACGCCGTCGTCGTGAACGGCAAGGGCGTCGACCCCCGCAACTACATCCTCGACTGGGCTGGATCTTAGCCGTGTACCGGCGGCGGGCGGCCGCCGCCTCCGGCCTACGCTCGGCTGCGCCTCGCTGCGCGCTTCGCTTGCGGTTCTGATCTGGCGGCCTCTGCGCGTGGGCGGCCACGCGCGGCCCCTTCGCTCGGCTGCGCCTCGCTGCGCGCTTCGCTCGCGAATAGCCGTGCGCGGTGGGCTCTCTTATACTCCCGGCGCTTCCCGGGAGTATCGCGATTCGCTCCTTCGCCACGAAGATCTTCGGCTCCGCCAACGAGCGACTCCTGCGCTCTCTTCGGCCCGCCGTGGCCCGGACGAACGAGCTCGAGCCGCGCTTCGAGCCGCTCTCCGGCGACCAACTGCGCGCCGCGGTCGCCGACCTGCGCCAGCGCGTCGCCAACGGCGAGGCGCTCGACGCGGTGCTGCCCGAGGCGTTCGCGCTGGTGCGCGAGGCGTCCAAGCGCACGCTCGGCCAGCGCCATTACGACGTGCAGCTCGTCGGCGGGATGGTGCTGCACCAGGGCAAGATCGCCGAGATGAAGACCGGCGAGGGCAAGACCCTCGTCGCGACGCTGCCCTCGTTCCTGAACGCCCTGTCGGGAAAGGGCGTCCACGTCGTCACCGTCAACGACTATCTCGCCCGCCGCGACGCCGAGTGGATGGGCGCGGTGCACCGCTCGCTCGGGCTCTCGGTCGGCTGCATCGTGCACGGGCTGTCGGACGCGGAGCGGCGCAGCGCCTACGCGGCGGACATCACCTACGGGCAGAACAACGAGTTCGGCTTCGACTACCTGCGCGACAACATGAAGCCGAGCCTCGAGCTGTTCACCCAGCGCGGGCACCACTACGCGATCGTCGACGAGGTCGACTCGATCCTGATCGACGAGGCGCGCACGCCGCTGATCATCTCCGGCCCGGTCGACGACGATCCCGAGAAGTTCCGGCGCGTGGACCGGGTGATCCCGAAGCTGATCGAGAACCCCGAGCACTACACGCTCGACGAGAAGGCGCGCTCCGTGCTGCTCACGGAAGACGGCGTGATCGCGGTCGAGAAGCTGCTCGGCGTCGACAACCTGTACGCGCCCGACCACATGGAGACGCTCCACGTGGTGCAGAACGCGCTGCGCGCGCACGTGATCTACAAGCTCGACGTCGACTACGTGGTGAAGGACGGCCAGGTCGTGATCGTCGACGAGTTCACGGGCCGGCTGATGGAGGGCCGGCGCTGGAGCGACGGTCTGCACCAGGCGGTCGAGGCCAAGGAGCGCGTCCAGGTCCAGAACGAGAGCCAGACCTACGCGACCATCACCTTCCAGAACTACTTCCGCATGTACGAGAAGCTCGCGGGCATGACGGGCACAGCGGACACTGAGGCGCAGGAGTTCGCGAGCATCTACAAGCTCGACGTGGTCGTGATCCCGACCCACCGGCCGATGATTCGCAAGGACCACGAGGACGTGGTCTACCGCACCAAGGGCGAGAAGTGGAAGGCCGTCGTCGACGAGATCGAGGAGCGGCACAAGAAGGGCCAGCCGGTGCTGGTCGGCACGATCGCGATCGAGACCAGCGAGATGCTCTCTGCACGGCTCAAGAACCGCGGCGTCCGCCACAACGTGCTGAACGCGAAGCAGCACCAGCGCGAGGCCGAGATCGTGGCGCAGGCGGGACGCCTGGGCGCGGTGACGATCTCCACCAACATGGCGGGCCGCGGCACCGACATCTGGCTGGGCGGAAACCCGGCGATGACGCTGCGCTCGCGCGGGCTGGACCCCGAGGCGCCCGAGAACAAGGACGAGTTCGCCAAGCTCACCGCGACCTGCGCCGAGGAGCGCGCCAAGGTGGTCGAGGCGGGCGGGCTGCACGTGCTCGGCACCGAGCGGCACGAGTCGCGGCGCATCGACAACCAGCTGCGCGGCCGCTCGGGGCGCCAGGGCGACCCCGGCTCGTCGCGCTTCTACCTGTCGCTCGAGGACGACCTGCTGCGCATCTTCGGCTCCGACCGCATCTCGGGATTGATGAAGCGGCTGGGGATGCAGGAGGGCGAGGCGATCGAGGCGCGCATGCTCTCGGGCGCGATCGAGCGGGCGCAGCGCAAGGTCGAGGTGCGCAACTTCGACGTGCGCAAGCACCTGCTCGAGTACGACGATGTGATGAACAAGCAGCGCGTCAGCATCTACAGCTGGCGCTCGAACATCCTGGCGAGCCAGGACGTGCGCGAGGAGTACACCGACCTCGCTCACGAGATCGCCGGCGAGGTCGTGGCCGCGACCTTCCCGCCGAAGGGCGAGCCCGACATCGAATCCTACGTGCGCGAGGTGCAGGCGGAGTTCGCGGTGGCGCTGGATCCGAAGGCGCCCGAGTTCGAGCATCCAGTCGATCGCGAAGCCGTGCTCGCGCAGCTGATCGAGCGAGTCGACGCGAAGCTCGAGGAGAAGGTCGAGATGTTCGCCGACATCGGGCGGCGCTTCGCCGACTTCAACCCGCCGACCTTCGACGGCGTGGCGCGGGGCATCCTGCTGCAGACGCTGGACCAGCTGTGGAAGGACCACCTGCTCACGATGGACCACCTGAAGGAAGGCGTCGGTCTGCAGGGCTACGCGGGCAAGGACCCCAAGCGCGTCTACCAGACCGAGGGCTTCGAGCTGTTCCGCGCGATGTTCGCGCGCATCGGCTCGCGCGCGGTCGAGCAGACGTTCCGCGTGATGATCGAGCTGCCGTCGGCCGAGCGCATCGCGGAGCTGCGTGCGGCCGAGGAGGCGCGGCGCGCCGCGCAGCAGCGGCGGCTGCAGGAGCAGCACGGCGGCTCGCCCTCGGAGGCGCCGGTAGTGCAGCAGACGGTGGTGCGCGAGGGACCCAAGGTGGGGCGCAATGATCCTTGCCCCTGCG
>Ga0306922_10000218_pt1 | contig 43938 bp, 48 predicted proteins | sample sta12Cox44000082_FD_203758 | JGI IMG/M metagenome (GOLD analysis project Ga0306922, IMG submission 203758) | Lab enrichment of tropical soil microbial communities from Luquillo Experimental Forest, Puerto Rico - statoxic.12C.oxic.44.000.082 (v2)... | ecosystem: Environmental > Terrestrial >... | reverse complement strand
ATGGTCTTCCAGGTCTTGCGTGTAAAACTCCGAGGCGCCCGTGCCGATCATGACAGCCTGTACGAATGCTCTTTTCTGGGCCATTTTTTGAACGGTATTGACCTGGTCGAACACATCCGGATTCGGAATGCGCCCCACCGTCTGGCTCTTGATGGCCGGGTCGTCGTCCTTGAACTGCGCACCGCAGCCGTTCTTCTTCTTCCAACAGAGCCACCCGCCTCCAAATTCTTCCTTGCCCGCAATAATTGCTTCCTGGCCGCACTTGGGACACTTACGCCCGCCCTGCCGCCAGCGGTACTTTGCCTCCCAGGAATTGCAGGAACCTTCCCCCGCGCCCACTACCCGTTCGCCACGCCGCAACTGGCACAGATAACGGATGTTAAAGAACGGCTCGCCACCGTGCTTCTCTCCCGTCCAGTCCGAATCCTCCACCACGGACGTAAAAGAAGGCTCGAAACCGAAGTAGTAACACAACTTCTCGGCGCCGGATTTAAACAGCACCTTTTTCGAGCTCGTACCCGGTATCACGCCGTAATCCTCACCCTCTATCAGAACCTTGTTTCCAAAGTCCAGGATCTGTTGCCGTCTCTTCAACGCCATCTCCATGCTCATTACCGGCATGAAGTCGCCCGACCCGACCGCTATTTCCTGCGGTTTGGCTGGCACTATTTCCATCGTTTGCGTTTCCATTATTGTGAATACCTTTCTAATCTCCGATCAAATTGTTCCATTCAGGCCACACCCTCCGAGCGCAGTCGTCCAATTTCGCGCATCACCGATTTGGGATGCGCCGCCTGGCACACGTCCGAGCAGGAGTACATCGTGTCCCCCAGGTTCCAGTCGTCCACCCGCTCCGCATGGGCCGTCATGTGCTCCCGGCACCTCAGATCGCCGCACTCCTCGCACATCGCCCAGGCCTCGCCGCCGCAGCTCGCGCAGCGGAAGCAGGCCTCGCAGAAGTGCAGATAGGGCATATCCTGCGGGCTATGGGAATGCTCCCGGCAGATCAGCGCGTTGCAGCTATCGCACTTCAGAAAGTCTTCCGAATCGTGGGCATGCTCAGTGCAGTCCGCAGCCGAGCAGTGAAACTCGTATTGGTCCGCGCAGATTGAGGGCGCGTAAGGTCCGTAAGGCATTAGTTCTTCTCCGTTTGTAGTTCTGTCCAGGCCAATTCCACACCCCGGTCCAGAAATCGCTGAATGGTCTGTCCCTTGGCGGTCAACCTGGCGTGTATTTTTCGTTTGCGTTCAAGTGGCAGACGATACACCAAGGACGAAGCTTTTTCGCTTGCCGCCGGCCGCCCCCCTGGTGTATGTTTGCTAGTAGTAGAATCGTGCATTTGTTAACCTGTTAACATGTTAACAATAGAACAAGCTGGCTGTCAAGTCCTATAATGCCGGAAAAATTGGGGGGGATGAAAGGATCTAGGTGAATTCTAAAGAGCCGCAGTTGTCTTTACGGGTCAGCCCGGAGCGCAAGCGCGAGGTTAAAACGTGGGTAGCCGATCATGGAACCACCGCCCAAGCCGTGCTTGAAAGGGGCTTAGCGGTGGCCATGAAAGAGGAAAAGATTTCCGCGAAAAAAGTTTTGAAGAACTCCGAAAAAGTTATATCCGTCGAAACGAATTCGGCATACAATATTCATGCTGAGAACGAATGGCTAACCTTTGCCGATTTTATTTTCAGCACCAAGAATCTTACGGTCATTTATGGATTGCAATCCAATGTTTGCGCCTTCTTGGCTATGCTTGACGATGACGGAGTAGGTGATGAGACGGATCAAATCCCCCCAGAAAATTTCACAAAGCTCCTTGCTCGCGCTCGATCAGCTTATGCAAAACTCAAGCTTCGTACAGATCGAGATAAAAAAGCGAAAGTTACGGCTCCAGAAAGCACTGCAAAAAAGATCACCGATTGAGCCCGGGGAATTTACAGCCGTCCTAGTGGACGGCGAAGTGCTGGTAGTCCCAGAACCGCTAGAGATCACACGAGGCTGAAGCCACAACGCAATAGATCACAACTGCTTCTGAATGGCATCCTCCGTCGCCATCTGCAAACTCGCGTCGTCGATGGTATCCCCTAGCGATTGGACATTGGGATCACCAACTACCGCTGGAGCGAATCGAGCGGCGGCCATATCGGGATTCATCATGGTATTCTGCGCCCATTGATAACGGGTGTTGTGCGCCGCAACGGACGGAAGCTCGCCCTGGATATAGCTTGCGAAGTGCAAGCAGGCTACCTTGATACGCCCGCGAAAACTCATGTCGTTCATGAGTTGCGCACTCGAATCGTAGTCGAGCGGACCAGGAAAATTGCTCTTGGCCGCGCCTTGTGTAGGTGTCATAAATTCCTCCTTTAAGAAATCCTCAATGTTCCGCCGAGATAAACTCCGACCGACGAGCCGGAGTTAGAAGAACCAATCGTGACCTTGATCTGAGTTCCGTTCGATGCAGCCGCTATGACCGCTTGATTCAGAGTGCCCGCTCCGAAAGCGATATAGGTCGCGACAGTACTGATATTCGCCACGATGGAGACTGGCAAAGCGATGTTGATCGCATTCGTATTCGCCGTTCCCGTGAATGAGAAGGAAATCTGAACGAAGAGGATGGAGCCAAACACAACATAGAATGCCGCGACCGACGTAATCGTTACCGCCGTGCCCACATTGTCCGTAACAGCAGGCGTATAAGCCGTCCATGCGCCCGGTGCGCCGCCCGTGAACGGCGTCCCGTTAACTCTAAATGCGCCCGTGCAGTTGACATCACCCACAACGTCGAGTTTGTAAGCGGGATTCCTCGTTCCCATGCCCACATTACCGCCAACAGGATTGAGCAGAAGCGGCATTGCTCCACTGGTAAGACGTGCCTGAAGCCACCAGCCATATGGACCTGCATTATCTTGTGCCGTTGCCAACTCGACCCCGCCAGTAGCACGCACCACCAAACTGGCAGCAGCACCGTAGGTCACTGAAGGAGCGTAAATCGAGGGATCAATAACCGTAAGAACGCCAAATGGTACGGTCGTCCCGATGCCCACCAGACCCGCGCTAGTGATCCGCATGCGCTCCGTGGGGGTGTAAGAGCCACCTACGGTGAGGCCGGAGTTGGTGTAGAAAATAAAGTTGCCTTGAAACAGTTGCTGAATGCTGGCATAAGTGCTTTTCGCTAACCAAGCGGATTGATACGCCACGCCACTTGTCAATGAAGCACCACCGCCATTATCCGCATACAAATACGCACCTGTGTCTGTGCCATCGTACGAAATTTGCAACTGCGAATTAAAGCTAGAGCCGCCGCTGATCGAGAGCTTGTAGAGCGGGTTGGGTTGCGCGATGCCCACGTTGCCAGAGTTGGTAATACGCACAGCTGGACTCGCCGCATTATTCACAAAGAAGTCATAACCGCTGAAAGTGGTTTGGAACCCGGTAAACGCGAGAAATCCGTTCACACCGCTCCTGGCAATCGTGTATTTATCGTTACCGGCATCGTTCAGCACAATGCCCGCAACCCCCGAGGCGGTGGTGTCTTCGATGGTTAGTAACGGCGCTGCGCCGCGCATGTGTAAAAGCGTGCCTGGACTCGCAGTTCCGATGCCCAGGTTCGTCCCGCCCGAGTTGATGCTGTTCAGGTGAATCAGATTATGCCCCGCCGCATCCTCATCACCGACCCATGGACTCTGTACTCCCGTTGCTGTATTTGCATTCGCCCAATTAACGCCCATCGCGGCCACTGAATTTGCCACCAGCACCTGACCATTGGTCCCAACTCCCAAGCGACCGGTTACCGTTGATCCACGAACGATCAAATCTCCCATCGTCGTTGTGGGATCGTTCATTCCCGTACTTGTGATGGCCGTGACCTGCACAGTCCCGTCAGGGAATACGATCCCGCCCGTTAAACTTTTGATCTTGCCGTTGACCTGCACCATCTCGACACCGTCATCCGTCGAGGTGCCGACCAGTAATCTCTTACCAACGCTTACTCGCATTGCTTCCACATCAGCGATAGAGAAAGTCATTCCACCGACAGCCGCATTCAACCCTCCCGTTGATTGCAGAGTCCCGCCAAAAGCTGATCCGTGGGAGACTAGTTGAATCTTGGCCGTTGCATTGTCGTTATCGGCCTCGATCCTAGTAGCATTGGCGGTGCTCGAATTAGCCGCTCTGATAGCCAGTTCAGTACCCGATAATTGCATTGCCAAGCGAGTCGTCGTATCAACAGCGGAATTGATACCCTGATAAGCGACATTCGCAAGGTTGTATCCCGCTGCATCGACATTTGTTAACCAGGGAGTTTGACTCGCGCCGCCGCCCGTTCCACCAACTGCAGAAACCGTGATATCGACTCTATTACTCGTGGAATTGTCGACGCCCGAGAAGGTGACATTCGATCCCTCAATTAAATTAATTCCCGGCCTGTTTCCGATTAGGGTTGTGGTCGCGCCCCTGGTAGTCCAGATGGCCGTTGATCCGGTGTTTGTGATGGTGACGTTCACGCGATTGTTCGCGGCTTCATCGGCCACAGAAATCGACGTATTCGCGTTGCCAGGAATGAAATTGATCCCCGATTCCGTTCCCACTGGAGAGCCAGGATTACCGACCGCAACATTGCTGAATACGTTCACCTTCTGAACGGAAGTGTTGGAAACGACGGAGAGGTTGAGATCGGCGCTTAACGGTCCACCGCCCGCCAGCCCCGATCCGGTAGCCGTTATGATCTGCCGGGTATTGGGTACACCTCCCGCAGTCACAATGTCGCCCTGCGCGAGCGTCACGGCTCCCGTGCGTCCGAAGACGCTGGTCACCAGAGCATTGAGCGTCACATCCACGCTCAAAGCGCCACCGCCGCTCATGCCGGAACCTGCGAGCACCTGCCGCGTTGCAGGTACACCACCGCCCGCAGACACATCAGCAGCGGTAAGGGTAACCGCCCCCGTCCTTCCGAAGACGCTGGTCACCAGAGCATTGAGCGTCACGTCGGCGGTAAGCGGGCCACCCCCGGACATGCCCGCGCCTGCCAACACGGAGCGGGTATTGAGCACGCCGGTCGCGCCGGTAATGTCCGCAGCAGTGAGCACCACCGCGCCGGTCCTGCCAAAGACGCTCTGCACATTTGCCGTGAGCGTGACGTTACCGGTGAGAGCGCCGCCGCCCGATAAACCCACTCCCGCGATGACCTGGGTCGAGGTTGGCACCGCTGGCGAAGTCGCCCATTTCACGCCTAACGGCTGCGTGGAGTCGGCCTGAAGAATGGTCCCATCGCCGCCTATGGGAATCCTGGTAGCCGGTCCCGAAGCGCCACGTCCAACGATGTCGCCTTTGGTGGTCGTCGGATCGGCGAATACGCTGGGGAGGACAACGTTGGTGAGCGAAAAGCCGCCCCCGTCCACATTGGCTCCCCACTTCTGCTGTCCGAGCGTCAGGATTCCCGAGGCCCGATTGATCGCGATAGGCGTGTGAATCACATTGCCGGAATCGTCGCAGGCTTCGAGCGCAAAGTTCGATCCCGCGTTGCCAGTCCCGGTTTCTGTCGATGCATCCTTGATGAAAATCCAGCGGGGCGGATTCCCAGCGGCTTCCGAATCCAATCGCAGTTGCGCGGTGTAATCGGTCGCCGTTGGGATAATGTGCAGCGGAGAAAGCTGAGCGACACCGGTTCCTGGGTAATACCCATCGATGATGACGTTGCTCAAGTGATACCCACCCCCATTGACATTTCCGCCCCATGCCTGTACATCATTCGCTAAGTTATTCAGATCATCGGCGTGTAAGGAATCAGAGGGCGAAAAATTATTCTTACTGAGCCAAGCCATCGCTATTCACCTTTCTCAAAACGCGGCTGCTATTCCACCGCTGGCGCTCCATTCAGCCGCTTGCCTTCGCTTTGAGGAAGCGCAGGCGACATCTCTTCATCCGGCACTCGGGCGATCAGTGAATCGTTGATCACCTGCGCCCCATCGTAACGGTCCACCCCGCGATGCAGCAGGGCGCTTTTGAGAAAGCTCTGCTGCCGCTCCACGGTCAGGCTGATGCGTTGCTCTGCGTTTTTAAGATCGAGCGAGAGTGCCCCGTACTGCGCTAACGCCCGCGTTTTGTCCTGCTCCAGTTGATCGAGAGCAGCGAGTTCTTTCTGTTCGAGCTTGAATGTTTTTTCCATAGTTTCTCCTTATTGAACCTTAGTGATGATTCCGCCCACAACGGTGACAGTGCGCCCGTCATTGGTCGGAAAAGTGACTGGAGTTGCGGTGGTTCCGACGCCCACCGCGTAGCCCCAAATTCCGAACTGTGTCGCATATACGAAATTGGTTCCCGTGTTCACACTTCCTGTCCAGACTGAGTTTGAGGAGCAAGTCAAGACTCCATTCAGGTCCACATGAAAGACCTGCGTTGCGCCCGAATTTAGCATGGAGATGGAGCTTGGTTGCAAATCCATTCTGGGATACCCGCCGCCCGCGCTCATCAGTAGGATTCCCGGCCCGGTGAGATCCAGGACATGCTCTCCGAAACCGGCATTGGGCGAATTTCGGAGCACATATGTGCTCAACTGAGCTACGATCCTGCCTGCGTCGTGAAGCTCGTTCCCCTGGGCGTAGATCGTCTGTGTCCACGGCGTTTGCGCTCCGGTCATCGCAGGTCCGACCCATTGACCGAAGCCATTGATGATCGGCGTGGCTACCCCTCCCACGCGGATATAAAGACTCGAAGCCGTGATCTGCCCGCTGTCGATCCAGTAGTTCGCGCCGATGTTGACATTGGAGTTGACGAGGTTGCGGCTGGAATCGATGACTTTAGTCGCGCCGATGGAGTAACTGTTGGCGGAGAAATCCCCAGCCTTCATCGGCCCGATATAGTTTCCATACTGATCGATCAGTTGCAGCGAGGCCGTCGGTCCCCAGAACAATTGATTGCCGATCACCACATCGCCGCTATTGCGCACCTGAAAATGCAAATTACCGGCATCGTCGAGCATCGTAAGCTCAGGCGATCCGATGAGCGAGCCGCTGACCTTGTTGCCCGAATTGAAAGTGACATTCTGGTTGCCCGTGGTCGGCGAGAACATCACCAGTTCGCCCCAGAAGGGCGACCCGTCGCCGCCTTGGGAATCGCCATTGAAGGTCACCAGCGCGGCTCGCTGTTTTTGCGCCACGAAGGGATCGTCGGCTCCCAGGATGATGCCGCGATTGATGATAGTGATGCCGTGCGTGTTGTTGGGAGTACCCTGGCGCATCAGCGTGATGCCGGGAAACTTGTTCTGGCCGATAGCCGTGTAAGCGATGTCGGTGCCGAGCAGCAATTTATAGGGCGCGTTGTAAGGCGGCACGGGCGCGACGTTGGCAGAGTAATCGATCTCGAAGGTGTTGATGTTGCGGATGCGAATGGTATTGTCGCCAGGACAAAGGAAGCGCCAATTCGCAAGGTTCGCGCCGCCGCACGCAAACTCGTTGAACCACGCGCCGCCGATGTCCGCGATATCACCGGGAGGCACGATGCGGCTGCCGTCCGAATTGGCGGCGAGGACCGCGCCGATTCGACCCTGCTCCACGTTGTACTTATTGCGAACGCTGATGTAGGGAAAGTAGGTCTGATTGTTTACGGCCTGTACGTCCCATCCGCCCACGGTCACGATGCCGCCATTGTTGACATAGAGCGGGGCTGTCGGCGGCCCCGTGCCCCCGACATAAAGCGCGGCAAACCAGCCGCCATAGACAGTACCGAAGCTTTTATCGGGTAGTTGCGTGCTCTGCTGGCCCATCCAGGCCCGCAGCGTCGGTTTGCCGCTAATATCGCCGGGATCGCCGCCGCTGGAATATACCGCGATCTGACCGTTCAAGCCGTTGCTCGACCCGACGAAACTCGAATCGTATCCGCTGCCCACGGGTGCGCCGCCGACGCGCAAAATATCTCCTACGAAAACCCTGCCAGCGGCGATCTGCTTGACCAGCAGACCTGTCGTGGTGGGGTGAGCAGGGTCAAACGCGCCGGGCGCATTGGGCCAAGCGAAATCGTTGGTCGAGAACCAATTCGTGGGGATCTGGCTGGCTTTGATCTGCCCCGGCGACGGCGTGAAATCGACGAAGGTATAGGGCGTCTGGCCGCCCGGTTGCGGAACAATCGAGTTCTGCTGGTTCTGCGGATTGTAGCTGACCCAGTAGAAATAGATCCTCTGCGCCGTCACCGCTGGAAGCCACGGCGTGGTGAACGTCGTCGCTTTCCCGGCATCCCAGTAAACTGTGCCATCGTTATCGACCATTGCGATCTTGACGCCACCGAATTTGTTGTCGTTGGGATCGGTCCATCCCGAGAGCTTGAAGCGCATCATCTGCACGCCATCGTTCGACACCTGCTGATCGACGGTCGGAGTGGGAAGTTGTAGCGGCGTCACGAGCGGGGCGCTCTCTTGCCCCGTCCCGCCAGGGCCGGGCGGCCCGATGGTCCAGATGGCTTGTATCGAGGTACCGCGAGGATGGTTGGGGTCGTTGTTCTGCCTGCCGTTCGAGTCGAGCGAAATGGCGGTAATGGTCCACTGCTCCGTGGTCTTCGGCCAATTGAGGACAGCGAATGTACCCGATGTCACGTTATTGCCGAGATCGGCAAGCTGAAGCGGCAATTTGTAGTTGGCATCGACCGGATTGGTCGCCGTCACATAAAACTCAAGTCCCGCATAGTTGGCTGTCGTGGGGTTGGTCCAACTGACATCGATCTCCGCGAGCATCGACCCGTCCGGTTGCCAGACCATGCGCGGATTGGAAAGCACAAGGCCACTGATATCCGGCGTGGTCGGAAGCGTGTTTCCGCCTGAATCGGTCGGCGGATAAGTAATCGTGACTTCCTGATAGGGCGTCACGCCGGGAATCAGGGAGTTGACCTGCGCGGGTTGCGAGTTGTCCCCCGAGCAAAAGTACACGCGAAAGGTGCCGCCGCCGCCGGGATTGTAGGTTGGCGAGAGATAGCCGTTCGATGCGGTCTGCGGGACGAACACACCCGAATCGGTGATCACATAGAGCGGATCGGTGCCCTTGGCGTCAGGATAGGTAAAGAAGATCTCGCAGCCGCCGAAAGGTTGCATTCCCGGCGGGACAGAGATATTCGGATCAGGCGGCGTGTAGGAGTACTCCAACCGGTAATTCGGATCGGGCCGGTTGAAATCCGTCTCTAATTGCACCTGCACGTTGGTCACGAGCCAGGCGTACTCTTCGCCGCGCACATATTGGGTTTTGGGCGGCGGAATCGCTATGACTACGCTCGGCGTGGGATTCGTCTGATTAGCGCGAACCAGCGTGGCATTCGAATTGGGCCCGAAGCTCGCGAGATAAACGCGGATGTTGCGGCCCATGCCGCGATTCCTGAACGGCACAGAATTGTCGATGAGGATATCCGCGGGCGTATGCGTTTCCGTGCTGCCGCTCCAGGTCGAATAGTTATCATTCTCAAAAACCGGAATCCAACGGGCGCTGGTTTGACTGCCTGCATCCAGGCGCGAGGTGCCATCGAGCTTTACGGCCGGCTGCGAACTGATGTCCGGATCTTCGAGATAGATTGCCACGCCGGAAAAGTTCTGCGCATTGGCGGAGGGGCTCAAGGTGTAAGTAACCTGAACTTCCTCCTGCTGGTTATTCCGGGCGGTGATGGTGTTTCCGGTAATCGTTACGGGGGGGGCAATTGCGCCGCCAGTTCCCCCACCGCCGCCGCCATTAGGCGGAGTTCCACCGCCCGCCAAAATATTGGCGCTGCCCAATATTCCCCCGCCCGGTTTCTGCCGCCGCGGATTGATGGTCGCCAGCCGCTGCCACAGCATCTGCCAGGTGGCTTTGCGCGGGATCACGACCGGCGTATTGGCGCGCATATCCGCCGAGGCGGCCCGGCCGTTCAAGCTCATGGCGATCGCCTGCACCTGGCAGCGCCAGCCCGCCATGCCGGGAATATAGGCGCCGTCAATCTGGGAAGTGAGCCAGGTGCCGTTCAGCGTGGAATCAAAAGGCGGCGCCATGTTTACCTTGAGCGCCTGGCCGGGCTGCCAGCCGGCCGAATCCGTGTAAAACGTCAACGTCTGGGTCAATAATCCGTAATTGGTCAGTAGCGAATTGGCGCTGCTGATGGCCGCCGTCGGATTGTTCGCCACTGGATCAGTGGTCGAGCTCACATCGATCAGCGCTTGATAGATCCCGCTGCCGCCTTCGACCGCGGCCCGGGTCTGAGCGAGCGCGGTATTCTCGACGCCGATGATATCGACGCCCAGCCGGTAATAGCTGACGGCTGCAATCACGCCCGCGGGCAAGGGAGTAGTGGAGGTAACAATATTCGCGCCTTCCACGTAGGCCCAATCCTGGCCGGTGCCGCCCGTGCCGATCGTACCCGCAATGGTCGGACCGTCGATGCCGCCCGATAGATTTGGTGCGCCCCAGAAGAAATACAGCGAATTGGCGGAAACAGCGATCGCATTGCCTTGAGAACCCGGCGTTTTGGCGAAGAGAGAAACTTTGCCGGTTCCGCCGCCGCCAAAGGACGCCACGCAGGTCGGATGCGGCACGGTGGGGAGCGAAAAATCGTTACCGGCGGCGGGATGCGGCGCGCCACTGATGGCCTCGACCAGATTGACCGCGCAGGTATCGGCATTGCTGCCGATCAGCACCTGGTGCGGTATGGTGTTGTCTAGCTGCGTGACAAACTTGTAGGTGATGCCGTCGATGGTGGCCGTCTCGTTGTTCGATACCACGGCGTTAAAAACGCCATCCACGGTGGCGCGCGTTGGTCCGTCCGAGCCGCCCGAAAGATAGACCAAAACGCCTCCCGCGCTGGGACCGGACCAGGTCAGATAAGAAGTAGTCGCCAGCCAGTCACCCACCTCGAGGCTATTGCCGGATGTTCCGGATATGATCGCAGTGACCGTGATGTTGTTGCCATTAAGGGAGGCCGTGACTTTGGGATTGGGAGGAACGGGCGCTCCGCTGTTCACCTGATAGTTGCTTCCGGTTTTAGGCGCCCCGTTGATCGCATCCGCGAGGTTTTGTAGCGTTGTCGAAAGATAGCCGCTAAGCAGAACCTGGATCTCTCCGCTGGTTCCATCGAAAGTCTTCACCAGGTGGTAAATCACCGAGGTGACGTTGATAAAGGCGGTGTTCAGATCGGCCGCCGTGGAGGTGCCCACGGAGGTAGCGGCGCCCCCCAGGATGGTTACTGCCGCCACGGTATCGGCCGGATGGCTCAGCGTAAACGTCGTGGTCGTGCCGTCTCCCGTGATCAGATCTGTATCGAGCATGCTGGGCTGCAGATTGACGGTGATGTATTGCCGCGAGCGGAAATCCTGCTGCGCGGTGTCCCATTGGACCGTATCAAACAGAGCGCCGGCTCCCGTAGCCGGATTACCCGTTAGATCGAAGGGCGCATTGACGCTGGTAGGAGACCGGAAGTAAAGCTGTTCGGTGGCGGGATCGACACCCCAGATAAAGTTCGCTTCCGTGGCCAGATTGTTGAAAACATCCGTTACGACTTCATGGCGATATACCGCGCTCGCAATAACGGGCCCGGCATCTACCTGGCCCAGCGTAATGGTTTCGCCGGGCAGAGAATTGAAGATGGCCTTGAAGATGTAGTCAGCGGTCTGGTTGAAGTAGGAAGCCGGCGTGATGCGGTGCTTATCGAGCATGCGCTCGAAGCTCGCACAGGTACATACGTAAGAGATCTCCTGCGTATTGCCTTCGTTGGTCTTGACGATTCCGGTGATGATGCCCCCAAAGACGCGATGTCCGGCCTGGTCATAGAGACTGATGGGGTTGCCCACCAGCGGAGCATAGGTGTCGCCGGGATGCGTGCGCAGCGAAACCGTGGCGGTGCCGCGCTGCCCCGTGGCCGTCGAGTATCGGGTCTGGCCGCCCTTGCCGCTTTCGGCATGATCGAGGTAGCTCGAGCGATCGATATTGGCGATAACGACTGCGATGGCCATGGTTTTACGGGGAGAAGGCGGGAGAGATAGTCTTTAGATATGCCGCCACCGCCTCGGCCACTCCCTGCGGGTTGGTTGCACCCTGGATGTTGATGGTGACGTTGATGGGCTGCTTTTTAAGCGTTGTATCGATGCTCGAAAGATGATCGAGAGTTTGCACGGTGGCATCGTGAATCCAGGTGTTGATGTCTAGCAGCGGCGTCGTATTCGTTGCAATAATCTGCAGCCAGTCCTGGACTCCCCCGCCGCCTAAGCCGCCGATGAACATGGCCGTTTCGCGCGTATTGAGTTCGATGGAGCGCAGGATGTCGGTCTGATGCGCCATCTGGAAGTTGGAGATGATGCCGGAGACCGCGCTCACCGCACCGATGCCGATGCTGGCCCAGCCCATGGCCCCGCTCATAACGGCGCCGCCGACCCCGCTCAGAGCTCCCCCTGCACCCGAAGCGGCCCCGCTCGCGCCGCTCGAGGCAGCGGAAGCGGCCCCTGAGGTGGGCGTGAGGGAAAATACCTTGCTAAGCACGTCATCGAGGGATTTCATCAGCGGATCGAGCGCGTCTTTGATGATGTGGTTGAGAATCACATCCACCACGTCCCGGCCCAGTTTCTTGAAGGCGTCACTGATGTTGCCGGTCTGAAAAATAATGTCGCCGAGAGCTTTGGATAAATCGTTCTCGATGGCACGGCCGATCTGCTGGGCCATATCGAGACCGTGGGTTTTGACCACGTCGATCTCACCCATGAGTTTATGCACGCCGCCCTGCGCATCAGCGGTCACGATGGGCAGGTTGCCCATGTCGCCGTTGAGTTGCTGGACGTCGGCGATAAGTTCCGTCATTGAAAGGCCGAGTGCATCGGCGGCGGCTTTGAGATCCTTCCACGCCAAGGTCAGTTCCCCGGAAGAGGCAGTCGAGGAAGCCGCCAGCCGCGCATAGACCGTCAGGTAATCGTTGAATGCCAGCTGATTCTTAACCGTCTGGTCGTGAATCCGTTCCATCGCAGCCACGGCCGGATCGGCTACGTTGCGGCCTAAGCTCGAACCGAAATCCTCGAGCGCTCCCTCGGCAGTCATTGCGTCTGCAGTCATTTGGTCGAGCGCATGGGCCGCCGTGGGCAGGACCACGGGAAGCTGCCCCAACTGGCCCAGCATGGCTGCGGCTTTATCCGCGATCTCCTGCTCAGAAAGCCCGAGGGCTTTGCCGGCCGCTTCCATCTGTCTGTAGGCCGCACCGATGTTGCCGCCTTGGGCTACCACTTTGCTGTAGGTATCGATTGTCTCGGTGAAGACCGCATTCAGATGGAACTGGTCGGCATTGAATTTGTTGATGGCCGCGTCGGCTGCATCGATGGCCGGGCCGTAATCTTTGTAATTTTTGAGAAACTCCTGCTGCCACTTTAAGAATTCCGTGTTGGCAGCGGCAGCGTTGGCGGCCGCGGCCAGATTTTGGATAGATGTTTTCTGATTTTCGGCATCCTGGGTGGCCGTGCGCATCGTATGCCCCATGGCTTCCTGTGCACTGACCATATCGGCAACCACTTCCCTGGCGTATTCCTTGGCCGGATCGCGGATCATGTTCCAGACCCTGGTCAAATGATTGACGACGTTGGCCGCCCAACCCTCCACCGCATTGCCAGTAGAACTCAAACTCTCGCCCACGGTAACAGCGAACTCGTGCCAGGCGGTTTTGAGCCGGTTCATGGCCACCAGATTGGTGTCGGCCGCCTTATCAGCGGCATCCCCAACTTTCTCTTTCATGGCCAGAGCGAAAGCATCGAGCGTCGTGCTCGACTCCGCGCCCATGTTCTTGATGGTCTCTTTGACCTTGTCTGTCGAAACACCTAGAACTCCGGCCATATCCTGGGCGCTGACGCCAAGAGAAACGAAGGTGCGCTTGGAGATTTCGCCGGTGAGATAGACGCGCTCCAGGGCACCGGTGAGCGTATCAATGCTCTTGCCGGAGAGCTCGCCCCACTGGGCCATCGCTTCGAGAGCTTCGTTGATGGTTCCGGCTTCGATGCCCATGGCCGCCATGGATTGCGCGCTCTTGGCCAGATCGAGAAAATTGGCGGTGGTGTGGGAGGCGACTTCAGCAGCGTGCTCGAGGATGCTCGAGGCCGAGGCGGCACTGCCGGTCAGCGCAGTGAGCGCCACATCCACGAACTGGATTTGATTCGCCGCATCGAAAGCCTCGCTGACAAATTCCTTGAACCAATCGACAACCTGCTCCAAGCCGACATTGAGACCGGCCAATTCCGCCGCGAATTTGAGCGATTCGCCGAAGCTGCCGAAGGCTTCACCAGCATGGCCGGCTTCCTCTCCGGCGTGCTGAGTGGTTTCGCCCAGTTGCTCGACGGGCGGCGTAGCCTGAGTAGCGGCGGTGGTGAAGGCGGAGGCGATCTCCTGAGCCCCTGCTTCGGATGCTGCCGCAGCCAGGTCAATCGCCGACTGTAGATCGGTCCAGTCGCCGTCGATTAAGACAACGAGGTTGCCGATATTGTCGCCTGCCGCCATTACTTAATCCTCAATGCCCACTCGGGCACACCCTCGGTATCGCCCGGCCGCATGGCGGCAAGCCGCGCATTGAGCATCGTTACCTCAGCCTGATCGCGGGCGGCCTGGATGCGCGCTTTGGCGCGTTCGGCTTTTCTTAGCGCAGTATCGGCGCTCTCCGGCAGGAAATCTTCCGGCGTCCATGGCTGGCCGTCCTTGCGCGTCATCCAGGCATTGTGCAGGTCGGCGCGCTCGGTGGCCCAGCGCTCGAGCTCGTTGCGATGATAGGCGTCGTAGCGTTCCTGTAAGGCTTCGAGCTCCCGCCAGGAGAGCGACCAGAGTTTTTCAGGAGCGATGCCTAGCCCCAAAGGCGCAGGCGCGGTCCACAGCGCCCACAGCCTTAACCAGTCGGGTTTTACTGTATCGGCGTTGAAACCTGGTTCCCCTCCGCCGGCTCGCGGGCCGCCGATTCCCGCAGCTTGATCTCGATGGAGGGGTAGGCTTTTATCCAGGCTTCCCAAAGGACATGCGCCACAGGATACAATTGCTCCATATCCTGGAAGCAATAGGCTAGATCCCGCGGTGAGATCTCGATCTGATGCCGGATGGCGGCTGCAAAGATTTTGAATAACTGGATGTAATCGGCGCGGCCGATAATCTTGTCGCCGGTGATCGGATCGACACGTGTTACCCACTCCTGTAACAGTTTGGGTAGGGCATCGATATTGGCAACGCCCATATCCTGCAGATCGAAGGCCGCGCCCGGCCCGAACTTCACCACGAAAATGCCCTTGCCGGGGATCTCGATGGTCGGATACTTGATAGGCGGATACTGGCGTGGCTCGCTCCCGTTCTGCTCGCCCATAGCTAGACCAATGTCGGCGTGCCGGTAGTGCCGATCCCACAGGTGGCCTCAAATACACCGCCCACTTTGCCCGTGATCTGAAAGCTCGTAACGTAGCCCTGAAACTGATCCACCGACGGCGTCGATCCGTCCGGATAACTCACCTGCCAGGAGGAAAGAATGCGATTCATCAGCAGATAGCGCAATCCTGTCGGGGGTCCAGCGCTATTTGAGTGCGAAGGCTCTTTCATCACCCAGAAGATCTTAAAGGTGACCTTGCCCATGTCGAGCAGCGTGGGCACGCGCCGCACCCAGGTGTCGGATACGTTCGTCACCAGAACTTCGGTGGCGGTGATGGGCACGGTCAGATCGGAGATGTTGCATACCGGCGTGTAGGTAACCGGAGAGGTCGTGCCTCCTACCGAGAGTAAAAGACCTGCTACCGATATATGATCGGCAATTGTGGATACACCGGCTGGCATTTAGAATCTCCTTAGGTCGTTTCGTCGTTCCAGATCATCACGTCGAGCAGCCGCTGGTAAATGCCCGTATCGGTCTGGATGAAAAAGCCGTCGCGCTCGAGCGTGATGTAGTTGGGATAGCGCGCCAGATTGGCGATCCCGATCGCATCGAAGGCGTCGAGAAACGTTTTGAGTGCAGCCTCGACGTCGTAGGCCGATTGGCATCCCGCATCGCCCTGGCCGCCCCAGATCGTGAACTGCACGCGATTCTCGACCGGATTCTGGGCCCGCAGCGTGTAACCGTGCTTCGGAACGGTCGAGATAATCTGCACCACCACCGCTGGTAATTGGCTGCCCTGCAGGAGTTGAACGTTGTACCAACGGAAGGGCGCAGTGCCCAAAAGCGCTGACAGTCCCGCATCGGCCGCTGCCGCAGTGCGCAACTTGTGCTTGAGCGGCGTGCTCATGCATAAGGACTCCTGATCGCCGTCGAGACATTGGCGCGGAAGAGATCTTTGATGGCTTCCTTCTGTTCGTCAAATGCCGGACGCATGTAAGGTTGCGCGGGCATGCCGGGCCAGGTGGGCGAGTACGGGCCCTGGCCGGCGCCCGGTGAAGAAGCGCCCCGAATCCCGGTACCGAACTCCACATAGCCGGCGTATCCCATCGTAGGCGCAATGGTGGCGCGTGCCGATTTCTCCGTCTGCTGGACTTGAACGAGGATCGAATCGCGCAATCTTCCGGTCGCGACCGGGCAGAGGCGCTTGGCTGCATCCTGAACCATTTCGCCGGCTTGCCTTACGGTTTCAAGCGCCACCGGCGTAATCGTCACATCGGTGAAGCGGCCGAGGTCTCCGCGCGGCGTCCAGGTAGCACTGGCCCAAATGCTCATATGCTCACCAGCCTCAGCTTCAACCGGGTCTGGCTGAACTGGGAATCGCGCTCGGCTCCGAGGATGTCGTAATCAATGCCATCGACGATCGCATGCCATCCCACTTCGCCCCAGTTCTGCCCGTCGAGTTGGGAGAAATAGCCGTTCAGGAGCACATGCCGCAGGCTGATGCTCATGATCTCGGCAATGTTTTTGACTTCCGTTGCCGCGATATTGCCGACCGATTCCGGAGCGTTCATACACGCGATATTTACCAGGCCAGCCACATCCACGTACGTGTTATCAGGCGCGCCGGAAGCGCCCAGATTGCCGCTCGGCGCCTGGACGGTACAGGTCGATTGCATCAGGCCGGCATCATAGACCGCCTGAACCAGCGCTCCAAAATCGATGGTCGAGCTTTGATTCATGACTGCTGGCGATAGAGCATTTTCCACAACCGCTCGCGCATCCAGAAGGAATCCTGGCCCATCTCGGCGACCGAGAAGTAGCCGGCGGAAATCTCCTGATCGATGTAGCTTTGCCCCAGATCCTTGAGCGCTTTGGAGGCCGCTTCGGGCGCCACGCTCACATCGAGCACCTTGGTGGCGAGGACACGGGCCTTGGTGGAGCTCAGACCGTTGAGCAGCATGGCGGCCGCGCGCCCGTAGCTGTAGGTGTTGCCGCTCATGGTGGACGGATAGTAGCCGCTTAAACCCACAATGATGTTCTGCGAGCTGTTGATCGTGAGCACGCCCTGCACCTCCGCATCGTCGAAGATCGGATTGGCCATATCCGTATCGCCCACCATCAGCCGGATCACAGCGATGTCGGGAGCGGTGGACCAATCGTAGGTGAAGGCCATGCATGCCTGCTACCGTTTGTGCTTGCCTTCGTTCACTTCGTGATGCGCTGGTTCCACAACCGGATGTCGCATACTGTCACCCGGAGTACCACTCGGCGTATCACTCGAAGCCTGCGCCGAGAACGTGCCTGCACCGCTGCCCTGGCTCATGACGGCCATAAGCGGGTCGAGTAACGTTCCACCTTTCACCGTGCGGATCTTGTAATGGATCGAATCGGTGTCGAAATCCCCTTCCATGGGATTGGCATTGGCTGTTCCCGGCATCACACCTGGTCCCGGCCCCATCTGGCCTTCACCGATTGCCACGGCATTGGGCAGCTTCATGAACAGTTCCGGCGTCTTGTGGCCGCGCAGGAAGCCCATCTCGATGGCCGGGCGTCCCGATTCGGGATTGGCGAACAGATACCAGCCGGTATTCCCATAAGTGGTGTCGATGATCGGCAGATAATAATTGACAGCCAGACGCACGATGTTTTTGGCCCAGTTCATCGCGTGCAACATTTGCGCCAGCATCGGGTTAGTCGAACCGCCGGGAATCTGCACCGTGCCGCCCTGATCGGCCATGAACACGTAATCGGTGTTCAGGATATTCGCGGCGACGGTCTTGAGTGACGGCGGCACCACCAGCGTCATGGCTTCGATGGAGATGGGCTGGCCGGTGGTGTCAACCTGCTTCATCATCACGATCATGGCCCGCTGGAGGGAATGAATCGAGAGCGCCGGATGATCCGATCCGCCATCGCCCACCAAGGCGGCCGTCACGATGTTCTTGTTGCCAGAGTTGAAAAAATTGGCGTTATTGGCGAACAGCGCCGTACAGAAGTACTCCTCTTCGCGCCTGGCGCCGCGGCCAAAACGCGCCGGCGTATCCTTGATGGCCTGCAGGTCGTCGTTGACAAACGTTTCCCAGTAAAATGGCATGCGCTTGCCGCGCTTGAACAGTTCATAGGTGTACGGCGTCGGAACGGTGAGACTGTCTTCGGGATAGTTGGCGCCGCGCTCGAGCGGGACCAGGCCGCCGAAGGCAGTGAGCGTTGCGTCCGTCGGCCCGAGCAGACCCGTGCCGCCATCCACGCGGAAGCGCTTCACCGGACGGAAGTCGTTCACCTCGGCTTCGTGCGCGATCAGGTTCCAGGTGTAGGGCGTCTCGGTGTAATTGGCGAGCACCGCGCGGTCGATGACATCGCCAAACAAGTTGGGAAAATCACCGATCGACATGGCTTCCTGCAGGTTCAACAGGTCGCGTTTGGAGCCATTGAAGCCGCGGGTGATGATGCGTGCTGCTTCCTGAAGGCGGGATTCATAGCGCCGCCGGCGCATCGTGTCGGAATAGACTTCGCGCAGGCGATGCGTCATGTTTTGAAAGCCAGCTTCGTTGACGGAGGTGGGCGAGCTGCCGCTCCAAGCCCCCAATTCCGCCGACGATACGCGTCCTGGATTGAAACCTTCATAGGCTGGGCGCGGATTGGCGGAAGGAAGCATGCCAATCTGAGAACTGAAATCGCCCCAATTTTGCGCTACATCGCTAAGTGAAATCATTGTGCTTGTTCCTTTAACTGATTCCGTCCTTCAAGCTGACCCGGACTGCGCCGGAGGTGCCGCTCGCCAGAGTCGATTCCGCCAGGCCGATCAGGAGTCCACCCGTAGCGGTGTTGTTGACCGTATTGCCATAGCTGATATTGGTCGTGGCATCGGTCGTGCCGAGGTGAACATAGATCGGCGTACCGGGCGTGATATTACTCGCCACGGCGCTGGTCTGGATGTTAAAGGCGCCCTCGCAATCCAGCGTCAGATAGCCGCTATTGGAATAATAAGGCGGCTTGGTAGAGAGATTCTGGCCATCATTGGCGATGCCGATCAGCGTTGGCCCGGCGGCCGGACCGAACACCAGCACATCGCCAGGGGCGATCACGGCAGCCGCCGGCATCTTGAGTTCGATGCCGGTGAGTCGTTCCCGAGTCTTATTGGCAGCCATTAGGCGGCCCTCCCTTCCTTGAAGATCCGGCGCATGCGCTTGCGCGCCATGCGCTCAGATTCGGATTGCTCGCCTTCGTTGATCTTCTTGCCCACGAAGACATCCGCCAGGCGCGACATGGATTCCTCAAACTGTTCTCCCCAGGCCTTGCCGTCGTCTTCGGTGAGCTTCTGGATCTCGGCTTCGGTCATGCGCTGGCCCATGCCGGCGACACCAGAACCAAAGCCGAGCGTGGCCAGGAACCGCGATTCCTCCAGTGCCGCGGATTCGACCAATTTGCCGAGCGCAGATTGATCCACCTTGCCGTCCTTGAACGGCAGCGAGGGAGCGATGCGTTCAGCGATGCGTGTGCGCGTGGCTTCGACCACATGCAAGGGTCCGGGCAAGCGGATGCCCTCGAGCGCTTCCCGTATGGCGCGCGGGCCTTCGGCCTGTGCCGCAATGGTCTGGCGCAACCCGGAAATTTCCTGGCGCAATTCGCGGAGTACTGCTTCATCCATAACGTCTCCTTCATTCGCGGACTCGAGCAGCAACTTGCCGTCGCGCCCCGCTTTGGTAACCAGATCGATTGAGTCGGCGTGCGTGAGCCGCTCGATTAAGCCCGGCTTGCCGTCCGGCGCCAGGCGTTTGCCTTCGGCATAGAGGCCGCGGGCCCGGATCGAAACACCGGTATAAGGCGCCTTCTCGGCTACCTGGCTGGCGTATTCACTGAACACCTTGGCCGGCGCATAGAGCGCAGCGCCATCTTTTCCGTGCTCGTCCCAGTACGCATCCCCGGTGGTTACGGCGGCGAGCTTCGACCAGTCGCCTTCAGGCCGCTCGGCTTCCTCAGTGGGCGTGGCGTGATTGATGTACATCAGCGTGCCGCGCTTGAAGATCTGCGGACCATCCCGCTCGAGCACGTCTTGCGTGTAGTAGCCGGAGGAGCCGCGCCCGGGCGAGATGATCTTTACCAGCGGATTAACAGCCGAGGCCTCGGTGAATACGTAGCCCTGCTCGAACGCAGCGGATTCAATCAGGCGCGCGCCTTTGGCGTCCGTTCGTGTGGATTCGTCCTTCTTCTCTTCGCCATCCTTCTCTTCGTCCTGCCAGGATTGCGGCAGGTGCTTGTGCCAGCCCTTGCGTTTGGCGATCGACTTGATGTTGCGTTTGAGCGAACCGGCGCTCTGGCCGCCGGCCACACCCCTGCCGATAGAGTGAACAGCGGCCATGACGTCGGAAGGACGCAGAATCGGAAACGAGCGGCCCGTGCCGGCAAAATCGGAAGTATCGGCAGCATCACGCTCGGATTTGGCAATGAATCGCTCGGCCAGCCGCCGATGCTTCCAGGAGGAGGCTCCAGGGAATCGCTCTACAAATTTCTTTTTGCGTTCGGCTTCGCCCATGCCCTCCATGCCGTCTTCATCCGCTTCTTCGTCGTACACTGTGCGCGGCAGGACATCGACCGCATTGGCGGTGTCGATCGAATGGGTGCGCTTGCCGTCGTTGAAGCCGATCTCGTAGGGCGCGCGGTAATATTCGCCGTCTTTCTGGTACACCACGTCACCGGAATCATCATCGCCGAAGACGTCGCAGATATAGCAGAAACAGTCCGGATAAAGATCCTTGAGGCAGTCGGCAAGGCCACGGCAGATATCGGAGTGAGAAAGTTCTTCGCCGGCTTCCTGAAGCCACTGGGCGAGGGCTTTATAAGCGGGGCTTAATGACAACTTGCTAACAAGCTTGCAAGATAACTCGTTTTCTGTCTACAGTATTTATAAAGTGCCACGTGGAACATACAAGCATGGTGAGCCGCGTAAGTGCCTGTGGGAAGGCTGCGAAAGCGTGCGTACCTCCACGCAGATTTATTGTGCGAAGCACTGGGCCGAATACTTACACGGCTATCACGAGCACAAAACCGAGGAGTCCTTCACAGAAGGCGTAGCCACCTGCATGCGCTGGCTGCAGCAACAAGTGGGAGATCGCCTGTTGACCGGAAAACAAGCGGCTCAATTACTGGCACGGCTAGGCCAGCACGAAACGCCGGAGCACAAGCAGCGGCGGCAGTTGATCGAATCGATAAAAGCAGGTCCGTGAAGAAAGCCAAACCAAATGGCCGCCTCGCGTTTACGCCCAGCGCGCCGGCGCGGGAATACTTCGATGGCCTGATCCGGCGGCTGCAGAGCGAACGCTCGCTCACCGTGCGCGTCACGCAGCGCGAGGCCTTTGATCGTCTGGCGGCGCTCGCCAGGATGGGCGAGCAGTACGGGCGCGAGACGCCCAAACCCTTGCCGCTGCCGCTGGCGCCTCCCCGCCGGACGTCATAACATCAATGCCACTTCTGCCGCCCCGAGTGCCAGATTCACCGCGCCCCGTGCTTCTTCCGCGATCAGATCTTTCTCGCCTTCCATGCGCGCCACCACGTCTGGCGTCACAAGCCAGTGCAGCTTGCCCTTGGGCCGGCGCGCTTCATAGAGGCGTACGCCTTCCGGAGCCTTGCGGTCAGCATCGTAGACCCGCACACGCCGGTCCTTGCGTTCGACCGCGCAGGTGCAGTTGGGATGTAAGGGCGGCTCGTCCATATCGCCATCTGGCCCTTCAAAGATGTCGTCGTCGTCGATCCAGCCCAGATCGTCGGCGTCGGAGCAAAAGTCGCAGTTGCCGCTCTTGCCGCCATCACCCAACACTAGGCGTTTCATCGGCACTTCGTCATAGTAATATTCGCCTTTGGCTTCGGTATAGCGGCCGTTAGTCTCAAAATGCGCGATGGCTGCATGCGCGAAGTGCGTATGTTCGCCGTGGGCACCGGTTAGCAGGCCGACGATGTTGCCCACCAGTGGACCATGGCTCACGCCGATGACATTGTCCGCTTTGAGCCGCCGGCCCTGGCGCTGCATTTCGGCGAGCGCTTCCTCGGGCGTTGAATCGGGATCGAGCTTGTAGGAACGCGAACGGGCGGCATCGAGCTTTTCCGATACGCGCTTGGCGGTCTGAATCGAGCGGCGCATGTTCGACTCCATCACCAGCATCGGTCCGGAAGTCTGGTGCTTGAGCCACCGGCCCATCATTTTGGCTTGGGCTTTGCCGGTCGAAGTCAGCGGACGGGTGGGGTCGAGCTGGTCGCCGTCTTCAGCTTCGGCGTGGCGCATCAGGTACAGCTTCAATGTGAGACCTCCTTTCCGTTCACGCTCTCTGGCTGGGGCGTGGCCGCTTTATCTTTGATGGCCTCCGTGAGTGCATCCAGGCGCTTCTCGATGCGCTCGCGGCTCTTCGTTTCATGCTGCGCCAGTGCCAACGCGAAGCCCAACGCCCCTAGCGCGACTACCACTTCGCTTACGCTGCTAACGACTTCCACTAGCGTCGGGGCATCCACGATTCATCCGAAAATCTTCATCAGCTTCATCAATGATTTGCGCAATCTTCGCTTTTCTAGTGGAGGATAGTGTTTTCCAATTCTTTTCATCTCCTTTTCCAGATCAGCCCAGGTCGTCTGTAATGGTGGTGGATTGGCAGAATTGGGACGTCTTTTACGAAGGTAAACCCCGTGATTCATCCGAAAATCGCCTTGAGCCAGGCGGCTTTTTCGGGCGGCTTCTTGAGCGGCTCCATCCCGGCCGGCAGCGCTCGCTCTACTCCCGGCGGCTTACGGTTGGCTGCGAGCCGGTCCTGCCGCGCCATCTCGCGCAACTCCTGGGCCGCGGCGCCCAGGCGCTTGGCGCTGAGGATGTCGGCAATACGTTCTACGTTGTCTTCGTCGCCGATGAAGCACCAGGCGAGAACAGCGTGAGTTTGGGTGTGGATGACTTCGACGAGGTTGCCGGTGCGCTTCAGGCGGACGTTGGGCTTGTCAGTCATTTCGGAAAGTAATCAATGCGTTCTTGAAGGACTCCTTCATACTGAACCATGATGTCGAACTGACGGCGCATGCGCTCCTGTTCGTCATATGGAAGGCCACGAAACACAGGACTACTGCCAATGAATGCACCCAATCTTTCGCGTTTAACCGTCAGTTCTTTCAACTCATCAACAACTCGATTTTGGTAGGGTTCCATTATGTTTTCCCATTCCCTATCAGCGCCGCCCGCTCCCGGATCTCCCGCAACACCACCAATGCTTCCTTCGCCGCACCCGCTCCCGGCTTCCCCTTATCCCCCTGATCCATCGTTTGCGGTGCTGCTTGTGTCCGCTGATCCTCTACATCCGCCTTGGGATCGTAATCGGCACCGTAAATCTTGTCAAGCAACTGGGTCCGGTTTTCGTAACCCACTTCGGCCAGCATCCCATCGACAACCGTGCGCCGGTCGATGCCGCCCGCATAGATGCCCTGCCTTCCGCCATTAGTCGCGATGTCCACCCAGGCCTGCACCATCGCGTGGATATCATGCTCGAGCACAGCCGGGAACCTGACGATGATTTCGACCGGCTGCGGCGCGGGGTTCTTGGCGCGCGCTTCCCGCATCCTGGTTCCCGGCGTCTGCCCGGCCACCATCAGCACGTATTCCAAGATCCGCGTCAGCGTTTCGACCCAGCGCTGCTGGATTTCGCGAAACTTGAGTTCGGTGGGCCGGTCAAGGGACACCGCGGTAGCCAGACTCCCGGTCGAAGCATCCCCGAAGAAAGTCTCGGGCATTCCGAAGGCGGCAGCGGCCATGAGCAGGACTCGCCGTGCTTGCTCCGGCGCGGTCTGCGTGCCGGCGGTTCTGAACGGCTCGATCTTGTTATCCGGTCCCGAGACATGCGCTGCTCCTATCGCTGGCGGCGGGTTGCGCTCGATCTGCGTGCCGCCGGCATCCGCAAAGGTCGTGGTGAGCAGCGCCTGATAGGCCGCGATCGCCGCCGGTCCACCCGAGGTTTGTACCAGCATGGCGAAACGCGCCAGTTGCTTCTGGATGGTGGCCCAGTCCTCGAGGAAATCCTTGTAAGCGCGCGCCCAGTCGATAGCCGCATAGATGGGCGGCACCGGCCAGCGCCACTTCGCCGGCGAGCCGCCGCCATGTACCCGATAGACCGGCATCTCCCAATTGACCGGCACGGCGCCCAAGTTCTCCGGCTTGTCTTTCGGATTACTTAGCAGATACTCGAGCGAGGGATACCAGGCTTTCTTGGGTTCACCCGGCTGCGTGCCGCTGGCCGTCTGGATGTTGAGCTGCGTCCACTGCCGCGAGTAATACCAGACGCGGCCCGTGTCGTCAGGATCGGTCAGCACGTCCATGATCTCGAGCGGATCGATGGTCTGAACGGTAATCTGGCCTTGCGGATTCGCCGGCAAGCCGAAGTACAAAGCGCCGTCGGTCTGGATGGAGTTTTCCTTGTTTGCTAATCCGATGTGGCTCAATTCTGCAGCATTTCGCTGCAAGAACTCCTGGATGGTTTCGTTCGCGGCTTCGTCTTCGGCGCGCATCTCAATCCCGCGGCCGAAGACGTACATGCGGCAGATCTCGGCGCCGCGCTTAATGATCGGGTTCTTGAGCGCATAGATCCGCGAGATGCGGATCAGTTGCTGCACGCCATAGCGCGAGAACTCGAGCATGGCGAGCGTCGTCTCGCGCACCCAGCCGCGGTCCTCGAGCGCCAGCTCCAGTTCCCATAGCCGCTCTTTTAGTTCAACTGGGGTTTGTACCGGCGCGGCCAGAGCACCCGATGCGCGCATGCCTTCGTAAGCTTGGGGATTGACGCAGGCGAGCTCAGCTTCGCGCAGCATCAGCATTTCGCGCATACGGATGCGGAGTTGATGGCGCTGGTATTCGATCTCTTCGGCGAACAGTGCTTGAGACTCGGAGGCCCGGGAAGCGGCTCGGGCCTCGCGAATAGCATCGCCTGCGCGGTCTAGCAGGTCACGCACCGGCGAAAGGTTGAGGGCACGCGAAGCGAGCCAGGCGCGGAGACGGCGCATGCACGCATGTTAGCAAGTTTGCTTGTCTACGTATACTCTGTCCAGGTGACTAATGTGGGTGTCCCTGCGGTCACCTGCAGTTGATAATAACTGCCCGCGAGCACCATAAAGAACACCTGCACGGTCGTAGCGGAATTGCTGGTATCGGCTACCTCGGCGACCATCGTAATGGGCGGATTGGCTGTATCCGTAAGCGCATTGATGGTCGAATTCTTGCCGCCGAGGTTCCAGCACGACATGACGAACATGGTCTTGCCGGTCGTGTTCTCATAGGTCACACCCGCGGCGCGGCTGCCGGTCACGACCGCCTGGCTGCTGATCGAAAGCTGAATGCCATTGCGATAAAAATGGCCCAGCACATTTACGTCGCCGTTTATATCCAGAGCGTAAGCGGGAGCGCTCTGAGCAATCCCCACCTTTCCGCCGGTATAGACAAAGCCCGCATCGCCGCTGAAGGCGCCGCCGCCGGCGTTGAACTGCACGGCATCCACCGGTCCACCGGGGGTGCCGCCGCTAAGTGGGTTTGGGTTGGTTTTGACAGTCGCTATGAATTGCTGCGGTTCGAGCGTGGCGGAAAAGTTCTGCGGCGCTTTAGTGGCCATAAGCGTTAACGCGTGATTTCCGGCGTGATGTTGGCATAGCCGTTGAGGATGGTAGTGATCGCTCCAGCCGGATCGATGACTTCTAAATCCCACAGGTAGCGCCCGGTGAGATTAATGGTTTCCGTATGCGGAATCGAGAGGTACACCAGAGGCGATTGTACGCTGGTTCCGATCTCTACGATCACCGTAGGGTCGTTGTCGGCGACGTTGGCGCGGATCTGGGCTTTAGCGGTGTAGCCCGCGATGATCTGATCCGGTGGCGTGGTTCCATCGGTCACCGTTACGGTCGCTGTGTAATCGTCGCCTTGGTAAATGGCGAGATGGGCGACGGTAGACATGCACGCATGTTAGCAAGTTTGCTTGTTAGCGGGAAGGCTTAGAGTTGGTGCGTAGCACCTTGAGCTCAGTCGGATCTACTGATTCTGCCGTTCCCCATGCCATGAGATCCGACACCAAATACCTGATGTTGCGCCCCTGCCTGTAGTATTTCGGCCCGCGTCCGACCATGCGCCAGTAATTGAGCGTGTTTGGTGTGGTCGCCAATATTTTAGCAGCATCACCACTGTTCACAAACCGATCATCCTGTGGTTTGAGATTCGCCTTCACTGAAACTTAATTCGCAGGTCTCGTCCGCACGGCTTGTACTCGATGCCCTCGGCGGTGATCATTCCTACGATGGCGATGGCTTCGGCTTGCCCCGGAGCGGTGATGCGTGCCAGCATGAAGCCTTCCGGTTTCTGGAGCATGATGCAGCCGTGGCGGGTGAGGAGGCTGCTGAGTTCTTCGAGGATGTCGCCGGCATCAGTCACAGCGCCATCTCCTTCCGGCATATCTCGTCCCACTCCGCTGCCCGCCGCCAGCTAATCGAACTCTTGGCCTGCTGCTCGATGGGATAGTTCACCGCATTGCCATTGTGTACCGCTGCGATGATGCGCGGCTCATCCGGCGCAAGGCCCAGCGCATCGATCTCCCGCAGCCAGTGATAATCTTCGCCGCGGCGCAGTTCGGGAAACTTCGCCCGCTCCCACACCTTGAGCCAGTAACACAGCGAATTGCCGAGGCAATAGCACTTGAGTCCGTTCGAATACATCCACGCTCTGCCTTCCTCCTCCAGCCAGAACAAACCGGAGCGGTAGCCCACGCAATCGCGATCAGAGGCTTCGAGCGCCGCCACCTGATCGGCGATTCGTTCCGGATGCGACCAGTCGTCGTCGTCGAAGTGGACGGCGATGGTGGCGCCCGCGGCGACGGCCAATTGCGCGGTGACGTTGCGGTAGTAGCCCAAAGTCTTGCCTGGCACAGCAGCATGCGTGATAATGTCCGGCGTAATGCGGAGCGAGGCGATGACTTCGTCTTCCTCGGGATTATTCGAGAGCACGATGAGGATGCGGTTGGGATAGGTTTGCCGCGAGAAGCTGCGCATGGCACGCGGAAGCAGATGGAGGCGTCCGGCGGTAGGCATAAGGCAGGCGACCAGCGGCGGGTTCATAATCTCAAGTCAGCGAGGTTGAACTGAAAAATGCGGCTTCCCTCTTGATACACGCTCGCCTCAATGCTAACGGTCTTCGCCTTGCGGATGCAGTCGTAGAAGCTCGCGATGCCATAGATCTTGACGCGGGTGTTCATGATAAACCATACATTGTTGCTCAAATCCGTTCCATGCGCGACGGCAAAGTAACGGATCTTGCTGTCGTTGTCAAAGTGCGCCGCGATGATGCAGTTGTTCTCAATATCGCGTGTGCAGGTGAACTGGCCCTTGGGCAACGCAAACAGCACTTCAGCTTGCTTACCTCTCACACGGACCGTCAGATGCGCTCGCTGCGGGCCTTCGTAGGGAAAATTGAACGAGACCTCGTTAGTCGAGAGCGTCTCCGCCATCAACTCCTGCCGGCCCATGAGATCAGTCTGAGAGTTGTAACTCCACTCCGAATCGTGATCTTTGATCCATTTGTCATTGGTCTGCTGTCCGTACATAGCGGACAGAGCCAACAATCCTGCAACTGCTAACTTCACTTTCTTTCTCTCTCTTTCTAAAAAATCCCCTTCGCGTCGGGGTTATAGCGTGCGGCTCAACTTGGCTTGTTCTTGCAAGCGCTGTCCCAGAAATTGCAAGGTGGCCCATTTACCCTTCGGAAACCATTCCGTGCGATCCTCGGCGACCGATAGCTGAAAATAGATCCACGCCCATTCCGCTGGAACGCTTCCGATGGACTCGAAGAGCAAGCCATCGCCGTGTTCCGCGATGGCCCAATTGCGCAGGCCAGTTTGCGTTTCGGTGCTAAATTCGTCGAAGGTCATCAGCCGGTCGGGCTTCGGCACGGTGTTCATTTCTCCTCCTGTTCGCGCTTCTCTCGCGCCCGCTCCCGTTCGGCCAGCCACTGCTGAACGACTTCCAATTTGTCCAGCCGCGACTCGTGCTTCTCCGCGGTGGCCCGCAGAGCCTCCGTAGCGGCCACCAAGTTCTGCGTTGCCAAATACAACCGGTTGAGTCCTTGCCAGAATTCTTGCTGTTCAAACTGATCCATCCGATTATTCCTCCACCTTCTTGGCCCGCGCCAGCTCGCGCCGTAACGCCCGCTCGATCCACGCCTTGAGATACATCCCATCGCGCTTGGCCTGGTCGCGCACGGCATCCCAGAGCTCGCGATCGACACCACGGAGCATCACGGTTTTCTCGGGTGCAGCGGTCATCGGTGCACCAGCCTAGTGCTAATGCGTTCGTTGAGGCGGCCTTCGGTTTTCGCGATTTCGCCCTTCAACTCCACGCGCGCAAGCTCTATTTCGCCTTTCAGTTCAACTCGCAAGGTCTCTATATCACCTCTTAGTTCCACCCGCAAAGCCCCCATCTCCGCTCGAATGGCTTTGGCTTCGGCGCGCATAGCGATGACAATAGGGCCGGTCACCGCCGTAATCAACAGAACGCCTCCTGAGAGGAGCAGCTTCCACAATTCGATGTTCATTGCTGCTCCCCGTCGCCATTGAGCCCTTCCAGGAACGTGCGGATGCCCTGAAGCATGGCGCGGCGCAAACGGGCTTCTTTTTCCTCTTGTGCCTTTTGCCGCTCAATCCAAAGGTGTTGTTGAGTTGAAAGTTCCTCCAAACTGCTGTGCAGGCTCTCCGTGGACTGCAATAAAAACTCTAAGCGTTCGTCAATATTCATTTCGTTTCCCATTCGCTACGCTTGCCCTGCCGATACCAAACGACCATCGGGTCTGCTTCCATCCCTGCCTCAAAAGCGTCGATATCGGCTCCAGCAAACTCGAATTCGATCACTTGCGGATCGATTGCGAAGATACCCGTAACTTCGGGGTTTGAATCGATAGAGGAGACAACAGGCTGAATGTTGCTGTCGGTGTCCACGATTACTTCTGCTGTGTAGGTCATTGGTTCGGTTTCCTTCAGTTTCCAGTCCCAGTCGTAGCCGCCATCGAACAGATCGATGACAGCTTCAAAGCCCGGCTGCAATTCGGCCGGCGTAGCATCCATGGCATCCTGGAGCCTCATCTTGGCGGCAGCCATCGTGGCATTGCGCCCCTTGGCTTCGTATGCGTTGGGATCGATCTTGTAACGACCATTGGCTTCGCTCCAAACCAGGCGGAGTTCGACCCAGTGGCCGTCCTCGTACCGCCCTGACACCAGTCTTTTAGGCTGGCTAAATGGCGTTACCGCTTTACGCCAACTATTTAGTATGGCGTCAAACTCGCCTGCAAGCGCATTGCTATGATAGCCGCTATTCATAAGTACGGCTGCCGGTATACCTTTGTTCAATCTTTTCATATTACTCCTCATCAAGCAATAGTGTAGCACGATGCTAACATGTTTGCAAGTTTTATTGCACACATGCCAACTTGTGTGCTTGTCGGCACCCCTGCCTCGGGTACCGGCAACCCCCTTCCGGCGCGTCCTGGCGCGTCTGCGGGCCACCAAATGGCATTCTGGCGGGCGTTGCCTGTTGAACTGCGGCAGCCGCGAATTTCGGACCACAGTCCGGCCGCCGCAGCTATGTTGGATTTACTTGTAAGGCCTCACCCCCCTCATTACGGAATTGCTGGCGGCTCCACGAACGCCGGCGACGTGGGGTCGAGATCGTTCGTCGGATCTGATCCGTACTTGTTCACCAGCCCCGTTCGCGGATCGAAGTAGGAACCCACCAGCACGGTAAGCGGTGGCTGCCAGTTCTGCGGCGTCACATTCTCGGGGTCCTGCTGATAGCACCACGGCGCGGAATCGGGTCCATCCGGTGTGGCACCATAGCGCGTGGTGTACGCACTGATCTCGTCCAACTCTAGGGGGTGCTTTTGGGGGAACATCTTCGCGATGCCATACCACTGGGCAATGGCTACCACGTTCTGCGCGCGTGTTGTTGCTTCCATGTTCGTCTCCTGTCTGTCAATACCTCGAAATCACCACCGGCTGTGACCACTGCATCGCCACCGTCCGCTGCTCCGGCTCTACTACCAAATCCGTTACCGCCCATACCAGCGCATCCATCCGGTCGGGCGACCGCATCCCCGCATCCGGCGCCCACTCGCACATCTGCTGCTCGAGCTCGGGCAGCCGGCCAACGTGATGCACCCGGCCCTGCTCGTAGAGCGCCGCCACTGGCTCGGCTCGCAGCGCCTTGCCGCGGGAAGCGCGTACTGAGCGGAACGCCACCTCCGGCGCAACGGCCCGGATATTCGCTTCCACCAGGTCGCCGCCGTTGTTGATTTCGCCGATGATCCGGTCTGCACGTTTGGTCTGATACGCCGTCACCGCAATGCGCGCCCAGCCTAACGGCGTTTCCCGGCAGCTCAAGTCATCGAGTACCACGATGTGATTCGCGCGAGTCAGTGCCGCAACGACGATGCCGGTTTCGGACGATTCTTCGTCGTGCGACACGGCCGGATCGATCGCCACCACCATGCGGATAATGGCTGAGTAATCCACATCGTGGGAGCTGATGCGCGCCGCATCGATCAAGGCTTGCGTCCACAAGGCGCCGGGATGATCCTCGAGAATTTCGGCTAACAGTTCCTGGCGGCCCAGGCGCGTGCCTTCGTAGCGCTTGATGATCGAATCGAAGAAGGCGCCGGAGAGGTTGGCGCGGTTGTCGTAAGTGGTCGCACGCGTGACGACGGTGTGCGGCTCGCTCAAGATTTCTTTCAAGATTGGCAGTGGTTTGGGGGTGGTGGTGATGATGCCGCGCGGATCGTCGCCTAAACGCCAGCCGAATTGCAGATTGTCCCAAGCTTCACGCAGGTAGCGCCAGGCCGCGAGTTCGTCACAGGCGAAATGCGAGCACTGCGGGCCGCGCAACCGCTCAGGTTCATCGGCTGAGAACAGTTCCGCAATAGCGCCAGTGTGGAATTTGATCAAGCGCTTCGATGGTTCGTACTCTGGCCGCTGCTCCCGCGGGAAGCAATTCAGCAAGCCGGATTCGCCCAACACCATCACGTTGCGCACGTCAGCCGCGGTCGGTCCCACCAGGTGAATGCGCTTAGCGCCTTGCTCCACCCACTGGCGCACGGTCTCTCCACCCATGCGCGTTTTGCCGAAGCCGCGGCCAGCGAGCACAGCCCAAATGCGCCAGTCTTTGCGCGAATCCGCGGCGCCATCGCTACCAGGCGGAAGCTGTGCGGGCCGGGCCCAGAAGCGCCAGTCGTAGAGCAGCTCTTCAGCTTGCTTCGGCTTTATCGTTGTCAGAATCCTGTCGCGCTCCAAGACGGGCAGACGCGCTAAGGATTCGGCCACGGAAAATGTCATAGGCTCGGTGCTCCACCTGGATCGGATCGCCATTGGGACCGCTGATGGCATGCTCGTAACGTTCGCGGTACTTTTCGGGTGCTGCGCCTTTGAGCAGGAAGATCAGCAGCGTATCGGAGTACTCGCGGATGGTTTTCAGTTTGCCGTTGACGCTAACCGGCTTCTCGACGCCTTCAACAGCGCGGCGCGTGGCTTCGTCTTCGAGCAGTTGCACGATGCGTTTCCGGCTGCGCTCAAACTGCGTTCGATAGTCCGGATCGGTTTCCAGCCAAACGTAGTGGGTTCTGCGGCTAATGCCCGCCCTCTCGCAAGCGACATCGACACGTCCGGCCTCTTCGTAGCGCGCTAACACTACGGCTTTCATGCCTTTCGGGTGCGGCGATCTTTTTGGACGTGTAACCGAGCGAATCACTATCAGCCAGCCCTCCGCAGCCGGTTCGTCAAACCCCGTAATTCCGTCGCTAACGCCGGCGGCATCCGCTCGCCTTGTTTCACCCGCACATTGAGCAACTCGATGTGCCGGTCGAGCTGCGGATGCGCGCCTTTCTTCCACACGCCCGTGCCGGCCTGCATGCGCTCGAGCGGAGCGACGTCGGCGGCGGCTTCCGCTTTCCAGCGTTCGTGTTCCTCGAGCACCGGATCAGGCGTGTTGCGCTCGTTTTCTTCGTACATGCGGCGGCGGATGTGGGCCGAAAGCGGCAGCTCCGTTGATTCAGCCTTGATTTCGTCGATGACGAGGCGTGCGATGGCGGCCGTATCCGCCACCTCGATGGCGTAGAGCATATCCTGCACAGCTTCACGCTTGAGCGCATGGAAGCCGTCATATTCCGACAGGCGGTTGAACTGTTCGCGAGCGGTCGATTCGTCAATCACGAGTTGGCTCCTTTCGCAAGTTTGGTTTTTTCTTCTTTGGCCAGACGTTTGGTGCGCATGTCTTCGACAATTTCATCGAGCATGACGTCGCTTTTGGTGCGTTTGGGCGGCGGTTGTTCCTGGCCGTATTCGATCCAGGAGGAAATACAGCGCGGGACGGTGGTGAGGAAGAGGCGAACACTACGTTGGGTGGGGGAATCGTTGCGGCAGCGGCGGACGGCGTCAGCGAGCAGTTTGTCGGAGAACTCGAGAGCGGAGGGTTGCGGGATGTCGGCGGCCGCGACGGCGGCGGTTCGAACCAGTTCGGTTAGGAAGCGAGCATCGGTGGCTGGGTAGGATTCGCGGATGGCGCGGGCGGTGAGTGGGTAGCTTTGCGAAGCTGCGTTTCCGTTCGGCGACGGCGACGACGGCGGCTGTTCGCGCGCGCGGTCGTCGTCGGAGGTAAAAACTTGCTCTGTAGAAATACTTTCAGACGAAGAAAAACGGCGCTCTTTACTATTCTGTTCTGTATATGACTGCATATGCATATGCGCGTGCATTGCATCTGCATCTGCATCTGCATCTGCATCTGCATCTGCGGACGCATTGCGTTTCCATCGTGAATTGGCGGCTTTCACTTTTGCTTCATAAGCCTTAACTGCTTTATTGCGTTCTACTTCCTGGCGCGGGTTGCGGCGGCGACCGTCCTCGGCAACAGGAAAACAAGGTTCAACAAGCGACCATTGCTTGACAAATTCTTGTTCGATCTGATGCCACTTATATGCTCGTTCGTTGCCGCGAACTGGTCCAAAGATTGTTCGGATCTTGCTCCATTCCTGCGGCAAGCCGTCGTTCATCCAGGCATGATTGAGGCACATGATGTACAGTCCGATGGAACTTAAATCCATCAGCTTGACCTTTTCGTCCATGTCGAAATCCCGGGGATACATAGGGTAATAACGCAACCTCATCCGCTCCCTTCACGCCGTCTTCCGCCGGCCGCCTAGCTGCAGGTCACGCACCTGGAGTCCGCTCTTTTCGTACCATTCAACGAAGCCATCGATGGATGGCTCAAAATCGATGCCCATGAGCAGGACCGTGGCGCCGCGGCGGCGTTCGCGCTCCTTCCATTCCCGCTGCCAGCGCGAGACGGGGCCGCCAGGGCGCTTGCATTCGATCCAGAGAATATTGGCCCAGGCGATGCTTGTGCTTGCACCGCGGGTATAGCGGAGGCAGAGCATGTCGGGCATGCCTTTTTCGCCGACGGAGCGCTGCTTGCGCTCGCTGTAGTTGAGTTCGAAGTGGCGGGTGTACCAGCCATCAAGAGCGAGGTAGTCGGCGATCTGGCGCTCCAGGTCGGATTCTTTTAGAGTGATTTGTCTAGACAAATCACGGTCAGAGAGCAGAGGCGGTTTCATCCTTCACGCTCCAGGCCGCGGATTTCGACTTTGGCGCGGACGCCGTCGGAAAAGAAAAGGTCGAGTTCGATGCGGTCGGTGTCGTCGGGGAGATTGGCTTTGATGAGGTCGAGGTTGGAGATGAGCTGGGCGAAGCGCTCTTTGGGGGTAACGCGGGCTTGGGGGAGGGTCATTTATAAAGTCCTGCTCATGGGTTGCTCTGAAGCGCGGCGATCAAGCCGCTGCTTTTTTCCTGTCTTCGATAACCACATTCCGCAATAAGGCCGACAAGTCCTTGATGTAGGCTTCCGAATAATCTATGAACTCTAAAGGCATCTGGTCGTCATTCGACCGGCCTTTGTGAACCCAGTAATTCGTATAGAGCGATGCTGCGGTCATCACCAATGTAAGCTCGTCTCTGAAATCGAATGGAAACTGCGGGTTCAGATGCACGATGGTGAAGGATGTTCCCTCCTGCACCCATCCGATTTTGTCCGGATCGTTCGAATCGAGTTTCACTTGAATGCGGCCGCCATTGGGATCGGCAGTCACCGAGCCATCATCTTTTGGATCGGTTTTGGAAGCCCGGCGGCGTTTCCGCTTAGGATCGGTGGCATGGTCGTCCGGATCCTCCGCTGGACTTTGCCGCTCCGAGCTTTTTCGCTTTTCCTTTATGGTCTTGGTGACTGCCGTCGAAAGCCGGATAGAGGCGCGATCCTCCATATGCTTGAATTCGATGTCTCGCCCTAACTGATCAGCCTTCTTTAGCAGTTCTTCAATTTCCGGGAACAGGTGAATATAGAGATCCTCGCGTTCCTCAAAGGATTGTTTGTTCCGGCCCAGGGTCCAATCCAATTGCCCGTCGCGGAGCAGCTCAAGATAAGCGTAAAACCGCTGAGAACTGTAATCGCCGAAGGCTTGATCCGTATCCCGTCTCAGCACCAGACGGTTCTTATATGCCACGTCATAACCCAAGCGATCAGGCTGGGCGTTATCGGCTTTAATGCCTGCGAGCAACCGGAAGTGCCGTCCCCCGAAAGTATCATCTAGGCGAAGTTCCTCCATAAGAACAGGTGGGTCGCACGGCGCAAGGTCAACACCGTTTATCGTAATTTTCAGACCGTCCCGCAACCCTGGTGAAAAATCGTACGCCAGATTTCTCAGCAAGGTTTCTGGAAACCTGACCCGCCTCGGCTCGAGCGCAGAGAAGACCAGTCGCGTAAAGGTTGCAGCACCCGGTCTGGCCGGGAGATTGGAATAATCCGTTTTCCAACGGTCATCTACCAGCCGCCAATCTACGCTGATCTTGTAACGCCGTATACCATTACAGGAATCAACGCTTACCACATTCGCGATCCATAGCGCCATATCCTTAAATCCCACCCCATACCGCCCGATGGTGTCGTCATTCGCGCTGGAGCTCTCATGTGCGCCGATGGCAAACAATGCCTCAGGGTTTTGAAGCCCGCGCCCGTTGTCCCAAATAATCAGGTCACCATCTTTCAATTCCACGCTGATACTGGTGGCTCCGGCATCCGAGGAATTATCAAACAATTCCTCCAGGCCGATTTTGAAAGACATAAACGGATTGCGCTTCATCCCTTGCAGCATGTGCGCCCGCGGGCATATATTCAATTGCGGCATTCTGTGAGAGCCTCCTGGATGCTCTGAATCAGTTTCGAACGTTGGCGTGGAAACTGAGCGCAGACTTTGCGAATCCGCGCAAGAAGTTGTTGCTGAATCTTCGCGAAACTGGAGCCAGCTTTTCGCTTGGGTTTGGCGGGCACACGGGTCCGCGCCTGTTGGGCGGCTTCCCGCAATTTCATGCGCCCCCGCTGCACTTGCTCCGCGAGATCCGGCGCACGAGTAATGAGAAAAACGGCTTGCTCAGCCACATGCCGCGAAACATCCGCTTTGGCCGCAATTTGCCCCACGGTCGAGCGGGCGTGTTCTGCGGTGTAATCGCGCGGGGCGATAGCTTCGCCTGAATCCTGGCGAAGCTTTTCCTTCGGTCGTCCGCGCCCGTATTGTTCCCCTGCCGCTTTCTGCGCAAGAGCTTTGCGCTCGCGCTGGATCATCACGAAAATCTTGCCCGTAATAATGGCGCGTTCCTCCGGCTCCAGATCCCGGCGGCTCAGGTTAAGCTCAGAGATCAGTTCGGAACCAGTCAGCGGCCCGTTGTATTCTTCAACGCGAGGTTTTACGCCCACCGCCAGGCAGGCCCGCAAACGGTTGCGCCCGTCCAGCAGCACGTCCCCTTGCACCAGGATCGGGAGCAACTGGCCACGTTCTAGAATGGAGCTTTTCAGCGCATCGAAATCGGTGTCGTCGTCCGCCAACAACGGGAACAACGCCGCCGCGGGATGCACCCGGTAGTCGCCGATGCGCTCTTCCACCACAGCCGGAACCATCACGCCCGCCCCTCCCCGAACTGCTCCGGCCGAGCTTTTCTCGCGCGCAAAAAAGAGTTCTCGCGTCGGCCCAACTGGCCCAAAACTGGCCCAAAATCCGCTCTGTAATTTAAAGCTGGTGCAACGACAAGGCTTAGCGCATCGGGGGAAAGGTCTGCAAAACCTTTACTCGGGGGTTCGATTCCCCCCCGCGCCTCCAACAACTTACCTAATAAATCAAGCATTTAGAGCTAATCTCCCGGTATGCCCCCGTAGGCCCAAAAACGCCCTTTCGGCTGCCCCAACTGCCCCAAAACTGCCCCGGAAACTGCCCCGGCCGAGTAAAGGTCTGGCAAACCTCTGCCTTACCACTTCCTGACAGAGATAGGATTGGCCGTTCACGCAGTCGCCTCAAAGCTGAATACTTCCTGACTAAGCCGCTTCGCAGCAATTTCGCAGTAGCGCTCCTCGATCTCAATACCTATGGCTTTTCGCCCTGATTCCTTTGCGGCTAGCGTGGTGGTTCCAGAGCCGAGAAATGGATCCACGATCAGTCCCCCAACAGGCGTGGATAACTGGACAAGGTGACACATCGTATCGAACGGCCTTGGGGAAGGATGCTCAATTCTTTCTCCAAATGATCCAGCCACGTTTCCTACATGAAAATCGCGATTAATATGACCGCCGTTAACACTACTGCTAGTACTGTTGTTCCAGAAGATTACAGGATCCCAGGAATGCCAAATGGGAGTAGGGCGTATTTGCGCAAAGTTCTTACAGGCAGCAAAAATACGCCAACCGTCTGGGAACCATTCGTGCCATCGGTGGCAATTAAGCATCGCCTGAAAGACGAAACACCAACCAGCAAGGCGCTGGCCTTGGGTTACAAGCCACCGCATGAGTTCAGCGTATTCTTCAGGATCATCCTTCCAGGTGGCTCGGGACCAATTGATTCCATACGGAGGATCTGTCACTAGAGAGGCGCACGCTTCGATCTGTGGCAAGATTTCGCGACAGTCGCCGCAGTAAATCGTAATACCCGCGTGCTCGTAGTACGGCTTCATCTATTTCGTCATTGGACCTTCTGGCTCCGCCGCTCTTCCACCAATCTGCGCTCGTCATTGGACCTTCTGGCTCCGCCGCTCTTCCACCAATCTGCGCTCGTCCCTGGCCCGCTGCGCTTGCTCCTTCTCCCGATGCTCCCCCACCGCCCGCGCCATCGCCTCCCGCGTCAAATGCACATACCTCTGCACCGTACGCAAGCTGCCGTGCCCCAATATCCCAGCGAGAATATGCACCGGCATCCCCGCATCCGCCTTGCGTGTCGCAAACGTGTGCCTGAGATCGTACAGGACAAAATTCAGTCCCGTCATTTTCAGAATCCGGCCATGCGGCGCATTAAGCTTCGTTAGCGGCCGCCCCGCCAGCGCGCCCGGAAACAGGTATCCACCCGAATTGGTTCGCAAACGCCGCGCCATGATCTCCTGCGCCTCCGGCTCGAGGTCCAGAATCCGCTTGCCCGCCTCCGACTTCGACCAGGCGATGCGAAACTGCCGGCGCTCCAGTTCCACATCCCGCGCGTGCAGGCTCATCACCTCTTCCGGCCGGCAGCCCTGGAGCAGGATCAGACGCGCGACGTCGTACAGTGCGCCCAGGCCGCCGCGCCAGCCCTGCCGCTCGCCCACCGCCTTGGCCGCTCCGAAATAGATCTTCTCTTCCTCGAGCGACAGCACATGCTCACGTTTAGCATCCTTGTCGCTCGGGATCTTCACCTTTTCCACCGGATTCGTGCGGGCCCACTCATGGCTCAGGAAATAGCGGTAGCCCGTCGAGAGCGCATGCAGATCGTGGCGGATGGTGACATCCTTCACGCCATGCTCCTTCCGCCGCCAGGCCTTGAAATCCTCGAGGTGCGCCGGCGTAATCGACCGCACCGGATCGGCCCCGAAGAAAGCAATAAGGCTCGCGAAACTCGTGCGCAGCCGCAGCGCTGTATTCGGATGCGCCCGGTATTCGCCGTCGGCATAATCGAGAAACGCTTCTGCCGCTTCATTGAACGGTTTCGCCTGAACCTTTACCGCCTCGCCGGCCTCGATCCGCTCCCGCGCCTTCATTTCCATTCGCAGCGCGCCGCTCTCGTTGCGTGACGTGGCCTCCAAACCGGTGCTTCCGCGATAAATTACTCCGTCCACCTGGAAGCGGTAGTGCCACTTCCCGTTCTTCTCTCTTAACGCCATCTCTCTCTTTCGTTTCCTTTCGCCGGGACAGGAGCCAGCGCTCGATGTCCTCCATGGAATAGCGGGGGAGGCGCCCGACCAGTATATAGGCCGGACCGCACTTCCGGCATCTCCAATCCGATAAAGTGTATTCAGATACGCCCAACGTCTCGGCCACCGCTTCAGGAGTCAATAGCTTCATCGTGTACGCTCCATCACCACGCTCGCCCCCGCCCGGAAGCGCAGAAACCGAAAAGCCAGGCCACCTCCCCCGAGGATCGACCCTGGCTTCCGGCCCCTACGCTTCCGGCCTCGAACTCGTCACCCACCGCAACTTGCGAAATTTGCCGAGAATCCGGTTCCACAGCGTCGGATGCCGGCGCCTGAAGTCGGCCTCGAGCAACACCCGCCGCGCATCGATCGAGACGATCGCCGCCGCATACCCCGGCAACTTCTCTGTCCTGGTCCAATGCCGAGACTCGGATATTTCCCGCATCATCGGATCATCAGAGAATACCGGCCGATGTTCAGGTCCGCTCCCGCCACATCCTCGCCGCGGCCAATCGCTTCCTTCAACATCCGTTTGTCGATGTCTATCGATTTGAGCGTGCCCGCGGTTTCATCCGGATGCTGATCGACCAGCCGGTACCAGACCTCGAGCGGCATCTCCACCTTCACCGTCTTATAGGCCGCCGGCACCTCCTCCGCATTCACAATCTCGACCGAAGCCGGATTCGACCTGGCACTCATGCTCGTGGTCTTGCCCGCAAGCTTGGGGAACTTGCCCTTATTGTCCACGCCCTGCGCCAGGATATAGCCGAGTACGTACTCCCTCACGCGATCAGCCGCGCGTTCGAATACCTTGCCGCGGGCCCGGATGCGGTCGGCTTCCGATTTCGAGAACTCGGCCTGTGCTTCACATTGGAGAATGAAGCGCGCGACGGCCTCCCTTTTGTCCTGAGCGGCAGCCAGAGACCGGGAGAGCTCCAGATCGAAAGCCTGCTGCTCGGCCTCCGGCACCGCTCCCTCCGTCTCGAGCAGTGCCGCTAAATAATCCTCCGCGGCATAGAGCGTGAGCGATTTGGATTGTGGTTCCTCCAGTATGCTAGTCGGCATAGACCACCTCCGCTTCCTCCTGCACATCTACTAGCGCCTTCCACAGCTCGTACACCGTGCGCCGCGCCAGCCCCACCTTGGCTACCGGATCACCCGCCCCATAGCGGCGGACGATGTCGTCGAAGATTCCGCGCCCGGTTTCCGTGCCGGTCGCTTCCTTCAGGTCGGCATAGAGTTCCGAGAGTACTTCCTTGATGCGCTCTTTGCTGCTCCCCATCCGGTTCCATAACTGCTGAACCGGCTCCGGCACCGGCTCTTCAGCCTTGGCTGTCTGGCGTAACTCGGCTAGTTTGCGATCGCGCACAGCGGCAACTTTCTCCTCCGAACCTACACCCTGCTGCGGGGCATGGTCTTCCAGGTCTTGCGTGTAAAACTCCGAGGCGCCCGTGCCGATCATGACAGCCTGTACGAATGCTCTTTTCTGGGCCATTTTTTGAACGGTATTGACCTGGTCGAACACATCCGGATTCGGAATGCGCCCCACCGTCTGGCTCTTGATGGCCGGGTCGTCGTCCTTGAACTGCGCACCGCAGCCGTTCTTCTTCTTCCAACAGAGCCACCCGCCTCCAAATTCTTCCTTGCCCGCAATAATTGCTTCCTGGCCGCACTTGGGACACTTACGCCCGCCCTGCCGCCAGCGGTACTTTGCCTCCCAGGAATTGCAGGAACCTTCCCCCGCGCCCACTACCCGTTCGCCACGCCGCAACTGGCACAGATAACGGATGTTAAAGAACGGCTCGCCACCGTGCTTCTCTCCCGTCCAGTCCGAATCCTCCACCACGGACGTAAAAGAAGGCTCGAAACCGAAGTAGTAACACAACTTCTCGGCGCCGGATTTAAACAGCACCTTTTTCGAGCTCGTACCCGGTATCACGCCGTAATCCTCACCCTCTATCAGAACCTTGTTTCCAAAGTCCAGGATCTGTTGCCGTCTCTTCAACGCCATCTCCATGCTCATTACCGGCATGAAGTCGCCCGACCCGACCGCTATTTCCTGCGGTTTGGCTGGCACTATTTCCATCGTTTGCGTTTCCATTATTGTGAATACCTTTCTAATCTCCGATCAAATTGTTCCATTCAGGCCACACCCTCCGAGCGCAGTCGTCCAATTTCGCGCATCACCGATTTGGGATGCGCCGCCTGGCACACGTCCGAGCAGGAGTACATCGTGTCCCCCAGGTTCCAGTCGTCCACCCGCTCCGCATGGGCCGTCATGTGCTCCCGGCACCTCAGATCGCCGCACTCCTCGCACATCGCCCAGGCCTCGCCGCCGCAGCTCGCGCAGCGGAAGCAGGCCTCGCAGAAGTGCAGATAGGGCATATCCTGCGGGCTATGGGAATGCTCCCGGCAGATCAGCGCGTTGCAGCTATCGCACTTCAGAAAGTCTTCCGAATCGTGGGCATGCTCAGTGCAGTCCGCAGCCGAGCAGTGAAACTCGTATTGGTCCGCGCAGATTGAGGGCGCGTAAGGTCCGTAAGGCATTAGTTCTTCTCCGTTTGTAGTTCTGTCCAGGCCAATTCCACACCCCGGTCCAGAAATCGCTGAATGGTCTGTCCCTTGGCGGTCAACCTGGCGTGTATTTTTCGTTTGCGTTCAAGTGGCAGACGATACACCAAGGACGAAGCTTTTTCGCTTGCCGCCGGCCGCCCCCCTGGTGTATGTTTGCTAGTAGTAGAATCGTGCATTTGTTAACCTGTTAACATGTTAACAATAGAACAAGCTGGCTGTCAAGTCCTATAATGCCGGAAAAATTGGGGGGGATGAAAGGATCTAGGTGAATTCTAAAGAGCCGCAGTTGTCTTTACGGGTCAGCCCGGAGCGCAAGCGCGAGGTTAAAACGTGGGTAGCCGATCATGGAACCACCGCCCAAGCCGTGCTTGAAAGGGGCTTAGCGGTGGCCATGAAAGAGGAAAAGATTTCCGCGAAAAAAGTTTTGAAGAACTCCGAAAAAGTTATATCCGTCGAAACGAATTCGGCATACAATATTCATGCTGAGAACGAATGGCTAACCTTTGCCGATTTTATTTTCAGCACCAAGAATCTTACGGTCATTTATGGATTGCAATCCAATGTTTGCGCCTTCTTGGCTATGCTTGACGATGACGGAGTAGGTGATGAGACGGATCAAATCCCCCCAGAAAATTTCACAAAGCTCCTTGCTCGCGCTCGATCAGCTTATGCAAAACTCAAGCTTCGTACAGATCGAGATAAAAAAGCGAAAGTTACGGCTCCAGAAAGCACTGCAAAAAAGATCACCGATTGAGCCCGGGGAATTTACAGCCGTCCTAGTGGACGGCGAAGTGCTGGTAGTCCCAGAACCGCTAGAGATCACACGAGGCTGAAGCCACAACGCAATAGATCACAACTGCTTCTGAATGGCATCCTCCGTCGCCATCTGCAAACTCGCGTCGTCGATGGTATCCCCTAGCGATTGGACATTGGGATCACCAACTACCGCTGGAGCGAATCGAGCGGCGGCCATATCGGGATTCATCATGGTATTCTGCGCCCATTGATAACGGGTGTTGTGCGCCGCAACGGACGGAAGCTCGCCCTGGATATAGCTTGCGAAGTGCAAGCAGGCTACCTTGATACGCCCGCGAAAACTCATGTCGTTCATGAGTTGCGCACTCGAATCGTAGTCGAGCGGACCAGGAAAATTGCTCTTGGCCGCGCCTTGTGTAGGTGTCATAAATTCCTCCTTTAAGAAATCCTCAATGTTCCGCCGAGATAAACTCCGACCGACGAGCCGGAGTTAGAAGAACCAATCGTGACCTTGATCTGAGTTCCGTTCGATGCAGCCGCTATGACCGCTTGATTCAGAGTGCCCGCTCCGAAAGCGATATAGGTCGCGACAGTACTGATATTCGCCACGATGGAGACTGGCAAAGCGATGTTGATCGCATTCGTATTCGCCGTTCCCGTGAATGAGAAGGAAATCTGAACGAAGAGGATGGAGCCAAACACAACATAGAATGCCGCGACCGACGTAATCGTTACCGCCGTGCCCACATTGTCCGTAACAGCAGGCGTATAAGCCGTCCATGCGCCCGGTGCGCCGCCCGTGAACGGCGTCCCGTTAACTCTAAATGCGCCCGTGCAGTTGACATCACCCACAACGTCGAGTTTGTAAGCGGGATTCCTCGTTCCCATGCCCACATTACCGCCAACAGGATTGAGCAGAAGCGGCATTGCTCCACTGGTAAGACGTGCCTGAAGCCACCAGCCATATGGACCTGCATTATCTTGTGCCGTTGCCAACTCGACCCCGCCAGTAGCACGCACCACCAAACTGGCAGCAGCACCGTAGGTCACTGAAGGAGCGTAAATCGAGGGATCAATAACCGTAAGAACGCCAAATGGTACGGTCGTCCCGATGCCCACCAGACCCGCGCTAGTGATCCGCATGCGCTCCGTGGGGGTGTAAGAGCCACCTACGGTGAGGCCGGAGTTGGTGTAGAAAATAAAGTTGCCTTGAAACAGTTGCTGAATGCTGGCATAAGTGCTTTTCGCTAACCAAGCGGATTGATACGCCACGCCACTTGTCAATGAAGCACCACCGCCATTATCCGCATACAAATACGCACCTGTGTCTGTGCCATCGTACGAAATTTGCAACTGCGAATTAAAGCTAGAGCCGCCGCTGATCGAGAGCTTGTAGAGCGGGTTGGGTTGCGCGATGCCCACGTTGCCAGAGTTGGTAATACGCACAGCTGGACTCGCCGCATTATTCACAAAGAAGTCATAACCGCTGAAAGTGGTTTGGAACCCGGTAAACGCGAGAAATCCGTTCACACCGCTCCTGGCAATCGTGTATTTATCGTTACCGGCATCGTTCAGCACAATGCCCGCAACCCCCGAGGCGGTGGTGTCTTCGATGGTTAGTAACGGCGCTGCGCCGCGCATGTGTAAAAGCGTGCCTGGACTTGCCGTCCCAATCCCCACGTTGCCCGCGCTGGTGATCCGCATGCGCTCCGTGGGGGTGAAGCTGCCGCCTACGGTGAGGCCGCTAGTTGTATAAAAAGCCATAACACCAACACCCATAGCCACGCCACTCATACTGGTTGCCTTCGCTGTCCAGTTACCAGCATTAAAATTTGCGCCCATAGATGCATAAAAACTTCCGTCACTATAAGTAGAGAGCCAGCCACCAGTATCCGTGCCATCGTAGGAAATATGCAGCTGCGAATTAGCCACACCCCCACCGCTGATCGAGAGCTTGTAGAGCGGGTTGGGTTGCGCGATGCCCACGTTGCCAGAGTTGGTAATACGCACAGCTGGACTCGCCGCATTATTCACAAAG
>Ga0306922_10000217_pt1 | contig 43995 bp, 46 predicted proteins | sample sta12Cox44000082_FD_203758 | JGI IMG/M metagenome (GOLD analysis project Ga0306922, IMG submission 203758) | Lab enrichment of tropical soil microbial communities from Luquillo Experimental Forest, Puerto Rico - statoxic.12C.oxic.44.000.082 (v2)... | ecosystem: Environmental > Terrestrial >... | reverse complement strand
GCTCCTGCCTTCTGTTGCCGCTAACCTGGGGTCGAAGGCCTAGGCCCCACGCCGCGGATGCGCGATCATATCGCGAATCTGCGCCAGCACACTGGTGCGCTGCATGGCATCGAGCTGCTTGGTGAACGTCGCCATCTCAGCCACGAAGGGATCGCTCAGCAAGTCGTTAATCTCGTCTTCGCGCGAGGGAGTACAGGCATTTAGCAGCTCAGGCACCGATACCATCAGTGCCTCTGCAAGCCGGGACAACGACGACAGTGTTGGCGTCGCCTTCTCGTTTTCGATTTTTGATACGTAGGTGCGCGGAACGCCCATGCGCAGGGCGAGTTGCCTCTGGCTCAGTCCGCTGCGCTGTCGCAGATTGCGGATGGCATGCGCCACGTGTACCTCCGAGCTACCCGTTTCGGCCGGTTCCACCACCGGCACAGGTTGCACGAGGATTGGCTCCGGCTCGTCCTCATCCAGGGACGTACGGCACTTACGGCACAGATTATTAACAGTTCTGAACTGGACGAGATGACAATGGTCGCATCTCACCACTTCCCGGTTTTCGACGGGTGCGAGAGTCGTAGCCATTTTAGGTTTTGGGAGTGCCAGAGCCGGGCACTGTTTCCCCATGGATCGTGATGTGAACTGCTGGATCCATTGAAACTAACCGTACTTTGCGGCATGCGTTTGGTACAGTCAAGGGCACGATTGTGTGAAACCCCCGAAAGTTGTGCAAATTGTGGGTGACAATTCGGAATGAACCAGTAAAACCCCTATAAATTCCGGAGAAAACCGAAATGACGCGCAATGAAGCGCGGTGTTTACTAACTGTATTCGTTGAAGATTTTGGGGATCAATGACTTGCCGATTTTACGATGTGCTAGAAGTGCATAGAAGCTATGCATCCTACATTCGGTAGCACAAATTAGCGCAAAATTTCCCCCTGCGGTTGAATCTAACCCGCGCCAGAAGTGCCATCCGAAGTGGCCGGTATTCTTCATTTGCTGCGGCACTCGAATGGTACTGCATAGACAGAGTAAGCCTTCGTTGCATCTGCAACGTAGACCCATGGCTCCAGTCTGTTATCCACCCCTTTGCAGCTTGTGATCGTGAAGGTGAATTTCTTGGGTTGGCCTGGCGAAACGCTTTGTTGAGTTGAATCAACACACCGATAAAGCTCTGCAACCTGAGTCCCGGTTGGTCCCGTCCACAGCTCAACTCGTTTTGGTTTCAGTGTGTTCTTTACGTAAACGCCTACCTTACTTGGAACCTTCAGCACATCACCTCCGGGCCGGAAGTGTACTGTTATCAGCGGCGATGAAACTAGAGATGTCAGGGCGGCCCAATCAATGCTTGAGGGGCAGGTCGTCTGCGCTAGCCCGACGTTTCCCAGAAAAGTCAGAAACGCTGCAACTCCTGAAACCTGTAGTGGGGCGTGTTTCCTAGAGCTTGGCCGTCGCAATCGAAAAGTACATTTTCATCTTACGATTTCACCCCAAGAAATGGGCTTGCCATTTGAGCGTAATCGCGAGGTTAAGCCAACGATTGTGCTGAGGGTCCTGATAATCATGTGCATGGATTGTTGCTGCATTTACAGTGGGGACTGAGGGAAAGCAGACACTTCACACGGCGGCGTGTTATCTCGTGTCTGTGAACTTCGCGACGATCGCCGTGATGTCGTCGTGCTGTTCCCGGGAGCTGAATCGCCGAACCTCATCCACGATTGCGGTCAGCAAAGCCTGGCACGACAGTTCCCGATGTTGCCGCACCGCGTCAATCAGACACCGCTCGCCAAACTCTTCTCCGCGCTCGTCACTGGCTTCGGTGACGCCATCGGTGTAAAGCGCAAGCACGTCGCCGGGAGAGAGCTCGTGCTCCCGCATCGAGCAATCCCAAACGTCGAATAGCCCTAGCAGCGTGCTCGTCGACTCAAGCCGCTCCACCTTGCCGTCTCTTTTCAGCAGAAGGCCCGACAGATGTCCGCAATTGGCGTAGCGCAGTCGCCTCGTCGCGTCGTCGTAGTCGGCAAAGAAAAGCGATGCATAGGCGGAGTCGGCGGTATTCTCATAAAACAAGCGGTTCACGGACCGGAGCAATGCCTCCGGCTGATCGAAGGCCAGCGCCGACTGGCTGCGCAAGCTGGCCTGCAAATTCGCCATCAACAGAGCTGCTGCGATTCCCTTGCCTGAAACATCGCCGATGATGAAGCCCATCCGCTGCGGCCCGAGGCTCAGGAAATCGAAATAATCGCCTCCCACTTCCTGCGCTTGCAGGCAGATACCTGCGTATTCCACGGTCTTCAACTGCGGTTGAATTTGCGGAAACAATCGTGCCTGCACTTGCCTTGCGATTTCCAGTTCCTGGGCGGCACGGCGTTCGGCTTCGAGCTTCTCGGCGTACTCCCGCCGTCGCAACTCCAGGCTTCGCCGCACCTCGTCGAATGCTTCCAGCCCAAACGCATTCCCGTCCGGATCTTCGAACCGGGTATAGGTTCCGCCCCAGGTCGCGTTCTCCGGGGGAGACAGGAAATGTACGCCGCGTTCGCTCCACTCCTTGTATTTGGCGTGGACATCTTCGGTCATGAAGAGAACCCAGCGGTAGCCGCCAATGAGGTTGTATTCCGGCTGGTCGGGATTGGGGGCAACCAGCGCTAGATTGGCGCTCCCGTCCGGAGGCGCAACTTCGATCCATCCAACGCCATCAGAAGTAACGCGCTTATCGGCGATCAGTTCGAAACCCAATTGGTCGACGTAGAATCGCATGCTCACGTCCAAGTCGCGAACGAAAACAACGATGTCCTGGATGCACAAGTAGGGGTCTTCGCGGCCTGGGCGAAGCACGGATCGGTTCGTCCACGAGAGGAAAGGGTCGCTTGCCATCGGCGTGATTATATCGGGCAGCCTATTCCTGCAATCGTGAGCGTTGGACTGGGACTTACGACAGTCGGGGCGGGCCGGTAACGTTGGCCACGGGCCCAGATTTGTACGTGTCGTAAAAAGGGAATCCAGTGCTCCACACCCCCGCTGCTGACGATTGCATGTTACTGACGATAGCGTAAACAACGCCTCCGTCAGTGGTCATGAGTTCTAAGTAAAGCGGTAAAGATGTTGTTGTGCCCGAATTGCCCGCGCCTGAGAGTGCTGTGCCTGCTGGTGTGCAGCGCAGCGGTCCAATTGACGGCGCAATCTGCCCCGCTCCCCGATGCGCCGTCCGCTACCCAGCGACAGGTCTCCTGGAAGCTTCTCATACCCAATATCATCCACGATCAGAAGCCGATATGGTTGTTCCCGCGAGCCCTTGCCCAAGGCAAACATCTCGAGCCCACACTGATCGTGTTGTCGACTACCGCAGACTTGGTTGCGCTCGATCCCACGGTTGCTTCGTATTTCCGGAACAGCCAGTCTTTTCGCAGTTTCAATCAAGATCTCAGTGGCACGAACACTACTCTGGCCATGGTCGCGTTTCCGACCGTGTATTATCTGGTGGGCCTCGAGCGAAAAGACGACTATGCGCAGCACACCGTGCTGTTGGCGGGTGAAGCCGTGATCGATGCCGAGATTCTCACTACAGTCTTCAAGGACCTGGATCGCCGGACGCTACCTGCTCAAGTTCCTCCCAACGGCTCATTTGGGGACACCTGGTTCGAAGCACATGGCCAATGGCACCGTGGCATCGGAAGTTTCCCCTCAGGACACACAATCGCGGCCTTTTCCATCGCCACCGTCTTTGCTGATCGCTATCCTGAGCCCCGCTGGCACAAATGGGTGGCTTACGGTCTTGCCGGGTCTGTAGCATTCTCGCGAATGCCGCTGCAGGCCCACTACGCCTCCGACGTGTTTATGGGGGCGGTACTCGGTTACACCATCGCGCATTACGTAGTTCTGCGGTTGCCGTAAATTTCAACGCGGTTATCGAATCAGCCGAGCTCATGCGCCGGGCATGCGGGCATTGCTCGATCGGGCCGCTCGCGTTGCATTCGGCATGACACCCGCTGTCGCGTTCACACCGAATGGTTGGACCAATTGGTATTCAGACCGGAAAAGGATACATTTCGGCTGGGTTGGTGAAATATTGCCGTTGGACGTTGTGGGTGGCGCGGCTACCGGGTCTTTGCCGGTGAGCTGCGCTTCGAGCTGCCGCTTGACATCCTCCGCCGCTGCCCACTATCTTGCGCCGGTCTTCTTGCGGTACCGCTCACCGTGCATGGTCCAGCGGAGATGCTTCTTGCACTGACACCGCTTGGTAAACTCATCCCCGTGATATTTGCTGTCTGCGGAGTGGCGAACAAAGATCGTGATGACCGGCGCGTCCATTTGAGCCCCGCACTAAGCGCAAATTTAGCCCGAAATGACACAACATCAAGGAAGTTGCTGAAAACAATGGACAGAAAAGAAGCGTGGAGTTTGCTAACTGAGTTCACCCTATCAGAAAGTTTGCGCAAACATGCGTTGGCTGTGGAAGCGTGCGTCCGTGCTTACGCTCGCAAATTCGGCGGAGACGAAGACCTTTGGGGCGTCGTCGGTCTCATCCACGACTTTGACTACGAAAAATACCCGTCGGCTGAAGACCATCCTTTTAGAGGCAGCGAGATTCTGAAGGAGCGTGGCGTGTCGGAAGAGATTCGACGGGCAATTCTGTCGCACGCGAATTACAGCGGAGTGCCTCGCGAGACAAAGTTGGAGAAGACGCTGTTTGCATGCGACGAGCTGGCCGGGTTCATTACCGCAAGCGCACTGGTGAAGCCGAATAGGTCGCTGGCTGAGTGCGATGCGAAGTCAGTTCGAAAAAAGATGAAGGACAAGGCCTTCGCCCGTTCCGTGAGCCGTGAAGACATCATCAATGGGGCGGCGGATTTAGGCGTAGATCTGGAGGAGCACATCGCCTTCTGCATTGAGGCGATGAAGGACATTGCGCCGGAGTTGGGACTGGCGGGAGTTCAGAAGTAAGTGAGCCACTTGTAGTCAGGATTGTCAAAACTTCTCAGCCACCGTCGAGCGGCATGGAAGACTCGAATGACCTCAACGTACCGCCGCGAAGGCGGTACGGGATTATGTAAGGTGCACCGGTAATGACGAGTTCACGAGTGCCCGGTACACGTCCCGGACATCCTCGAGCAGGATGGTTCTTCAGGCGCTCAACAGCCTGGATCAGCTTCAGCGCCGCGGCAAGAGGGCTATCTTGTGTAATGTAATCGGCTTCCGCCTGCAGGTTAGCTATTGCGGCCCGCAACCATTTAACCCGCACGCCGGACCCATTTGGCCATTGTTTGTTCCATTTCCTGTCAGTTGCAAAATCGCCGGCGTCCGCTTCACGGAGGCCCTTCTTGATCTCCTCGATCTGCCACTCATTGAGGGCGACGTATTCCAGAATCGCTTCGACGACAAGAAATGACCTGCTCCGCTCGGTTGCTTTTGCGAGGTTGTCAAGCTTCTTCTTTAGTTTGGAATTCAACCGCAAAGGGAGAACGTCAGTGTCAGGCATACTTTGTATCCCAAATGGAATACAAAGAGATACGGAAGCGTAATTAGGATGATGCGCCCAGGTTCGTGGTCCCCGTGGCTGTGTGATTTTCCTAGCCTATTTCCCGCACCAGCTTCTTCGTGTGCTCGACAATGTCGCTGACCCTTACGTCTTGGCGCGTGCTGCCTGCCCGCGTGACGACCTCTACGAGCCCCTCTCCCAGCTTCTTGCCCACGTTAATGCGGTAGGGGACACCGATCAGGTCAGCATCCTTGAACTTCACTCCGGGACGCTCGTCGCGATCGTCGAGCAGCACTTCAAGACCTGCCGCTGCTAGTGCTTGGGCGAGATCCAGCGCGCCTGTGTTGATCTTCTCGTCCGTTGTATTGGTTGGCGTCACGACAACTTCGAACGGAGCGATATTTGCGGGCATCCAGAAACCGTTCCCGTCGGCATTCTGCTCGACACAGGCAGTCAATATTCGCTCCAAACCGATGCCGTAGCTGCCCATAATGGGCGTTACTTCTTTGCCGTGCTCGTCAAGCACGCGCGCACCCATGGATTCCGAGTACTTGTAACCGAGCTTAAAGATGTGGCCAATCTCGACCGCTTTACCGACCTTCAGGGGATGCCCGCAGCTAGGGCAGCCCTCGCCCTCAACGGCGTTTCGCACATCCGCCAGGATGGTCGGCTGGAAGTCTCGCCCAGGTGTGACATTGCGGAAATGGTAGTCGACCTCGTTTGCGCCGCAAATCATGTCATGACGACCGTCGAGCCCTTGATCCATCACCGCCGTTAAAGTTCCATCGAGGGCCTGCAGGGCGAACTGCGGTCCTACCGGACCGATGAATCCTCCGGGCCCCTCAAAGAACTGCTCCACCTCTTCGGCCGCCATCGGGCGCAGCTCCGACACAGCAATGCCCTTACCCAGCTTCTGCGCCTCGCGATTCAGTACCGCCAACAGCTTCGTCTCGCTGACCGTGTGATCGCCGCGCAGAAACACAGCCAAGGGCTGCCAACCGACCGGCTGTTTGCCGTCCGCGCCCTGCGCCCCACGCACCATGGCCATGTAGGCCACCGCTTTGATGTCCTGCTTCGGCGACACCTTCAGGAATTCGGAGACGTCTGCAATCGCACCCTTGCCCGGCGTATGCACGAGCTCAGGCGTGCCATCACCCATTGGCGCCAACTCCTCCACTGGCTCAAGCCGCGATGTTGCCTTCTCAAGGTTCGCCGCATATCCGCATTCCGGGCAGCTCACCACCAGATCCTCGCCCGCCTCGGTGTACACCATGAACTCCTGTGAACCCGATCCGCCCATGGCTCCCGAGTCGGCATGCACCACAACGAATTTCAGCCCGCAGCGCGTGAAAATGTTGCAGTACACGTCATGATGCTTCTGGTAACTAATGTCCAGCCCTGCCGCGTCCATGTCGAAGGAGTACGAGTCCTTCATGGTGAACTGCCGCACCCGCAGCAGACCGGACTTTGGGCGTGGCTCATCGCGAAACTTCTGCTGGATCTGGTACCAGATTTGCGGCAACTGCTTGTAACTGCGTAGTTCTTTGCGCGCAATCTCGGTCATGACCTCTTCGTGCGTCATGCCCAGGCACAGGTCGCGTCCGCTGCGGTCCTTCAGGCGAAACATGTTGTCGCCCATGACTTGCCAACGTCCGCTTGCCTCCCAAATCTCGCGCGGATGCAGCGCCGGCAGGTAGAACTCCTGCCCTATGGTGTCCATTTCTTCGCGGACCACGTTGGCGATTTTGAGCATCGCCCGATGCCCGAGAAACAGGAATGAGTAGATCCCGGCGGCCAGTTGCCGGATATATCCGGCGCGCACCAGGTACTTATGGCTGGCAACCTCGGCGTCAGCCGGGGCCTCACGAAGGGTAGGAATAAAGAGCTTCGACCAACGATGCATTGGATTCTTGTTACTTTCCTTGTAGGAGAATCCTTTATTCTACCGGAATTCGAGGGACGCCCAACGGTGCGCGCGCTTCGATTGGGCTTTGAGCGGGGCAGTGAAGAGTGCTCGCGCCTTAGACCTTAGGGATAAAGCGGCGGCACATCTGACATATCATGATCGATCCCGGACTCACAGACAAAGTCGTTCTGATTACCGGCGCCAACAATCCGTACGGTATTGGTACCGCGATCGGCCGAGCCTTTGCTGCCCAGGGATCAAGGGTGTTCTTGCACTTTTTTCGCGCCAGGATCAGACCTGCTCAGCGCGAAGGAGTCCACGAGGCTGGTTCACCTGGTGCGCGGTTCTATTACTCCCAACTAATCAAGTCTGCTGACGAGGTACTCGGCGACATTCGCGCCATGGGTGCGCAAGCATACGCGTGGGAGTGTGATTTCTCAGACGCAGGCTCGGTCCCACCGCTGTTTGACGAGGCAGAACGCTGGCTCGGGCCAGTCGACGTTCTGGTCAACAACGCGGCGTACTGGGAAGCAGATACATTTGTTCCGCCCGGCGCCGAATTAACCAACAGACTCGTCGAGTTGTGGACAGATCGGCCCGCAGCCATCACAGCTGGCAGCTTCGATCGATTGTTCGCGGTGAATACCCGGTCCGCGGCTCTGACCATGGGAGAGTTCGCACGTCGCTATATTCGGCGCCGGGCTCGTTGGGGTCGGATTATCAACCTGAGCACAGCCGCAGCTGAGAAATTCCCCTCTGAGGCAACTTATGGAGCCAGCAAGTATGCGCTGGAAAGCTACACACGAAGCGCGGCAGCTGAGCTCGGCCAGTTCGGAATTACAGTGAATGTAGTTTCGCTGGGCCCGGTTCAAACCGGATGGATCACTCCCGAACTTCAGCGAGAGATACTGCCTACCATCCCATTAGGCAGAATCGGCGATCCGCAGGATGTTGCTGATGTCGTGTTGTTCCTTGCGTCTGATCAGGCCCGATGGGTGACTGGGCAGAAAGTCTATGTTGGCGGCGGACATGGGATGTAAATGGCACTGCACGATACCGTCTGCGACCAACATGCTTGCATCATCCCCATGGCCCGCTGCATCATCTAGTGATTATTCACCGGTTATAGAGGTTGCACCATGTACCATTACGATCCTGCAACAGCATTGGAAGAGCTCAATGAAGACGCGACTCTGCCGAACCCCGTCCATTTGCGCGACATGCTGCTGCGCGCTCACCTCGATGCTGAGCACTCGCTCGAATACAATCGCCTGTTTGTGGACTACCAAAAGCGATTTGGCGAGTTACAGAAGCTCGGCAAGCAACTGCTAGAAGCGCTGAAGACCTCCAAGCAGTAGAACCTTTTTGCCACCCAATGTGTCTTAAGGAGAGAACGATGAAAGCCTTGCTCATGTCCGTGGTGGTATTTGCATTGACAACCTCAACCTTCGCCGCCGAGGGCAAACCTGTCTCCTACAAAAGCGGAGACGAAACCGTGAACGGCATCCTGTACACGCCCCAGGGCAAGGGGCCGTTCCCCGCCCTGGTTGTCATTCATGAGTGGTGGGGCTTGAATGACTGGGTCAAGGAGCAGGCCTCCAAGCTGGCCGATCAGGGCTATGTTGCGCTTGCCATTGACCTGTATCGCGGCAAAGTGGCGACGACGTCCGATGAAGCACACCAGATTATGCGAGGCGTGCCTTCCGACCGCGCCAACCGTGATCTGCTGGCGGCGAGCGCTTATCTTCGCTCGCTGACGAATGTCAACCCGCCCCTGGTTGGCGACATCGGATGGTGCATGGGTGGCGGTTACGCGTTGGATCTGGCGATCGCTGATCCTAAGCTTAAAGTTGCAGTCATCAACTACGGACATCTTGCGACTGATGACGCAAGCCTGAAAAAGATCAATGCCGCCATTCTCGGCATCTTTGGCGGGCAGGACAAAGGCATCACGCCCGCTGACGTCAACAAGTTCGAATCGCAGATGAAGGCGCTGGGAAAAACAGTGGAGATTCGCTCTTTCCCGAATGCCGGACACGCATTCCAGAACCCCAACGATCAGAGATACCGCGCTGATGACGCTGCCGAAGCGTGGAAGCTGACAGTTGCGTTCCTGGCGAAGTATCTGAGGTAGGCCAAATTCAGGCTTCGGTTTGAGGTGCGTTTGCGAAATTGGAATCGAATCTTCTGGATCTTAGCCGCCCTGGCAATGGCCGCTGCCATGTGGGCGTTGAATGTCGAACTCACCTTCGAGCAGAACATGCATCGCGGCATCCCTGCCGATTTCAGATTACATAGCGCACACCGGCCCGTGAACTGGAAGATCTGATCTACACGCGTTCGATCACCATTGCGATACCTTGCCCGACCCCAATGCACATCGTGCAGAGCGCATATCGGCCGCCGCTGCGGTGGAGTTGATAGAGAGCTGTTGTCACTAACCGTGCTCCGCTTGCACCTAAAGGATGCCCGATCGCAATTGCGCCTCCCTTGGGGTTGACTTTGGGCGAATCGTCTGGCAGGCCGAGCTGCCGTAAAACTGCGAGAGCCTGCGCCGCGAAGGCTTCGTTCAACTCGATAACGTCCATGTTGCCTATAGTCAGGCGAGCCAGGTTCAGGACATTGCGCACGGCCGGAACTGGTCCTATGCCCATCACAGACGGCGCTACTCCCGCAGCTGACGAAGCGATCACGCGTGCCTTCGGCGTCAGTCCGAACTTCTTGACCGCCATTTCTGATGCCAACAGCAGCGCGCATGCGCCATCGTTAATGCCAGAAGCGTTTCCGGCAGTAACGGTCCCGGTTGGCCTGACGATGGGCTTGAGGGCAGCCAATCCTTCGATTGTCGTATCGGGCCGCGGCTGTTCATCTTTATCTACGACGATTACGGCGCCGTTGCGCTGTGGAATTGTGATCGGATAGATCTCCTCGGCCAGGGCGCCGGCGGCGATGGCTGCAGCAGTGCGCTGTTGGCTGCGGTATGCAAATGCGTCCTGGTCTTCGCGCGAAATGTCGTATTCTTTCGCGACGTTCTCAGCCGTCTCAGCCATCGAGTCGACGCCGTACTTCTCTTTCATCCGCGGATTGATGAATCGCCAGCCCAGTGTCGTGTCTTCCAATTTGGCGGCCCGCGAGAATGGAGCTTCAGATTTGGCCATCACAAAAGGCGCTCGCGACATGCTTTCCACACCACCGGCGACGACCAGTTCGGCCTCCCCGGTTTTTATCGCGCGTGCCGCCTGAGAGACAGCTTCCAGACTTGAGCCGCACAGGCGGTTCACCGTTGCTCCTGGAACCTCCTGCGGCAGGCCAGCCAGCAGCAAGGCCATGCGCGCCACGTTGCGGTTATCCTCGCCCGCCTGGTTCGCGCAGCCGTAGATCACGTCATCAATCGCCTTCCATTCGACCCCGTCATTACGCTCCATCAGCGCCTTAATAGGAATTGCCGCTAAGTCGTCAGTCCGAATGGACGACAGCACACCACCGTAACGGCCAAAGGGTGTGCGGATCGCATGGCAGATAAAGGCTTCCGGCATTCTAGCGTCCTCGCGTGGAAGAAGGGAGCGCCTGCTGAGTCCGTCCTTGCAGCAAACCACTCATCATAGCCGGAACACAAGCTGCTTGTTTTCATCGCCGCAAGTGTGCCGCGACGATTCGGCGGCTCGCCGCTCTACTCTATCGTTCTTCACCTTGGTATAGCGAGAGCTTCGCGAGATTCCCAAGCGTCGCGCCGCGCGGTCAACCGAGCCGGACTCTTCTTGCAATACTGCCTCGATGTAGCAGGACTCGACTTCGCAGAGAGTGAGTTTGTTGTCAAACGAAGCAGAATGCCCGTTGCCATTGCCGGGCTCCGGAACGCTCCTGTGTCTGCGAAGTCTGGCTGCAACGACTCAAGGTCCAAACGTGAATGCCACTTAAGATCCAATAAGCGCGGCCTTTAAGTGCTAAACCCCACAGCTTGGCAAGTAGCCCACCAAGCTGCAACTCGCTCGAAGCTTAAAATAGCAATGAGATAACTGCTTTGATTGTTCGAAAGGGCCGGTTCAGTTTCCAGAAATCAGACACTGAGCCGTCCAGATTTTGGACGACCCTCCCGTTCGAGATCCGGCCGTACATCTGTTGGCGCCCGCTCTGCCGGATAAGTGTGGTACAACTCTCCTGCCATGACTTCGATGAACCTACGCTCCGCTCTTGTGATTGCACTATTCTTCACCCTGGTTTTCGCAGCCTTCGGGAAGGATGCCAACTCTGCCGGTTCCCCTAAGAAGACGACGGTAGCTTTGAAAGACGCGAAGGGCAGCAGCATAGGATCCGCCACCATCCAGTCTTCGGGAAAGGGAGTCGAAGTCAAACTCGACGTCAAGAACCTTCCGCCCGGAGAGCACGCTCTGCACTTCCATCAGAACGCCAAGTGCGATCCCCCGGACTTCAAATCAGCCGGTCCGCACTTCAATCCTGACCAGAAGCAGCACGGGTTCCTCAATCCGCAAGGACATCACAACGGCGACATGGCGAATTTCACGGTAAAGCCGAACGGAACGGCGAAAACGACAATCAAAAATGCAGACGTCGTACTGGGCACCGGCAGCGCACCCAATTCGCTCTTTGCTAACGGCGGCACTTCGCTGATGATCCACGCCAAGGCCGACGACATGAAGACCGATCCCGCAGGCAATGCCGGCGATCGCATCGCCTGTGGAGTAATTACCAAGTAATTATCGCAAACTATTGTGCCGTCGTGAAGCTCACGTACTTCTTCCCCAGGTAGAGCTTCGCGTTGTCACCGTCGATGACAATCTTTAAGGGTTGCGGCCGCTTCAGGTTGTCGTCGACGTGAGTATCGGCGACCAGCACCTCGTCTCCCGCCACATTGAGGATGTGAAATTTTCCGTCTGCCGTGTAACCCATTCCGTACTCTCCCGGTCCCAGCACCGCGCCGCCATCGAACCGCAGCTTCTTCTCCGTGATGAATAGCCCCGTGTACTTGGCCTTGATATCTGACGAATAGCCCGAGGTATCCACCAGTCCCGCTATCACGTAGAAATCATCGGGATAGTGAATGGCCGCCGAGTTGCGCAGCTGCGTGGTCGCACTCAGCCCGCGGAAGAAATACGCTTCCGGGACGACCTTCTTCAACCCAGTCTCATCCACAACCGTTGGCTTCGATGGCGCGCTTTGTCCGAGCATCGAAACAGCGAGTGAGAGGAACAAGGCTGCAAGCAGTGTTCTACGAATCATGATGCCTCCTAATCGGAAAGACTCCTGGTACCTTCGCGCCTGTTTGTGCAGCGACGGCGGTTACGAGTCTACACCCACGATGCGCAACCGAATTGCGGTCTCTGCTTAGATACAACTTCATAATCTCACCGCCAATTTCGGTGTACCATCAAGCACTGAGTCTTGTGGGTAGCCCCGCTAGCATTAGAGGTTCCGCTGAAGTGAACGTTCTCCTGCTTGCCATGCCCGATTCGTTCGAGCACATGCCTACCATCGCGGTGCGCATGCCGAATGGTGGCCTCGCCTCACTCGCAGGAAATGTCGATCCCTACCACAATGTCGCGATCGCCGATCTGATTCTCGTCCAAGACCGCGTTCGCGAAGCTGTCCAAGATCTGACGCTCCAGCATAATCCCGACGTCATTGGCCTCTCGGTCATGACCTTCCAGCGCAAAACCGCGTTCAAAATCATTGCACTCGTGCGCTCCCTAAAGCCCGAAGCAAAGGTCGTGGTTGGGGGCTACGACCCCAGCCTTGCTCCCGAAGCCTATCAACATGCCGGCAGCGGCGTTGATTTCATCGTTCGAGGCGAGGGCGAGCTTACCTTCCGCGAACTTCTGCGCGGGTTGGAAACCGGGCAGGAATTTCGCGGCATAGCGGGCCTGACATTTCGCGAGGGCCGCGGCTGGCGCGAAAATATTCCACGGCCTGTTCACTCTCTGGAGGGCGACGAGATTCGCCCGCCCAATCGCAAGGCCCGAGTCCTCGGCGGGTTTCACATGCTCGGACGCCCCATCGACGTGGTCGAAACCTCCCGCGGCTGCACCTTCGACTGCGGCTTCTGCTCGATCATCGAGATGCGCGGTCGCAACTTTCACACCTACTCGTTCGACCGCGTCATCGCTGACATTCGCGACGCTAAGGCAAACGGCGCGCGCTCTCTTTTCATCGTCGACGACAACATCACCCTCGACGTCCGCCGTTTTGAGGCCCTGTGCCAGGCCATTATCGATGCCGGCCTGAACGACATCGTCTACAGCGTGCAGGCCATGACCTCACCTATTGCCATGCACGGCCAGACGCTCGCGCCGCTCATGCGCAAGGCGGGATTCCGCTATGTCTTCCTCGGCATCGAGAACATTCTCGAAGACGACCTGGTCTATTTGAAGGCATCCGCAAAGAACTCGCTGCGCGAACGCGGTCGTCGCGTCGGGAACGCCACCATCCAGGCGGTCGACATCCTGCATAAGAACAAGATGTACATCGTGGGAGGCCTCATCGTCGGCAATCCCGATGACACGCTTGAGTCAATCCGCGCCAATCTCGAGTTCGCAAAACAGTACGTGGACTGGCCCTACATCCAGCATCCGACGCCTTATCCTGGCACGCCAATGACGAAGGACTTCCGCGCTCGGAACCTCATCAAAATCGACCGTCTGGAGGAGTACGACGGGACGACCGCCGTAGTAGCCACCGAGCACTTGGCACCAGAAGAGATCGAATATCACCGGTGGCGCGCCGAACGCTGGATGAAAGCCGCCCACATCCCCGCTGTCATTGCCAAAGAGCCATGGTTCGTGTTGAAGAACTGGCCGCGCATGCTGGCACACACCTTCCGCGGCAGCACCCTGCGCTCAGCCTTCGGGCTAGAGAGCGACCGCGCAGTTTTCGCCCGCTACAAGGCTTTGCGCGCACAGGAGAGGGTCTATTTGTAAAGTTGGGCTTCCCTTCTTGTAGGGAATTCGTTTGGCGCTTTCGTGATCGCCTCTCGCACTGATGCCAATGGCGCCCGATTATCAAACTTCACCGACCCATCGGTTCTTACAATACCTAATTCCTTCCACAGCGCCGCCAGATCCACCGGACTCGGCTTGTCCCCCATCTCACGATAAAGATCCATCAGCACGGTCGATCCCGTTGCCTTGTCGCCGACTGCCAGCGCTTTTTCAATCTCCCACTCCTCGTTGATGTTGCCACCCGCATTGAGAATGCCCCGCAGCGCATCCTGCAATCCCTTTTGGTTGTGCGTCTGCGTGCGAATGCGGACATCGGCCAGGAGGCAGAACATCGCTCCGCCCCAATAGGTACGGCCCCAGGTGTGCGTGTAATCCAGGCCACGGTCGCCGCTTTCTGGCTCACCTTGCGGCATATCGCGCACTACGTCGTGCCACATGCGCTCGGCAGAGAGCTGCCCAGCCTGCACACGCGCAATCGGCTCGACGTAGACCGAAATGCCCTCCTCAATCCAGTGATGCCGTCGCGCCATCGACGGGAATGCTAGATGGATCATCTCGTGTGTCAGCATCCAGTCGTCGTTGAGCTGGGCAACCGTCGTTTCCTCGCCGACCGAGACTCGGGTATATCCGTCACTATCAGGAAAGGTGGTTCCACTGTGAACGCCGGCTCCGCCGCGTATCCGCACATCGAGCTTCATGGGCGAGACGGGAAACTTGCCGTAATAGGTGCAAACGGCTTCGCCCGCCCGGCGTACCCACGTAATCAGCTCAGGGCGGGAAGTCGAATTACTTTCGCCATCAAAGTTGATGTCGATCGTCGAGCCGCAAATTTTCATGGTTTCAGAGCGTTTCGGCGGAGCTTGTTGACAACTGGCCAAAGGCGCAATCGCAGCTAGCAAGGCCAGCAAGGACGTTTGCTGCACTAATCCGATGAGGGTAACTCGCCGGGATTGTGCAAGAGAGCAGGCCTTCACGTGCGTTTCGATGGACTTGTCGCAAAGCTGCATGGAAACTTAAGATGGCCAGAATCGTTCTTGGTTCGAGAATATTACCTCAGCCGCTAGCTAGCTAGAGCCGTTTTGTCAAACCCCGCAAAGTCTGCACAACTGATGCCGTGCTCCACCAAATCACCGCCGCTCCCATCTCCGCTCGATGAGATAGCCGAGCGCGAACTTCCCCGGCCCAAAAATGAGCACCATCAGCCGCCGCAAACAGAAAGGTGTACGGATCAGCCTGGCAGCCGGTGCATCTTGCCCCATCCGGTTTGGCAGATCTGCCAACCCCCGTAGAGGCGCACCGCCAGCAGAAAAAGTGATTGCAGCGAATTGCCGATTCCCACCAGGATCGAATAGGCCCAACGAAATCTCTCGGAGAATGAGTTCATAAGTTTGTCTTGGTCGCTTGGAGCAAGATCGCTGTCGATGTTCAGGAACTTACTTCAGGGCCTAAAAGCCCGACATGTCTTGAACGTCTGGCGGCACGACTGAAGTCGTGCCCCGGTACAAAACAGTCGAACACCAGAGTTCTGGCCGGCGTGTAAAGAGGTGCACTCTTAGAGCAAAACCAGAGCCGAGCTCGCCAGATTATTTGCAGAACCATCCCAGCGACGACCACAAGGCAAACCACGCCTGCAGGTTCTCAGATGCCTGCTCCGAGCCATCGCTCCACTCGACTGACTCCACTGCTTCAGAGAGGCGCTTGCCTTGCTGCAGCGCGTGCAGAATGGCGAAGGCGTCTCGATCGAGGCGTTTGAAGTACACCGAATTCTCCGCCCGATGGACCGCCAAATACACTTTCTCCGGCTGCGGCAATCGACGCTTCCGTGGGCGTCTCCGCGGCCGTCGCTCTTCGACCGCATTGCTGACCATGCCGAATTCGCGTTGCTGCCGCCGGATCGCCAGCAGCATCACGTCCACGGGATAACTCAATTCCACCAGTCGAAGGTACGGCTGCAGTTGGAACTTCGGATCGTTGCCGAGAGTTTGCAAATCGCTCTGACTGAGCTGGGGCCTAGCCGCCTCATCGAACGCTTCAATCTCGGCCCACTCCAGCCGCACCATATCCAGCGCGATTTCTTCCGCGCCGGAAACAAACTCCCGATGAGCGCGCAACCATTCCTCCAGCCGCGAACCGAGATTGCGCAGGGTGAACGATCGAGATGGACAATCCTGCAGATACGCGACCGACAGCTTCTCGAAAGCTTTGTCGCCGATAATCCACCGTAGTCCCTCGAAGTCCTCCGCCAATGCCGACAGCACGCGAAACCAGTACTGCCGGTTGTAGATCTCCAGCCGCTCGAATGACGTCAGCCGGTCATTGGGTTTAATGATCGACTCGGCAAGGCCATGCAGTGAGCGCCCTTCGCGGGTGCGCTGCCGCATGTCTTCTGAGGCGGTAAGCGGCTGACGCACGGCCTCGAACATGTTTCGTTGGATCTGGTCGAGGTCCATCATGCCGACACCTTCTCTGGGACATAACGCTTCGCCTTCAAGGCCTCGCCGTGTACTTCCTCGAACGACGGGATATGGTCGTCCCATTCCAGCAGCGTCGCCGTCGGCCCAATCAGCTCAATAGCCCTCGCATACAACGCCCACACCGGATCAATGACGGGATGATCATGTGTATCCAGGATGTATTTCTCATATCGCGAGTGCCCGGCGATGTGAATCTGCGCCACCCGCTCGGGCGGCACGTTGTTTACGTACTGGAACGGATCGAAATTGTGGTTCTGCGACGAGACATAAATGTTGTTCACGTCCAACAGAATCCCGCAGTCGGCGTCTTCGACAACTTCCGCGAGGAACTCCCACTCCGTCATGTGGGACGCCTTGAATTCCGCGTAGCTGCTGACGTTTTCTACCACTACCGGAACTTCCAGAAAGTCCCGCGCCCCGCGGATCTTTTGCGCTGTCTTTTTCGCGGCCTCAACCGTGTAAGGCATCGGCAGCAGGTCATGAGAATAGGTTCCGTCGACGCTGCCCCAGCAGAGGTGGTCCGAGAGCCACGGAGTCTTTGTCCGCTGCACCAGCTTCTTCAGCCTGCGCAGATGCTCGCGGTTCAGCGGCTCGACTGAGCCAAAGTACATGGAAACACCGTGCTGCACCACGCGGTACTGATCGAGGATCTGGTCAAGCACGTATAGCGGACGCCCGCCATCGACCATGTAGTTTTCCGAAATGATTTCAAACCAGTCGCACACCGGTTTGCGCTCAAGAATGTGGTTGTAGTGCGGAATGCGCAGGCCAATCCCCACGCCGTATTCAGTGAACCCGTTAAAACGATTTGCTGGCATAACTCTGACTCGAAAGAGAAAGACAACGATTACGACAGCCGGGATGCGTTGTCCCGGCCGTCGCAATCAGACTGGGACGCAGGTTACGCTGAAGGCGGCTTGGAGCCGTCGGTGGCACAGCCGCCCTTGCCCTTACAGGAATTCTTTCCTTTGCAGCCGTTGTCACCGGCTTTACACCCGCCCTTGCCCTTACACGAGTTCTGGCCCTTGCAGGCGTGCTTGTCCTTGTCGTCCCAGCTCACCTGGTGACCGAGATTCGAGCCGCTCGAGAACGACTTCTGAGCAGAGGTTGAGCTCTGCGCCATCGCCGAGCTGCCGGTCATCAGGCCCGCCAAGGCGGCGCCCATCATGAGGGACTTCATCGACTTCGTCATTGCATTATTCTCCTCTAGAGTTTTGGTTTCAGACTGAGCCCCGGTTCTTGCTGTGACCCCAACCTAACTACGTGGCAAGCATTCTCTCGGATTTACCGCGATTCTTGCAATGCAGAGTAGCCGAAAAGTGTAAACACCGAGTCGAAGCCAGATACCCCACTTAAGTGGTGAGTAGGCTTGGGAAAGTCGGCCCAATGTCCACTGAGACGACGCAGTGTGGAAGAGGTTACAAGACGAGTTGTGAATTTTTACGAAGGATTTGTCTGTGGAGTTGATTTCGCATCCATCACGCAGCGAAAACCAAGGTGATTTGTCCCCGTACTTACATCACCTTTGCCGCGGGTACCGACCACATAGCGAGAACAGTACTGATCGGTGCACAAGAACGATCCTCCACGATGGGTTTTCTTGCGCTCGGTTGGTTCTTCCGGGTCCCACGGATTTGCGGGACCGTGGGGATTGTGGGCTACGCCTCCGGCTGAGGCAAGGGTCTGGTAGTAATCGGGACGGTACCAGTCGGTAGTCCACTGCCACACATTTCCGGCCATGTCGTAGAGGTCGTAGCCGTTGGGCGGATAGCTCCTCACCGGAGCAAGCCCCATGTGTCCATCTTCACCGGTATCGGTGTTGGGAAAATGCCCCTGGTGCGTATTGGCCATCCACTTGCCACCCGGCCTAAAGTCGTCGCCCCACACGTAGGGCTTGCCTGCCAGGCCTCCGCGAGCGGCAAACTCCCATTCCGCCTCGGTCGGCAACCGCTTGCCCGCCCATTTCGCGTAGGCCTCGGCGTCTTCGTAAGCCACCTGCACCACGGGGTAGTTGTCCTTGCCGACGATGCTGCTCTTCGGACCAGTCGGATGCCGCCAGTTCGCCCCGTGCACGTAGCTCCACCATTGGAAGTGATTGTCCAAGGAGACTGCGTGGTCGGGCGGGGAGAACACGACCGAGCCGGCGACCAGGTTCTCCGGCGGTGCATTCGGATAGTCTTCCTGGCGAGGCTTGCGCTCGGCCACTGTCACGTAGCCTGTCGCCTTCACGAACCCGGCAAATTCGGCGTTGGTGACGTCGGTCTGGTCTATGAAGAAGCCGTCCACGTACACACGATGGATGGGGCGAGAATCTTTGGTTGCCTGCATGCCAACTTTGCCTTCGCTGGGAGAATCCGCCGCACCCATGGAGAATTCGCCGCCGGGAATCCAAACCATTCCCGGCGGAGTAGACTTCGGTGCGAGTGTGGTATTCGGCACAGTGGGCCCGAAGGCATGAGTGCTCATTTTGGATGGATCTGCAGCATTGGCACTTGCAGCCGCCGAATTGGCGCTGGCCGTCTCAACCGGCTTCTTCGCGCATGAGACCGCCGCAAGCAGCAGACCGCCGACAATGGCAACTGACAGTTTGCCTGCCCCGGCCCAAGTTTTGGCTGAGCGAATCTTTCGACTCTTCTCTCCCATATGACCAAATTCTACCCGGCTTGCACGGATGCTGCCGCGTGCCTGCTGTCTGCCCCGAACTTATTGGGAATTCGCGACAGGCCTAGCGGCTGCTGGCAACTGATCATTCATCCCTGCCTAGAGCAACTTATCCCATCCCATTCGTCATCCATCCAATCTGGTCTTCCCATAGACATTCGAGTGGAATACACTCTTTTCCCATAGACGTTCGAGTGGAACCAACTCATGCCAGGCTTCGACAAGAAGCAGAAGAATGAAATGCTGCAGGGCACGCTCGACATGCTGGTCTTGCGCACGTTGATCACCGGCCCGGCTCACGGTCACACCATTGCGCACGTCATCGAGCACACCTCCGACGAAGTGCTCCAGGTCGAGCAGGGTTCGCTCTATCCTGCACTCCACCGGCTTCAGGACCGCGGTTGGGTGTCTTCGTATTGGGGTGCCAGCGAAAACAACCGCAAGGCGAAGTTCTACAAACTCACCGCCACTGGCCGCAAACAGCTCGTCGCCGAAACCAGCCGCTGGAGACAGCTCGTGGTCGCGATTGGCCGCGTGCTCGGCGAGGTCGAAGGCTAGGCCGACGCAACAGAATGCGACTATTCCGATTCATTCGTCGCCGCGAGAAAGACGCCGAGTTGGCGCTAGAACTCGACGCCCATCTCCAGCACGAAACCGATGACTACGTCGCACAAGGATTTTCGGCGGAAGAAGCCACTCGACGCGCACGCCTGAAACTCGGCAGCATAACCCTTCTCCGCGAAGACCTCTGGCAATGGAACTCCCTTGGATTTGAGGGCATTCTTCGCGACATCGCCTATGCCGTTCGCACGCTGACACGTAATCCTGGCTTCGCCATCATGGCCGTCGTGGTTATGGCGCTTGGCATCGGGGCCAACACTGCTCTGTTCACGGTTGTCCACTCCGTGCTGCTGAAGCCGCTGCCCTTCACTGATCCTGACCACCTTGTGATGCTCTACGAGCGCTCCGTTGATACGAACTATCCGTTCAACATCATCGCTCCTGGGGTCTATGCGGAATGGCAAAAGGACGCGCAGAGTTTTGAGCGCATGGCGATCTTTGGCTCGAGCAGCTACAACCTCTCCGGCGACTCCGGACAGTTGCCCGAACGCATCGAATCGGTGCGCGTATCGGCAGATTTCTTCCCCATACTCGGTGTCAAGCCGGCCTATGGCCGAGTCTTCCATTCGTCCGACGATCAACCACAAGCGGAGGCCACTGTCGTGCTCTCTTGGGGCTTGTGGAAGCGCCGTTTCGGAGGCGATCCCTCCATCCTGGGCGGCAAGATCCTACTCGACGGCTCGCGCTATACGGTCATCGGCATCATGCCCGCATGGTTCGCCTATCCTGATGCCCAGACGCAAGTTTGGACCGCGTTTCACCATGAGATCCCGCTGAAGGACCTAACCGCGCTCGACAACCATAGTTTCCAGGCGATTGCGCACCTGAAGCCGGGGGTTTCGATGCATCAGGCGCTCACTGAGGTTGATACCATCAGCCGCCATCTTCGTGAGCACTACGGCGCAAACCTCCCCGCCATCAGCCTCGGCGCCAACATGCGCCTGCTGCTCGACGACCTGGTGCACGATTTCAAAACGCCGCTCTACGTTCTGTTGGCGGCGACTAGCTGCGTCCTGCTGATCGCCTGCCTCAATGTCGCCAATCTGCTGATCGCGCGCGCAGCATCGCGGCGCAAAGAGGTTGCGATCCGTGCGGCCCTGGGGGGAAGCCGTTGGCGCCTGGTGCGCGCGCAGCTTACCGAAACTTTGCTGATCTCCCTGGTAGGAGGCTCGCTCGGTCTGGTGTTGGCCTACTTCGCTATCCATTGGCTAGTGGGATTGCGCCAGGACATCGCGCGCGAAGAAGCCATCCACATGGATTGGGTAGCTATCGCCTTTACCGTCGGCGTTACTCTACTGAGCGCGGTGTTAGCCGGCCTCATCCCCGCGATGTCCACCAGCGGCAGAGCCTCGCTCGCGGCATTGCAGGAGTCTTCTCGCTCGCACACCGGCGCGCAAGCCAAGACCCGGCTTCGCAGACTACTGCTTTCTCTGGAGGTCGCACTTACCGTCGTGTTGCTTATCGTTGCCGGCCTACTGCTGAAGAGTTACCAACGGCTGCGCTCCTCCGACATGGGGTGCGTAACCGACAACGTTCTCACCATGCGTCTCAGCCTTCCCGAGGCGCACTACCCCGAGGCCACCCAGCGGGCTGCGTTCTTCGACCAGTTGTTGCTTCGGCTACGCGCGCTGCCCGGAGTTTCCTCGGCAGCGTTAATCAACGTTGTTCCGGGGCAGGGATACGGTGGCGACAACATCATCGCCATTCCCGAGCATCCGCCTCTGCCCAAGGGACAGGTACAGATCGCGCGTCGCCGCTTTTGCGATCCTGGCTATTTCGCCGCGCTGCAAATTCCGCTCATTCGCGGACGCGTCTTCACCGATCAGGAACGCCTCGACACAGCCGACAAGGTCGTAATCAGCCAGCTTCTGGCGCACGACTTCTTCCCCGGCGAGGACCCAATTGGCAAACATCTTGTAGTTGATGCGCTGCTTGACGACCATCCCCGCGCCTATGAAATCGTCGGTATCGTGGGGGACACGCGACACTGGATCGCCGACCCGCCGCAGCCCATGATGTATTTCCCCATGTCGAGCGGGCTGAGCCGACGCGCGGTGATCGTGTTGCGCTCCCAGCAGGATGTCAACGCTCTGACGATTCCCGCTCAGCAGGTCGTGCAATCGCTCGACAAAGATCTTCCCGTCGCTTATATCCTGACCCTGAATCAACTCATAGGCGCCTCGACCATCGAAGCCAACTTTACCTCGACGCTTATCCTGGTGTTTGCAGTCCTGTCGCTGGTGCTTGCCAGTGTCGGACTCTACGGTGTGCTGTCGTATCTTGTCGAGCAGCGCACCAGCGAGATTGGCGTGCGCATCGCCTTGGGTGCGCAGCGTGACCAGGTTCTCGGGTTGATGCTGCTCGACGGCCTACGCCCCGCAATGATTGGCCTTGCCATCGGACTGCTAGGCGGCGCCGCGGCTTCGCAACTCATCCGCAGCATGCTGTACAGCGTGCGCCCTTTGGATGCAGCGACCTTCGGCGCAGTAGCGGTCGCTCTGATTGCTGTCGCCGCGCTGTCCTGCCTTGTGCCCGCATGGCACGCTTCGCGCCTGGATCCCATACGCGCGCTGCGGGTAGAGTAGCTCTCGAGAGCGTCTGTGACTTACCCGCCTTCGAAATAAAACGCCGCTTTAATACGACCCCTTGCGCGTGGCCTCAAGCCTGTTTGTCAAATTTTTGCAAACAATCTCATTGGCGCAATCTGGCCGCGAATAGCGGACCTTCAACAGTGATACGATTTTCGAGCGTCACATTCGCGACTCCGATTCGTTGCTCTCACAGCGCTGCCTCAAAGGGCGATGGAGAGTATGGTACAACCGCGGTAACTACGGGAGGAGCGACCCCATGACACAGATTTACTCCTTTTGGCGGAGCACTGGCATGCTTGCCGCGCTGCTGCTCTGCCTTCTCTGCACAAACCTGAGTGCCGGAACGATCTATGTACAGACAAACCTTGTCTCTAACGTGCCGGGACTCGCGCCAACTACGGATCCCAACCTGATAAACCCCTGGGGTGTCTCTTTTGCGCCAAAGTCACCTTTCTGGGTCTCCGACCAAGGGACAAACCTAGCGACGCTCTATGATGGCGCGGGCAACATTAAATCGTTGGTCGTCTCAGTTGGGCCAACACCCGGTCCAACCGGCCAAGTATTTAACCCCACCTCCAGCTTCGGTCTGCCGGACGCCATGCCTGCGCTGTTCCTCTTCAGTACCCTGGCTGGGACACTAGATGCCTGGAACGGGGGGAGTGGGACCACTGCGATCACGGTGGCCACAACTCCAGGTGCAATCTATACCGGCCTGGCCAATGGCAGCGTGGGGATGGCGAATTATCTCTATGCGGCTGACGTAGCCGGGCACATCAACGTGTTCGACACGAACTTCACCAATGTGACCAGCACCACGTTTGCAGGCAAGTTCGTTGATCCCAGCCCAGTGGCGGGGTTCACTCCGTTTGGCATTCAGAACATCAATGGAAACCTTTATGTGATGTACGCCCAGCTCAAAGGGGTTATTGGACAACCAGGCGGTTTCGTGGATGAGTTCGACACCAGCGGGAATTTCATCAAGCGGATAGCGACCAATGGTCCACTGTTTGCTCCATGGGGAATCACGCTGGCGCCCAGCAGGTTCGGCCAGTTTTCGGGGGATCTATTGATCGGACAGTTTGGCAACGGAGAGATCCTCGCCTATGACCCGGTCACCGATGCGTTCCTCGGCACCCTCAACGGCAAGAATGGAACGCCTATCGTCAACGACTTTCTCTGGTCTTTGGAGTTCCGCACCGCCGGACCAATGATCAGCACCAATGCACTCTATTTCACCGCCGGCATCGACAATCAGATGGGTGGATTGTTCGGCGAAATCGCACCGGCGCCCGAGCCGGGAACGATTACGCTGCTGATTGCCGCAGCGAGCTCGCTTGCAGCGCGAACCCTGTGGCGGCTGAAACGTAACCCATAACAGACCTATCTCTCGGGGACCCCGGTGTCCCGCACATTCCAAAGTCAAGAATGTGCGGGCACCGGAGTTGTTTTCTAGTCTTCATTGACAGTGAAGCAAACAGTTTGTTGTTTCCTGTCCAGTTGAGACTTGGTCCCGACACTGCCGATTGTCCCGACTGTGCCACCGCCGGATTTGGTCCCAGAGCCACTACCGACAAGATAGCTACAGACACTACGAGTTAAGATGAGCGATTTTGTTCTCGTCATGGACGTCCTCCGTTGGGGTTCTTGCCTTGGGGGCAAGCGGCGAACTCGATCCGTTACGAGGAGTGCGGCGAGATCGCCTGGGTTACAGTGGCGTCTCTTGGATCGTTCGTCACACGGAGGCCAGTCCGCTTGGCAACGTCGACAATGCCTCAACTCGTAATCGGAAATGTCATCGAGATGTGAAAAAAGTCAACCTTGAATCCTTGCTGCGACTGGGGAGCAAGCAATGCTAATGGCCTAAGCCGAGGCTCAGAGCCTTCCGGAGAACCTGAGCGATGGAAGCACGCAGTCGCAACTGTTCGAGATCGGCGGAGGTTATCCATTGCACTTCGCTGACGTCGCTGCCGGCGCGGGCATCGCCGGAGATTGGTCGACAAAGAAAGTCGATCAGTACGTAGTGGTACTCTGTGCGACCGTCAGTGTCGGTGAAGATGCTGTCGAAGACATCGAGAACCTCGCCGACCTCGACGTGCAGACCGGTTTCTTCTAGGGCTTCGCGGGCGGCCCCGTCGCGGAGTTTCTCGCCCAACTCGAGCACTCCGCCAGGAACCGACCACTCTCCCTTGAGCGGCTCCGTGTTGCGCCGAACGAGCAGGGCGCGGCCGTGGTCAACGATCACCGCTCCGACGCCGATGATTGGTTGTTCGGGGTAGAGGCGCCTCATGGAAGAAGTTTCGAATTTTAAGTTTGCGCTATCACCTACATTTCCCAAAACCAGGGAGATGTTGGCCAGCCACGAGTTTCAAGTTTCGGCCGTCAGGCTCTAGGTCTCGGCTTTTCAGATTCCAGGCTAAGGCTGCTCTCGGAACAAGTGATCTACCAAGGTGGTTAAATAATGGGCTGTCCACCTCGTTACTGGGTGAAGAAGTCCATTGGTTTGAGTCCTAAGGCGCGCCATCCGGCGGGAGTGCGTTTAAGCTCGAAGCGCATCTGCGCGCTGCGTCGGTGCTCGGTGGGCAGGATATCGCGCGGCTCGGGATCCATTTCTACGTCGGCAATGGCGAACCCGGCATCCTTGTCGGCGCTGACCTGGAGAAGCTGGTAGCGGAACTTGATGTTGTCATGCGCACGGAAGAACGCCGCCAACCGCTCGCGAAAGTCATCGTAGTCCGTCATATCTTGCGCATCAAACACGGAGAGTACCAGGCTGAGGCTGTGGCTTTCCACCCCACGCTGAAAGCCACTGAGGACATCGCGCGCCACTTCGTCGGCAAGATCGAACGGCTGGTCTGCGGTTGCCTTTGAGCTCGCGGGCCGCTGAGCCTGATTGGTACCGGAGGATTGGGCAGGGACAAATCCGGGCAGGGAAGCAAAAGCCACGGCCAAGGCGAGCACGAGCAAGTTACGCCGGTGGCGAAGAGGAACCCCACCAAGCCATTTTCGAGAGGTAGGAGACTTCTGCATAATACTGTTTTACACTGCTTTCGCACCCCACCTTGCGGTTGAGGATGACCTGGGATGGGCGAAATGGCTCCACCCGCACAAGGAAATTGGGGTAGACGGTAACAATGGAGAGATTCAAAAAGCCGGTCAGGGTTTGGCCCGTAAAGCCACAACTTTCGGGGGACGCGAGGGTTACAGGAGATGTGGCCAGCATCGCTGTGGACCAGGGCACGATCCTAGGCGCGGTGGGGACTGTTAGCGTTCCAACCACACCCGCGATGTCGGCGCCATTATCGCCGGCTGAGGCTCCTGTGCTGGAGATGCTGAGCGATGCCGAGGTCATGCTGCGGGTGGCCGCAGGTGACGACACCGCATTCGATTATCTGGTGGAGAAGTTCCGGCGACCGATGGTCAGTTTCATGTACCGCATGACGCGGAATCAGGCGGTGGCGGAAGAGCTGGCCCAGGAAGTGTTTTTGCGGGTATATCGCTCGCGGCAGAGCTATGCGGCGAGCGCGAAGTTCACCACCTGGCTATATCGGATTGCGACGAACCTGGCGGTGAACCATGCGCGCGATACCAAGCACGAACGGGCGGAGAATACGGTCAACATCGACGAACCGGATACGGAAACCGGATTAACCGTCGATGTAGCGGACCGCAGTTTGAATGCCGAGCAGGTCATCCTGCGGCGGGAACGTCTGGCGGCGATTCGCAAACATGTTGAAGCGCTGCCGGAGCGGCAGCGGGCTGCCGTGATCATGCACAAGTACCAGAACATGGACTACAAGCAGATTGCGGCTGTGCTGAAACTGAGTGAGTCGGCCACCAAGTCGTTGCTGTTTCGCGCGTACGAGACGTTGCGCGAGACGTTGAAAGAGTTCATTTAGCAATAAACTGTAATGAGTAAGGTGTGGTTATGAAGTGCGGCAAACTTCGGGAAGAGTTGATGGAAGCGGTGCTCAGCGGGCCGGAACTGGCCAACCCCGCAGTGCAGGAACATCTGGCTACCTGTGCGGCATGTGCCGGCGAAGTGGCGTCGCTGCGGCGTACGATGGAGTTGTTGGGCGAATGGCAGGCTCCGGAGCCGTCGCCGTATTTTTTGCCACGAATGCGGGCGCGAATGCGAGACGAGCGCACGCATGAGCCCGGGGGTTTCTGGGCGTGGCTGCGGCGTCCGGCAATTGTGACAGCGGCGGTTGGGCTGATCGCGGTGGGCGTCGGGATGCTGGAGGGCTTCCACTGGAAGTCAACGCACCCGGAAAATCTAGCCCACAATGTTTCGCAGACAGTTCCTACCAGCGCTGCAGTGACCGACTTGCAATATCTGGACAACCACGCTGATCTGTTTGCCGATTTCGACGCTCTAGACGACGATCAGACGGAAACGAACTAAGGACGATGCGCGCTGCTTACACCATCCTGGCTGCTTTAATACTGGTGGCGGGAACCGTATCGGCAAAAGCAGAGCCGTTTTGGCAGCAGCATAACGTTCCTCGTCCGCCAGCGCAGCGGCAGGCGGCGCCTCCTCCGACGGCCAGCCACATGGCCCCTCAGGCTCAGCCGGTGAATCCAGGCAGTGTGCCCAAGCAGCACCTGAACGGTCCGGGTCCGCACAAGGGAGACTGGTTGCGGCAGAATGGGACGCTTACTCCGGCACAGCAAGAAAAAAAGCTGGAAAACGATCCGCTATTCCGCAGCTTGACCCCGGAGAAGCAGCAGAGACTTCTGGACCGGTTGCACGTGTTTAACAGCATGTCTCCCGCTAAGAAGCAGCAGGTGCTGAACCGAATGGAGACCTACGAGCACCTGTCTCCGCAGCAACAGAGGCAGGCGGATTCGTTGTACCAGCGCTATCGCGGGCTGCCTCCGGACCAGCAGGGGCAGGTGTCGCAGGCGTTTCGCCAGTTGCATCAGATGTCTCCGGAGCAGCGTGAGCAATACTTCAACTCCGATGAATTTCGCAACAGCATGAACGAAGAGCAACGCAGCTTGCTGCGCGGCATGTCGGAGTTGTATCCGAACCCAGCGAAGTGACCTTCGCGCTTCTCTTCCCTTGAAAATTCATGAGTGCCGGAGGAGACCCAGCGTCCGTTTGCGACTATTGGGCGGGTGCGAGCTCGTGAGCGATGCTGCCGCTGTAAAGGGCGCTGACATCGCGGGGATCGCCATCAGCGATGATTGAGCCCCGTTCGAGCAGGATGGCGCGGTCGCAGTTCTCGACCACTTGCTCCATCGAGTGGGACACGAAAAGAATGGTCTTGCCCGCCCGGCGGAACATGCTGATGCGCTCGAAGCACTTCTTCTGAAAGCCAATGTCGCCGACGGCGAGGACCTCGTCGAGGATGAGGATGTCGGGATCGACCTCGGTGGCGACGGCAAACGCCAACCGCGTATGCATACCGGAGGAGTACTGCTTGATGGGAGCATCGATGAAGTCGCCGATCTCGGCGAAATCGATGATGCGCTGCTCGCGTTCCTTCATTTGCTCGCGGGAATGGCCCATCAGCAAGCCACTGAGCAGGATGTTCTCTCGTCCGGTAAGTTCGTGATGAAAGCCGGCGCCGAGTTCAATGAGGGGAGCCAGCTTGCCGAACACGTGAACGGTTCCGGCCGTGGGCCGATAGATGCCGGAGATGATCTTGAGCAGTGTGCTCTTGCCGGAGCCGTTCGCGCCGATGATGCCGAGCATCTGCCCTTCGGGAACCTCCAGTGATAGGTGCTTCACAGCATAGAAGTCGTGGTAGCGGGTCTCGTACCGAAAAAAATTCGCGAAGAGTTCGCGCATGCTGTCCGGACGGTCGTGAATCACGCGAAATCGCTGCGTCACGTCCTCGAGCTGGACGGTGATGGGGCGCGAATTGTGCGGGGAACTAGACATAGAAGACAAAATCGTCCTGGTACTTGCGGAAGACGGAGTAACCAATCACCAGAGCCACAAAGCCGCAGACGAACGAGGCCGCGATGGAGGTCCAGCGCGGCAGCATGCCGTAGTACACCGCGAGGCGAAAGCCATTGATGACGTAGATGATGGGATTGAGCTTAAACAGCCAACGCATGTTAGCAGGAATGAAGTCGAGGGCGTAGATGATCGGCGTGAAATAAAACCACGCGGAAAGCACCACCTGCACAATATGGGAAACGTCGCGGTAGTACACGTTCGCTGCGGCGAGCAAGAACGTTACACCGAGTGTGAAGATCACTAGCGCGAGAATGGGGATCGGGAGGTAAATCCAAGTCCAATAAAAGGGGTGTCCCATCAGAGCGACCAACAGCGCCAAGGGAATGAGCGACAACAGCAAGTTGACGATGTTGGCCACAACGGCAGCGACTGGAAAGACCAACTTCGGAACCGCTACCTTTTTGATGAGGTCTCCGTTGCCGACGATGGACTCGACAGCGTAACTCAGCGATTGCGAGAAAAACGTCCAGGGCATCAGTACGCTGAGAAGGAATATGGCGTAGTGAGGAATGCCAAAGCGGAGGATGGTCGAGAAGACGATGGTCAGGACCACCATCATGAGAGCCGGGTTGAGCAACGCCCATAGAAAGCCGAGCACCGAGCGTTTGTAACGGATCCTCAGCTCTTTGAGGGCCAGTTCCAAAATCAGAGCGCGATACCGGTAGGTGCCTGTGATCAAGTCCAGCAAGTTCGGATTCTCCGCAGCATCTGGCGACCCGCAAATATGGCCCAGAAAGAGAAACTGCTCTGACTTTTATGTTAACAAATCCGACCAGCTAGGGGCGGCACTGGCAATGGGAGGGAAGGCTCCCGGATATCTCCTGATGACCTTCAAATTTGCGGCGTGCAGACCAACCGAAGGCTGGTGACCATGACACTCCCCGAACGTGTGTCATGGAACGTGAGCCCTGCAACCTGGCAGGCGAACGGAGAGAGGCGCTCCAGGGCATGCAAGGTGGTGCCGTCGTAGGGAACCGGCTCTTCGGGATAATCATCCCAGGTCAATCGGAGATCCAGAAGTGGCTGTAATGCACTCCGCCGGATCCAGAACATATTTCTCAGGGGAAAATCAAAGTGCTCCGGCAACGCCCCTTCCCACCCGAACTTGGCTGCGATTACTGCTGCTATTTGGCGGTTTTCGTCCCATCCGACCAAATGCGGGTCGCTAGGAAAGACGAGACCGAGGAGGTCGTCTTGTTCGAAGGCGGCCACGATTCTGTCCAGCATGGGGTGAAGTCCCCCGACCAAGTTCTGCCAAAGGAATTCTCGCCACCGTTCACCCCAAACAGCTTCTTGCGGTTTTCCTTTCACCCACTGCTTGGCGTGCAGATGTCCAATCAGGTCGTAATGCTGGAAGTCGTCAGCCAAGCCGGGTTAAGCATGGGCCGATGTCTCGCCCACGGTTTGGCACCACAAGAACGTCCCCACGACCCAACAAAGGGGTGGAGAGTTATCGACGGATTCCCTCAGCCTTGTCCGCGCTGTCAGTAGTGAAGAACAGGTCACAACGGCTTTGGTTTCGCTCCAGGCGAGCCACCAGGTCTCGGCAGAGTTCGGGGTAGAACAGATGTACGTGCAAAGCTGTCCGCTTCACTCGAGCATAGCCAATGTAGGCAATGCCTGCGGGTTGCGTGAGAACTACCGCTGTAAAAAAATGAAATTGAGGGTGTTCCTCCTCAGAATCAAATACCTTTTGTGCCGAGCCGACCGCGCTGGCAAGTTGGCGGATGACGGCGTAGACCGTTACAAAGGAAAAGCGGTGTGGTATTGGCGATGTTCAGAATCTGTGTTTTTTCGCTCATTGCAGGGACTTTGCTGGTTGTGTTGGGTGATAATGTCTCCTGCAAGGGAATATCTAACCGGGATTGCTCCGCAAATCAGGCCCCAAAATGAAGGTGCCAGTGTCACGGCCTCTTAGAGTGGAGTGAAGAATGAGTCGTGACGTCGTGATGTCTCGACGTTCGTGGTTTATGAACAGCGACTCTACACTGACGACGAAGGAGCTTTCCCAGGTAAGCCAACACTGGGCAGAGCATCACGACGATTTTGGTCGACACACGCACTGGACCGAAGTCCCTGCCGTAAGAGCCCGAATTAACGAGAAGATCTCGGGTGAGTGCAATAAGGACCTGTTTGGTTACGTTATTGAACATTATTTCAAGGCCACGGAGCGGCAATTGGAGAGTTGCCTCTCTCTGGGCAGTGGCGGGGGAGAGCTGGAGAGGGGTCTCGCGCAGTATGTCATCCCGAAAATCCATGTTGGCGTAGAGATTTCTGGACCGTTGGTTGCCCTTGCCAGAGAGCAGGCAGCAGGATTTCCCCACATTCAGTATCGTCAGGACGACCTAAACACCTGTGAGCTAGGCGAAGGTGAGTACGATCTAGTCATTGCTCACCAGTCACTGCACCACGTTCTGAACCTGGAGGGACTTTTCCATCGGATCAAGCGGTGCATGAAACCAAGAGCCATTTTTGTCTTCGACGAATATGTTGGTCCTCGCCGATTTCAATGGAGTGACCGACAACTGGAGTGCATAAACGGACTGATTCATGTGCTTCCCGAAAGCTTGAACCGGAATGTCGAGAAGGGACGCCGCAGAGATAACGTGATTCGCTGCACACCGAGACAAGTCGCCAAAATGGATCCCTCTGAAGCGATTCGATCGGACGAGATTGTTAAGCTTGCCAGGGACAACTTTACGATTGTCGAATACAAGCCTTACGGTGGAACGATTCTGCACATGTTATTGGCTCTGACTGCCGGCAATTTCATGAACGACGAAGCAAAACCGTGGCTTGACATGTTGTTCCAAGTTGAGGACTTGCTCCTTCCGGAATTGGGAAGTGACTTTGCCGCCATGGTATGCGTGTTGCCAGAAACCCAAGGTTGAGCCTGCGACAAACTGACTTTACCTAGTGCCCATTTAACCAGCTGGCAGCACACATGACTACCGCGCACAGCCTCTGGTAGCAGTACCGACCTGCAGTGACCGCCCTCGCGACGTGGCAATCAGTGGAACTATGCTCGTGTCTTGGCTGAAAACCCAAAGAGAGGCGGAGTTCTCGTGGCTGCGTGTTCTTGCCCAGTATTTACTTCAGGAATTTGGGTGCATCCGAGGAAGAATTTCGCCGAGTAACTTCTGGTTCGCTTACCATCGGAGCTTAGCTTGGTTACTGCGCCGCGAGGTCGTCATCTTGACGCCTGCACAGCAGAAGCAGGCGGACCGGTTGTTCCAGCAATATCGCGCGCTGCTGCCTGATCGCAGTCGCACGTTTCGCAAGGCTACAAATAGCTGCAGAAGATGAGCCTTGAGCATCAGGCGCAGTACTTCACCTCGGATGAGTTCCCAACGGTCTCAATGACCAGCAACGCAGCCTGCTACAGGGCACTTCGGAGCTGTATCCCAATCCCTCCAGGTAGGTCCCGTTTTGATTTCTCAGCATCCAAAAAGGGTCTTGTGTCGCCGTCCTGCACTGTGGGACGGCGACGCGAAGAGAGGACCGCTAGGACGCTGAGCATATCTGTGGTCAATACAAAGCGGCAGTCACCCGTATCATCGCGACGGAGCTCGCAAAATTGGCGTTGTCAACAATCATCGTGGGACGAGTCCATTTTGATCCTTCTGGAGTAACGACTGAGATGCAGTCGAGGGAACGCTGCCCAGCCCAATCGATTAGCTCTTGCGAAATGCAGATTAAGCGGTGGCGTTCGCATGAAGCGCGAAATCCATCTGCCGACACCGAAGCTGCTCGAAGTGCGCTGGGTGCTTCTTCGCGTTCGCATCCGGCGAGATTCGAATGATGAAGAAATCCAATGCCGTCTGTGGTCAGTTTGTGCGACAACTCCTGTAAATAACTGTCGATCACATCGGCTTCAACGTGTACGAGAGAGTCGAAGGAGAAAGCAAAATCAAGTGAGTCATCCGCAATCATGCAGAGCGTCCGGCCATCGTTCACATGGTATGTAATGTTTGAACTATCGCGAAACCTAGACCGGCAGTGCTCAATGCATTTCGGTGTTAAATCGACTACGTCCAGGCGCTGACAAAGATACTGGAGATATTGAGTCCACCGACCGAATCCCGGCGCAATTTCGAGGATGCTTTTGCAAGGTACGTACCTGTGAATACGGGGCAAGATAGTCCAACACCACTCGACTTCGGCTGAGCCCCATGGCGCGGACCATTCCTCCCCAGTGCCCGACCAGTCGTAGGCTTGTTGCCACACACGCAAATTCTCTTCGAGATTCATTAGAAAACCATAGCACACAACAAGGCAGCATTTGGAGAACTGCTTAGTTAGTCGGGCTAGACTAGGACTCGTCTCATAAATGGGCGGGACATGAAGGCCGAAGTCCCTCAGGAGCTAAAGCCCGTGTCTCGTGGGCTCCAGGCGGCACGGCTGAAGCCGTGTCCTTTTAAAACCGATCTATCAGACAGCTAACAGCTTCTAATGGGTTGCAGCCAGTTCCAGCAGCGTCAAGCTCTTATAGAAATTGACAACCTCGGATGGATCGCCATCGGAGATGATTTGTGCCTTTGTCGACAAGACGACGCGATCGCAGTGCTCTGTGACCTGCTGCATGTTGTGAGACACAAAGAGGATGGTCTTTCCGTTTTGCGGAAGTTCTCGATGCGGGCAAAGCACTTTTCCTGGAATGCGGCATCAGCTACAGCAAGGATTTCATCCACCAGAAGGATATCGGGATTGACGTCGGTGGCCACGGCAAAGGCAAGCCTAGTGTGCATTCCGGAGGAATACTGCTTGATGGGAGCGTCCATGAACTCGCCAATATCGGCAAAGTCAATGATGCTCTGCTCCCGGACCTTCATTTCGTCTTTGGAATAGCCCATCAGCAACCCATTCAGCAGGATGTTTTCGCGTTCCGTCACTTCGTGATGGAAGCCGGCGCCTAGCTCGATCAGGGAGCGAGGCTGCCATTGACCGTCACGCTTCCAGCTGTGGGACGATAAACGCCAATGATCTTCAGCAGGGTGCTCTTGCCGGAGCCGTTGCGGCCGATTAATCACAACATCTGGCCGACGGGGACATCGACTGACAGGTCCCGAATCGCATCGAAGTTGTGGTAGTTAACTGCTTGCCGAAGGAACTTGGCGAACAGCTCGCGCAGGGTGTCGGGGCGTTCCTGGATAACGCGAAAACGCCGGGTGACGTTCTCGAGGCGTACTGCAATTGTTTCCGAATGACCCGTCTGGCTAAGACATAGTAGACGAACTCATCCTGAAATTTGCGGAAGAACGCGAAACCAATGAACAAAGCGACCAATCCGCAGACGAACGATGCGGCAACCGACTGCAAACGCGGCAACTGTCCGTAGTAAACGGCGAGACGAAAGCCATTAATCACGTAGATGAGGATTGAGTTTGAAGAGCCACCGCTGGTTGGAGGTATGAATTCGATTGCGTAGATGATGGGCGTGAAGTTAAACCAGGCCGAGAGCACGACCTGAAGAATATGAGCCACGTCGCGATAGAAGACGTTTGCCCCCGCAAGGAAGCATGTCATGCCCAGCGTAAAGAGAATCAACGCCAACATGGGCACTGGCAGGTGAGCCAAGTCGGGTAGAAGGGGTGACCCAAGACGAGAACGACGAGAGCCATCGGTAGCAGAGAAAGCAAGAGATTGATGGTGTTGGAAACCACTGCAGCAACCGGAAAAACCACCTTGGGCACTGACACCTTCTTGATGAGTTAGCCGTTGCTTACGATGCAGTCCACACCATAGCCGATCGACTGCGAGAAAAACGTCCACGGAAGGAGAACACTGAGCAGGAAAATGGCGTAGTGCGGGATACCGAAGCGAAGAATCGTCGAAAAGACAATGGTGAGAACCACCATCATATGGGCTGGATTGAGCAGTGCCCGAAGAAATCCCAGAACCAAACGTTTGTAGCGGAGTTTGAGCTTCTTGAGGGCCAACTCCCAGATCAAAGCTCGTCGGCGATAACGTGTAGCTTCTATCCTATCAAAATGCGCAGAGGGGTCGAGAAGCCGCAGGGGCTGAAGCCTCGACATGTTTTCGAGCGCGTTCGGCGTAGCTGAAGCCATGCCCTGAAACGAAACAGGCGTCGATTCGGGTTGTTCCGCATTGCTGCGGAGGAAAACGAAAAAGCAGATCTCTCGGCGCCCCGCCCGGCGGGGCGCCGAGAGATGACAAGGTTAAATGTCTTGTGCGGCGCAGCTAAGACTGCGCCCCTTCAAAACGCGGACAGACGTGATTCTCCAGTCACTGGCGGAATCGGCCCAGACGCGGGATTGATGGCGCCGAAGCTAGAGCGTTTCCCCTGTTACTGTATAGCATAACCGCAATGGGCAAACCAGGCGGCCGCGTGGTGCGGCGTAACCGCAGCCAGGGCGTCCACAATCGCCGATTGCAGCGTTTCCACCGTGCGCGCCTTGGCCGAACGGAGCTGCTGTTTGATTTTCGACCAAGCTTGCTCGATGGGATTGAAGTCTGGCGAATAGGGTGGTAAGTACAGCAACTCTGCCCCCACCGCCTCCAGCAAGTGGCGCACGCCTTCGACTTTGTGGGCGGGCAGATTGTCCATGACCACCATCTGCCCCGGCTGCAAGCGCAGGCACAGCACCTGCTCCACGTAGGCCAAGAAAACATCGCCATCGGTGGGGGATTCCACCGTCATGGCCGCAATCATTCCTGTAAGCTCATCGCGCTCAACAGGGTGAGAGTGCGCCAATGCCAACGGGCGTACCCTCGGCCACGCGCTCACCTTGCGGAGCTCGGCCATAGCGCCGCGTCATTTCCGTGGTCGCGTTCACCACGCCTGACCTCGGGCTTGGATGGCCGCCGTATCTTGCTCTTGGGCGTGGAGCGACTTTTTTTCCGCCGCAGCCCCATCCTGTGCAGCACCCGCCAGAGATGCTGCAAGCTGATCCGGATGCGCTCGTTCGCCCACAGTCGTTGTTGCAGCTCCACCAGCGTGGCGTCGGGTGGTTGCTTTACCAGCCGGCGTATCTTCCCCTGCACCTCCCCCGTGATGCGGCTGCGCGGCCCGTGACGCTGCTCCATCCGTTCCATCTGGCCCGTCCGTTTCCGCTGGCGGGATATCTTCCACGCCCAGGGGACACTCACCCCAAACCGCTTGGCCAGTTCCCCCAGGCTGCCCTCGCCGCGGTCGTGCGCCTCCAGCAGCTTCCGTCGCAAATCGTCGGAATACGCCTTCGCCATGCTGAATTGTTCGCGGATTCCTCGCCATCTCTACTATACATCAACAGGAGAAATGCTCTAGAGTTCTGCCGAGGACCACGTCACGCCGGGCACGTGTGTAACGGCAAAATCAAAACCTGCTGCCTGACAGGCGAATGGTGAGAGGCGTTCCAGAGAACGCAGCAAAGTCCCATCGTGAGGGAGCGGCTCTTCGGGATACTGGTCCCATGTAAGTCGAAGGTCGAGGAATGGCCGCAAGGCGGCACGACGCACCCAGAACATATCGCCGAGAGGGAAGTCGAAATGCTCGGGCAAGGGGCCGTTCCAACCGAGCCGTGGAGCCAGCTTGGCGGCGCAGTCACGGTTGTCGTCCCAGCCGACGAGGTGCGGGTCGCTGGGGAACACTAATCCGAGGCGCTCATGGTGCCCGAAGGCCGCGACAATACGGTCTATCATCGGATAGAGACCGCCTAGTAAATTCTGCCAAAGGAACTCGCGCCAAGCCTCGCCCCAGTCGTTCTCCGCGGGCTTGCCGTCCGCCCATTTGCTGCACTTGGAGTGCACATGTCCAACGACTTCGTAGTCGTCGAGCTCGGCGGCGAACTCAGTGAGCAGGGGCCCCAGGTCGCGTCCCCGGTTGGGAACGACCCGGACCACGACCTTGCCGCGTGTGTATCCGCTCAGGTATTGAGTGAGCCAATTGGCCTTGGCGCCTTCATTCGTGGTGATCAACAGGTCGCAATCAGACCGATTGGGGGCTAGATGCGCGATAAAGTCCGGGCAAAGTTCGGGATTAAAAAAGTGAGCGTGCAGGGCGATAGGCCGCTTCACTTCTGCGATCGATTCGAACCCGTCGCCTGGGCGCAGGACAGTCATCTGCCACGGCCCTGACGGTTCACCACGGCGCACGAAATCAGCGAAAGGATCTGCTTTATCCGGCAAACACTCGTGATGAGCGGCCGCATAGATCCTGGGATTGAATCCAGGGGCAGGACGGCGCAAGTAGGGGTCGTGTTTCACCGGTGCCTCACAGCCGCGAGCGCTCCAGAGGGCGAGATAGCGGTGAATCGTCGTCTCGCGAGGTTCGACTGTTTGGACACTCCCAAGAAACATTTCCTGATCGAAGGCAGGGTGCTGAGCGAGAGTAGCAAGGTCAGCCGCTCTCTGCCGCATGCGCGACGAGGCGGACTTGCCCAACACTTCTAGTTTTGCGAAGTAACCTTCCAAATCAAAGACGGCCCGCGCGAGCTCAAGTGTGAATCGGGAGACACGCGAATACAGTTCGCGGTCGGTGGCCAAGTCGAGAATGACTTGTGCCGCAGCGTCGCTGTCGAGGTAGTCGACGACGCCGAGCGCGGTATCGGGGTGGTCGAGCAGCAGGTCCGCGATTCCGCTGGCGTCGCGAAAGCAGACCACGGGAGTACCAGTAATCGCGGCATCAATCGCTGAATTCGGCAGGGGGTCGAGCCGGGAACTGAGGAAGAAGGCATCAGCGATCCGATAGGCCGGTTCGACGTTGGACACGACGCCGAGGAAAGTAACGTCCTCGGAAAGACCCGAGCGATCAATCTGCTCCTTCAAGTAGACGCAGTAGTTCATGTCCTTTTCAGGACGGTAGCCATCGCCCACCCACAGGAAATGGATTGGACGCTGGGGGTGGCGGCGAGCGATTGCTGAAGCGGCGGACAGAAATAAGTCGACACCTTTACGCACCTGCACAAGCCCTACGCTCAGAACGATGAAGATTCCATCCTTCTCGCGTTTGGCAGCGAGGCGGGCGAGGGTTTGGGATGCTGGTTCTTCGTTGGGGTTGTCGAACTCGCCGGGAGGCAGCTCGGTCACTCCCTGGGGAAGGATGCGAATCTTACGCGCGACGAGATTCGGATGAGCCTCTTCCGCCGCTTTGGCAACGATTGGGGCAGAGAAAACGACCTCGGTGGACCAATCCAGCGCGGAACTGAAGGAGGACGCCGGTTTGACGCAGGAGGCAAATTCGTGAATCAGAATCAACGTCGGGACGAAGTGCCGAATCAATGGTTCGATCGTCAAGCGGCTCTCGCAGCTGTTGACAATCGCGAAGGCGTATTTCCTTTCTCGAAGGAACGATTTCAAAGAATGCTCGAGGTCGACAGGATTGCGCCGGCATCCCAGAAACGGGCCGTACACTTCGACACTGATATCAAGGTAATGGGACTCAAGCTCCCCTTCGCCAAGGCGAATGGTGAAGACATTGTAGCGTCGGGCAAAGAAGCGGCCAATGTTCCAACCGAGAATAGGCGCGCCCGTACGAGTAGCGTCGTGCACGACTACAATCAGGTTTTCCCTGGCGGGATCAAATTTGGCGCGTCCCAGGCGGCGAACATTGGCGGGAGTTGGCAATCGACCTTCGCCGCGGCCGAAGTCAATAAAGTGAAGCAGGCGGTTTACTCGGCCTGCAGCGACGTCGGGGTTCCGCTCATGGTAGTACGCGGGATCGAACTCCGGCGACGGCGCCAATCCTAATTGCTCGCCGACGGTGACATAGTGGACTGCGGGATCGAGACCCTTCGCGCCGGGTCTGAGATGGGCGACGTAGTATGAGTCGCTAAAGAGGCCGCTATTGCGGACGCGATGGGCGCGGTATTCAATTTCTCCGCGAGTGCCATACATCGGCCATCCGGCAGAGCGCAGCGTAAGCCAGGTGATGGCGGGCGGGCCGTAGGCGCCCATCGCAGCAAAGTACGGCAGCAGGAACGTTCCTGGGAACGAGTCATTGGGTTCGAGGCTGAACCGCCAGCCGGTTTCGAGATAGTGCCCGATGGGATCGCTGCGGGTTTCTTCCCCGGCCCGAGCAACGTAGCCTAGTGGGTCAAAGATTCCGCTTTCGGAGAGCAGGGCCCTCTCGGACGCCACGTCGCGATTGCTTAGCCGCGGGTCATAGCTGTTGATGGCAATCTCTGTCATTTACGCGAGGCCTGCCTTCGGCAGTAACAATACATTAGACTAGACGCCACGTAACGGCTACAAGGCGCAAACTCCCCACATTCTTAAAAGTGCGGAAAAACAACGGAAAGAGAACTTGAGCGGACATCACCTGATCCTAGGAGGTTGCGGATTCATAGGGCGCCATGTCGCTCTACTTCTGGCACGCAAAGGCTATAACGTCGTCATCGCCGATCGGGTTGAGCCGGACTTCCGGTTCCCGCCAGATGTGGAAGGCAGGATCAGTTGGCAGCGACTGGAGTTTGCTTCAGCGGACTGGGAGAACCTGATTCGACAAGCGGATGTGATCCATCATTATGTGTGGACTTCGCTGCCGGCGAGCGCGAACAACAATCCATTGGGGGACCTGAGCGCAAATGTGGGCGGAACGCTGACGTTACTCGAAGCTGTGCGGCACAGGGGTGGAGGGCGCATCGTCTTTGCCTCTTCGGGAGGCACGGTCTATGGCCGGTTGCTCAAGTGCCCGGTGCCAGAAGACCATCCGATGATGCCAACCACGGCGTATGGCGCGGGGAAGGCAGCGGCAGAGATTTACTTTGGCCTGTACCGCACGCTGCACGGAGTAGATTGCCGCGTGGGGCGCATCTCTAACCCATACGGAGTCGGGCAGGTCATCGCCCGAGGACAGGGGGCCGTCACAACGTTTCTGCACCATGCACTACACAAGCAACCAATCGTGATCTGGGGTGATGGCGAAATCGTGCGGGACTACATCCACATTACCGATGCGGCCACCGCCGTGGTCAATTTGGCCTTGCGGCCAGACGTGAATGACTTTCATACCTACAACATCGGCAGCGGCGTTGGATTGAGCCTGAACAACATCATTGCGCAGATCGAAAAGTCGTTGAACCAAAGGCTGAAGGTACGCAGAGAAAAGGGTCGAGCCTTTGACGTCCCGGTCAGTATTCTTGACATTTCTCGAGCGAGGAATGCGTTGGGATGGAAACCGCAATTATCGTTCGCGGAAGGCATCACTCGCACGCTAGCAGACTTGAGAAGCAACTCTCCGCTATCAAGTTAGAGCAGTTCCTTAGTAGCTATATCCCAGAGAATAGATTTGGGTTAAGGCAGGGATGGCGATCTCTGCAAAGCGTGATGCACCGACCCTATTCCGACGATTTGCGCTGCAAACTGCTGGAGGCGTACGAGGCTGGCCGCGGGAGCCTGCGGGAGCTGGCCGAGCAGTTCGGGGTCAGCTGGGGGTACAGCAAGAAGATTCGTGCTCAGCAGCTGCAGAAGGAACGAGCGCCGCAGACCCGCCATGGTCCACCCAGCCGCCTGACGGCAGCCGTGGAGCAGCAGTTGCGGTCCGCCCTGGGAAAACAGCCCGACTTGACTTTGGCCGAACTGCGACAACGACTGGCCGAGCGAGCGGGAGTCGACATCAGCCGCTCGCGCTTGTGGGTGTGGCTGCAGCGATTGGACTTGCGTCATAAAAAAATCGCTCCGGGCGCAAGAGCAGGACTGTGGGGAGAACCTCTGGCGCCGCCAGGCCTGGTGGGAGCAAGTAAGCCAACTGGATCCCGCCTGTCTGGTCTTTCTCGATGAAAGCGGCGTGACCACGGAAATGACGCGCCGCTACGGTTGGGCAGCGCCAGCCTCCGCCTCTGGGAAGCGGTTCCTGTCGGCCACTGGGCGTACCCTAACCGTGTTGGCTGCGTTGACCACGGCGGGCGTGCTGGCCAGCATGATCATTGAGTCACCCACCGATGGCGACGTGTTTCTCGCCTTCCTGGAGCAGGTGCTGGCGCCACGGTTGGAACCGGGACAGGTCGTGATCCTGGACAACCAGGCGGCACAGAAAGTCGACGGTGTCGGCCCGTTCATCGTAAGCCGCGGAGCGCACCTGTTGTATCTGCCGCCCTACTCCCCCGACTTCAACCCCATCGAGCCAGCCTGGTCCAAGTTGAAACAATTGCTGCGCGGTGCGAAGGCCCGAGTCCTCGCACAACTCGAACCGGCGATTGCTCATGCCCTCGCCGCCACCACGCCGGAGAACGCGCAGGCCTTCTTCCGACACTGCGAATACGGGACACAGCAACAATGAAAATGCCTCTAGCCCAGCCGGTCTCGACGCGAGCTATCCAAGCATTAGGCTGGAGGTTACCAGGACAACATTGTGATGTGGGTGACGGCGAAATGGAAACCTGCGAGCTTACAGGCAAAGGGCGAGAGACGTTCCAGGGCATGCAAGATGGTTCCGTCGTATGGAACGGGTTCCTGCGGATAGTCATTCCATTGCAAGCGAAGGTCGAGGAGAGGTTGTAAAGCAGCACGCCGGATCCAGAACATATTGCCCAAGGGAAAATCAAAGTGTTCGGGTAGGTCGCCAATCCACCCGAAGCGAGCAGCAAGTTTTATGGAAAAATCGAGATTTCTATCCCAACCTACTAGATGCGGGTCGCCAGGGAAGACAAGTCCGAGTGAGTCGTCGTGTTCGAAAGCTGTGACGATGCGGTCCATCATAGGATAGATGCCGCCGATTAAGTTCTGCCATAGAAATTCCCGCCACTCATCGCCCCAGGAGCTTTCCTGGCTGTTGGAGTTCCCCCACTTACTGCGTTTCGCGTGAATGTGTCCGAGGAGGTCGTAGTTCCCGAACTCTTCACCGAAGGCGGTCAGGAAGGGGCCGATGTCGCGGCCCCGATTGAGAACGACGCGGACATGAGCCTCTCCCGCGGTGTACGTCTGCAGTTTGCGCTGCAACTCGTCAGCTTTTGCGGGAGTATCGGTGGTGACGAAGAGATCGCAGCGAGAGCGATTCGGCCGGAAATGCGCCAGCAGATCTGAGCATAGGTCGGGATAAAAAAGGTGGGCGTGTAACGCTACACGAAGCCGAACAGTTGGAGTTGATTCGAGTTTCGAGTTGTCGGGCCGCAAGACGGGCGCTTGCCATGGACCCGATGGCTTGCCCTGCCTAATAAAATCTGCGAACGGATCCACACACTTGTGAAGTCGTGACAAGTGAGCGGCAGCGTAAATGCGTGGATGAAAGCCTGGAGCGGGGCGCCGCAAGAAGGGGTCAATTTCCGGGAGGGTGGTCCAACCACGGGCGGCACCCAATGCGAGATATTGTGCAATCGTGGCCTCACGACTCTGAACCAGCTTTCTGGTTCCGAGGAACATGTCTTGATCGAAGGTGGGATCGTCCAAGAGGGTATGGGTATCAGCACGCCGTTGTTCCATCCTTACGTAAGCTTCGGTGCCGAGAGTATCCAATCGGTGCACGTAACCTTCCATGTCGAAATGGCGCCGGGCGAGAGCGATCAATGCCTGTGAGAGGCGGGCTCGCAACTGACAATTTCCAGCAAGCTCAATCAACCGATTGGCGGCGGCTTCGGCGTCCAGGTAATCGACAACGCCGAAAGCGGTTTCGGGGTCAGCTACCATGAGATCGGCCATGCCAGTGGCGTTTTGGAAGCACACAATGGGTATGCCGCGCACCGCTGCGTCGATGGTGACGTTGGGCAGGGGATCGAGGCGAGAGGTCAGTAGGAAGGCGTCCGCCACGCTGTAGATCGGCTCGAGGTCCGATACGGGTTCGAGAAAGGTTACGTACTCGGCAAGTCCTGACCGAGTTAACTGCTCGTCGAGGTAAACGGAGTAGTCGAGGTCTTCCTCTGGTTTGTATCTGTCACCAACCCATAAGAAATGAAACTTATGGTGGGGATGCTTACGAATGACGGAGGCAGCAGTAGCAAGGAAAACGTCGACTCCTTTTCGAACGATTACAAGACCCGCACCCACGACAAGGAAGGTGCCCTCCATGCGGCGTAGCTCAGCGAGCCGTTCCACCGCAGGGGGCAGCGAGTCAACCTTATCGTGAGACGCTTCGCTCTTGGGAAGAGCAACGACACCTTGCGGAAGTACGTGGGTGGTGCGTACTGCAAGGTTCGGATGAGACGCAAGCGACGATCGCTGTACAACGGAAGCGGAGAAAACGATTTCTGTGGACCAGTCGAGTGCGGTCTGCAACGCCGAAAGTGGGTTTACATACGTGGCGAACTCGTGCAACAAGAAGACGGTTGGAATGAATCGGCGTACGAAAGGTTCGATAGCCAAGCGGCTTTCCGCACTGTTGACAATGGCATAGCGATACGCACGCGCCTCCAGCAGGCTGCGCAAGGAAAATTCCATGTCGGCTTCGGTGCGGCGATTCCAGGGAAAGGGGCCGTAGACCTCAACACTGAGGGCCTCGAATTCGCTAGTCAGATCGCCATCCCACATGCGAACCGTGAAGATGTTGTACCGCCGTGCGAGATGGAGGGCAAGATTCCAACCGAGGATGGGCGCCCCGCTGCGCGAGGCTTCATGAACGACGAGAAGCACGCTTTCTTTCGCCGGGTCAAACTTGGCGTGACCTGCCGCCCTGACGTCTGCCGCCTTCGGCAACCGGCCTTCCGCACGGCCGTACTGCACATAGTGAAGAAGGTATCTCGCGCCCCCCAGGCGCATGTCTGGGTTGCGGGCGGCATAATAGCTGGAGTCGAATTCAGGCGAAGGCGCCAGTCCCATACGCTCGCCGACGGTGATGTAGTGGGTCGCCGGATCGAGCTCGGCATCGTACGTGCCCAGTTGCGAGGCATAGAATGACTCGTCAAAGAGGCCGGTATTCCGAATTGCCGCCGCGGAGAGTTCCATCTCTTGTAGGTTGCCAGGGACAGGCCAGCCGGCGGAGCGCAATAGCAGCCAAGTGATTGCAGGAGGCTCGACCTCACGAAGGCAAGCGAAATAAGGTCCCAGGATGCTTCCGGGGAACGAGTCGTTGGGCTCGAGGCCCTGGCGCCAGCCAACCTCGAGATAGTGTCCAACGGGATCGGGGCGAGCTTCCTGGCCGGCGCGCGCGATATAGCTTTGCGCGTCAAATATCCCGCTGTTCGAAAGCAAGGCACGCTCATACGCGAAATCGCGCGTCGCGACGAGCGGGCCATGACTAACAATCGGTCGGTCGACCATTTGGCGCAAATTGCCCTAGGAAGAATTCACGTGTCAGTGTACGTTCACGGCGATCGGCGAAGTAGAGAACGGAAAGCACGCTTCACCGCCCGGAGCGGCCGCTTAAGCGGATCCGGGACACTCCGCCGAATCCGTAGCGGAATGAGTAGGCCAGCGGCCTGAGCGTAAGCTGTCTTGTAGCCGTCGAGATCCCGTTCCTTGTCGTAGAGCGCCCGCTTATGGTTGT
>Ga0306922_10000215_pt1 | contig 44078 bp, 35 predicted proteins | sample sta12Cox44000082_FD_203758 | JGI IMG/M metagenome (GOLD analysis project Ga0306922, IMG submission 203758) | Lab enrichment of tropical soil microbial communities from Luquillo Experimental Forest, Puerto Rico - statoxic.12C.oxic.44.000.082 (v2)... | ecosystem: Environmental > Terrestrial >... | reverse complement strand
GGTTCAGATGAATCCGCGGTGTCACATCCACGTTCACGCCGACGTCAATATATTGATACTGTGTTTGAACGAGCGCGCTGGTCGAGGTGGTGCTGCCCGAACTGTAGCTTCCGGTGGCGACCGGGACGCGATCTCCTATTTTGAGCTTTGCGACTTGGCCGTCGACTGAGCGAATTTCAGGGTCCTGGATGATCTTGGTGGCGCTATTGGTTAGAAGGGCCGTCACGGTTGCACCCGGGAGGGTCACGCTATAGTCGGCCGAGCTCAAGTGTCCCAGCTGCTGCAGGCTGAGGGTATCGGCACCGCTCGAAGAGCTGCTGGAGCTGCAGTTGCTGCTGGAGCTGCCGCAGAAGGTCAGAGTGGCGGACGTACCCGGGCTGATTCCGAGATTCCTTACCACGTCCGATCGCGCCTGCAGCACCGCCACCTGCACCAGGACTTCGGGTTTGGCGCGATCCAGATCGGCGATGAATTTTTGCGCGATCGCCAGCTTGGCCGGAGTGTCGCGAATGACGATCGCGTTCATCGAGTTGATCTGCTGTACTTTCCTGAGGTCGAGCAGCTGCCGAAGCCCGTTCGCTACCTCGGTCAAGTCCTGCGATTGGACGGCGTTCGACAGGTAGAAGGTCTGAATCATTAGATCGTCGTAGTCCTTCCTTTTTTGCTGCTGGTCGGGAAGGACCAAGATGACGTTTTCGGCGAGCGGCTTCCAGAATGCTTTGCTTTCCAGTGCGACGATATCGAGCGCTTGCTGCAAGGAAACGTTGTCGAGCTCGACCGATATGCGGCGTGCCGGAAGATCGGGATCAAAGATTACGGTCAACCCGGCCTGCTTGGCTATGGTCTCGAACATGATTTTGGTGTCGTTGACCATCTTCAAGCTGATGGGCGAGCGCGAGAGCGGCTTCAATTTTGGCGGCTGCTCGGCATAGGCCGATGGGCCGGTGGGCGGCGTGCTGTCATTGAGGTCGCCGCGCGAACCATTTTGCGAGGAGATGGCCTCGAGCGTGGCCGCGAGTTCCTGTCTGGCCGTGCTGTCGGCGGGATCGAGTGAAACTGCCTGCCGGAATTCGACGGCCGCGCCTTCCAGGCTTCCCTGTGCGCGCTTTCTGCGCCCTTCGGCGATATGCGCCGAGGCCGCCTGAAATCGCGCCGACGCCAGGCGAATTCTGACCTGGGAATCGGTCGGATGGGATTTTTGCGCGCGTTCGTAATAGTTCACGGCGGCATCGAAATCCTGCAAGTCTTCCGCTTGTCGTGCCAGCTTTAAATCGTTTTGAGATTTGGGACACCCTGCCAGCGCGCCTGCTGCGGCAATCAGAAAGAAAACCTGGACCTGGCGCTCGATACGCACCGGACGACCTCACCTGCACGAGGAGTTTCTGAGCAAGTGGATTGGAGGCGAGGGACCGAGCATACGTTGGCCTTGAACCTCGATCCTTGACGAATCTTCACGTAAAAAAATGAAAAGCTTCCGGCCCCGCTCCGCAACGAATCTTGACAATTGTTTGCGCGAGCCAAAAAGCAGGCGCCGGTTGCGGTCCGCTATCTCGATGGGCGGCACGCTTCGTCCCGCCCAGATCTCACAGACGACTTTGAGCCGCGCGGGACCGCGCTACGGAGGGCCATCGCGGCGCGTATCTCAGTTGACCGTCACACGGATGGTGGTCGTCGCGGTGATCGACGGCGTGGCAACGTCGGTGCCCACAATCGTTACCGTGTACGTTCCCTTGCTGGCGTTATGGGTCGATGAAGTTGTGCTCGAGCACCCCGCCGCGGCGAATGCCGCCCCGGCCAGAAGCAGGACCGCGCCCGCCGGGGAGAGCCGGCGGGATGGCCGATGGCGTACCGGCGAAGACAGGATGGCCGCCCACAGCAGGAGGATCCCGCACGCATCGTACGGTCGGGAATTCCTTCGAGAGCGAAACCCCGGCGCGAGCCAGGCGTGCCGAGGTGCCGTGCGGATGGCCGCGGTGGTGCACGCCGATGAACTCGTATATACGTTCAAGGTCGCGGTGACGGCGTTCGAGCCTGAAACGGTCGCGTTCGCGAGCGAGAAGCAGCCGTTCGTGAAAGAGGGGCTGCTCGAGACGGTGAAAGCGATGGTGCCGGTGTAGCCGTTCTTCGGAGTGACGGTGATGGTCGAACCGGACGAGCTGCCGGCCGAGACGGTGACGTTGGTGCCGGAAAGGGTGAAGGCTTTCAAATCGCCGGCGACGGTCAATGACAGCGATCCGCTCGAAGAGGCGAAGGTCGAATCGCCTGAATAGGTGGCCGTGACCGTGTGCGAACCCGCGATAGCGGAGGAGAATAGGTAGGTCGCAGAGCCATTGGCGAGCGCCAGGTCCGAACTTACCGTGGTTTCATCGACCAAGACCGTCAGGGTTCCGGTGGGAATGGTGGTGACGGAGCTCGATGCCGATGCGACTCGGATGGTGATGGCGTCGCTTTCCCCGGTCGAGGGAGTGGTGGTCGCCGCAGCGAGGGTTGTCGAAGAAGGGACGGCAGAGGAATTCGAGTTGGGCCAGGCCATCAGCAGGTTGTAAAAGTCTACCGAGCCCAACCCCGAGGCTTGATCGTATCCGGTGCCCGCGGAATATTCGGATGCACCGGCCGAGGAGCAATAGGTCGATCCCGCCGTACATTTGTTGTTTCCGTTGCTGATGTCGTGAAAGGCGGATGAGTAGGTGCTGGCGTTCGCGGCCAGAGTGTACAGGATCGGGTTGATGGCGCCTTGCCCGTCCGAATTGAGCTTCTGATTGATCAAGCTCAACATTCCCGCGAAAATAGGGGACGCAAAACTCGTTCCGCCGGCCACGGTAAGGTAGGTGCTGTTGCTGTCGCGGAACCCGTTGCTGCAACTGCCGGTGACGCCGGTTGATTGCGAGTCGCTCGAGCAATAAAGGTAGCCGGCGTTGTCCCCCGAGGAGTCGAGCGAGATATCCGGCAGTAGACGGTAGTTGCCGGAAGGAAGGCCAGCGACGCCTGTCTGCCAGCCGGGTCTTGCCGTGAAACTGCTGACGCCACCGCCGCCTGCTGCCAGCCCGTTCGACGAAGAGCTGTCATTCCAAACCTGTTCCGGTAGGTAGGAGCGCGCCGAGCTGACAGCGTCGCTCCCGCTGGCCGACGTCCAGTACGTGGTGTTCGAGGAGGCCACGTCGTCCGCCCGAAACTCGGTGCCTCCCATTCCGGTGACGTATTGGCTGCTGGCCGGGAAATCGACGGCCAAAGCCTTCTGCTGGGCGGCGGTAAGAAAGTTCAGTCCGTAGCAATCGGTTGAACCGCTGTCGCCCGAGGCGGCGACAATGGTTTGTCCCTGGGCGGCCGCTTGAGCCAGGACGCCGTTCAGAGAGGCGTAATCGCCCGAACTGAGCGCAGTCTCGCAGATTCCGTAGCTGACGCTGATGATCGGGGCCACTTTATGATCGACGGCGTATGCGATGGAATCCCAGACGCTGTAGTTCGGGTTGTTGCCAACGTAGACGAAGTAGATGGCCGCATCCCTTCCGATGGTGCTCGTGTATTCGAGATCCAGGTCCGCTTCGGCTTCGTCGCCTGAAACCACCGTGGCCGAGCCCGAATCGGGCACCAGGAGCAGGGTTGGATCCTTCTTGCTGAAGCCGGCCGCGGTCTGGAAGTGTTCAATATCCGAAAGGACGACCGAAGACTGGCCGACGACCGCGATGGCCTGACCGCTCCCCGTGTAGCCCGCGCCATAGGCGGAGTCGAGGTTATAGATGGTGGCGATGTCCTTCGGGGTCAGAAAATGGTTTCCCGACTGGCTCGAAGTGAAGTTGGCCTGAGCCCGTCGGGGTTTGCCGAACTTCACGTGGGGCCGGGGGCGGAACGTCGACAAATTGGCAACGCTTTCAACCAGCGGGGCCAGGGCGGCGGGCAGTGTGAGGTCCGAGGAAGGCGCATAGTGTTTTTCGCCGCCGCCGGCGTAGTAGTGCAGCGCAAGGCCGAAGGCGGCTTTGAGCTGTTCGGTTGTGCCCGAGACGACGATGCGGTTCTTGCTGGGCGACACCCCGAGAAAAGTAAGACCCTGCTGTTCGAGCCATTGCCGGATCGCGGAAATATCGGAATCCGCCACGCCAAATCGGGCCGCGAACTCGTCCGGGGAAAGCCAGTCATGGTATTGCGGCGAACCGACCGTTTGTTGCGCTGCGATCAAGGCTTCCAAATCCGACTCCTGGGCTGCGCTGCGACTGAGTACGATGCTGATTCCGTGCAGCATGGTTCCCGCGGGCAGCTCGCCCGCATCGTTTTCCGATTTGGCCATGGGCGGGTGCGTGCCCGGGAGAGTGACGCGAAGGGAATTGTCGATCTCTTTTCCGAGACGCGGTTTGGGCTCCTGAGCGCACAGGGCGATGCCCAAGAGAAAAGAGACCGCCGTCGCGCGTCGAACCACAAGGATGGGTGAGCGAAGAAGCTTGGAGCTCATAAGGGCCTGGACCTTCAAGGGAAATCTTGCAAGCCGGTGCGGCTATGGCTTGCGATCGTTTGGATGGGCAAATGAACTCCGGAAGGTTGTGAGGAAGGCTCTAGATTTCATCATTCTTTACACTTCTGCGTTTTCCTTTACGAAAGTGGTTTGCACTCAGGCTAGGAAAAGAGGTACCTGCACACGGTCCTCGCCGTGATTGCCAAGAGGACGGCGGCGTTTTGGCCCTATCATGTAGGGCGCGCCGGTGCTGCTGCTCTTTTAAGCGCCGGAGCATCTCCCGATCCGGCACGGCCTCGATGGAGTTCTATTTCCTTCCGGTCTTGCCGTTCGGCTGGTGTGGTCCGGGTGAGCTTTCTTCTATTCCCGGGCTATCCTCGGTGCGGCAGTCGTGCGGATCCGAATTTTCCCGGTGGAGCGCTATGAGACGAGCTACGGACATCGCGAGGAGTCTTCTAATCTCTGTCATCGGGTCGACGACGCTGGCCGCGCAAGACGCGCCAGCGCCTTTTCCTGTCACCGCTACGGTGGATGAGCCGTCGATCGCAGGCCGCGCCGTCGCTCTGGACGCGCAGCATAAGCTGCTGCCCTGGCCGATGCCCGACGACACCGGATACTCCTATGCGGGTTATTTTCTATCGCAGTGGACCATTCTTTGGGATCAGTACCATCGCCAGCGCCTTTATTACTTCTATTGCTGCTTCGACTTTGACCGTTCCACGTTCGAGCTATTTCCCGACCAGCATTGGGCCAACTCGACCGGTTACCTGCGCGCAATGATGGAAGGGTTCGTGGAACGGCTCTATCCCTATACCGGCGATCCGCGCACTTTGGAACTCCTGGAGGCTCTTGTCGACTACGAACTCGAACACGGCCTTACGCCGGAAGGATACGTCTGGCCGCGAGTTCCCTATCCGTCCGCGAATCCAGGCGACCGCCGCTACACGGGTTGGAGCGAGCATGGCGAGGACTTTGTCGAACCGCACGTGGTGGGTGCAGACGGCTACGGGTATCTGCGCCTTTATGAAATGACGGGCAATACGAAATATCTGCGAGCGGCGATTCGCTGCGCGGATGCTCTGGTGAGGAATTTCAAGCCGGGCGACGAGCGGAACTCGCCCTGGCCTTACCGCTGCTTTGCTCGCGACGGCAGCCTGGAAGGCGGGAAGGGAATGTTCCCTTACTCGGCGAACGTGATTGAACCCATCATGCTGTTTGACGAACTGATCGGGCTCGATCAAGGCGACGTCGCTTCCTACCAAAGAGTGCGCGCGGGCGCGTGGACCTGGTTGGTAAGCTATCCGCTGCAAAATAACGTCTGGGTTGGCTACTTCGAGGACGTACGGGCCAGCATGGGCAACATGAACCAAGTGATTCCGCTCGAGTTCGCGCGCTACGTTCTGCTGCATCCGGAGAAGGATCCGCAGTGGCGCGAGCACGCCAGCAGGCTGATGGAATGGGTGAAAACTACGCCCAAGTGGCCGAAGTATATCGTCCATGGCGCGACCGTGACCACCGAGCAGGGCAACGGCAAGCAATATTGCTGCAACCTCCCGAATCAATGCTGCGACAGCCACAGCGCCCGCCTGGCCGCCGTGGAAGCGCTCTACTATGCGAAGACGGGCGATCCCGCCTACAAAGAAGCGGCCTATCGGACTTACAACTGGGTGACCTATTTTCAGGGGCTGGCCCGAGCGGCGCACGCCCCGTTCAGCACGCAATGGTGGTTTACGGACGAATTCTCCGACGGACCGCGGCGCATGATGGACGCATTTTGGGCGGTGCCGGAATGGGCGCCCGCGGACGAGTCGCACCTGGTGGGAGGGCTCTCCGCGGTTACGAAGATTTCCTACGGAGCGGGCCGAGTCACCTATTCCACTTTCGACGCCGAGTCGACCGACGTGCTCCGCTTAGACTTCTCCCCGGACACGGTTACTTCCGGCGGCAAGCCACTCGAACGGCGTCAGGATCTGGCGGCCGAGGGTTTTACCTTCGATGCCGCCACCAGGGTGCTGCGCATTCGCCACAGATCGTCTCGCGACATCGATATTCAGGGCCAAGTGTCGGGCGGTCCCGTGGACTACGTTACGTTTGACGATCCGCATCGTGCGGTCGGAACGGTGCTGAACGGACCCGATCCCGCCGGTATCGTGGAGTGGCCCGCAAATCAGTGGGAAATCGGGACCCCAGAAGGGAAATTTCCGACCTTCCATGTGCTGTTGAAGGACCGCACCGCCAAATCCGCGGAATTTCAATTGAGCCCCCATCGCATTTTTCTGGGCTTTGACGTTTACAACGAGGGCAGCAAGGACGCCACGATCGAACTGCGCTCGCCCGAGCTTCGCGAGTTGACCGTGACCGTAAAGGCGGGCGAGTTGCGGCGATTCCGAACCGGGTGGCGCGATCCAAGTTCGCAAGTTCTTTTTCGTTTTGAAAATGGACAGGGCCTTCGCTTCGACAACCTGGCGTTCAGCCGCGAATAGCGGACGCGGGAAGGGCTTGCTTCGCCCGCAACGCCAATTCTCGATCGGTCGAGAAGGCCGGCCGACGCGACCAGGGACCGTATTACTGGGCCGGTCGGCGCTCACCCGGGGCGGGAACGGCTTGCGGCTGGGAGGTTGAAGGCAAGCGGAGCTCTACGATCAATCCCCGCAGCGAGGAATTGCGCGCCGACACGGTTCCGCCGTGGAGCCGGATCGCATGGTCGGTAATTGCCAGGCCCAGTCCGACACCGCCCGTGTCGCGGTCCCGGGCATCGGCCACCCGATAAAACGGACGAAAGATGTTCGCTACGTCCGGTTCGGGCACTCCCGGGCCGTGGTCAGCGACCTGAATCACCGCCGTGGTGACGCCTTTTCTGGCCTCTGCCAGTAGACGGACCTCGATCTGCGTGCCTTCCCCGGTGTAACGAATGGCGTTTCGCAGAACATTTTCGACCGCGCTGCGCAGCAGCCGAACGTTGGCTTTAACCAGCAGCGGCTCGGAAGAGGCGAGGATCACGGAGCGTTCGAGGCTGCGAGCCTCGAAGTCGGCGTCGGCCACGATCTCCTCTAACAGCATGGAAAGCTCGATGTCGGTGCGCGCGGCGACGTTGGTTTCACTTTCGAGCCGCGTCAGGGTCAGAAGCTGCGAAATCATTTCGTTCAGCCGGTCGGTTTCTTTCTGAATCCGGTCCCAGGAATCCCCGAGTTCGGGCCCGCTGCGCTGGCGGCCAATGCCGGTGGCCACGCTCATTCGCGCCAGGGGAGAGCGCAATTCGTGTGAAATGGCCTGCAGCAAGCGGCGCTGAACGTTCATGAGAGTTTCGATGTGCTCGGCCATGTGGTCGAAGTCGTGGCCGAGCGCGGCAATTTCATCGCGGCGCCTTCCGAGTGCGGCCCCCACCCGCGTATTCAGCTTGCCGGCGGCGATTTCGCGAACCGCAGACTGCAGACGCAGAACAGGCGACGTGATGTAGTGCGCGAGCCACCAACAAACCAGCACGCCCACGGCGACGATCATCGCGATTCGCAAAAGAAGGTCGCGCAAGTTCGGCCGGAAGGGTCCAATCGGCGGCGGCGCCGCATTCGTGCAGAACACGTAAGGCTTTCCACTGGGGCCGTAGGTTCTCTGTGCCAGCAATCTGTCGGTGCGGTCCGATTCGAATTGCGTTTCGTGGGTTAGAAGAGCGCGGACAATGAGCGGCCCGACCCGTCGATCCTGCTGTCCTTTGAGGACGTCTTTTCCGTCCGCAGCGAACAGAGCGGCCTGGTTCGGCTCGCCCCCGTTCCTTTCCGCCAGATACTTCTCTAGCTCTACGGGACCGCCTACTTCATACACTCGCGCCGCGTGCTCCGCTTCGAGTCGCGCAACGCGTTCGACATAGGCGCGCAGCCGGCGGACCTCCACCGCGTTCCGGCTCGCGGCTACCGACAGCGCCAGCGTGCTGCCGACCAAAAACATCGCTACCAGAAACCAGACGAAGATTTTCCAGAAAAGGCGGCTCATGAAGCCAAATTGCGAAACGAGTCGAGCGGCGCAGGAAGGTGCGAGTAGAGGTAACCGACATTGCGGACGCTGCGGATTCTCTCGATTCCGTCGGGCAGCGCTCCGAGTTTCTTGCGCAGATTGCTGATATGGACGTCGATGCTGCGATCGAAGGGGGAAAATTCACGGTCCAGCACCGTGCGCACAAGGTCTTTGCGCGACAGCACACGGCCGCTGGACTTGACGAGCGTGACCAGCAGATCAAACTCGGTGCTGGTGAGGTCGATGGGCGAACCGTCCAGGCGACAAGTGCGCGAACCCTGATCCAGATAGAGGTCGCCCAACTCCAGCCGCTCCGGAATCCAAACTGCGTCGGTTGCCTCGGCCGGACGCAAGCGGCGCAACACCGCATGCAGGCGCGCCACGAGTTCACGGGGATTGAACGGCTTGGCCAGGTAATCGTCGGCGCCGTGCTCGAGGCCAAGAATCCGGTCGACGTCCTCGCCACGCGCCGTCAACATCAGCACGCCCACGCGAGAGGTGCGGCGGATGGCCTGCAGCACCTGCAGCCCGTTCATCCCGGGCAGCATCACGTCCAAAATGACGACGTCGTACTTTCCGGAAAGGGCTTGTTCGAGCCCGTGTTTGCCCTCATGGATCAGGTCCACGTGAAGGCATTCCTGCACGAGATACTCCCGCACCAACTCGCACAGCTCACGATCGTCGTCTATGACTAGGACGCGCCCCACACCGGTTTCCTGCGCCTGGTTTTGGTCTCCGTACTCTTCGCAAGCTGGTTCAGATGCAGGTTCCTGCATAAAGGCAGCCTAGGCGAATCATGCGGGGGAAATGTAAAGTTGCGTTAAGACCCGTCCCGCGGTCTTAACATTTCGCGGTCAGGCAGCACGCGTACGAGCCAAAAGGGGCATAACGTGGCGGCTACGGTCGTTGCAGCTAGACGGAAAACCGCGAGCGGTGCGGGAGGGCGTGGTTGGCCGGGCTATCCACGCGGAACGATCGGCAAGCAGCCGAGAGTGTTTTCGGATGGCTACGGCATCCCCTAGAGCAGCGTGAGCCGGCAAAGAATCCTATGGGATGACGGCAGAAGCTTCGTTGGAGTAGGCGCTCTCTACGGCGGAGGCGTCCAGTTCGGTCGCGACGTAATAGTAGGTCTGACCCGACACGATTCCGGTGTCCGTAAAGGAAGCCGTCGGGAGCAGGGAAGAGTTGATCCTTGTATAGGGCCCCCCCGAAGCCGACCCGCGGTAAACATTGAATCCGGTGTAGGTCGCCGAACTCGGTGTCCAGCTCATGGCAACTCCATGGGCGACCGGAGCAGTGCCCGAACCGGAGAACTGGACGGTCGCGGGAGAGTTCGTTGCATTGCTGTTAACAACAACGCTGCCCGAGGCGCTTCCCGTTGCCGCAGGCGCAAATGCCACCGCAAAAGATGTCGCCTGGCCCGATGAAAGAACGAGGGGAAGTGCGAGGCCCGTCACGCTGAAACCGGTGCCGCTCACGCTGTAGGAGGAGAGTGAAACGCTGGAGTTCCCGGTATTGGTAAGCGTCACGGTCTGCGTTGCGCTAGCGCCGGTGGTTACGCCGGCGGCCTTTCCGGAAGCGTGCCACCACCGAGAAGGTGCCGGTCGAATTCCCCGTTGTGGTTGGAGCATAGCTAACGAACCAGCATGTCCGGGACGTCGGCCGCATAGCATTGCCCCACTTTTTCTTTGTGTAGGAGCGTTAGGCCGAGACGGGTGGGTCGTTGGGCCGCACTCGAATTCAGAGTGTTAATCGGGAGCGTACGCAGTGAGTCTTGATGAGGCTACTGGTGGGACGACCAGATTACGGACAGGCCAGAACCTGAACCGGCATTCCGGCCCGTTCGTACAGGCGAGAGTTCTGACCCACCAACGCTGGCTGCAGGCCAAGAGCGAAGGAAAATTCGTTTGCCGTGACGGCGCTCGAAAGGGCCGGCATCCCGCGTAAGAACCTTGGCGAGGAGCAAGACGCCGAGACACTCGCTAACCCCTGCTTGACGAATCTTTACCGCACAATTTCTGAACTCACGGTATTCAAAGGAGGAAGAGTCGACGGGGCGATGATCCTCTGTCTAAGAGGCCGTCGCCGCCGGTTCTCGTGGTCTCAGGCTCAGAAATTCCTTTTGTCGCGCCGCCGCGAAGACCAGCTGTGGCCAGAAACCTCAAACCCTGGCCACTTTGCACCGCTGTGGGAAGGCCTTCCACAGCGGTGCACTCTCCTAGTAAGGGCGTCCAGCAGCTACGTCCGGTACGACGCGTTGATGCGCACGTACTCCGCCGTGAAGTCGCAAGTCCAGTAACGCGCGCGCGCTTTGCCTGCGTGCAAATCCACAACGATCGGAACGCGGTCGGCAAGCAGCTTGTTGGATGCGGCGCGCTCGTTGAAGTCGAGCGGCTGGCCTTTGCGCAGGACCTTGATGCCGGCCATCGAGATTTCGACCAGCGCCGGATCGAACTTCACGCCGGACCGTCCGGCTGCGGCAAAGATGCGTCCCCAATTGGGATCCGCGCCCGCGAACGCCGTCTTGACCAAAGGTGAAGTCGCAATGGTTTCGGCAATTCTGCGCGCGGCCGACTCCGTGCGTGCTCCGCGAACTTCGATCTCGATGACGCGCTGCGCGCCTTCGCCGTCGGCCACAATCTGCTGCGCGAGCGAACCGCAAACCTCCTCGAGCGCCGCGCTGAACTGCCGGCTGGCCTTGCTTTGGGCGGCGATTTGCGGCGCGCCCGCCGCGCCATTGGCAAGAATCAGCAGGGTATCGTTGGTCGAAGTGTCGCCATCCACGCTGATGGCGTTGAACGTGCGTCCGGTCACATCGCGCAGCGTTCTCTGCAGAAGCGACGGCGAAACCGCCGCGTCTGTAACCACGAAAGCGAGCGTGGTGGCCATGTTCGGGTGAATCATGCCGGCGCCCTTGGCGCAACCGAGCAGGTGAATGCGCTTGCCGGACATTTTGAACGACGCCGCCGCGGTCTTGGGCCGCGTGTCGGTCGTACAGATGGCGAGAGAAAGCTCGGTAAAGGAGCGAGCCGACGCGCGGCGGTTGCGCGCAAGCGTCGGAAGCGCGCGCAGCACTTTCTCAACCGGAAGTTGAACCCCGATGACTCCGGTAGAGCAAACGAAGAGTTCCTGCGGCTCGAAACCCATTCTTCGCGCAGCTTCTTGGTTGGTGCGATGGGAAGCGGCTTCCCCTGGCCCGCCGGTCGAGCAGTTGGCGTTACCGGCGTTCACCACCACCGCGCGCATGCGGCCCTTGGACGCCGCCAGATTTCGCTTGGAAAGAACGACGGGCGCCGCCACGACCAGGTTTTGCGTAAAAACCGCCGCGGCCGAGGCGGGGGCGTCGCTCGAGATGAGCGCAAGGTCGAGCGCCCCGGTTTTCTTGAGGCCGCACGCGGTAGCGGCAAAGCGAAAACCTTTGGGCAGCGCGGACTCGGGCGGGGTCATGTCGCCTGCGCCCGGGATTGAATTTCGTGGCCGGCGGCTTTTAGCCGGCTTTCGAGTTCAGCAATCGCGGCGCGCACCGATTCGGGTGCCGTTCCGCCGGGAACGCTCTTTGAGGAAAGCGCCGACTCGAGCGTCAGGCTTGGCCCGATGTCGCTCGCAAAAGCCGGAGAAATCCTGGCAAGCTCCTCTGAAGTGAGCTCCGTCCAGGGTCTCCTCTGGCGTTCGGCTTCTTGCAAAACCTTGCCGACCAGGTCGTGCGCCTGGCGGAAGGGAAGGCCTTTCCTGACCAGATAGTCCGCTGCTTCGGTCGCCAGCAAAGCCGGGTTCGCGGCTTTGCGGCGCAGCTGATCGTCAGAAAAACCGGTCGCGCGGATGGCGCCGGCCGCCACCGCCAGCATTTCCGCAACTTGGTCCTGCGCCAGAAACAGCGCCTCTTTGTCTTCCTGCAAGTCGCGTTGATAACCCGTCGGAAGACCCTTCAGTGTCGTGAGCAGCGCAAAGAGCGCGGCGGTGACGCGGCCGCATTTGCCGCGAATCAGCTCCCAGGCGTCCGGATTTTTCTTTTGCGGCATCAGGCTGCTGCCGGTGGAATATTCGTCGGGCAGGACCACATAGGAAAACTCCTCGGAGGCGAAGAGAATAAAGTCTTCGGCGATGCGCGACAAATGGGTCGCGATGGCGGAGAGGGCGAAAAGGTAGTCGAGCGCGAAGTCGCGGTCGCCGACGGCGTCCAAGCTGTTGGCCGTGAGCTTCGAAAAGCCCAATTCACGCGCGATTGTGGCGCGGTCGATGCGGAAGGAATTTCCGGCGAGCGCGCCCGACCCCATCGGGCAAGCGTCGGCGACCGAGGCCGCGCGCTTGACCCGCTCGACGTCTCGCACGAATGCTTCGCCATGGGCGAGCAAAAAGTGCGATAACAGAATCGGCTGCGCGTGCTGCATGTGCGTCATGCCGGCCATCGGCACGCCCAGCTTGGCTTTGGCTTGAGCCAGCAGAGCGCCCAAAACCGAGAGCAAGGCGCGCTGGGTCGCGTCCGCGGCATCCATGACGAACAGCCGGAAGTCCGTGGCCACCAGCTCGTTGCGGCTGCGGCCGGTGTGCAGCTTCCAGCCGAGCGGTCCCAACTCTTCAACCAGTGCCTTTTCTACGAAATGATGGACGTCTTCCGCCATTGCGCCGAACGAATCGACCCACGCCGGATCGGAACTGGCGCGCGCGGAAAGCCTGTCGAGCGCAGCGAGCGTCTCCCGCACCTCTTCCGCCGTGAAAATGCCGGCCGGTTCAAGGGCCTTGGCCCACGCCCGGTCCACGCTGATCTCGTAGGGCAAAAGCCGCTTGTCGAAGACAAACGAACGCTGGAACGCGTCAAACCGTTTGTCCGGTTCGTGTGCGAAGCGGCCTCCCCACAGCTTGCTGTCCTTGCGTTCGCTCATCGCAGTCGAATCAGCCGTTGCCGCCTTCCGCTTTGGCCTGGGGCCGCACCGTGACCGGAAGGGCAAAAAGATTGATGAACCCTTCCGCGTCCTTCGGGTTGTAACGGCCCATGGTGAAGCTGGCCAGGTCGGCGCGATAGAGCGAAAACGGCGACTTGCGGCTGGTGACATTCAGCGTGCCCTTCCACAACTTCAAGCCGACCGAACCAGTGACGCGCTGCTGCGATACTTGGAAGAAGCCGTCGAGCGCCTGCCGTTCGGTCGAGAACCATACGCCGTTGTAAACCAGTTCGGCGTAGCGAACCGCGAGCGACTGCTGCAAGTGTGCCGTCGCCCTGTCAATCGTCAGCCGTTCCAGTTCGCGATGCGCCGTGACCAGCAACGTGCCGCCGGGTGTTTCATAGGCGCCGCGCGACTTCATGCCGACCAGCCGGTTTTCCACCAGGTCGGTGCGCCCGACTCCGTGCCGCGCGGCAATGTCGTTGAGCGAATCGAGCAGATCAATCGGGGGGAGCTTGGCGCCGTTCACGCTCGCCGGCGTGCCCGCCAGAAATCCGATCTCCACTTCCTCCGCTTTGTCCGGAGCGCGTTCGGGCGAAACCGTCCACTGCCACATGGCTTCCGAGGGCGCATTGGCGGGATCTTCCAGTTCGCCGCCTTCGTGGCTCAAATGCCAGATGTTGCGATCGCGGCTGTAGATGTTCTTCTTGCTCTGCTCGATCGGCACCTGGTGCTTTTCGGCGTAGGCGATGGCATCTTCGCGCGAGTCGATGTCCCACTCGCGCCACGGAGCGATGATCTGCAGGTTCGGTGCGATGGCCTTGTACGCCAACTCGAAGCGCACCTGATCATTGCCTTTTCCGGTGCACCCGTGCGCCAGACCGTCCGCGCCAAGCTCGAGCGCCAGCTCCGCCTGGCGCTTTCCGAGAACCGGTCGCGCCATGGACGTGCCGAGCAGGTAGGTGTGCTCATACACCGCCCCGGCGCGCAGCGTCGGCCAGATGTAGTCGCGGATGAACTCTTCCCGCAGATCTTCGACATAAGCCGACGAAGCCCCCGTGGCCAAGGCCTTCTTGCGGGCGGCTTCCAGGTCTTCCCGCTGGCCGACGTCGCCGATCATGGCGATGACTTCGCAGCCGTAGTTCTCCTTGAGCCATGGAATGATGATCGAAGTATCGAGCCCGCCCGAATATGCCAAAACTACCTTCTTGGGTTTAGGTGCCGCTGTTTTCACAATTCCTCTTTCCTGTTGGGGTCCGCGCGCGTGCGCGCGCTGAAACCGAAACCGTTCGCTCGATGGGCCTAGCGAAACAACGTGTGCAGGATCGCCTTCTGCACGTACATGCGGTTTTCCGACTGGTCAAGCACCACCGACTGCGCTCCGTCCAGCACCTCCGAAGTAACCTCATGGCCGCGATGCGCGGGCAGGCAGTGCATGAACGCCGCGCCGCGTTCGGCCAGTGCCATCAGCTTGCGATTCACCTGGTAGGGCTTGAAGACTTCGCTGCGGACCTTCTCTTCCGCTTCAAAGCCCATGCTGGTCCAGGCGTCCGTATAGACCGCCTGCACGTCCTCGACCGCCTCGCGCGGGTCGGTGAAGAGCTCGATCTTGGCCTTCGTTTCCTTCGCGACGCGGCGCGAATCGGCGATCACATCGTCGTCCGGGGCATAGTTGGAAGGCGTCGCGATGCGCAGATTTACGCCGAGCCGCGCGCCCAGATAGAGCAAGGAATGGCAAACGTTGTTGCCGTCGCCGACATAGGCCAGCTTCAATCCTTTGAGCGCGCCGAACTTCTCTTGCAATGTGAAGTAGTCCGCGAGCGCCTGGCACGGATGAAACTTGTCGGAAAGCGCGTTGACCACCGGAATCTCGGTGGTCGCAGCCATTTCGTCCAGCACGCGCTGCTCGTACACGCGCGCCACGATGCCCTGCACCCAGCGCTCGAGGTTGCGCGCCACGTCGGCGATCGACTCGCGCTCGCCGAGCCGCGCCTGGGTGTGGTCGAGGAACACCACGTGGCCGCCCATGCTCTGGATGCCGACCTCGAAGGTCACGCGCGTGCGCAGCGACGGCTTCTCGAAGATCAGCGCCAGAAACTTGCCGCGCAGCGTGCTGGCGTATCGGGCCGGATTGGCCTTGATGTCGGCGGTGATCGCCAGCAGCTCGCGCGCATGCGCCGGGCTCCATTCCGCTCCAGTGAGTAAGTCGTTGCTTTCCTGTGCCGGGATTGCCAGTGTCGTCGTTGCCATTTTCACCTCGAAACAGACGCCGCGGACTTGGCCGCCGGCGACGAAGTCTCGCTTGGAAAAGTCTCCGCCGCCGGGACCGCTCGCGCGGCCTCGGACAAAACCTTTTCAAATAAGTGCAGGAACTCGCGCACCTGCGTTGGGCTGATCAAAAACGGCGGCAGCAGCCGGATCGTGTATTGCTGCGTGCAATTGACGAGCAAGCCCCGCTGCAGGGCTTCGCTGACCAACGCTCCACCATCCAGCGAAAGCTCCACGCCCAGCATGCAGCCTTCGCCGCGAATCTCCTTGATGAGCTCATGCTTGGACTTCAGCTTTTCGAGCCCCGCGCGCAGCTGTTCTCCGCGTGCGCGGACGTTGTCGAGCAGCTTTTCGTCTTCGATGGTGGCCAGCGTCTCGAGCGCCACCGCGCAAATCATGGGACCGCCGCCAAAGGTCGTCCCGTGCAGACCGGGAGAGACGCGCGCGGCCACTCGATCGTTGGTCAAAATCGCGCCAAGCGGAAGCCCCGCCGCCAGCGGCTTGGCGATCACGGCGATGTCCGGCTTCGCGGAGAACTTCTGATAGGCGAAATAACGTCCGGTGCGGCCGAGTCCGCATTGAATCTCATCGGCGATCAGCAGCGCGCCGTGTTCGGCCGCAAGCGACCGCGCGCGGTTCCAAAACTCCTCGCTGACCGGATAGATCCCGCCCTCGCCCTGAATCGGTTCGAGGACCACGGCGGCAACCCTGTGGTCGAACTTCGCTTCCAGGTCGGCCACGTCGTTAAACGCCACGAACTCGACGCCCGGCACCAGCGGCAGAAAGGGCAGGCGGTACTTCTCCGTTGCCGTCACGCTCAGCGCGCCGAATGTCCGACCATGAAACGAATTGGTCATGGCCAGAATGCGCGTTTTCGCCCCGGCGGCGGAACCCTCGGCCGGCTGTCCGCACAAACGCGCCAACTTCAGGGCGCCATCGATCGCTTCCGTGCCGCTGTTGGCGAAAAATACCCGGCTCAACCCCGACCATTCCGCGAGCTTCTTCGCCAGCGGCCCCTGAAACTGGTTGTGAAACAAATTGGAAAGGTGGATGGCGCGGCCGGCCTCGCGCCGGATGATTCGAACAATTCGCGGATGCGCGTGGCCGAGCGCGTTCACCGCGATTCCGCCCAGGAAATCCAGATACTTCCTGCCCGCCGAATCGAAAACATAGGCGCCGCGCCCGTGCGTGAACACCATCGCCGGCCGCTTGTAGGTCGGCAGCAAGTATTCATCGGCCAAGGCCACGGCGCTGGCGGCCTCGCCGTCTCTTTTCCGCCGCGAACCGCGCGATACCGCCCGTCCCGGCCGATTTTTCCTGAATCCGCCCATGGTCACGCCGCCGACAACGCCTCCGGGACGCTTGCCGGCAAAGCTTCGCGCAATACCCGCGTGCCCGGCGCTTCGCCGAAGGAAGCGGCGCCCGCAGCTTCCACCGCAGCCAGCAAGGCGCCGGGAAGGGTTCCGCCCACAATGTGCACGCTCTGGACTCCGCCTTCGAGCGCCCGCCGCGCCGCCTCGAGCTTCAGCACCATGCCGCCGGAAACCACCTTGCTCTTGACCAGCCGCTCGATTTCGTCGCAAGCGACGGCCGCGAGCGTCCGCTGGCCTTCCTGTACCCCGTCTACGTCGGTCAAATAGATCAGCTGGTCCGCTTCGAGGTATTCGGCCGAAGCTGCCGCCATGTGATCGGCGTTGATGTTGTACAGCTCTTGATCCGGGCCCAACCCAAGGCAAGCGGCCACCGGAAGCAATCCCGCATTCCACAGGGACGCCAGCAGCGCGCCGTTGACGCCGGTCAAGTAACCGACGTAGCCAAGTCCGCCTTGCGTATCGTTGTGCACCAGCGGCTCGGCGCGGAAGCATTCCGCATCCCCCGCGGAAACGCCAAGGGCCGGCTGTCCGGCCGCCGAAATGGCCGCCGCCAGCTGCTTGTTCAGCAACCCGGCAAACACCATCACCGCCACATCGCGCGTCTCGCGGTCGGTGACGCGCAAGCCCGCGACGAATCGGCTTGCAATTCCCATGCGCCCGAGCGTAGCGGTAAAAACGCGCCCGCCGCCGTGCACCACCAGAATCCGGTGCCCCTGCTTGGCCAGCGCCGCCACTTGCGCCGCCAGCCTCTTCACCGTCTCCGGCTGTTCCAGCAAAGCGCCCGCAAATTTGATGACAATTTTCATTTGAGCCCCGTTTGCTCCTCGATTCCCAGCAAGTGATTGAAATTCTGCACGGCCTGCCCGGCCGCGCCTTTCCCCAGATTGTCGAGACACGAAACCACGACCAGCCGCCGCCCGCTTCGATCGAGCGCGAATCCGATGTCGCAAAAATTCGTGTGCGCCACGTGCTGCAGCTCCGGCAAAGCTCCGGCTTGCCAGATCCTCACCATCGGCCGCCCGGCATAGGTCCGGCGATAGAGCGCCTCCACTTCCTCCGGTGACCGTTCTTGCGCCAGCGTCACATAAATTGTCGAAAGAATTCCGCGCGCAAGCGGCAGCAGGTGCGTGGCAAAGACCAGTTGCGACTCCGCGAGCCCGGTTTGCTCGGTGATCTCGGGCGTGTGGCGGTGCGCGAACAGGTTGTAGGCCTTGAAGTTTTCGTCCAGTTCGGAAAATTGCAGATCGCGCCGCAGCTCCTTACCCGCTCCGGTGGCACCGGATTTCGAGTCGCACACCACGCCCGCCTCGGCCGCAAGCCAGCCCGAATCGCAAAGCGGCCGCAGCGCCAGAATCGCGCTGGTCGCATAGCACCCCGGATTCGCAACCAGCCGGGCCCGCGCAATTTCGCCGGCATAGAGTTCCGGCAGGCCGTACACCGCCTGGGCGAGCCAAGCCGCATGCGGCGTCGGCAGCTGGTACCAGCGCGCGAAGGTCTCCGCTTCGCGAAAGCGGAACGCCCCGCTCAAGTCCACCACCTGCATTTCCGCTCCGAGCAAAGCCGGCGCGATCTCCGCCGAAGCCTCGTGCGGTGTCGCCAAAAACGCCGTTCCCGCTCCGCTTTGGGCCAGTGCTTCAAGCGACAGCTGCCGCAGCGGCGCCGTTGCCTGCCCGCGCAGCTGCGGAAACAACTCCGTCAGGCAGCGCGCGCCCTGGGTGTCGCGCATATAGAACGTCAGCTTCTCGGCCGCCGGATGGCGCAAAAGGATCTTTGCCAGCTCTAAACCCGTATAGCCGGAGACACCTACCACCGCGATGTTTCTGGGATTTTTCATGCTATGAAGCGCGGCTGCGCAGCGGGCGGTTCAGGAACGATTCGATCTTTTGCTGCAGCGCCGCGCGCTGTCTCTTGTTGGGCGTGATGATCAGCACGGTATCGTCGCCCGCGATGGTTCCCGCGATTTCCGGAAACTTCGCACCGTCCACGGCCGCCGCCAAAGGCTGCGCTCCGCTCGGCGGTGTTTTCAAAACCAGCAGATTTTCCGCGGGGCGAATGTCCAGCAGGAATTCCGACAAGGCCCGCGTCAGCGGCGGCATCGCAGCGGCTTCTTCAGTGAGCGCGGTGGTCGGGCGGTAGCCTTGGGGCGTTTTCACCAGCTTCAGCTCGTGCAAGTCGCGCGAAAGCGTGGCCTGCGTCACGCGCAGTTTCCGTATGGACAGCCGCCGCCGCAGCTCCTCCTGGTTCGCGATGCGTTCCGCGGTCACCAGTCTCAGGATCTGGCCGTGTCGAAATGTCTTGGCACTCGCCATATGCAAGCGCTTGATGGCCTCCTGTATAAAAATACATCCGCATGAATAAATCTGTCAATGCATTTTCTTTGCGGCGAGAGGCCGCCGGCTTGGGCCCACCCTGCTTACGCCCAGCGCACATCGGCTGCGAACCGCTCTGGCTTTTTCTCTCTTCCTATGGCTACCTTGGTTCATAGCCATCCAATGCCGACTTCCTGCCACATTGCAGGCTGCAAGAGCACCGCGCCCCATGCTCTCGAAGAGCAGAAGCTCTGCGTGCTGCACTACACCTTGTCTTTGGAAGGCAGTTGTTCGGAAATGCGCCGCGAAACCGCTCTCGGCAACGCGCCGCACGATCGTCAACGCGAAATCATGCGCTTCATCACGGAAAGCGGCGAAAAACTGGCGCGCGTCGCCACCAGCGGCATGGCCCTCACCGACGACCTGAAAGCCAGAATCCTCAGCACCTTTCTGACGCTCATGAATCTGCGCGAGAACCTGGACCGCGCCTCCATGCGCACCCCGCCCGGCCGCAGCGGCGCCCTGCGCTGAGCCGGCGCGAGGTTTTCCCCCGCGGCTGGCCCCTCCGGGCCTTTAGGCCCCGATATACCGCGCATACAGCGATCGCGCCACGGCCGGATCGGTCGAACCTTTCAGAATCGCCCGCCCGTCTCCGAACACGGTCATTTCATAGGGCGGCGCGCTGAACTTCAGCAGAAAATCGTTCGCTCGCACCGCCAACCCCGCTGCCGTCAGGTGGGCGGCAAGCGAATCCAGATCGAGCCTCCTCCGCCGCTCGTGAATCTGCACCGAATCGCGTCCGCACAGGGTGACATGCGGCTGCGCTTGGCCTTCGAGATAAATCAGCTGACGCCGCGCGCAGGCCCGACAGTCCGGGTTCCGTTCGGCGCGCAGAGATTGCATGCGCCCGCTCCACACGTCGCAGGAAATCAGCCGTCCGTGCAGCGCCCGCAACTGGCCCGACAAGAACTTCAGCGCTTCGGCCGCTTCGAGCGACGACACCAGACCGACCGCCGGGCCGAGCACGCCTGCCGTGTCACAGGTCTCTTCGAGCACCGCCGCGAAGCCGGCCGCTTCGACCAGGCACGCCAGGCAAGCCGTTTCGCCCGGCCGGATCGCATGCATAACTCCGTAACTGCCTACCGCCGCCGCGTAGATCCAGGGCCTTCCGGCTTCGACCGCGTAGTCATTCAGCAGAAACCGGGTCTCGAAATTGTCCGTGCCGTCCAGAATCAAATCGGCGCCGGCGAGCAGCTCTCTGACGTTGCGCGCCGTCAGGTCCGCTACCACGCCGGCAATCTCGATCTCGGAGTTGAGCTGGCGCAGCTTGGTTTCGGCCGCCACCGCCTTAGGCCATGCCTTCCTGGCATCCTCTTCATCAAACAGCGCCTGCCGCTGCAGATTCGACGGTTCCACAAAATCGCGGTCAATCACCCGCAACCGTCCCACCCCGGCGCGCGCCAATAGTTGCGCGGTCTGCGCGCCGATCGCGCCGCAGCCCACCACCACGGCGCTTGACTGAAGCAAGCGCCGTTGCCCCTCTCGGCCCATGCCGGCAAAGAGGATCTGCCGAGAATATCGCTCCCAATCCGGGTTAGCTTTCAGGTGATTACCCGCTTCTGCCGCTCGTTTGCTCACTTCCCGATGATAGCGCCGATCGCAGCCGCTTTCAGGCCGCGCGAAGACCGCCGGGGAATGCGGAAGCGGGCAACGCCCCTGTGCTACCCTTCGTCTGAGCAAATTGGGTGCATGAGGGCGAATTGTGTGAGATGGCTGTGCGGCGCGATGCTCGCGGCGCTCCTCTCTCGGGGAGTGCCGGCGGCCCATTGCGGGCAGCAACCAGAAACGTCGCCAGGTCCTGCTTCCGAGAGCGCGGTTCCGCTCGTCGACTACCGCGTGGTGACAGTTGGCGGCGAAGTTCTCCGCGTCGCCGGGAATCCCATCTCGCTCGAGATCGGCAAGCCGCTTGACCCGGCCCAGGTTGCGGCCAGCCTCAAAGCGCTCTATCGTTCCGGAAAATACTCCGACATCCGCGCGGTCAGAGAAAGGGTAGCCGGCGGCGTGCGCGTGGACTTTCTGGTGAGGGAGAATCTCTTCTTCAATCAGGTGATACTCCAGGGTCTGAAGCCGCCTCCGAGCGAAGCCTCGGCGGCCGCCGCCATGCAGATCACGCTCGGCGACGTCTTCCGCCAGGAAACGCTCGACGACGGCCTGGAGCACCTGCGGACGCGCATGCAGGAAGAGGGCTTCTACCACGCCAAGCTCAACCCGGAGCTGCGCCCCATTCCCGCCGATCACCAGATGGACATCGTCGTCCACATCGATCCCGGGATGCGCGCCCGCGTCGGCGCCGTTCATCTCACCAACAACACCGAATACCCCGACGCGGAAATCGTCTCCAAGCTCAAGATGAAGCCCGGCGCTTTTATCACCAGCGCGCGCATCCAGAACGGCACCGAGCGCATTCGCAAATACCTCATCAAGAAGGGACACCTGAGCGGTCGCGCGGCGGTTCGCCGCGGCGCTTACGACGCCGCCAAAAACACGGTCGATTTCACGCTGGACGTTTCCGAAGGCGCCCGCGTCAAGGTCGAGGTCAGCGGCGCGAAGATCTCGGGCGGCGAGCTGAAACGGCTGGTTCCGATCTATCAGGAAGGCGCGGTCGACGCCGACCTGCTCGAAGAAGGCAAGCGCAACATTCGTGAGCGCCTGGAGCGCGAGGGCTATTTCGACGCCAGCGTGGAATACAGCACCGCGACGCGCGAAGTGCAAACCAAGCTGTGGAACGGAGAAGAGCAGGTCATCACCTACCAGATCGAGCGCGGAGACCGTCACAAGCTGATCGGCATCGAGATCAGCGGCAATCACTACTTCGGCACGGATTTGCTTTCCGAGCGTCTGCAAATCTACAAAGCCGCTTTTGGTTCCCGCGGCAGGTTCAGCCGCCGCATCCTTGAAAATGACCGCCAGTCCATGGAGAACCTCTACCGCTCGAACGGTTTCGCCGCCGCCACCGTAGTCGCGCAGGTCAACGACAACTACCAACAGAAGGAAGGCAACCTGTTCATCCGCTTTGTCATCAACGAAGGCGTCCAGACCCGGGTCGCCGAACTCAGCATCAGGGGCAATCAGGCTTTTGGCGAAGGAGAGCTTACCGCCGTCATCGCTTCCAGCCCCGGCCAACCCTATTCTGAAGCCAACGTCGGCAGCGACCGCGCCAACATCCTGGCGCTCTATTTCAATGAAGGCTTCCCGCAAGCCACTTTCGAATCCACCGCCGAACCGGTGACTCCGGCCGCGCCGGAAAACTCCGCTGGCACGCTGGTGGACAAATCGAGCGAAACCCGCGCCGAGAAGAAGGTGGCTCCGCCCGAGCAGGACTCCGTCCGCCTCATCTACACCATCCACGAAGGCCCGCAAACCCACGTGCGCCGCGTCCTTTTGACCGGCTATGATCACACGCGCCCCAACGTGATCCAGCGCGAAGTTCAGGTCCAGCCGGCCGAACCGCTGCGCGAAGGCCAGGTTGTCGATTCGCAGCGGCGCCTCTATAACCTGGGCGTCTTCAATCGCGTGACCATAACGCCGCAAAATCCCACCGGCACCGACCCCGACAAAGACATGGTCGTGCTGGTCGAAGAAGCCAAGCGCTATACCATTGCATACGGCGGCGGTTTCGAAGTGCAGCGCCTTGCCAGCACCACCAACCCCACCGGCGGAGAAGTGCAGGCCGCTCCGCGCGGCATCTTTGAAATCAGCAAGCTCAATCTGACCGGCCGCGCCGACTCTCTCTCCCTGAAGGTGCGCGGCAGCACCTTGCAGGGCCGCGCCCTTCTGGGCTACAGCGCGCCTAGCACATTCGGCGATCCAAAACTCAGCATTCAGGCCGCGGCATTCGCCGAACACACGCGCGACATCAACACCTTTACCGAAACGCGCTTCGAAGGTTCGGTCCAGCTTACCGATCAGCGGTCGCACGCCACCGCGCTTCTAGGTCGCTACAGCTTCCGCAAAATTCTGGTCTCCAATCTGAACATCGCGCCCGAGGAGATTCCGCTGTTCGAACAACCGACTCTGGTCTCGCAGTTCAGCGCTACCTGGGTGCGCGATACCCGCGACAACCCCGCCGACGCCAGCAAAGGCTGGCTCAACAGCGCCGACTTCGGAGTCGCCGATACCTACATCGGCTCGGGCGCCAGCTTCCTTCGCTTCCTGTACCAGAACTCGTCCTATCACTCGATCAAGCGCCGCTTCAGTTTTGCCCGCTCCGTCCGCTTCGGCGTGCTCGCGCCTTACCGCGATACCGTTTCGCTCACTTTTCCCGCGCCCACCGTCGAGCCTCTTCCCCGCGTGATCCCCCTCCCGGAACGTTTCTTCGCAGGCGGCGGCACTTCGCTGCGCGGATTCGCTCTCAACCAGGCCGGCCCGCGCGACTCGGTCACCGGCTTTCCGGTCGGCGGACAGGCCTTGCTCATCTTCAATCAGGAATTTCGCTTTCCCATGCATTTGCCGTGGGTCGGAACGAAGGTGGGCGGCACGTTGTTTTATGACGGCGGCAATGTCTTCAGCGAGATCAGCAAGGTCAACCTGCACTGGAGTACCCCTAAACCCGTCTTTAACCCGGCCGACCCCAAGCAGTGCCAGGCGAACTGCAGCAACGAGCTCAACTACTTCTCGCACACCATAGGCATCGGCGCCCGTTACGCCACTCCGGTCGGGCCCATCCGGGTGGACTTAGGCTACGCCCTCAATCGTCCGAGCTTCGTGATCCCGATTCCGTGCCCCAAAGGGACTACGCCCACAACCTGTCCTACCGGCTCGCTCGGATTCCAGTCCACGCGCCTGCCCGGCTTCCAGGTATTCTTCAGTTTAGGGTCGAGTTTCTGATGCCTGCTGCGGCTCTAACCTGGCGGTCGGTGTTCACGATGGCGTGGTGTCTCTGGCTCGCGCCGCTTGCGCTCTGCCAGGAAGTGATCGACCGGATCGTGGCGCGCATTGAGAATGACGTCATTCTTGCAAGCGACATTCGTCTCCTTTCGCACTATCAGCTGCTGGTGGAAGGCAAAGCGGAGAGCGATGCGGAAATCCTCGATCGCCTGATTGACCAATGGATCGTCCGCAACGAAGCCAACCTGGCCCGCACGCCGCAACCTGCCGATGCCGACATCGATCGCGCGGTCGACCGCCTGGTCGAGGGATTTTCCTCGCGAGAGGATTTCGAGGTCCGCCGCAAGCTTGCCGGCCTCAGCCCGGCCGACATTCGCCGCGTCACCGCCGATCAGCTGTTCCTCAACAGCTATCTGGACTCGCGCTTCCGCCCCTCGGTCCAGGTGGACGAACAGGCCATCCGGGACTTCTATCAGAACGCGCTCTTACCGCGCGCGCAGGCCCGCGGCACGACTCCGCCAACCTTCGATGCCGCCCATGACTTCATTCAGGAAGCTCTCATCCAGCGCGGCATCAACGAACAGGCCGACCGCTGGCTCAAGGAAAGCCACGGCCGTCTTCGCGTCACGAAGATGCTCGAGGAGACCCGGCGTTGACGACAGAGCAAACCAGGCGACGGAAGTGGATCTGGCTGCGCCGCACGGCGTGGGTGCTGGGCGTCAAAGTCGTTCTGATTCTCACTGCCGTGGTGGTCTTTTTCGGCAGCGGCGCCGGCAACCCGCTGCTCCGCCGGCTGGCCATCAAGCGCATCAATTCCATCACCGGCGGCCAGACGGAAATCCGCAGTCTCTCGGTAGAGTGGTTGGCCATGCAGGCCACGGTGAAAGGACTGGTTATTCACGGCCGGGAGCCGGCCGGCACTCCCCCGCTTTTCTCCGCCGAAGAGATTCGCGCCGGCCTGCGCGTCGATTCCGTCTGGGGCCGCAAGATCTCTCTTGCGGAAATCGTGGTGGTAGAGCCGCACCTGCACATCCGCGCGGAACGGGACGGCAGCAGCAACGTTCCGGTCGTCCGCCGCGCTCCGGCCGCTTCCGGCAAGCCTTGGCGCGAAACGATTCTCGACTTGCGCATCCGCCGCTTTGCCCTCACCGACGGCTACGTTCTTTACAACGACGTCAAAACGCCGCTGGCGCTGGAAGGCCGCGATCTTCAATTGAACCTGGCCGCGGGCGGCAGCGCGGAAAATCCGCTCTATGCCGGAACCCTCGACTGGCACAACATGCTTTTCACCAGCAAGCGCTTCCTTCCGGTTCCGCTTGCCGCCTCCGCGAAGTTCACATTCTCGCGCGGCGGCTTTACCATCGAGCAGGGACAGTTTGGCGTTGGCGCCTCGCGCATCGACCTCGAGGCGGAAATGTCGGACTTTTCCTCCCCGCACTGGAAGTACCGCTATCGTGCCTGGGTCAACCTCTCCGACTTCCGGAAAACCTTGCGCGCGCCGCTTACGCCCACGGGAAAAGTGGACCTGCGCGGCGAAGGCCGATACGCGGCCGGCGAACTTACAGGTACCGGCAGCTATTCCGGCTCGGAGATCGTTTTGAATTACGACATTCTTCATCAGGGTGGCCTGCGCAGCACGGGCGGCTACAAGCTCGACAAAAAAGGCCTCGACATTCCCGACTTCGCCGCTTATGCCTTCGGCGGTTCGGTCAAAGGCCGCGTGACCATGCGGCTCCCCGGCGTGGAATTCCGAGCCCAGACCCGCGTCGAGGGAATGCGCATCGCGCAGATTCTTCCCGCCATCGAACACCACGGCTTCCCCATCGATCATCTGCACTGGGATTCGGTCCTCGCCGCCGACACCGTCGAGACCTGGAAGGGAGCGTTTGAGCATTTCGAAATCTCGGGGCAAACCGAGTGGACCGCTCCCGACGAAGTGGCTCCCGGCCACATTCCCGTCACCGCCGACTGGAAGTTCGCCTACAAACAGGATCCCCAGATTCTCACTCTCGAGTCCGCCCTGTTTGAAACGCCGCAAAGCCGCATTCAGGCCAGCGGAACGCTGGGCCACAGCGATTCGATCCTGGAACTTCACCTGCGCGCCGACGAACTCGAAGCTTTCAACGACCTAATCCAGTCCATCGCGGGCGTCGCTTCGGGAACGCCCGAGGAGACCGCTCCGCGCGCCCGCGGCTCGGCCAGCTGGGATGGGCGCATGAGCGGGCCGCTCGGGGCTCCGACCTTCAGCGGACACGCGCGCGGTGAGCGGATCGCGTACGGAAAATTCCATGCCGACGCGGTCGAAGGCGATGTCACCTACTCTGCTGCGGAACTCTCCGTCGCGCGCGGCCACCTTGAATACGGCGCGATGCGCGCCGATTTTTCCGGTCATCTGGACCTCGACCAGTGGAGCTTCCAGCCGGAGAGCGAATGGAGCGCCGAAGCCAATGTAGAGAAAATCCCGATTGCCAGCCTGCTCGCGCTGGCCGGGGAAAAATATCCGGTCGAAGGAACCCTCACCGGGCAGTTTCACGGCCGCGGAACGCGCCAGAATCCCGCGCTCACCGGGCTCTTCGATCTGGCGGAAGGCAAGGTCTACGGGCTTGAATTCAACCGCCTGCGCGGCCAGCTGAACCTCGAGCCCGATGAAGCGCGCATCAGCAACGCTGAGCTGCGCGTGTTCGCGCCGGGCAAGGAACTGGGCGGGGCCGGCATCATCACCGGAAGCGCGGCTTACCAGCTTTCTACCAAGAGCGTCTCCGCCGATCTGGTGGGCGCGGGCCTGCCGCTGCGCAACTTCGAGAAGCTGCAAAGCGAACGCCTTCCGATTTCCGGGCAGATTTCCTTTCACCTGAAAGCTTCCGGGCCGTATTTGGCGCCGCAGGGCGAAGGCACCATGCGCGTAGTGGATTTTCGCGTCGGCCAGGAGGTGGTCGGCAGTTTCGACGGCGAGCTTCACTCCGACGGGCGAGTGGCCAAGCTCGATTTGCACTCGGCCATGAGCGGTGGCGGCATTTCCGGCGGCTATTCTCTGGGGCTTGCCGATCCCTATCCGATCAACGGCAAAGTCCGGCTCGAGAACATCAACCTTGATCCGTTCCTGCTGACCGCGCTGCACATGCGCGAGATCAGCGGACACGGAACCGCCGACGGCGAAGTTTCCATGGAAGGAAATCTCCAGCGGCCGGAAAGCATCGTGGTGGATGCGCGCTTCTCGCGCTTGCTGATGAACTACGCCAACGTGCAGCTGGAAAATACCGGGCCGATTCACTTCCGCTCCTCGGCCGACGAAATCACCATCGATCCGGCGACGCTCAAAGGAGCCGATACCAACTTTCAGATTGCCGGCAACGTGAAGTTCACCGGACGGAGAAACGTCAGCCTGAACCTGAACGGCGCTCTCGACCTGCGCTTGCTGAGCGGTTTCGTGCCCGGTCTCGACGCGCGCGGCCCGGCGCAGGTGAACGCCTCTTTTGAAGGGACGCTCGATCGTCCGCGCATCACCGGCAAGGTGCACATCGAAAACGCGCAAGCGCGGGCCATCGATTTCCCGACCGGATTGAGCGGCATCAAAGGCGACCTGATCTTCGACGCTTCCAGGCTCCATTTCGAGAATCTCACCGCGCAGGTCGGCGGCGGCACGCTGAACGCCAGCGGAAGCGTTTACTACGCGGACCGTCCGATCCGCTTCGACATCACCTCCCGCACCGAGGCCGTGCGCATCCGCTACCCCGAAGGCATGAGCTGGCAGGCGGCGGGGACGCTGCGGCTCACCGGCACGCCCGAGGGCGGCCTGGTTTCCGGGCGCGTTGAGATCGCGCGGGTGAACATGAGCGGGGGGCTAGAGACGGCGGGCAATCTGATCGGCGGCCAGCCCGGAGCCCCGGCCGCGAGCAGTTCCGCCTTCCTGCGCAATTTGCAGTTCGACGTGGAGGCGGTTTCCACTCCCGATGCACGCATGGAATGGCCGAGCGCGGAGCTGGAAGCGGAAGCCAACCTGCGCGTGCGCGGCACCTGGGATCATCCGATTCTGCTCGGGCACATTCACGTGCTTTCGGGCGACCTCTATTTCCACGGCAGCCGCTACCGCGTGGCGCGCGGGGATCTGAACTTCGCAAATCCCTTCCAGCTGAATCCGGACATCAACGTGGAAGCGACGACCACCATTCAGCAGTATGAAATCACGCTGAACTTCAGCGGACCGGCGAACAAGTTGTCGCTCTCCTACCGTTCCGACCCGCCGCTGCCGAGCAACGACATCATCACCCTGCTGGCGCTCGGGCAGACCAGCACGGAATCGGAAGTGCGCAGCGGCGGAACGGGGGCGGGAGCCGCTGGCGCGGGCACGGGAGCGTCGCAGCTGTTGTCCGAAGCGATTTCGAGCCAGCTCGGCGGCCGCTTGGAGAGGCTGTTCGGTATCACGCGGTTGCGTGTCGACCCGGGTCTTGCGGGAGTCGGCTCGACCGGCTCGGAGCAGAACGCGGCGGCGCGGATCACCGTGGAGCAGCAGATCGCGCACAACCTGACCATCACCTATGTGAGCAACGTCAGCTCGACACAGCAGCAGGTGATCCAGGTCGAGTACAACGTGAACCGGAACGTTTCGATCATCGCGCTCAGGGACTACAACGGAACGTTCGGTATCGACGTGAAGATCAAGAAGCGGTTCGACTAGCGGCAAGGCCTGGTGCCGTTTGCTTGGTCCGGGCCCTGCCTTTCGGCCGCGCGGCGATTCTAGAGATAGTGAAAGTTCCCGTACTTCCCTACGGAAACGGTTTTTGGCCGGCCGGGAATGGTTTGGCACGGCGCTCTATAGGAGGGCCAATGGAGGGGCGAGCGACAGGTCTGGTCCTGGCAATTTTGGCAACTGCGGCTGGCGTGGCCGGACAAAGCTACCACCGGCAGGCCCTTCAGAAAAAACTGGGGAAAGTCTCCTTTGCCACCTCCTGTAAACCGTCGGTGCAAGAGCGGTTTGAGCGCGGAGTGGCGCTGCTGCATTCGTTTGCTTATAGCGCAGCGGAACAGCAGTTCGCCGAAGTCAGCCAAGCCGATCCAGACTGCGCAATGGCTCATTGGGGCACGGCGATGTCCTACTACCGGCAGCTGTGGGAACCGCGAATCGCCGCAAGCGACCTAGCGCGCGGGGCCCTGGAGATCAGAAAGGCCCAGGGACTCGGCAACGTGTCCGAGCGTGAAGCCGGGTTCATCCGGGCGCTAGAAAGCTTCTACCGCGATGCGGCGAGCCTGCCCCAGGCGGAGCGCGAACAAGCCTACCTGGAGGGGATGAAGCGAGTGGCCGAGGGCGAGAAGGGGGACGCGGAAGCGCAGGCCTTCTACGCCTTGGCGCTGCTATCGACCGCTTCTTCGACCGACCCCGGCCAGCGGAACCAGAGAGCGGCGGCGGCCATTTTGCAGCCGCTCGTCAGCGCGTATCCCGAGCATCCCGGCGTGGCGCATTACCTGATCCACGCCTGCGATAGTCCGGAAATGGCCCGAACCGGACTCCCCGCCGCGCGGGCTTATGCAAAAATCGCTCCGGCGGCGCCGCATGCCCTGCACATGCCTTCGCACATCTTTACTCTGCTCGGTCTGTGGGAAGATTCGATTCGATCGAATCAGGCGGCCCGCCGCGCGGCGCATGAGCAAGACGACGTCGGCGAAGAGCTGCACGCCATGGACTATCTTGAATACGCCTACCTGCAAGCGGCGGACTACAGCTCCGCGCGGAAGCTGTCACGGGAATTGCACGCGATTGCCGCGCTCGATCGCCGCGACTTCAAGATCGGTTATGCGGCGACGGCCATCCCGGCTCGCTATGCGGTCGAACGCCGCGACTGGGCCGGAGCGGCTGCGCTCTCAGTTCATCAGGAAAGCCTGCCGCAGGTTACCGCCATCGCTTATTGGGGCCGCGCGATCGGTCTTGCCCGCGGCGGGAATCCGGGCGCCGCGGAAAGGGAGGTGGAGCAGCTCGCACGGTGCCTCGAGAAGGTGCGGGCGCAGGTGGATGATTACTGGGCCGCCCAAGTCGAAATCCAGATCGCGGAAGCGAACGCCTGGATCCTTGGCGCGAAAGGGCAGGGAGTCCAAGCCCTCAAGCTGATGCGGCTGGCCGCGGACAAGGAGGACCAGCTTCTCAAGCGTCCGATTACCCCGGGCGCCATTGTGCCCGCGCGCGAGCAGCTGGGGGATCTGCTCCTCGAGCTCGAGCAGCCTGGCCCTGCGCTCAACGAGTTTGAAACGGCCCTCGCGACAGCTCCCGGGAGAAGGGGAGCGCTCGCGGGTGCTTCTAAGGCGGCCGAACTAGCGGGAAACGGCAGCAAGGCCCGACAATACAAGGCCCAGCTTTGCGGCCTCGGTTTCTAGGAAGGTGGCGGGAAGGTCCATGAGCCAGAAACGATTTTTTCCGGAATTGAAGGCGGAAGGATTGGAGAAGCAGGCCGAAGCGTTGCGGGAGAAGCTGGCGGCGGCGGGAACGCTCGAGCTTGGCGGCAACCAGCACGGGATTTATCCGGCGAGCGCGAGCCAGGGAGAGGAAGCGGCCTCCGGATATCAGAATGCATGGCTGCGGGACAACGCCATGGTGGGGTTTTCGCGGTTTGCCTGCGGGGATTCTGAGTTCGCGTTCAAGACTGCGCGCGGGCTGACGACGTTTCTAAGGACGCAGACGGAAAAGATGGAGCGAATCATCTCGAAGCCCAAGCGGAAAGAAGAGGTGCAGGAGCGGCCGCATGTCCGGTTCAACGCCAAGACCCTCGAGGAGAACCAGCAGGAATGGGCGCACGCGCAGAACGACGCGCTCGGCGAGGCGGTGTGGCTGCGGTTCTTGCTGGCAAACAGCGGGGCGGAATTTTTCCTGGGCGCCGAGGAGAGCGAGTTGTATGGCTTGTTGGCCGCGTATTTTGACGCCATCCAGTACTGGAAGGACCCGGACAGCGGGGCTTGGGAAGAGGCCCGCAGGGTAAATTCGTCCAGCATCGGCGCGGTGATGGCGGGACTGCGCGAGATGGAAACCTACCTGCGCGGTGGCAACGAGATCGCGGGGGTGAACAAGTCGGCGCTGGCCGAGCTCCTGAAGAAAGGGCGGCGGGTGCTCGAGGTGCAGTTGCCGTTTGAGGCTCCGCCCGAGCGGAGGACGGATGCGGCGCTGTTGTTTCTGATCTATCCGCTGGGCGTGGTGAGCGAAGCGCGGATGAAGCGGTTGATCGTTTCGCTGTTGCGGGCGCGGCTCATGGGAGAAGCGGGAATCAGGCGCTATCGGGGCGATTCCTATTTTTGCCAGGATTATGACCAGTGGTATCCGCCGGAAGAGCGAAGCGCGGACTTTGCGCAGCGACTGGCGGTACGCGACGAATTTTTGCAGCCGGGATGCGAAGCGCAGTGGTGCCTGTTTGACCCGCTGCTGTCGGTGGTTTACGGCGAGGAGTATCAGCAGACGGGGAGGGCCGAGGCGCTCCTGCGGCAACTCGAGCATTTGAACCGCTCGATCGGACAGCTCGATGACGGGCGTTGCCCGGAGATGTATTTCCTGAAAGGCGGGAAGTGGGCGCCCAACGAGCACACGCCCCTGGCTTGGACGCAGGCGAATTTGGCGCTGGCGGTTGCATACCTCGCCCGCAGCGCGGCGCGGCAGGACCCGTCACAAAGTTCCCGCTCGTAAAGGCGGGCGAAATGGGTCTCAGGTCGGGTCGGCAGCTCGAGCCAGAACTGCGGTCAGGGTTGCGAGGAGTCGGCCGAGACGGATTGGCTGGCCGCCGGCCGCTGTGGCCCGGCTGCCGCGTTTTGGCGGCGACGGTCTGCTAGCCGGCGCGGGCCTTCGCCGGCGTTCGGGTGTTCGGCGCGCAGGTCCTGCCAGGCTTGCCGGGCGGCCTCTGTGCTGGCGCTGCGGGTGGCGGACTGGACTTCGCGGTTGATCTTGGGCAGCTCGGCGGCGACTTTCTGGCCGAGCGGGGAGCCGTAGAATTCGAGCAGGCCTTTGATCTCTTCGTCGGTGAAGTGCCGGTCGTAGATTCCTACCAGCTCTTGGTGGACGGCATGGGCGTCAAACTTTCTCTGAAAATCGGCCAGGTAGTTGTTGACGAAAGCCTGTGCGCGGTCGTTGTTCGCGGACGTCTCGACGACCTTCTCGCGGAAGGGCTCGGTGGCGAAGCCGGCGGCATCCTCGATGGCGTCTTGGGCTCCGACCAGCTCGAGCAGGGAGCGTATGTCGGCTTCCTTCGCAGGATCGATGGACCTGGCTTTCGCAGGCGAGGGCTCGGAGGCTTCCACCGGCGCGTTCGATGCACCCTGAATGGCGACCAGGAAGGTTCCGACATAGATGACGATCAGCGCGAGAACCGCTTTCATGACGACTCCTCTTGGCCGGAAAGAGGGATCCTCTCCCCGCGGGGCCAGGGCCCGCTCGCTCTGGCGCTCTGCGCGTCCGAGCCGAAGCTCCGACGGGCAATGGCCGCCCGGCCTTTCCAGCAACGATTGTCGGAGAAGGATTTGCGGGTGGGAATTTGGACCGAGGTACAGTATTGCAGCAGAGGTGACTGGCCGCGGGGTCAGGCGAAACGATTCGCAGCCCGTTTTAAGGCCCGTCCGGCGGGTCGAGAGCGAGATTTTCTCCCTTGCGCTCGAGATATTCTTCAAGTACCGACACCACGAGCGAGTGGTCTTCGCGTTGCGGAAGGCCTGAAACGGCGATGGTCCCGACGCATCCGGTGCCGGCAAGCAGGATGGGAAAACAGCCGCCGTGAGTTGAATAGTCGCGGAGATCAAGGCCGGTAGTTCCTTCCAGCGTGCTGCCCGCCCGCGCGTGCTTCAGCCCGATGGCGTAGGAGCTGCGGTGATAGCGCATCACGACATTGCGCTTGCGGCGGATCCATTCCCAGTTGTCGGGCGTGGTTCCCGGCAGGCCGCAGGCAAAGAGAAGATGGCCATGGAGTTGGATATCGATGGCGATTGCGGCACCGCGCTTTAGGGCGGCCGAGCGTAGCGCGACGCCAAGTTCCCAGGCCACGACGGCGTTGAACTCGGTGAATTGCAGGCGCTTTTCCTGTAGCGCGATTTTCTCAAGGTCCTGCTCGATCATACGTCTCCTCAAGCGGGACGCTATCTTAACGCGAAACCCGCCCGGGCGGCCCCGGCCGCTCGCGGGCGAGCCCGGCGGAGAAGGCGTTAGGCCGCGCTGGCACTGGTTTGCTACGATGCGTTCCCATGCAACCCGGCCGAGAGCGCAACCTAGCGGGAGCGACGGAAGAGGCGAGCCGGGCGCAGACTCCGGCCGAAGCGCTGCTAGAAAAGCGCGAAAGCGGGCTCAAGAGCAAGCTGCCGCCGCGCCAGGTGACCATGATCGGGTTGGGCTCGACGATCGGCACCGGTTTGTTTTTGGGAAGCGCAATCAGCGTGAAGCTGGCCGGGCCGGCCGTAGTGTTCAGTTTTGCGGCCGGTGCGCTGGTTGCGCTCTCGGTGATGTGGGCTCTGGCGGAAATGGCCGTCGAGCATCCTGCGCCGGGATCGTTTGGCTTGTATGCGGAGATGTATCTGCATCCGTGGGCGGGATTTGCGGTGCGCTACACCTATTGGCTTTGCCTGGTGATGGTGGTGGGAAGCGAAGTGGTGGCTGGCGCCATCTATTGCGCTTTCTGGTTTCCGCGAGTGCCGGCGCCGGCGTGGATTCTGGCTTTCTCGGTCTTGCTGGTGGTCGTCAATACCTTGAGCATCGAGGATTTTGGATCGATCGAGTATTGGTTCGCGATGATCAAGGTGGTGACGATCCTGGCGTTCCTGGTGCTGGGCGCCATGCTGCTCATTGGCGTTGGCTTTCCGCGCATTGGCACGGCGAACTTCACGGCGCACGGCGGATTCATGCCGCTCGGCTGGCGCGGCGTGGGTTTGGGCGTGGTGATGGCGGTTTTCAGTTATCTGGGACTGGAGATTGTGGGGGCCACGGCCGGCGAGGCCAGTGACCCGAGAAGGACCGTGCCGCGGGCGTTGCGGCGGACGCTCGGATGGCTCGCGGTGTTCTACCTCGGCGGGCTGTCGCTGGTGGTGGGAATTGTGCCGTGGACGGAGATCGGCTTGGGGCAGAGCCCGTTTGTGAGGGTGTTTGAACGGGTGGGAATCCCGGCAGCGAGCCACATCATGAATCTGGTGGTGCTTTCCGCGGCGCTTTCCAGCGCGCTCGCGAATCTCTATTTTTGCGCGCGCTTGCTGTTTTCGCTGGCGCGCGGCGGATTCGCGCCGGCGAGGCTGGGCCGGCTGAGCAAACGCGGCATGCCGGTAGCGTCGTTGCTGGCATCGAGCGTGGGTCTGGTTCTGGCGCTGGTGCTCGCGAAGCTGTTCGCGGCAACGGCCTTTGTCTTCCTGATCGGGGTCGCGTTTTTCGGCGGGCCGTTTATCTGGCTGATGACGCTGGCCACGCATGTCGCCTTCCGGCTTCGCGTGGCCAGAGAAAATCGCCCGTTTGTGAAAATCGCTCCGCTAGGTATTTGCAGCAGCCTGGCGGGGATCGCGGCGCTCCTGGCGGTGCTGGTTTCGACGTGGTGGATACCGGATTTTCACGTGGCGGTTCTGGCCGGACCGCCTTGGTTGGCGTTCCTGACGGTGTGCTACTTTATCTGGAGAAAATTCCAGCCGCGCAAAAATCGGGCTTGAAGCGGCTTCGGGGCGAAGCGGGTGAATGAACTCCTTGAATGGCGCCGGGAATTTCCGATCCTGGAGCGGACGACTTATCTGATCAGCAATTCGCTGGGGGCCATGCCGCGCCGCGTGCGCGACGCCATGAACGCCTATGCCCAAGCCTGGGGCGAGCGCGGAGTGCGCGCGTGGGAAGAAGGCTGGTGGGAGCTGGCCGGGAAGGTGGCGGAGGGGATTGCGCCGCTCATTGGCGCGGCGCCGGGCGAGATTTCGCTGCACCAGAACGTGACCACGACCGAGGCGGTGATTGCTTCCTGCTTTGATTGGCGCGGGCCGCGCAACAAAGTGGTGATGACCGACCTGGAGTTTCCTTCGGTGCAGTATTTCTATCACGAGCAGCGGCGGCACGGCGCCCGCGTGGAGCTGCTGCCGAGCGCCAATTCGGTGCGCTTCGACCTGGAAGCGTTTCTGGCGGCGATCGACGAGACCACGCTGCTGGTGCCGATTTCGCTGGTGCTTTTCCGCAGCTCGTTCATCGTGAACGCCAGAGCCATCATCGAACGGGCGCACCGCGTAGGCGCCTACGTGGTGCTGGACACGTTTCAGGCCGCGGGCACGATGCCGGTCGAAGTGCGGGCGCTCGCGACCGACTTTGCCGTGGGGGGAGTGTTGAAGTGGCTCTGCGGCGGGCCGGGCGTGGCCTATCTGTACGTTCGCGAGGATTTGCGGACGCGATTGCGGCCGGCGCTCACCGGATGGCTGGCGCACCGCAGGCCCTTCGCGTTTGAAGCCGGAGCGATCGATGCTCGCGACGATGCCTATCGCTTCATGAACGGAACGCCGCACATTCCGGCGCTCTACTCATGCCGGCCGGGGTTGGAGATCTTGCAGGAAATCGGCGCCCGGGCCATTCGCGAAAAATCGCTGCGCATGACGGCGCGGCTGCTTGCCGGCGCAAAAGCCCGCGGGTGGCGGGTGAATACGGCCGAAGATCCGGCCGAGCGCGCGGGCACGGTTTCGCTCGATCCTCCGCACGCGATGGAGGTCAGCCGCGAGTTGCTGGCGCGCGATATTTTGATAGATTACCGGCCGCAGGCGGGTATCCGCATTTCGCCCCATTTCTACAACCGTGAGGAAGAATGCGACTTCGCGCTCGCGCAGATCGACGAGATCCTCGAGACCGCCGCGTGGCGGCATGACGCCTCGCGGACGACGACGGCGGAACGGGCGTAAACCGATGAGCGAGCCTGCGGGCGGGCGGAGCGAGCAAGCTTTCGATCTTTCCATCATCGTGCCCTCCTACAACGAGGAATTGCGGTTGCCGTCTTCGCTCGACCAGATCGCGGCCTACATCGCCGGTTCGCGGCGCAGGACCGAAGTGCTGGTGGTCGACGACGGTTCGCGGGACAAAACCGCCGAGGTGGCGGCGTCCTACGCCCGGCGCATTGCCCATTTGACGGTGCTAAAAAACGGCCAGAACCGGGGCAAGGGCTATAGCGTGCGCCACGGCATGCTCGTGGCCAGGGGCCAGGTGGTCTTGTTCACCGACGCCGACCTTTCCGCGCCCATTGAAGAAGCCGAGAAGCTCCTGGCGGCGATGACCGAATACGACCTGGCCATCGGTTCGCGAGCGATGGATCGCAGCCTCATCAAGGTGCACGAATCGGCCTTTCGCGAGTTCGCGGGGATCGTGTTCAACAAGATCGTGCGCATGGTGCTGCGTCTGCCCTTTGTCGATACGCAATGCGGGTTCAAGGCTTTCCGGCGCGAGCGCTGCCGGATCATCTTCGCGCAGCAGCGGATTGAGAGGTTCGGGTTCGATCCGGAGCTGCTGTACCTGGCAAGACACCACGGGCTAAAGTCGGTGGAGATCCCGGTCGAGTGGTCGCACTCGCCGGCGACCAAGATCAACATGATGCGCGACAGCATCCAGATGTTTCTGGATGTGTTCACCATCCGCTGGAACGCGCTGTGCGGCCGCTATCCACGGCAGAAGTAAGGCCAGCTTCTACTTTATATTGCAAAGTACTTGACAACGATCGAGCCGTGTGCGAGACTTCTCCCATGCCGCTGCCCGAGCCCATTCGACCCGCCCCGCGCGCGCCCATTCCGATCGATGCCCGCGCGGCCGACCACTTGCGCTATATCCGCGAAACCATGCAGAGCGCGGGCGAGTTTACCGCCGTGCCGGGCTGGGGCGGCGTGGCCATGGGGATGACGGCTCTGGCCGCAGCGGTGGCCGCTAGGCGGCAGCACACGCCCGAGCGCTGGCTCGGGGTCTGGTTGATCGAGGCCTTCGTGGGGGTGGCGATTGCCATGCCCGCGGCCGCCACCAAGGCGCGCCGCGCCAATGCCAGCCTGCTTTCCGGGCCGGGAAGAAAGTTCTTGCTGAGCTTTACGCCGCCGATTCTGGTCGGCGGACTGCTCACCTTCGCATTGTCGCGGGCGGGTTTGCACGCCCTGCTGCCGGGTGTATGGCTGCTTCTTTATGGGACAGCGATCGTCACCGGCGGGGCGTTCTCCGTGCGCGCCGTGCCCTGCATGGGCCTCTGCCTGATGCTGCTGGGTTCGGCGGCACTGTTTGTGCCGCTGGCCATGGGAGATTTGTTTATGGCTTTTGGTTTTGGATTTGTGCAGATTGGATTTGGTATTTGGATTGCGCAGCGGCACGGAGGCTAGGGCCGGGACGGATTTCCGATGAGCAAGTCATCCACAATTCGCAATGAACCGATGGTGCGGGAGCGGGCTTCGGTTGCACCCGTCAAGGATCACAAGCGGGAAGCGGTGTCGGCCGACCTCGACCGGCTGATCCATGAGCGAATCCGGCTGGGGATTGTGAGCGCGCTGGCCGTGAACCGCTCGCTGACCTTCAACGAGCTGAAGGCTCTGCTGAAGACCACCGACGGGAATCTAAGCGTGCACGCGCGAAAGCTGGAAGAGGCTTCCTACATTCTCTGCGAGAAGTCGTTTGACGGGAGGCTGCCGAAGACCGAGTACCGCTTGACGGCGGCCGGACGGAAGGCACTCGAGCGCTATTTGAACCATATGGAGGCGCTCATCCGCGCGACACGCGAAGGGTGAAAATTTTTTGCCCTTGCGCTTTGCGATACAAAGTCGTTTGTAGGCATTTTACGTTTCTCCGCGGCGGAGAAGGAAACCAACATGGCAGTTCACGAGATCATCTTCGAGCACATCGTCGGCGCACCGCCGGTGAAACCGGCGCCTTCGCTGCACGTCGCCATCATCACCGATGGAAACGGGCGCTGGGCGACATCGCGCGGGTTGCCGCGGTCGGCAGGACACCGGGCGGGAGCCGAAGCGAGCCGCGCCGTCATTACCGCCGCGCCGAGGCTCGGCATCCACACGCTGACCTTGTTTGCGCTGTCCTCAGCCAACTGGAAGCGGCCCGCTTCCGAGGTCCAAGCCGTTCTCCGGTTGCTGCATGAATATCTGATGGCCGAAACCACGCGCTGCATGGAAAACGGCGTGCGCATCAGCGTACTCGGCAGGCGCGACCGCATTCCGATGACGCTGCGGCAAACGATCATGGACGCGGAAGCCGCGACGGCGGGCGGAAGGCAGCTTCACCTGCGCCTGGCGATCGACTATTCGGCGCGCGAGGCCATCTATCTTGCAGCTTGCAAATACTACAAAGTGACCGAGCTTTCGCCGGAGTCGTTTGGCAGCGTATTGTCGGAAGTGATGCGCGGCGGCGACACCGACGTGGATCTTCTGATTCGAACCGGGGGCGAGCAGCGGCTTTCCGATTTTCTGCTGTGGGAGTGCGCTTTCGCCGAATTCGTGTTTCTCGAAAAACGCTGGCCGGATTTCACCGTGGGCGACCTTGAAGCCGCGCTCGAAGAGTTTTCCAGGCGCGAGAGGACGCGCGGCTCGCTGCCGCAGGATATCGCGGCGCAGAGTTTCTAACCCGACAGAGCTAAACCGCTGGTTTCTAACGGCTTGCCGGGCTTCGCGCGGCGAAAGCCTGCCCCTGACACCTGGCCCCGTCCTATCGTCTATACCCTAGGAGCCGCGAATGGGAACGATGGGACTTCGGCTGCCCTGGGAAGCTAGAATCTCCCTCGGGCGGGTGCCAAGGGGGCCGGTGGAATCAAGGGAGACGACCGCAGGGGTTTCCTCTTCTGACGCGCAGGCGTCCAGGGACGATTCTGCGCTGGCCGCAGCTTGCCGAGCCGGCGATCTGCGCGCGTTCGAAGAGCTCTACCGGCTGCACGGCGCGCGCATGAAGTCCATGGCGCGGAACCTGCTGGGTACGCCCGCCGATGCCGAAGACGCGGTGCAGGACACCTTCCTCAAAATTCAGCGCAGCATCGCCACGTTTCGCGGGCAATCGAGTTTCCTGACCTGGTCGTTCCGCATCCTGATCAACACCTGCTACGACAGGCGGCGCAGCCGGATGCGCAAGCGGGAAGTCCCGCAGGATGAGCCGCAGGCCGGGGAGTCGGCGCCGCGGCCGGAGCCGCGAGCCCCTGCCGCGCATCCGTCGCTCAAGCTGGCGCTCGAACGCGCCGTCGCGCAGCTGACGCCGCAGCAACGCGACGTTTTTCTGATGTACGAAGTCGAAGGCATGCGGCACTCGGAAATCGCGGGGGTGCTCGAGATCAGCGAGACCGCTTCGAAGAATACTCTTTTTCAGGCCAAGAAGAATTTGCGCCACATGCTCGAGGCGCCGCGCAGCAGCGCCGCCGAGGCCAGGTAACCCGCCATGAATATCGACTGCAACGATCGCGAACGAATTTTTCTGGACGGCACGCCGGAGGAGTGGGCGGCGCTGGAGGCCCATTCCGGCCGCTGCTCCGCCTGCCGTGAAGAACTGGAGGCCTGGCGGGATCTGTCGGTCGCCGCGTCCCTCCTGCACCAGGAATGGGACTCGCCGGCGCTTTGGCCGCGCATCGAGCGGGCGCTTCGCGAGCAAGCGCCGGCAGGCGGGGCTTCCTGGTGGGAACGACTGCTCGGAAGCTGGCGCCTGCCGTCCCTAGCCTGGCAGACCGCCGCGGCCGCGCTGGTGCTGATGCTGCTGTCCGCTTCGGCGCTCTGGGTCATTTGGCATCGCAACTCAGACTCGATTGCGGGGCCGCTTCTGACGGACCGGGCAGTGCGCAATGTGGAAGAAAAAGAAGCGGCCTACGAGGCAGCGATCGACAAGCTCGACGCCGAAGCGCGTCCCGAACTGGACAAGGCTTCCACGCCGCTGATGGCCAGCTATCGCGAAAAGCTGCAGGTGCTCGACAGCGCTATCGCGGATTTGAAAGCGCAGGCGGGCATGAATCCCGCCAACGGCCATCTGCGCCGCCAGCTGCTTGCCATGTACCAGGAAAAGCAGTTCACGCTGGAAGAGGTCTTGGAGGCAAAACAACCGTGACTTACCCAGTCCGAAATGCCGGGCAGCCGGCCGATTACGGCCGGCAGAAAGCCCGCACGCTAGAAACCGGGGGCCGCGGCACCCGCCGCCTGGCCGGGCTCGGGCGCACCGCGCTCCTGGTCGCGGCGGCCCTGCCGCTTCTGGCTTCCCCGGCCTTTGCCAATAGCCCGGCGCAGAATGAAGTTACGCGCGAGTTTCAGAAGACGGTGACGCTCACAGGCGCTCAGGGCGTCAGCCTCGACCACCGCTTCGGTAGGGTGACGATTCATGGCCAAGGCGGGCACGAGGTGAAGATCGCCGCGACCATCCGGGCGCAGGATACAAACTCGAGCGATGCGCAGAGCTTTCTGCAAAAGATTCAGGTCGAGGTCAAGGAAGAGGGCGACGGCGTGCACATCCGCACCATCTATCCGGAAAGCCGGATACCGCATATCCGCATCGGCGGCCACTCTTCGTTTTCCGTGGACTACGACATCGCCATGCCGGCCGAAGCTCCGCTGTGGATGCGGAACGCGTTCGGCAACGCAGAGGTCTCGGGCGTTCGCGGGTGGTCGCAGCTGGAAAACTCGAACGGGGCGCTGCTGGTCCGCGACGCCGGGGGAGCCAAACTGGTCAACGCTTTCGGCAAAATCGAGCTGACCAACGCTTCCGGCAACTGCAGCATTACCAACAACAACGGCGCGGTCAACGTAAGCAACGTGAAGGGCACGCTCGAACTTAGAAACCGATTCGGCGAGATCGTGGCGGCGCAGATCGGCGGAGCCGCGACGATTTCAGGCGGCAACGCGAGAGTTTCGCTTACCCAAGCCGGCGGAAATTCCTCGGTCAGCAATTCGTTCGGCGAAGTGGTGGTGCGCAACATTTCCGGCAGCCTGGCAGTGACCAACAGCAACGGGCGCATCGATGTGGCGGAAGTGTCGGGCAACGCCGATCTGGCCACCAGCTTTGGCGCTGTCGAGGCCACGCGAATCGGCGGCACGGCGACCGTCCGGGACAGCAACGGCGCGGTCCATGTCACCGAGGTGCAGGGCTTCGTTTCCGCAACCTCGAGTTTCGGCACGGTGAAAGGCAGCCAGCTTCTCAAGGGCGCGAACATGGTGACCGGCAACGGTTCGATCGAGTTGAGCAACGTTCAGGGCGAGGTGTACGCCAAAACCTCGTTCGGCTCGATCTATGCGGAAAACGTGAAGGGCAAATTCACCGCGCAGGATTCAAACGGCTCGGTGACCGCGAAGAATATCGAGGGCGACGCCAACGTAACGACCTCGTTCTCGGGCGTGTCGCTGGAAGGCGTGGGCGGGAGAATTACGGTCGAGAACCAGAATGGCGCCGTGGATGTAACCGCGTCGGGGTCCCTCTGCAAGGACGTCAGCATCCGCACCTCGTTCTCGCACATCGGCATCCGGCTGCCCGCCAACGCCGGCTACCGCATCAAGGCCAAGACTTCGTTCGGCCGGATCAGTTCGCAGCTCCCGATCACCGCTTCGGGCACCATGGGCGGGGATTCGCTTGAAGGCACGATTGGCAACGGCGGCTGCACGCTCGATCTGACCAACTCCAACGGCAATATCGACATCGCCAGGCAATAGCCAAGGGATTCTCGAGCGCCTTACTCCCGTTGCCGCGCCAGAGAAAAGGCCTTGCGAATGATGCGGGTGGCCGTAGGCGTCAACTGGAATCTTTCCAGCTCGCTTTCCCCAGCCCAGGCCACGTCGGTAACGTCGCCGCCGGCTTTGGCTTGGCCCGAAATCCGCTGGCACAGATAGTCGGCAATCACAAAGTGAAACCGCGGCCGGCGCCTTTCTTCCGGCGTGGTCCAGGCCTCGTCGGCGCCGCGGCCAAAATGGATGCGCTCGAAGATTTCGATCAAATCGAGCACCCGCACGGCCAATCCGGTCTCTTCCATCAGTTCGCGCTCGGTGCCTTCGACCAAGGTCTCGCCGAGTTCGAGCGTGCCGCCCGGGATCGACCAATGACCCTGCAGGGGCTGGCTGCCGCGGCGAATCAGGAGTGCGCGCCGCTCCTCGATCACGACGCCGCCTACGCCCACAATCGGCTTTTCCGGATACTCGCGCCAGGAACTCATCCCAAGCCGTTTCCTCCGCATGTTTCAGCCGCGTTACAACCGGCCAACGACGGTACGAACCAGTTGATTTTTCAGGCTGCGGTATATAATACGGGGGTTTCAGGGTTTGTATGGCAAACTCTGAGTTCTCGACTCGGGCGGTCGCGATTCTCTGGTTCCGCCCCGCGAATTTTTACTCGGAGGATCGTGCCGTGATTCGCTGCCCCGATTGTGGCGCCGAAATTGACGTGGACGAAGATGAAGTGGAAGAGGGCGAAATCTTGAGCTGCCCCGAGTGTGAATCCGAACTGGAAGTCACGCAGACGCATCCCGTTCATCTAAACCCGATTTCCGATGACCTTGACGATGAAGAAGACGAAGAGAGCGAAGACGACGAAGTCGCGGAAGAAGAGGATGAGGAAGAGGACGACTTCGACGAGGACGAAGAAGAAGAAGACGAGGAATAGGCGCCCTTTGCCTACCGTGCGCCAGCTGGGACTTACATCCGGCGCGGTTTCCGAGGCATCCAATCTAGAGTCAAGATCGCACGTTTTCGCGACCCGGCATCTCACTATGCGACGGTCCATCTTTCCTCGAGCGGTGCTTGCTTGCGCGCTGGCCTTGGCCGGCACGCTGTACGCGCAAGAACCGCAGTCCGCCCCTTCCGGAGAATCCTCCTCGAAGCAGGCGCAGAAGGAGACCCGTCACGGCGACGACTTTTTAATCCGCGGCACGGTGTTTACGCCGGAGGGGCTGGCGCTGCCCGGGGCCGAGCTGCGCATCCGGCGGGCCTCAGAAAAGAAATTCCAATGGAATGACGCTTCGAATTCGCGCGGCGATTTTGCCATTCGGGTAAAAATGGGCGCCGACTACGAAGTGGTGGTGCGCGCCAAGGGCTACCGGGATGAGTCGCGGGTGGTGGACGCCAAAACGGGAGAGCGTTTCAAAGACCTTGTTTTCCGCATGCAGAAGCAGACGGGGAAGAAATCATGACCTATGGGCGGACTTTAGAGATCATGGTTGTCGCGTTGCTGTTTGCGCTTCTGGCGCCGGCGGCGGGTGCACAAAACCCCAAGCATGAAGCGCAGCTCAAAACGGTGCGCGGCGTGGTGGTCGATAAATCGGAGAATCCGGCTTCCGCCAGCGTGGTTTTTTTAAAGAACATGCGCACCAACCAGGTGAAGAGCTACATCGCCGACAGTCAGGGCAACTTTCGCTTCAGCGGGCTCGATCCGAACTCCGATTACGAAGTGCATGCGGAAAAAGACGGCGCGAAATCGCAGACCCGCAACGTCTCGAGTTTTGACACCCGCATGGACATCGTGCTGAACCTGAAGCTGGCGCCCAAAAAGGGCTGACACCAGACCGAGGTCCTCCACAAAATCCCGCGGCCAGTGCCGAGGGCAGCCGGCCCCGCTCCACACTTTTACGATCCGCTCTCTGGCCGCACGATATTCCCTCTATCGAGGCTCCGCACGGCACTGCCACTTCGTCGGCGTTTGAGGTTCATCGCGGAGAGATTCGCCAGGATGGCCAATCATCCGGCGATCCTCGAGCCGCATGTGGGAGTTTGTATTCAAGATGTCGTCGGAAGGCGACGCTGCCGTTCCGGCGCGCGGCCGAGGCGGTGCTGGCGGACTTGGCCCGCTCCAGGCGAGAGCACGCCTCAGGCGGCCCGGGAGGTTTCTCCCTAGGGCTTTGCCGCCGCTTCCCGTGCCGACGAGGCCGGTTCGGCGATTCCGAGCGACTTCAAGTAACGCACCAATTGCCAGCGTTGCGGCTCCGGCAAGCGCGACCACACCGGCATGCCTTTGCGTACGACGCCGTTGCTAAGAACCCAG